>Ga0123338_10000206_pt1 | contig 60784 bp, 60 predicted proteins | sample grotaG_FD_89793 | JGI IMG/M metagenome (GOLD analysis project Ga0123338, IMG submission 89793) | Glacier valley bacterial and archeal communities from Borup Fiord, Nunavut, Canada, to study Microbial Dark Matter (Phase II) -... | ecosystem: Environmental > Aquatic > Freshwater > Ice > Glacier ... | reverse complement strand
GCGATCCGCTATACGGCGACGTCGACGTCATGACGACGTTGAAGCCGACGGATCACGAGCAGTTGTCGACGACGTGTGGCTTCACCAAGGCCATCGACGTCACCTCCAGCGACGCGCGGGTCGAGGCCCGGCAGCTGACTTATGCCGAGCTGCGCGACACGTTGCAGGCGGCATTGCAGTTCGATCCGGCCTGGATTGCCGAGCACTGGGATGTGGCGCGCACGGGTAGCTGGACCCCGGCGCAGATCACCACCCAGATGAAGAAGACGTTCCCGCTGGGTCTTGCGGCGCGCGATCTGGATCCGCTGATGGTATGTGAGGATGAGGGCTATCGCAACGAGCTGAAGGCCGACGCCAACATCCGGACGGCGTATACCGGCATGTGTCTCGATATCTCGAAGTGGTATACGACAGCGACGACAAATCGCTGTGCGGCTGCGCCCGCGATGCCGACGCTGGTGACGGTCGAGGCGCATCCCGGAACGGTGCCGCAGCGTCCGGCTGCGTGGTGCGCCATGCAAAACTGGACGGGCACCACGCTGCCGAAGCCGCCCCGGCAGTAGCTATTGTTGAGCGTGACAGCTCGCTTCGGCTCGCTCAGCGCTCGGCTCACTAGGGCTTGCGGGTGTAGGTCACTTCCATCTGCTTCATTTCTTTGCCGTCCATCCCTGGGCCGTACATCTCCATCGACCGCTTGTCCTTTGATTCCGTCTTGATGACCCAGCGGAACGGGTGCTTCTGCCCGTTTGGTGCGGTCTCCTCACCGACGTAGACGCGCTGTTTTTGATCGCCGGTGCCTTCGCAGTAGATGACCTGCGTGCCCATGCTGTCGATCCAGGTCATGACGAACTTCTTCTTGGTGTTGTCATAGCCGGCGGTGCCGAAGCCTTCGAAGGGCTTGCCGAAGACCTGCGAGGTGAGGTGGCTCTCGACGAAGCGACCGCCGAGGATGGCTTTGACTTCCTCGGTGCCGACCGACTCCATCGGCGGCTTCGAGGGATCCATGTACATCTTGGACGCCGTGCTCCAGGTGCCGATGCCGTCGGTGAGCCACTTGTGCTCGGCGCCCGGGGCGGCCAGCTTCTCCATCTCGGCCATCATCTTCTGCTGCTCGGCGGCTTTCTTGTCGACGGCGGGGGCGGCTTTCTTGTCGGCCCCGAAGGCGGTGGTGGCGACGAAGGTCGTTGCGGCCAACAGCACGGTACAGATCACGTTGCGATGCATATGCGCTCCTTGGTTGGAAATCGAGGCGCGCAGTATAGGTCAGTTCGTGACGTCGGTTTTGGGCGTTTTGCCGACGAGCCAGGTGAGGACCAACACCGTGACCAGCGTCGCGAGGGTAACGCCGAGACCGAGGTCGTCTTCCCACCAGAGAATGCGCGCCAGGATGCAGGTCACGGCGCCAAACGCGAGGGTGACAATGCCGGCGAGCTCGGTGCGTGCCCATAGCAGGGCAAAGAGCAGAAAGATCGAGTCGTAGTAACAGGTCAGCTCGGCAGCGACGGGGATGAGCCCCACGCCGAGTGCAGCGGCGACCCAGTCGGGCTGGCCTCGCGTGCGCGTGGCATAGAAGATCAAAAAGGCGACGACCAGACCGTAGAACTGAAAACGGGTGCGGTGCTCGGCGGTGAGGCGGGCAGTCTTCCAGGTTTGGAAGGGATCGGCGGCCTTCAGATCGCGGGCGACGATGGCGCGCGTCGACGGCTCGTAGGCGAGGGCCATGCGCAGGCCGACGTTGTTGGTGAGCGGGGTGCCGAGGTGTTTCTTGCTGTTCTCGACGAAGGCGGGCCAGGCCGTAAAGCCATTGGCGACGACGCTGGAAAGGGGAATCAGCGTGATCAAGGCCAGCGCAGCACCGACGGCGAGACGTTGATGTGACGGGCTGAGACGCCAGCGTTTTTCCTGGATCTGCTCGGCCAGGATCTTGACCACCAGCGCGATACAGATAAAGCCTGGGAAGATCCGTAACAGCGCCGAGGTGGTAAGCGCAAAGCCAGCAGCGACGGGGCGGTCGCGTTTCAATAAGCACACGCCGAAGGCGGAGAAGGCCAGCCAGTCCATGCGCAGATAGGCGCCGCCGTTCCAGTAATAGCGGGCGGGATGGTTGGTGCCCCAGAAGATCAAGGCGACGCACATGGCGCGCCAACCAAAGGCCCACCAGATTGCCAGCCACATGAGGACCAGCAAGAACGGATCGAGCGCGGCCAGCAGGAAGAGCTGTCTTTCCGTCGCTGGGCCGAGACTGGCCAGGAGCCGCCCGGCGATGCCCCAGGCCGGGGTGCCGTTGTAGCCGTGGTCTTGTTGCGACTCCTTCCAGAAGTTGGGCGGGAACTGGCTGCGGAAAAAGCGGATGTCGCTCTTGAAGGCGATCCAGCGCTCGGGCGTGAAATGGTCGGTGCAGCTACGCGGGTTCTCGACGATATCGTGGGTGGTCTCGAGGTGGTTGGTGGTGAGATCGCGCATCTTGCGATCGGCGACCTGCTTGCCGAAGCCGAGCTCGACCTCGGCCACGGCGGTGCACTGGTAGATGCGGGTGTAGCCGAGCTCTGGGAAATATTTGCCGCCGACGTAGTAGTGGTAGTGCTCCCAGATGTGGATGAAGCGGTCGAAGTGAAAATGGCCGAAGTTGAAAAAACACATGAACGAGGTCGCGCCGAGAAAGACCAGCAGCGAGTCGCGCAGGCGTTTTTTCGAGGTTCTGCCGCTGCGTTTGAGCCAGGCACCCCAGCCGAGTAAGAGCACGCCAGCGACGGCGAGGACCAGGCGCACGGTGGCCATGCGGGCTTCGGTGATGGCCGACCAGCCGAGCTGAATGGGCGGCGTGATGCGCGCTGGCCACGTTTGGGGGATGGCGCAGTAGGCAATGAGCTCGGAGACGGCGTAGCGGCCGTCGCCTTCACGTCCGGAGATGCGCAGATAGCGGGCTCGGGCGGTGAGCTGCAGGACGACTTCACGGCTGCGGAGGCCCGGGCCGTCGGTGCTGGGTTGGACGTGCGCCAGGGTGGAAAAGTTGACGCCGTCGAGCGAGCTCTCGATGAGGTAGCTGTCGTCGTTGTCGGCCTGGAGGTAGAGGGCGGCGATGAGCTGTTCTTGCGCGAGATCGATCTGCAAATAGGCGTGGGTATCGTTGAGGACCACCGAGCCGGGGCTGACCCAGAAGGCGCCTTCGCTGGCGCGATTGCCGTCGGTGATGGTGTTGGGATCGCCGCGGACGCCGACGCCTTGGACCGTCTTGGTGGGGGTGACTCCACCAGCGACGCAGGTGAGGGCCAGCAGCAACGAGGTGGCGAATCCCATGACGCGCGAACGATACACCAATTGACGGTGGTGACGGTGCGGGCGACGATGAAGCATGCCGATCCGGATGACCGACGACGATCCTGACGACTCCGGTGGTGGTGGTGGCGGCGGTGGCGGTGGTGGCGACAACGGCGGCGGATTGTTCGCGCTGTGGTTCCTCATCACCTTCGTGTTTCGCTATCCGAAGATCTCACTGGTGCTGGCGGGCATCGGAGCCGCGGTGTATTTCGTCGGCATTCGGCCGAATCAGAACCGGCCGCGCCCCAACGTCCCTTCACCGACGGCGTCGAACCGGAATCCGCCGACCATTCCGTCGACGCCGGCAGCGCCGGGTTCGCTCGGTACGGGGGCAACGCTCGATCCTGCCGTCTATGCGACGACGTTGGTCCATGAGCCGCTCTCGGAGAATGCAATGCCGGAGCGCATTTCGTTGCTGGAATTCGCCCCGCCGCGTCGCAGCCAGGGCCATCAGGGCTCATGCGTCGGCTGGGCGACGTCGTATGCCGCGCGCAGCATCTTGCACGCGCGCCAGACGGGTCAGAGCCTGGCGTTCTCGCCGTCGTTTACTTACAACCAAGTTGCAAAACCTGACTGCAACGGCACGTATTTGAAGCGCGCGCTCGAGGTCCTCGAGAAGACCGGCGATCTCCCGCTCGACGAGTTCGCCTACGATCAGAATTCGTGTAACACCACCCCGACAGCGCAGGAAAAGGCGCGCGCCGGCAACTACAAGATCGTCGGCTACACGCGCCTGTCGATGGACTCGGGCGACTTTCACAACAACTCCATGGCCATCAAGCAGCACCTCGCGCAGGGCGCGCCGGTGGTCATCGGCATGAGCGTCGGCGGCAGCTTTCAGCATATGGACGGCAAGCGCGTGTGGCACCCCACCGACGACGATTATGCCCAGCGTGGCGGCGGCTGGGGTGGCCATGCCATGTCGGTCATCGGCTACGACGACACCGTCGAGGGCGGCGCCTTTCAGCTCATGAACAGCTGGGGCACGCACTGGGGACAGGACGGCATTGCCTTCGTGCGCTATCGCGATTTCGATCACTTCGTCAAAGAGGCCTATGGCCTTTATCCGATGGCCAGTCCCAAGGTCGAGGACGCCAACCAGCACATCAAGTTTGGCTTGGTGGAGACCAACTCCACGAGGCGCATTCCGATGGTGCCGACGACGGGGATTACGTTCCGGACCAAGGCGCCGATCAAGAAAGGTACGCGCTTCAAGGTCGAGTTCAGCAACACGCGGCCTTGTTATACGTACCTGTTCGGGCAGGAGACCGACGGCAGCTCGTATGTGCTGTTTCCTTATACCGATCAGCATTCGCCGTATTGCGGGACCACTGGCACGCGCGTGTTTCCGCGCAAGCAGAGCCTCACCGCGGACCAGGTGGGCTCGCGGGATTCGGTGGCGGTGGTGATCTCCGGCAAGGCGCTCGACTATCGCGCGCTCAATGCCAAGATCACCCGAGCGACGGGGGCGACCTATGCGGACAAGCTGCTGTCGGCGCTCGGGACCAGGGCGCGGGACAAGGCGACGGTGCGGCCGGATAGCCTGGTCGAGCTCGACGCCGAGGGCATCGAGGCCGACAAGGTGCATGCCCTCGTGCTGGAGTTCGACAAGCAGTAGTCGTTTAGCAGTTGCCGGCGAGACTGAAGGCCGGCCACGCCGGAAAGCGGCTCAGGAAATTACAGGGCGTCCCAAAAGTCGCAGGCGCTCTGACGGAGATGCGTGCCGGGCGCGATGGTCAGATCGAGGCCGAGGTCTTGATCGGTGGCTTCGTCGTAGCGGGGCCAGGCGACGGCGCCGGACGAATTGGGATCGCCGGCCTTGGCTTGGTGGGCCCAGTAAGCCTGCATCGCTGCCGCCAGCGGCTTCTCCTCGTCGACGATGGAGATGAACTCGTAGGGGTTGCCGAACACGAAGGGCAGCTCGGCGGAGTGGAAGGCGCCGATGTTGGGATAGAGAAAAGCGAAGGCGCGCGTGAAGTTGTAGAGATACGTCGGCGCGACCTTGGCGTGCAGGCGGGCTACGCGACGGGCATCGCAGGTGAAGAGGTCACTGAGACCTTTGGTCAAGGCCTGCTTTGGCGACGGGGTGAGCGGATACTGGACCACGACTTTGTCGACCTGCGCCGGGGTGAAAAAGCCGGCCAGCGCCGTGCGGGCCTCGGCCTCGGTGTTGCCGCCGTTGGAGAGCGCGAGGAAGAGGGTGCCTTCGTCGCCGTTGGAGCCGACGATGAGCGGCACGGGGGCCGACTGGCCCAAGGCGAAGAGGTTGCGGGGCTGGTCGGGGACGATGACGCCGTCTTGCGTCGGGAACCAGAGGACGCCGGCGCCGAGGATGATGCCGGGACGGAGCGGAAGGCCGTTGAACAGATCGCCAGCGGGCTTGCTACGCAGACACGACTTGATGGTGTTGTCGTCGCCAGTGCAGCCAACCGCGTCGGCGAGCGCCTTGCCTTGGGCCTCGGCGGCGGCGGCGGTGCTTTGCGGCAAGAGCGTACAGGGGCCGCTCTCCATGATGGCGCGGTGAAAGAGACCGCGGCTGGGCGGCGAGATGAGGTGGAGACAGGTCGAGATGCCGCCGGCCGATTCGCCGAAGAGGGTGACGTTCTTGGCGTCGCCGCCGAAGGCTTTGATGTTGTCGCGGACCCATTCGAGGGCGCGGCGCTGGTCGGCGATGGCGTAGTTGCCAGCGGCGGCGTCCTCGGCGGCGAAGGCTGGGTGACGTAGCAGGCCCAAAGCGCCGAGTCGGTAATTCATGGTGACGACGATGACGCCCTGGGTCTTGGCGAGGACGCTGCCTTCGTAGGTGCTGTCGGAGCCGCTGCCGAGGGTGAAGCCGCCGCCGTGGATGAAGACCATGACTGGCAAGGCGGCATCGACGCGGTCAGGGGTCCAGATGTTGAGGGTGAGGCAGTCTTCGGACGAGTTGGTGTCGACGGTGGTGCCGAGCGGCGAGTTCTGGGTGCAGGACTTGCCGGGGATGGTGGCGTCGCGGATGTCGCTGCGCGCCGCGGGCGCGACCGGGCTCGAGAAGCGTAGGTCGCCGACGGGTGGAGCGGCATAGGGGAGGCCCACGAAGGAGCGGATGCCGTCGGTGGTCGAGCCGCGCACGCGGCCTTCGGTGGGGGTGAGCTCGAGACCCTGGGAGATGGGCGATGAGCAGGCCGACAGAACGAGGCAGACGAGCTGGATGAGGTAGAGGCGCGACATGGCGCAAATGTCGCACGAGGTGATGCGGGCGTGCCTTCTAAATCATTGGGTCGTATCCTCTGCGAATGGTCTGTCTGGCAGCGTTCCTGGGGAGTTTGTTGGCGCTGGCGGCACCGACGGGCGAGACCTGTTCGGCGACGGCGCGCTGTGCCGAGACCTGTCCGCGTGAGGGCATCGAGGCCTGTGTCAATCGCTGCGCGGCGCGTGCCGAGCCGACGGTGGCGCGGCCGTTGTTCGACGCGTTACAGAAGTGCTCCAAGCCCGCCTGCGCCCCACGTTGTGTCGATGCCTCGTCGCTGACCTGCCGGATGTGCGTCCTCGCCAGCTGTTCGACCGAGGTCGGCAACTGCATGTCGCACTGACGCCTTCTCTGTGTCAGGATTTTGTCATGAAAAGACAGGCTCGCTTGTTTGCGCTGGCGGAGCATTTGCGTGGGCGGCGTACCGGCGTGACGGCGGAGCAGCTCGCCGAGCGGTTTCACGTGACGGTGCGGACCATCTACCGTGATCTCGATTCGTTGCGGGATGCGTCGCTGCCGGTGCAGGCCGAGCGCGGGCGGGGCGGCGGCTATGCGCTCGATCGCAGCTACACCTTGCCGCCGGTGAACATCTCGCCGCGCGAGGCCGCGGTGTTGTTGTGCATCGGGCGCTGGGCCAGCGAGATGCGCCTCGTGCCCTTTACCGATACCCTCGAGACTGCGCTCGACAAGGTGCGTGGAGCGTTGACCGCGTCGGCGCAGCGGGAGCTGCTCGGTATCGTGGAGCGGCTGCAGATCGTGGGCGTGCCGACGCCACTATGCCCGGCGCCGATCCGACGCGCCGTCGAGCAGGCGTGGTTCGAACAGCAGCCGTTGCAAGTCGCCTATCGTCGGTCCGACGGGGTCTTGACCCATCGCGCCGTGCGGATCACCGGGGCGTTGCTGGAGCGTTCGATGACGGTGCTGTTGTGCGACGACCTCGACAAAGGCGAGGCCCGTCAGCTCCGCCTCGATCGCATCGAATCGGCCACGCTGACCCGCACCAACTAAATACCTGACTCAAACCTGACAATAGGCTGTCGCTCGCGGTCGCTAGAGTCTCCTCGTCGCCCCACAAAGGAGAACCCCATGTCCAAGAGCACCCTGAGCTGGTTCGAGCTGCCCACCCTCGACCTCGGTCGCGCCGTACGCTTTTACCGCACCGTCGTCGAGGCCCAGATCAAAGAAGAGGTCTTCGCCGGCGTCCCGCACGGGATCTTCGAGCGGCTCGGCGACGATGCCATCACCGGCGCCCTCATTTACGACGAGCGTCGTAAGCCCGCGCACACAGGGACGATGATCTACCTCAGCACCGACGGGCGCCTCGACGCTTGTCTCCGCCGGGTGGAGGCCGCTGGCGGCAAGATCATCGTCGGCAAGACGCACATCGGTCCCCAGGGCCATATCGCGGTCATCGCCGACACCGAGGGCAACCACGTCGGACTGCATGCGCGGCCCTGAAAGGGCGCCAAGGGCGCGCGCCGCCCTTACGTAGTAGGCTCGGGGGATGTACAAGCTGAGTCTACTGATCACGGCGATGGTGCTGGGCGGGTGTGGCGGCAAGGATCCGCTCGCCGACCTACCGCCCGGCTGCAAGGCGATGTTGCCGACCTGTCTCGGCGTGCAAAAAATCTGCGCGGCGGGGCCGGTCTGCCAGGCCTGTCCCGACGGTCAGTATGCGACCTCGACCGGCGTATGCTCGCCGATCGGGACGGCGATGACGCACGACTTTGCGATGTTCACCGCCAAGTCGGGGCAGGAGATCCTCGGCCTCTGTCAGAGCTGGACCATCGGCAATGCCGAGGAGCTGTGGATCAACGCCGTCGAGCTGACCCAGGACGAGGCGTCGCATCACTCCAACTGGCTGTTCGTGCCCGACGACAAATACAACGGGCCCGACGGCGTATGGCCCTGCTCGGATCGGGGCTATGACGAGCTGAGCGCTGCCGTTGCCGGTGGTGTGCTCTATGCGCAGTCGACCCAGGCCACCCACGAGGTGCAGAAATTTCCCAACCACGCCGCGGTCCGCATCCCGCCTTATTCGCGCATCATCAGCGACGTCCACATCCTCAATGCCACGCCGAAAGACATCACCGGTCATGCGCAGCTGAAGATCTATCCGTTGCCGCTCAGCGACGTGAAGGTCAGGTTGACGCCGTTGCATGTCGGCTTTCGTGCGCTCGATATTCCGCCGCTGTCGTCGTCGCGGTCGCAGGGTTCCTGCGAGGTGGCGTCGCAGTTCGAGACGCAGCTCAGCCATCCCTTCGACGCCAAGCTGTATTACATCCTGCCGCACTACCATGCGCTCGGACGACGCTTCACCGTGACGCACATGGGCGGTCGCCATGCCGGCGAGGTCATCTTCGACGCAGTCGGGGCCTCGGGCGAGGCGCGCGGCCGCGGCTACGATCCGCCCATCGACCTCACCGGCGACGACGGCATCAGCTTCGCGTGTGAGTTCGACAACGAGACCGCCGACCCGGTCCACTGGGGCTTCGGCAATCAGGAGATGTGCGAGCTCCTCGGATTCGCCGAGTCCCCGCTGGCGTGGGAGTCGCAAATCTCGAGCGTGAGGGCCGATGCGCCCGTCGGTAACATGCAGGTCTCGACCGGCGAATGCGTCTCGATCGCCTTCGGCTACGACTTCACCAAAGCCGGCGGGCCGCCCCCCACACCGTAACGATGGTGGCGTCGCTGCGAAGTTAGCGGTGGTCGTTGCAGCGCTGGGCTTCGGCGTATTCTCCGACGTCGCGCCAGGCTTCGCCGCACAGCTTCCAGTCTGATTTGAAGCGGGCCAAGGCTTCTGCGGATTCCATGCAGCGACGGGCCTCGGTGTCGGCTTCGAAGATGCGCTTCCAGGCGCGAGCAAAGGCGGCCCAGTCGTTGAGCGTCGCGGCGCGTTCTTCGGCGTCTTTGAGGCGCTTTCTGGCGTCGGGCTCGTCGGGGAGGATCTCGCGCCAGGTGCGCGCGTAGCCGGTCCAGTCGCCCGCGTTCATCGATTTCTCGACGGAGCGCCAGCGCTCGACCCATTCTTCGCAGCGCTTGGCGGCGTCTTCGTCGGCGAACACGGCGGTCCAGGCGGCACCGAGGGCTTGCCAGGCGCCAACGCCTTGCGCGGTCGCTTCGTGATCGCGGAGACGCTGCCGTGCGGCGGCGTCGTCCTCGAGGATGCGACGCCAGCCCTGGGCGCAGGCGGTGAGATCGTCGCCAGCGGTGACCTCCATCTCGCGGATGCGGCAGCGCTTCGCTTCGGCCTCGTCGCCGAGCACCGCGCGGAAGGCGCGCGCCAATGAGCCCCAGTCGGCTGCCTCGACGGCCAGCTTCTCGGCTTCACCGAGACAGCGACGGGCATGGGCCGGATCTTCCAGCTTGCGGATCCAGGCCTCGCCGACGGTGACCCAGCCGTCGATCCCGGCCAGCATCGCGGCCACCGTTTCGGCGCGGCGCAGACAGGCCTTGGCCTTGTCGTGATCGCCGAGGAGCTCGCGCCAGGCCACGGCGCAGGCGATGAAGGACGACAGGTCTTCGGCGCGCGTCTCGGCTTCGAGAAGACAGCGACGGGGATCGGGCACGGTGGAGCTTTCATTGGTCGCTGGCGACAAGCGATGCCAGGCCGCAGCGCAGGTCAACCAATCGGCGCTCGACTGCGCGCTCTGGTCGGCGCGGCCGAGACAGCGACGGGCATCGGCCGGCTCACCCACCTCGAGCCAGGGCTCGGCGCAAGCAGTCCACTCGACGGCGGTGTGCGCTTTTTTCTCCATCTGGCCGAGGCAGCGACGGATTTCGCCGTTGTCGGCGAAGGCCCGTTTCCAGGCGCCGGCGCACGCCGCCCAGTCGCGGGTGCTGGCGGCGCGTTGCTCGGCCAGGCCGAGGCACTGACGGGCACGTTGTACGTCGCCGAGGACCTCTTTCCAGGCTTCGGCACAGCCGGCCAGCATCTCGCCATCGGCGTGATCGGCAGCGTCTTCGAGACAGTGTCGCGCGGCTTCCTCGTCGAGAAATACCTGATACCAGACTGCGGCCGCCCAGCGCCAGCCGCCATGTTGGCAGGCCGTGGCCTGACAGCGGCGCGCAGCCGCATCGTCGCCAAAGACGTCGAGCTGCACGGCGGCCACGTCGGCCCAATCGGCGCCACCTTGCGCGTGCGTCTCGGCTTCTTGCAAGCAACGCTTGGCCATCTCGTCGCTGGGAAACAGAGTCCGCCAGGCACGGGCGCAGGCGAGTAACGTCGTGGTGACCTTGCCCTCGCCGTAAGCCAGCTCGAGACAGCGACGGGCGCCAGTCTCGTCCCCGGCGAGGATCTGCCAGCCGGTGGCCGCGCGCAGAATGTCGTCGAGGGTGGTGGCCTTGCTCTCGGCGGCCTTGAGACAGCGATGCAGCGCCGAGCGCGTGCCGGTCACGCTCATCCAGGCTTCGCCGCAGGCCAAAAAGTCGGCGACGGTGCTGCTGGCGGACTCGGTCTCGTCGAGCAGATGCATGGCGTGGCTGGAATCGCCGAGGAGATGACGCCAGGTCTTGGCGGCAGTGCAGCGTGCAGCGATGGTCTCGGCCGCTGCAAGCTTGGCGCGGGCGGGCGCGGAATCGCCGAATGCCAGGATCAAAAGATAAAGCAGCGACGGATCGGTCGTGCCGGACAGACGCAGATAGGGCGCATCGGGACCGGCTTCGGCACACAGGAGGAGCTCGGCCTTGCGCTCGGCGGCGATGAGCGCGTCGAGACTGGTGACCGCCAATAGCTGTCCACGTTCCCACACGACCTCGCTCACCACGCCGGCCGTCACCAGCGCGCCCCCGTCGGTGGCGAGCTCTTCACCGCTCAACAGAACGCGGTCACGCGCCACGCGGCCGGCCAGCGCCTCGCGAAAAGCGGGTGCGGTCCAGTACCAGCGAACGTCCTGCGAACGGGGCATGCGGTCTCCTCCACGCCTTCCGTCACCTTCCGTCGGCCGACGTCGGTCGTGAATGCGGGCCCAGATGATACCACCTGGCCACGGTTCCGGTGGTCACATCGAGGGGTTGGTGATGGTACTGTGCGCCCCTTTACCCGGCCCTGGAGGCTTCATGATCCGCACCACCCTCGCGCTGTTCGCCGTTTGCTCCGTTGCATCGTCCGTGGTCTTGGCCGACGTGCCTTCCCCGTCGCTGGTCATGCGTGGCCACAAGCGCGATGTCAACGCGGTGGCGGTCTCGGCCGACAGCAAGCTCGTGGCCACCGGCGGCGACGATAACGAGATGCATCTGTGGGACGGCCTGACGCTGGTCGGCACGCGGGCGTCGGAGCAGGGCCCGGTCAAGGCGGTGGCCTTCTCGCCCGACGGCAAGCTGGTCTTCATCGGCTCGAGCTACGGCGACGTCACCATCTGGGATCGCGAGGCCAAAAAAGACCGCTATTCCAACAAGGGTCACGCGAGCCGCATCATCCAGGCGGCCTTCTTCCCCGACGGCAAATCGTTCATCACCGGCTCCTGGGACCACACCGTCAAGACCTGGGACACCGCCACCGGCACCGAGAAGAGCTCGGTCAAGCTCGGCTATCAGGTCAACGGCGTGGCGCTCGCCGTCGACGGCACCTACTTCGTCATCGACAGCAACGGCAGCGTGTGGGTCTATGCGCCGGTGCCGAAGGGCAAAGTGGCCAAGCCGATCAGCGTCGCGCTACACGCTGGTGAAGGCCGCGCCATCACCCTGTCCCCCGACGGCAAGACGTTGGCGGTCGGCTATGGCGACAACCAGGTGTTCTTCCTCGACGTCGCCACGCAGAAAGAATTGCGTCACGCCAAGGTGACCGACGCCGTCAACTCGATGTCGTTCTCTCCCGACGGCAAGACGTTGGCCGTCGGCACGCAGGGTGAAGATCTGCAGCTCGTCGACGTGGCCAAGGGCGAAGCGGCCGGCGTGTTGAAGGGCCATGGCCGGCCGATCTTGTCGGTGACCTATTCTCCCGACGGCAAGAAGATCATCTCCGGCAGCATGGATATGACTGCGCGGAGCTGGCCGATCAAGTAATCTGAATAGATGGGACGAGCGGCCGATTACTTGGTGGTCGCACTGTTTCTAGGTGCCTGCAGCCCGCTCGACATCGACGTGACGATGCAGGCCAACACCCAGCAATGTCCGGCGCAGGTGCTCGAAGGCGTCGACGTCTACAACGGCTACGGCGCCATCGACTGGGCCAAGGTCGCCGCCTCGGGGCGCCGCTTCGCCTTCATCAAGGCCACGCAGGGCGACTACAACAAACAGGGCACGTTCAACGCCAACTGGGTCGACGCCAAAAAAGCCGGCGTGGTGCGGTCGGCGTATCATTTTTTCGATCCCAGCGTCGACGGCATTGCCCAGGCCAACTGGTTCCTGGCCGAGGTGGCCGGCGCGGGCGGCTTGTTGGCGGATGACTTGCCGCCGATGCTGGATATCGAGTGTCCGGTGTCTTCGAACCAGGGCACAGCGACGGCGAGCGGGCCCAACTGCGAGTACACCGGCAACTCGGGCTGGGTGGCGCCAGCGACGATGAAAACGCGCATCTTCGACTGGCTGGATACGGTCGAGAGCGCCACCGGGCGCAAACCGATTCTCTACAGCTATCCGTCGTGGTTTGCCGGCGTGACCTTCACCGACGCCAAGCTGGCCAAATATCCGCTGTTCATCGCCACCTATGCCACCTGTGCGTCGGTGCCCGCGCCTTGGACCACAGCGGTATTTTGGCAGTATGGCGCGAGCGGGACCGTGCCTGGCATCACGCCCAAGTCCGACGTCGACAAGTTTTTCGGCGGCGAGACCGAGCTGCAGGCGTTCATCAAGTCGAGTACCGACGTGCCCGATCTCGGGCCCGATCTGGCCGTGGTCGAAGACTTGGCCGGGCCGGCAACTGACCTCGGCAACGACGGAGGCAGCGACGGCGGCAGCGACGGCGGCAGCATGGGCGCAATGCATGGCGGCTGCCAGTGCCAGCTGTCCCGAGCCGGGAAGGTTCAGCCAGGTTGGATCTTGCTCATGGTGCTGGCCTTGTGGTGGCGGCGTCGCGCGGCGGCCGCGGCAAAGACCACAGCGCCTTGATGACCCCGACCACGGCTTCCAGCCGACGGCCGGCCCGACCCGGCACGGCCAGCGACGGCGCGGTCGCCTGCAACGCGGCCAGACACTCTTCGACTGCGCCAACTTTTCGCCGCAGATGATGCAGCGCCTCGGCACGTAGATCGACGGCGCGTTCGGGTGTCGGCAGATCCGTCCCGAACGAAAGCTGGCCGCAAAAGGTGCCCCACTGCACGATGAGATCGCCGGGGCGCGAGAAGGCCTCCCAGCGACGGCGCCATTCCTCAACGGTCAGGCCAGTGGTCAGCGCGCTGCTCTCGAGGCCAAGGTGATGCGCGGTCGACGGCGCCAGCCGGTTGCGCGGCGCAATGACCGCCGAAAACGTCTCACCGGTCGCCGCGCGCCAGGCCGTCCAGTGCACCGTTTCCGGTGGATCGCGCTCGTCGTCGGGCGCCTTGACCGGCCAGGCATTGGCCTCGCCCTGGATGCAGACCACGCGCTCCCAGTCGAGCTGGAGGCGCGCGGCCAGCGTCGGAGATGGCAGAAGAGGTCGGTCGACTTTGCGATGCCGGCTCGATCGGACCTCGGTCTGAAACGTCTGTTGGCGGCTGACCATCGCGCGAAACGGCGCCAACAGGCGATCGAACGGACCCCGCTCGGGCTCGAGCCCGTCGAGGACCTCGACGAGCGCCTCGATGGTCGACAGGCAGTAGCGTGCCGGTTGACGGCGAATCCGATATTCACTCGGATTGCGCGGCGAGAAAGCCACACGCGGCAGCGACGCGACAGCCGGGTTGAGCTTGAGGAGCTTGCCGGCTTGCCACCAGGTGCCGTCGAGAACGACGAGATTGATCGGCCGATCGGTGGGCAGCTCGGCGACGGTGACAGCGCTGGGACCGGGGAAGACGACATAGGTGCTGTCGGTCATCAACGCTTGCACCAACGGATCGGCGGCAAAGTCGAGACCGACGCGCAGCACTGAATTGGGCAGGCCCAAATGCGCCATGCGCGCGGTGCCAATGGGCATCTTGCGCTCGCGCGGGTGTTGCAAAATGACCACCCGTGTACGCGTCTCCAGCGACGGGACATGGGCGCAATAGCACACCGACAGCGGCCGGCGACAGCGGTCGCAGGTGACGCGGTCTTCGCCAAGATCGCTCATGCGACCTCCGCCGGATCGACGACCAGCGCCCGCGATTTGCGACACATCCGCGACGCGCGATCGATGCCCACCGCGTCGAGCCCGAGCGCATTGGCGACGGCGAGCACGGTGCCGTAGCCGCAGAACGGGTCGACGATGGTCGTGGTCGTCGTCTCGTGTTTGACGAACGAACAGGCGTCACGACACGCCGCCACGCCCATCGATTTTTGCCCGGGCTTCCGGCCGGTCTCGGGCAAGACATCGGCCGTGGCCCGTCGCAGCGACGGGCGTAGCGTCCGCGCAAAGCCGAGGAGGTGCGAGTAACTGGCCCGCCCGTAGGTCAACGTGCCAGGTGGGCGACGACACACGATCTTGTGGAACAAAAGGCCCACGCGAGCGCGCTCGGCAGCCTTGGCGACCATGGCGCCCTTGTCGATCCACAGCCCGTCATGGCGAATGTCGCTCTGGAAAAAGATGGCCACGCCATCGTCGGGCACGCGCGACATGACCAGCGCCGCCGCGTCGACGAACCAGCTCTGCCAGCCTGGCAGGTCGTGCTCCGGCATCTCGCCGAGATCGGGCAGCGAGGTGACGACGCTGGCACCGACGAGACAGTCGGGGTCGGCCAGCCACGCCATGGCATCGGCCTGGTGCACGGTCCGCGTCGGCATCTACAGATGCCGTTCGATCTGGCGGAACAGATCGAGCCGGTCGACGAGATCGGTCAGGTAATCGAGCTTGTCGGTAGCCAGCTCGACCACGGGCGACAGCGTGTAGCTGGCCCGCCAGCTCTCGTAGAGCTTGTCGAGCCGGCGCAGATACGCCACCGGCAGATCGGCCTCCATGGCCCGTCCCCGTCGAGAGATGCGCTGTTGTAGCGTCTTGACCGGCGCCTTCAAGAAGATCATGAGGTCCGGCGGATCGAGCGCCGCCGTCACCGAGTCATAGAGCTCGCGATAGGTCTTCCAGTCGCGCGCGTCGATACACTTGGTGTCGAACAGATTGCGCGCGAAGATCTCCGCGTCTTCGTAGATGGTCCGGTCGAGGACCACGGTGCGCGACGAGGCCATCACCTCGCGATGCAGGCGCATCTTGTGCGTCAGGAAATACACCTGCGAGCGAAACGCCCAGGTTTTCATATCGCGATAAAAATCGGCGAGATACGGATTGGTATCGTTGGGCTCGAAGAACGGCTGCAAATCGTATTTCTTGCACAGAAACGCCACCAGCTCCGACTTGCCGGCGCCGATGTTGCCTGCCACTGCGATGAAGCGCTTGCGAGCCACGTGGGGTTTGTAGCATGTACGGCGCATGTCCTTCTTGCGTGACGCGCTGGCGATTGCCCGATTTCACATCGTGCTGATTGCCACGCTGGGAACCTTGACGTTCGGCTGGCTGATGACCGGCCGCTATGCCGTCGCTGCGGCCGGTTTGTGTGCGCTCGATTGGTTCTTGGTCAACCTGTTCAATCGGCTGACCGATCTGAAGGAGGATCTGCAGAACGGCGTGCCGGGCACCGAGCGGGTGGCGCGTGGGCGGCGGCTGTTGGCCTGGGTCGGTGGCGTCCTCCTGGTCGGATCGTTTACGGCGTCGGCGCTGGTCCACCCGTGGCTGTTGCCGTTTCGCGTCTTGGTCCAGGCACTCGGGTTTGCTTACAACTATCCATTGATTCCGATGCCCCCCGGCTGGTCGCGGAGACGCTTCAAGGAGGTCTACGCCTGGAAGAATATGTCGTCCGCGTTGATCTTCATCGTGACCTGTTTTGGCTACCCGCTGGCGTGGTCGGGCAGGGCGCCCAGGTTGGGTTGGCCCGGGACGGCCCTGTTGGCGCTGTTCTTCTTTCTGTTCGAGCTGAGCTACGAGATTTTCTACGATCTGCGCGATCTGCCGGGCGACCGCGAAGCAGGCGTGCCAACGTTTCCGGTGGTACATGGCGTGCCGACGTCGATGCGGATCATCGATGGCCTGTTGCTGGCGTCAGCGACTGTGATTGCTGTCGGCGTGGGCCTTGGGTGGCTGGGGCTTCGCGAGGGGTTGATGGTCGTGGCGCCGCTGGTGCAATGGCTGGTGTATCGGCCGCGCGTGCACAGAGGCCTCGGTGCCAGCGACGGCATCTTCCTCACCCATCTGGGCTCGGCGGAGCTGGGCCTTTACCTGGTGGGGACGGCGGTGTGGCTGCACGTTGGCTTGCCGGCCAACGTGTTCTTGCGCGCCACTCGGTCATGACCAGATAAGGCACGGCCACTGCGGCCAGATGGACATAGAGCGGCACGGACGGCACCAACGTGGCCAGCAGAACCACGAAGAGCCCAGCGGCCAACATGCGCGGCCCAGCGACGGCAAACGGCACGCGTCCCGTGCGTCCGGTGAGGACGATGGCGATGACCAGCCCGAGGCTGAGCGCAGCGACGACATAGGTCGAGGCCGGGCTCAGGTCTACGCGCATGGTGTGGCGAAACAGCCCCCACCACGTCGCCTGGATGCCGATGTGGACAGCAACCGGTCCGGACACCAGCGGCCAAGCCTTGGGCAGGATGGCGCCGGCCGCAAAGAAGCCCCAGCCGAGGATGCCGATGACTGGCACCTCGAGATGGCCTCGCTCGACCCAGGTCCAGTAGCCAGCCCGCACGGCCACCACCTCGACCAAAGAGGCGTCCACCGCCACGCAGCCGAACGCCCACAACCAGGCCCAGCGACGGGAAACGCCCACAGCGCGGCCCACTTGATCGGCTGACAAGATCACCAGCGGCCAGATGAGCGGCACGAGCAGGGGCACCTGGTCCATCTGCAGCCACCAGCCGGGCGCGTACGAATAAAAACGATAACCGCGGATACAGGTGTCTTCGCCGATGAAGGCAGCCACGGCGATGACGCCATACCGAACGAAGAACGCGGCCGGCGAAGCCTCTTTCCGCGCCATCGCCCACAGCGCCACCACCAGGGTCGCGACGCAGAGCGGCTGAAAGACGGCTAACGGCAGATGTCACTTCCTGAAAACAAGTACCTTGACAAAAGCAAGTGGCAGACCAAGGTTTGTCGCTCGCCTTTCTCACCCATCACCGCACCATCATCCAAGGAGTACCCGACATGAAGCTCTATTTCTCCAGCGGGGCCTGTTCGTTGTCACCACACATCGTCCTCCGCGAGGCGGGTTTGCCGTTCGACTTGGCCAAGGTCGACACCCGCGCGCACAAGACCGCCGAGGGCGACGACTACTACGCCATCAATCCCAAAGGCTACGTGCCGCTGCTCCAGCTCGACGACGGCCAGAAGCTGTCCGAAGGCGCGGCCATCGTGCAGTGGATCGCCGACCAGGCCCCCGCGTCGAAGCTGGCGCCGCCGGCCGGCACCATGGAGCGCTACCGCCTGCAAGAGTGGCTGACCTTCATCTCCAGCGAGATCCACAAAGGCTTCAGCCCGCTCTTCAATCCCAAGAATCCCGACGAGGTCAAGCAGGGTTTCCGCGACAAGCTGGCGACCCGCTTCGAGTGGATCGAGAAGCAGCTCACCGGTCACGACTACCTCATGGGCACGCAGTTCACCGCCGCCGACGCCTATCTCTTTACCGTGCTGCGCTGGTCAGGCCCGACGGGCGTCGACCTGTCGCGCTTCCCGGGTCTGTTGGCGTACATCGCCCGCGTCGCGGCGCGTCCCAAGGTGATGGAGGCGTTGAAGGCCGAGGGTCTGTCGTAACCAGTTGAATCATGGCCCGATGCTGGGGCCACCGTCTTGTTCACCGGCGTCTTGTCCACGCTCCATCTCGAGGGAGACGTGGCCAAGACGGCCGGCGATGGTGCCGGCCGGCACCGCAAACGGTCGGAAGAGATATTGTTGCTGGTTACATTTGTTTTACGACGTCGCCGTTTGTCTCAATCGCCGCCGGCCCGTTTGCGTCATTAATTTGACGTCTCCGGTTCGTCAAAAATTTGACGGCTCCCGTCGAGAACGAGGAAGTTACGATCGGCGTTGGTGTGCAAATTCGTGACACGAAACCGCAATATCAAGAATTGGGCGGAATTTAGTGAATATCGCATTGCGCGATATCCAGCCCGTGATATGCAGCTGCCAACTCGAATCAGGTGATTCCATGCAAACCGCGCTTCCTGCCGACAAGTTCACGGCCACGCTGCCCCTACCCGATCTGCTCAGCCTTGGTGCTCCATTGCTGATTGCCAATCCTCTCGCCGATGCGTGCGAGTGGGCCAGCGTCGAATGGGTGCGGCGCTTTCGTCTCGCGGAGGAGCCGAAGGTGTGGGCCAAGATGGCCCGGACCCGTCCGGCGGTGCTGGCCGCCAACTGCTACCGCAAGGCGGAGCTCGACGCGCTCACCCTCGGCGCCGACCTCATCGCCTGGCTGTTTCTCTTCGACGACGGCCAGGGCGAGGGCGCCGAAGTGGCCGAGATGGCGCAGCTCTTCGACGGCTACGAGCAAGTGCTGTCCACCGGCACGCTGCCGAGCGACGCGGGTCCGCTCCATCTGGCCCTCGCCGACCTGCGCCGGCGCATGCTGGCGCTGTCGGGTCCGGTCTGGCTCGATCGCTTCGAGCTCAGCATGCGGCAGTATTTCGACGGCTGCCTTCTCGAGGTCCCGTACCGTCGCTCTGGCCGCTCACCGAGCTTCCGCAATTATCGGCTACTGCGCTCCTGGTCGATCGGGACCTTCCCCGTCCTCGACCTCATCGAGCCGGCCCTCGGCAGCACGCTGCCGACGGAAGTCACCGACCGGCCGGCCTGGCGTGAGCTGCGCGAGCTCGCCGTTCAGCTCTGCGCCTGGACCAACGACATCTATTCGTACAACAAGGAATGCGGCGATCGCGACCCGATCAATCTGGTCCAGGTCATGCGTCGCGAGCACGATATCGATGCCGGAGAGGGCCGCAAGGCCGCCATTCGCATCTATCAATCCGATTTGACCCGCTTTGGCGTGCTGCGCGCCCGCTACAACGCCGCGGCAGACACCTCGGATATCGAGCGCGCCTATTCCCGCAGCCTCGAGGACTGGATCTGGGGCAACGTCGCCTGGTCGCAGGCCACGGTGCGCTACCAGTCCGCCGATACCTCGACGCGAGGCTCAGCCTGGCAAAAGGTCTAGCGATCCGGCGCTGTGATAGCATGCTCAGGTGCCGGTTCTCACTGCCAAGATCGTTGGGCATCTCGACAAGCAAAATCTGAGCGGCGCCCTTGGCCCACTCGATGCGCAACTTGCGGGAGTCGGACCCGAGGGTGCGGCGGTGTTGTTCGATATCAGCGGAATGACGAGCTACGACGGAGAAGCGCGGACCGCCTATATCCAGTGGCAAACCTTGCAGCGTGATCGGTTGCAGCGGATCGCAGTGGTGACGCAGCGAACGCTCTGGCACATGGTCATCGCGGCCATTGGCCTGGCCTCGAAGGTGAGCGTCAAGACGTTCTCGACGGTGGCCGAGGCGCGACGGTGGGCCGAACACGGCTGACCTTGCCACTTCGGCAGTGATCGCCATAATCCCCGCCGCATGGGGTGTCCGGCCGAAGAATCGCTGAGCGAGCTGGTGGCGGGATCGCTGCCACCCGAGGCACGTCGAGCCCTGTTGGCGCACCTCGATGGTTGTGGCAGTTGCCGGTTTGTCGTCGCTGCGCTGGCACAGTCGACGCCGGGCCTGTCGGCCACGGCGGCCGCAGACCCGGCGGCGCCAGAGCCGGACATCGCGGCCGGCACCAAGCTTGGGCGCTATGTCATCGTCGAGAAACTCGGCGCGGGCGGCATGGGGGTGGTGTATGCGGCGCACGATCCGATCCTTGACCGCAAGGTGGCGGTCAAGCTCCTGCGCCGTGGGTCTTCCCCGCTCGGCGACGAGAGTCGCGCGCACCTCTTGCGTGAGGGCCAGATCATGGCGCGGCTCTCGAGCGCGCAGGTGGTCATGGTGCTCGACGTGGGCTCGTGGCATGGGCGCGACTTCGTGGCCATGGAGCTCATCGACGGCACCACGCTGAAGGGCTGGCTCCAGGCTGCGCCTCGCAGTCGGGAGGCGATCCTGTCGGCGCTGGGCGATGCAGGGCGTGGACTCTCGGTGGCCCACGACGCGGGGCTGGTGCACCGCGACTTCAAGCCGGACAACGTGCTCGTCAGTCGGGCCGGTCGGGTATTGGTCACCGATTTTGGCCTGGCGCGCAGCATCGAAAGCGTGGTCAATGGGCCCGGCGCACCATCGGGGACTACGCTCATCGAGACCCAGACCGGCGCCGTGGTGGGCACGCCGGCGTACATGGCGCCCGAACAGATCGAGGGCCAGTCGGTCGATGCGCGCAGCGATCAGTTCAGCTTCTGCGTCACCGCGTTCGAGGCCCTGACCGGCACGCGGCCGTTCGTCGCCTCGACGCTGGCTGGGCTGCTGCAGCAGATCCGTGCCGGACAGATCGTGCGCACGCCAGCGCTGTCGCCGTCGCTGCGGCGGGTGTTGGTGCGCGGCCTCGCCAGTGATCCAGCAGCACGTCATCGATCCATGGCGGTGGTGCTCGCGGCGCTGGCGCAGCACAGTCCACTGCGTCGTCGCCGTCGGTGGCTGCTTGGAGGAGCTGGGTTGGGGCTGATCGCGGCCGTGGCCGGAACGGCATTTTTTCTCTCGCCGCGACGGCTCTGTCGTGGTGCGGACGACAAATGGCGTGGGGTGTGGGACGAGACGCGGAAGGTGGCGATGCAGTCGGCATTCACCGCCACCAAGCGGCCGTTTGCGGCCGATTCTTTTGCCCACGTCGCCCACGCGCTCGACGGCTATCGCGCCGCCTGGGTACATGCCCACACCGAGGCCTGCGAGGCGACCAGGGTGCGCGGCGAGCAGCCCGAAGAGCTGATGGGTCTCAAGATGGCCTGTCTGACCGATCGACTGGAGTCGGCACGGGCGGTGAGCTCAGAGCTCGCACATGCCGACGCCGCCGCGGTGGAGCGTGCGGTGAGCGCGGTGGTGCAACTGCCCGATCTGAGTCGCTGCAGCGACGAGAAGGCATTGCGACTCAAGATACCGCTACCGGTCGATGCCAAGCTCCGCGGCGAGGTGGAGGCGCTGTCGCGTCGCCGCGCCGAGGTGGAGGCCAAGGGGCATGCCGGCCAGTTTCAGGCCGCGCTGGCGCTCGCCCAGCCGCTCGTGACCGAGGCCCGCCGGATCGGCTATCGCCCGCTCGAGGCGGAGGCGCTGGTGCTGGAAGGCGACTTGCGCGAGCTGACCTCCAACTACGCCGGCGCCGACCAATCGCTACATGCCGCGGTGTTGGCGGCGGCGGCGGGGGGGCATCTCGAGGCGGAGGCACGGGCCTGGGTGCAGCTGGTGGGCCTGTACAACACGCGCCTCCACCGATTTGCCGACGGGCATGCGGCCGCCGACCACGCCGCAGCGCTGTCGGAGCGGCTCGGTCACGGGGCGCGACTCGAATCGGCGCTGGCGCACAACCTCGGCAACCTCTTCGCCGAAGAGGGCAAGCTCGACGAGGCGCGCACCCAGCTCGAGCACGCGCTCGACTTGCGCACTGGCATCGATCCCGACGGCTCGGAGCTCGGCGCCACCCTCAACAGCCTCGGCAACCTCATGCGGACGCGCGGCGATTCGACGGCCGCGCTCGCCTTTCACCAGCGTGCGCTGGCGGTGTTCATCCGTGCCCTCGGCCCCCAACATCCGCGTGTGGCCATTGCCATGAAGAACGTCGGCAATGCCTACTGGAACAAGAACCAGCTCGACGAGGCGCTGGCGCAATACCAGGCCGTCTTGGCCTTGCAGGTTGCCGCGCTCCCACCCGATCATCCCGACGCCATCTCGACGCAAGTCAACATCGCCGCGGTCTATACCCAGAAGGGCAAGCTCGACCTGGCCGTCGCCGAATATCGTCGGGCGATCGAAGCCTACCAGCGTCATTTCGGGCCCGACGATGCGCATCTGTTGCCGTCGCTGAATAACCTGGCGGTGACGCTGCAGGCGCAGCACAAGCTAACCGAGGCCGAGGCCGTCGCGCGCCGGGCGTTGGCCATCGCCGAGAAGACCCACGGGCTCGTACATCCCGAGGTGGAGACGGCTCTCGTCAACCTCGGCGACATCGTGCTCTCGCAACGTCGTTTCGACGAAGCCGAGGCCGCCTACCGTCGCAGCATCGCCATCAGCGAGAAAACCCTCGGCCCCAACCATCCGCACACGGCAGAGGGCCTGGGGGGCCTTGGCTTCGTGCTGTTGGCAGCGAAAAAGCCAGCCGAAGCCCGCGTGGTCTTGGAGCGGGCGTCGAAGATCGGCGACGCAGGCGAGGTCGATCCGGTCAACCTGGCCAAGATCCGTTTTGCGCTGGCCCAGTCGTTGTGGCCGGCGGAAAAATCGCGGGCACTCGGCCTTGCGCGCACGTCGCTGAAGATCTTGGCCGGCTCGGGCGCCCGTCAGGCCCCCGACGTCAAAGAGGTCGAGGCCTGGCTCACCAAGAATCGCGGCTGACCGCGCCGTCGAGCGCCTCGCCGTCGGCGTCGAGATAGATGTGGTCACCGACGATGGTGGCAGCCCATTTGTGACGGCGCTCGTCGTGTAGAGCGAGCGCTTTGACCAGCGCTTGATCGATGGTCCACACCGTCAACGCCTCCTGCCCACGCTTCCACTCGGCAATGGCCGGCAACAGCTCCTGTCGGCGCCGCTCGTCGCCGAACACGACATGTACTTGGGCGCCAGTGTTGTGCTGCACGAGGCGTTTGAGGCGATCGGGCGTGGCGGTGCCGCACTCGATCCAGGTGGTGAGGCGCCCGGTGAGGTCGTGGGTCCACAGATCGGCCGCCTCCGGATCGCTGAGGCCCGGACCAAAAGCCAGTCGCTCCTCGTGCAGAAGACACCAGGCCAGCACACGCAGGTTGAGGTGCTCGCCGGTCTCCGACGGGTGACGGGCGATGATCACTGCGTCTTCCACCTCGAGCTTGCGGTCGACGTGGTTGAGCGCGACGCGAAACTCCATGCGTACCGAGGGGAGAGCCACACCAAGCCTATATCACGTTGACGGCAGCCAAAACTGGCTACACTCGGGGGATGGAGGCGCTGGCCACAGTGTTTCTCGATTCCTGGAGCGGTGGGCCGCCGCCACAGGGTCGCGTCGATCCGGGCACGCTCGAACAAGCCTTACGGCGGGCGCTGGCCGACGCGCAGACCGCCTGGCCGACCTTCGCTGTCGCGCCCAAGCGCTTCGTGGCGCATCTGGCGAGCTGCATCGCCGCTGCGCCCGATCCCGCCGTGGCCTTGAGCGCTCTCCATGCCGCCGACCTCTATCTGGCCTGCGCTTGTCTTGGCGACGACGGCACCGCGCTGCAGGAGTTCGAGCGCCGCTATCTTGCCGATCTCGGTGTCCTCGGTCGCATCGATCGTTCGCCAAGCTTCATCGACGAGGTGCGGCAGCGCCTCAGGGTCCATCTCTTCGTCGGAGACTTGCCGCGCATCGCCGACTATGCCGGTCGCGGGCCGCTCAAGAGCTGGGTGCGCGCGGTCGCGTTGCGGCTGGGGCTCATGATGGTGCGCGGGGTGCATCGCGAGGTTCCCGACGAGGACGGGCGGGCGGCAGCGGCGTTGGTGGGAGCGTCGGATCCGGAGCTCGGCATCATCAAAGACCGCTATCGCGCTGCGTTTGCCGACGCGGTCCGGCGCGCCGTGTGCCGCCTCGACCAACGCGATCGCACCGTCTTGCGCCTGCATGTCATCGATGGGCTCAATATCGAAAAGATCGGCGTCCTCTTCGACGTCCATCGCGCCACCGTCGCCACCTGGATTGCCGCCGCCCGCAAGACCGTCCTCGCCTTCACCCACCGTGAGCTGGCCGTGAGCCTGGGTGTCGCCGACGGCGAGCTGGCGTCGCTGATGGGGCTCATGGTCAGCCAGCTCGACGTCAGCCTGCGCAGCCTGCTCCAAACGGGCTAGCTGGCTAGAGGCGTCGAAATTCGATGCGCCGGTTCTGTGCCCGATGCGGCTCGGTGTCGTTGGGCGCGCGCGGCTTCTGCGCACCGTAGCCCCGCGTGTCGAGACGCTCGCCAGCGATGCCGTGCTGGACGAGCCAGTCCGCGACCGAGCGGGCCCGTGACTCGGACAGCCGCTGGTTGTAGCCCGCGTTGCCGGTGTCGTCGGTGTGGCCGCCGATCTCGACGCGTACACCGGGGTTGTCGCGCAAGATCTGCGCCGCTTGCAGCAATGTCGTCTCCGAGTCGGACTGGATGACGGCGCTGTTGTACTGGAAGGTGATGCCTTCGAGGACCAGCTCGCGACGGAGGACGGCGCAGCCGCGCTGGTCGACCTCGGTGTTGGGCGGCGTCCCCGGGCAGGCGTCGCGGTCGTCCGGCACCCGGTCATGGTCGAGATCGTCGTCGCTGGGGTCGTTGGGGTTGCGACCGTTGGTCACCTCCCAGAAGTCGCGTGCGCCGCCGTGATCGGTATCGGGGTCGTTGGGGTTGGTGTGGTATTTCTCGACCTCGTCGCCGTCCCAGAGCCCGTCGCCGTCGGTGTCGGGGTGGTTGGCGTGGGTGTGCCACTTCATGATCTCGCGCTCGTCGGAGAGCCGGTCGTGATCGCTGTCCTTGGGCGGCGACTTGACGAACTCGAACGAGAAGCTCACGCCCGCCGAGGCATAGAACGCCACTGGCGTCGAGGTGAGCGGCCCAGCCGCCAAGCCTGGCCGCACGAATACCCCTATCTGCATCGGTCGCACGACCGACCACTCGTAGCCGAGCTGGGCGTCGAAGGTGAACGCGCCGCCGACGCCGTTGACCATCACGCCGAAGCGCGGCACCAGATACAGGTTGCCGGCACCGTCGCCGTGCTGGTCGTTGAGGTAACCCTCTTTGTTGTCCAGAAACCGAAAACGCACCCCGAGCGCAGTCTGGAAAAAGCCAAACCCGGTGTCCGCGTCGAGCCCGAGCCAGCCACCGCCGACCTGAAAGTCGAGCGCGTAGCCCGGCAAGAACTGCCAGTCGAAGCCCACCGTGCCGAGAGCGCCAGCGGGCGGCACCAGGACACCGAGGTCGAGGTGCAGGTTGATCTTGCCGCTCTCCGCGCGGGCCAGCGACGGCAACGACCACAATGCGATCACGAACAGGATGGACGACCAGATACGGCGCATGAAGCTCTCCAAGGGTGGGTTCCCCCTGGAGATGCGAGCGCCGAGATGTTGTCGTGTGGAAAAGTGGGGAAAAAACTACAGAGCTAAAACAGGCAGAACGGCGTGCCAGCGGTCGTACTGATGGGCGGCGTCACGTAGGAGATGGCGAAGCACATCTCGTCGGTGGTGGAGTCGCCGAAGCGCTTGCCCATGCCCGATGGATCGTAGGTGCACTCGACGGTGATCTTGTCGCCCGCGTGGAGTGCGACCGCGGATGGGCCGTCCCAGCCAGGGAAGACGCCGAACTTCTGGTCGGTGAAGGTGTAGTCGTGATCCCAGACGGTCGTCCCGGCGGCGGCGATCTTGATGTGCGAGCCGGTCTGGTGCATGTGCGGGAAGACGGCGAACATCGAGCTGTCTTTGTCGACGGTGCAGGTGCCGTTTACCTTGAGGGTGGAGTCGATCTTGAAGTTGACGTTGCCGACGAACGGAACCGCTGCGATCTGGTAGCCAGTGGGGTCGACCGCGACCACGACGTCGATGGCGGCGTGGCCGTTGATCGGGGCGTTGGTGGCGTTGAAGAGGTGCAAGTCGAGGACGACCTGCTGGCCGCCGTCGACCTTGAGGGCGACGTTGGGCGGCATGGCCAGCGACGGCGACATGATGCCGGAGGCGAACAGCGGGTGCCAGTCGGGGTCGGTGGGGCTGCAGTCGCCGCCGTGCTGGTTGTCGACGGTGCCTTCGGCGCCCGGCGTGGGGTCGATGGCCAAGACCTGGTGGTGGACGCCGAGCGGAGAGATCGGCGTGATGCTGATGATGTGCATGTCCGAAGGCAGGTTGATGCGGGTGCACTGGTAGAACTCTTCACCGACGGGAATGGTGTAATCCGCGGCGAGCAAGTGGATGGACATGGTGCCAGGCGGCAGCGCCATGTCACCTGGGTTGGTGTTCCCCATATCGTTGCCGCTGGTGCTCTTGGAGCTACAGCCGGCTAGGAAACCCGAAACCAGGAAAGAACAAAGGACGACATTATGAGTTCGCATCGACACCCCTTGGCTTGGACCGGATCATGCGCCGCGACTTCGACATTGTCGAGTCACCGCAACAATTGTTCACCACCACTGTAACTTCGACCACAGTCCGCCAACCGGGGTTGCTCAGCGGTAGTCGGTCAGCTTTTTACGCGCCTGGTTGCGCTTGGGGTCGGCCTTGGTCTGGCACTCGGCGCAAAAGGCAACGTGCGGCATGAGCAAGAGACGCTTTTCGGCGATGTCTTCGCCGCAGTCTTCACAGGCGCCGTAGTCGTCGCTGCTGGTGTCGGAGACGAGCTTGCCGAGCGCGCGGTCGATGGCGCCGATCTCGCGCGAGGCGTCGCGATTGCGGGCCGAGGCGAGCGCCTGCAGCATCTCCGACAGCGCCTGTTCGTCTTCGTCTGCCACGCCGACCGCCGACTCGTCCCTGCGGTTGGGCTCGATCTTGACCGGCCCGGCCGCCAACAGCTCCGCCCGCCGCGCCCGCAGCGCAGCCTCGAACCGAGCCCGGCGTTTCACGTCCATCCCCCACCTTCCCCCGTCCTCTCCCTAGTTTCAAGCAGGTTGCGCTATAGTCCGCCGCCGATGAACGCCGAGGCTGCCACCGTCGCTGCGCCCGCAAAGCCGCTGTTGCGTGGCGTGCTGCATCAGATCGCGTGCGGCATCGCCTTTGTGGCCGGCGTGATCTTGGTCGCGACGACACACAGCACGCGCGGGCGTATCGCGGCGGCCATCTACACCGGGAGCCTGACGGTGCTGTTCGGCACCAGTGCCCTCTATCACCGCATCCACTGGGCGCCCGTCGCCCGCGCCCGCATGCGCCGCCTCGATCACTCGGCCATCTTCGTGCTCATCGCCGGCACCTACACCCCGTTTGGCATGTTGTTACCGCCAACCGCCGGCAAACATCTTTTGCTCATGGCCTGGGGCGGCGCCGCCCTCGGCGTCCTGCGCGCTGTGTTTTGGGTGGGTGCGCCCAAGGTCGTCGTCGCTGCGTTCTACGTCGCGCTCGGCTGGGCCATCCTGCCGTTCCTGTCCGATCTCAAGCTCGTCGTCGATGGGCACCAGATGGCGCTCTTGACCGCCGGCGGCCTCACCTACACCGTCGGTGCGGTGGTCTATGCCGTCAAAAAGCCCGACCCGTGGCCGACCGCGTTCGGGTACCACGAGCTCTTCCACGCCCTGACCCTCGTCGCCAGCGGCTGCCATCTCGTTGCAGTCGTCGGCGCCGCGCGCGCCCTGTAAGGTGACCTTATGAAACTCGGAATTCTGACCGGTGGCGGCGACTGTCCTGGCCTCAACGCGGTGGTCCGCGCCGTCGTGCGTCGTGGCGTGCACGAGCTCGGCTATGCGTTCGTCGGCATCGGTAACGGCTACGAAGGCCTCATGGAGCCGGACCTGGCGTCGCCGCTCGGCCTCATGGAGGTGCGCGGGATCTTGCACACCGGAGGCACCATCCTCGGCACGTCGAACAAGGCCAATCCGTTTGCCTACGCCGTCGCTGAAGGCACCCGCTGGGTCGAAAAAGATCTGTCCGAGCGCGCTGTGGCTCGCTATCACGAGCTCGGCCTCGACGGCCTCATCTGCATTGGCGGCGACGGCACGTTGTCGGTCGCGCATCGGCTCGGCCAGCTCGGCCTCAATGTGGTCGGCTGTCCCAAGACCATCGACAATGATCTATCGGGCACCGACCAGACCTTCGGCTTCGACACCGCCGTGGGCATCATCTCCGAGGCCATCGATCGCCTGCACAGCACCGCCGAGGCCCACCAGCGGGTGATGATCGTCGAGATCATGGGCCGTAACGCCGGCTTTCTCACCCTCGACGGTGGCATCTCCGGCGGCGCCGACATCATCCTCATCCCCGAAATTCCCTATCGCGTCGACTCGCTGGTCCACACGCTCGAGCGTCGCTGGGCGGATCGGCGCAAGCGACGGTCTTCGATCATCGCCATCTCCGAAGGCGCCTTTCCCGAGGGTGGCAGCATGGCCGTGGCGGCCAGCGCAGCCGAGATCCCAGGCCGCGGGGTGGTTCGCCTCGGCGGTGCCGGCAAGCTGCTCGCCGACGCGCTCGCGCCGCGGGTCAACGCCGAGATCCGCGTCAACGTCCTCGGCCACCTGCAACGCGGCGGCACCCCGTCGAGCTACGACCGCGTTCTGGCCACCATGTGCGGGGCTCTCGTCCTCGACCTTTGCCGCGACGGACGCTGGGACCACATGGTCTGCCTGCGCAACGGCAAACTAGACTTTGTCTCGCTGGCCGAGTCGCGCAAAGAGAAACAAGTCGACCCCCACGGCGACAAAGTCCGCATGTGCCGAGCCATGGGGCTCAGCTTCGGCGACGAGACTTACTAGATTTACGGGAAGCGCTCGGTGCCGTCGGGCTCTTTGGCGGCGCCGCGCTCTCGGGTGCTGAGGCGGTAGGCCGCGTTGCGGGCGCGCATCATGTTGCCGAGGGGACGCAGGAGCTCCTGCGCGTGCCAGGGGTCGAAGCTGAGGCCCTCGATGAATTCGGCGATCGCGACGCCGCGCTCCGACTTGGCGTCTTGCGTCGGCAGCGTCAGGGTGGCGACGGTCAGGTAGGGCGAGTCGGTCTCCAGCCAGTCGACTGCGCCGTCTTCGATGGGCGTGCGCTTGTCGTCGACGAAGAACTGAATCTTGAAATCGAAGACCACCGGCCCTTCCTCGAGTCGGCCAGCGAGCTCGTCGCCGAGATAGTCGGCGGCGCTGCCCATCTTGGCGCCAGGGGCTGGGCCGACGCGTGGGATGAGCGCGTAGCGGACCGCGTAGTCGCCGAAGCGGGTGGGCAGCGCCGAGTAGTAGCTGCTCGTCGACAGCGACGGGACAGGACGGTTGATGGCGCCCATGAATGTCTTGAGCAGGCGAAAGCCGGCGACGAGCCCGAAGTGACCGAACAGACGCGGCAACAGGGTCAACGGCTTGGCCGCGGCGGTGACCAGCCACACGAAGTCGTCGGCGTTGCTGAACGGCTGCGCCGAGCTCTGGATCATCAAAAAGTCCTGCGTCTTCGCATCCTCGAGGCCCGGGATGACTTTCTTACCGTCGACGCCGACGATCTTGAGCGCGATGCCGCGGACATCGCCCTTCTTGTCCGACTGGCGCGCGCCGGCGCCGTTGGAGTAGCGGACCCAGGCCGGAAAGGTCTTCGGCGACGAGAAGAGGCCCACGCGCGCGTGCTCGGGCAGATCCGGCAGCACCGTGAACTGTGCTTCCACGCCGGCGTTGCCCTTGGCATGCAGCGCGCGCGACGCCTTGCCGCCGCGGGCGCGGGCACGGGCGAGGTCGCGGAGTTGTTCGGCGTAGCGCTCGAAGCGGGCGGCTTCGTCGTCGGGGATGGTCTCCTTCCAATTCTTCGACGGTGTCACTCCTTCACTTCTTCGAGGCCGACCGCGCCCATCGGCAGTGGCGGCGGCAGGTCCGCCCGCTCGGTGGCCAGCACCTTGATCTTGTAAGCGATGTTCTTGTCGTGGAGCGGGTGCAGAAAACGCACCTGGATGACGTCTTTTTGGACCTCCACGACCTTGAACCGGATTGGGTCGCCGGCCGCCGCACGCGCCTCGAAGATGCGGCCCACGTCGAGCTTCTCACCGGCGGGGAACTCTTTCTTGGGAATGGCCTTGAGCGGGATCAGCGTTTCGTTACCGAACGCGTCCTTGGCCTGAATGACGCCCGACTCTTCTTTGTCGACGGCGAGCTTGTCGATCTTCTCCTCGAGCGCCGGCAAGAGCTGGCCGTTGCCGGACACGAAGCGGAGCGCGCCACGCTGGGCCGACGACTCCAGAAGCTCTCCACCCTCGACGCGGATCTCGTACTCGAGGCTCACGATTCGCTTTTGCATGCGGACATCTTAGCGCAGGTTCTGTCTGCAAAGTCGGGACTCGAGGGCTACCGGCAGGCATCGAAGGCCACGTCAGCCGCGGTGGGCGTGCCGCTTTTTTTCGAGAACGACACCACGATCTTGCAGGCGGCCGGACCGAGGCCGTATTGCGCGCGCACTTGGTGCGGATAGCTCGAGGGCGACATGCTCCAGCCGGCCTTGGGCAGGCCAATCATGAAGGCGGCCTGCGCGTCGTCGACGCTGGCGCCGGGCAGATGGATGCGCAGACCGTCGAGGCGCTCCGAGCAAAGCACGGCCCCGGGCGGCAGGATCTTGAGCCGCTCGACGAACGGCGACGGTGCGACGGCCGGACAGGTCTTCTCGCAACCCGCAGCCAGGACAGTGAGCGCCGTCAGCCAGACAAGCCGCATCCCTAGAGCCTAATACGGATGCTCGAAATGGTCGCGCTCTCGCTTGGGCGCATCCTGGAAGTAGCTGCCGCCGCTGCCACGTCGCATGCGCCAGCCGCCCACTTTGCCGAGTCGACGCAAGAGCGCCACCGGCGTCACCGCCAGCACGAACACGCCAGTCAACAGCACGCGGGTGTTGACCCAGCCGATGAGGCCACCGACGACCATCCACGCCGCCCGTAGCCGCAAGACCAGCGACGGCGCAGCCAGTGTCAGCGCCAGCATGACCAGACCCGACGAGGCGACGATGGCGCCCGCGAGAGGCACGTGTTTGCGGTAAGTGAGCCAGGCACCGAGCGCCCCCAGCACCAGCGACGCCCCCGTGCCGAACCGAAATGCGGACGGCGGCTTAGTCGAGGACATGCGTCGCTTTCCAGTCGTGGTCCTCGTGCCAGGCCGGCTGTGCCGCTTTGTGCACCACGAAATCGCCGATCACCAGCGCGTCGAGCTCGGTGCGCATGAGGCAGGTGTAAGCCTCGATCGGCCGGCATACGATGGGCTCGCCCCGCACGTTGAACGAGGTGTTGATCACCATCGGACAGCCGGTCAGCGCGTCGAGGTGGCGCAGAAGCGCGTAAAACCGCGGATTGTCGTCGGCCGTGACGGTTTGCACCCGCGCCGAGCCATCCACATGGGTGACGGCTGGAATCTGCGAGCGGACGGCTTGCAGCAGATCGATCCCGGCCAGACCGCTCTCGTCGACGGCGAGGCGACGGTTGGCAGCGACGGGCGCGACGATGAGCATGTAGGGCGAGTCGCTGTCGAGCTCGAACCAGTCGCTCACCGACTCGCGCAACACCGCCGGCGCGAACGGCCGGAAGCTCTCGCGAAACTTGATCTTGAGGTTCATCACCGACTGCATGGTCGGTGAGCGCGGATCGCCCAGGATGCTGCGGGCACCGAGCGCACGCGGGCCAAGCTCCATCCGGCCCTGAAACCAGCCGATGACTTTGCCATCGGCAATCAGCTCCGCGGCGCGTTCTGCGACGAGCTCGGGCGCAACTGCCTCCAGCACCGCGCCTTTGGTCATGAGCTCAGCAGCGATGTCGTCGTTGCTGAAAGCCGGCCCGAGGAGCGCGCCCTGCATCGCGTCGCGATCTGGAACCGGCCGTGGCTGTTCCGCATAGCGATGCCAGATTGCCAGGGCCACACCGACGGCTCCGCCCGCGTCGCCGGCAGCTGGCTGGATCCAGATGTCTTCGAACGGCCCTTCACGCAACAACCGACCGTTGGCGACGCAGTTGAGTGCCACGCCGCCCGCCATACACAGGTTCGGCAGCAACGTTTTTTGGTGGAGCAGACGGGCCAGCCGCAGCACGACCTCCTCGGTGACCACCTGGATCGAAGCCGCAAGGTCCATCTCGCGCTGGGCGATCTTGGACTCCGGCGCGCGCGGCGGCCCGTCGAAGAGCCGGTCGAAGGCGCGGTTGGTGAGCCGCTCCGAGCCGGCAAACTGAAAGTAGTCGAGGTTGAGCGCGAAGCTGCCGTCGTCGCGCAGATCGATGAGCTCGTCGTAGATCTTGTCGACGAAGACGGGCTTGCCGTACGGCGCGAGGCCCATGAGCTTGTACTCGCCGGAGTTGACGCGAAAGCCGGCATAGGCGGTGAATGCCGAGTAGAGCAGGCCCAAGGAATGCGGAAAGCGGAGCTCGAGCAGCGTCTCCAGCGACGGGCCACGGCCGACACCCAGCGACGTCGTCGACCACTCGCCCACACCGTCGACCGTCAAGATGGCCGCTTCGTCGAACGGCGACGGATAAAATGCCGACGCGGCATGGCTCTCGTGGTGATCGCCGAACAAGATGTCGCCGTCCCAGCCGAGCTCTTCGGCGAGATGGTCGCGCAGCCACAACTTTTTGCGCAGCCAGCTCGGCATCGACTGCAAGAACGAGCCTAGCCCGCTCGGCGCCAGCCGGGCATAGGTGTCGAGGAGGCGCTCGAATTTGACGAAGGGTTTGTCGTAAAACGCGACGTGCGTCAGGTCGCCGACGGCGATGCCGCCTTGCCGCAAACAGACGGCGATGGCCTGGCGCGGAAAATCAGCGTCGTGTCGCTTGCGGGAAAAACGCTCTTCCTGCGCCGCAGCGACGATTTTGCCGTCGGTGACGAGGCAGGCGGCGCTGTCGTGGTAGTAGGCTGAAATCCCGAGGATGTGCAACGCAGGCTTATCTTACTGCGAGAGCGGCGTGTTTACTTCTTGGAGGGCTGGGTCGACTGCAGCTTGACGTTGCGGATGCCACAGCTCGAGACGTTGGCCGCCGTCGGGCAGGACGAGGTGCCGCCGCGCGAGCAGCCGAGCGCCTTGCAGTACTTGTCGCCCTCGGACTCGCCGCCCGAGTAACAGCAGTACTGACGGCCCGCGCAGGCGCCAGTCGAGTCGGCAGACTTACAGATGATGGCGCCGTCCGCAAAGGCCGCACCACCGAACATCATCGACATCGCTACCAACAGGGTCTTCATGGTCGTACCTCCACGGGGTTTGAGTGCGCTGGGACTGTAACCGGCGAATTTGCGCCATTGCAATTTGTTGCGTGTGAATTGTTGGCGACGGTCAGCCAGGCCGCCGGTAGTCGAGAAAGACCAGTCCCGTCGCTGTGCGGCGTTCGCTGACGACGACGAAGTCCGCCAACGACGCGCGAAAATACGTATCTCCGTCGGGACTGTCGGGGATGCGGGTCAAAAGGACCCGGCTGGCGAGCGGCAATGCCTCGACAAAAATACCGGCGCCGCCGATCACGCGCGGATCGGGATCGGTCTCGTAGGCGTGCTGGATGGCGAGTGCCAGCGACGGATAGATCTCGATCTCCGCATGCGGCGCCAGCGTCGATGAGACGACCAGATTGCGCCGGCCGGGGAGGGCGGTGCCGGTCTCCTCGAAGGTGCGACGGCCCATGATGACTGCGTGGCCGCGGGTCTCGTCCTCGAAGTGCAGGCGGTCTTCGGGCCACGGGTGGGCCCAAGGGAGCGCGCCGTTTTTGCCGATGACGCCGTTGTCAGCGACGGCGAGGATCAGCGTGAGCGCCCCCGTCACGGGCGGATGCGCGCTTCGAGCGTGCGCACCCAGCCGCCGTGCAGTTGATGAATCTGGATCGCGCCGAAGCCGGCATCGCCGAGAATCTGTCTGGTTTCATCGACGCTGCGCGCCTGCGTGTAGGTCTTGCCACGCACGAAGGCGCCGAGCGCGAGACGAAAGCCGCGCACCGCGCGTGAATCGGCCACGTCATCGCCGAGATAGAGGTCCGACAGGTAGAGTCCCGTCGGAAAACGACGCAGCACCGTCCCGATACGCCGCCACAGACCCGCCACCACCTCCGGCGGCAAATAGCCGAGCAGACCCTCGGTGATGATGGCCGTGCCGACCTTGGGATCGAGCGTGGCGCAGACGGCTTCGAGGCTGAGCGGGCTAGACGGATCGGTCTCGAGCGCGTCGAGCGCGATCACTTGATGCCTGGGGCCGCGCAGCGCCGCTCCGTCGAGACGCGCGCATTTCTCGATGGCCATCGGCGGCAGATCGCTCTCGATGTAGCTGAGGTTGGGATAGGCCCGGCTGAGCCGCAGGCCGCGTCCGGACAGGCCCGCCGCCAGCTCGATCACCTGGCCGACGGCACCGGAGACGACCGCTTCGTTGAGGAGATCATCGAGGCTGCGATGTCGGGTCAGAAGATGTTGCTCGAGGTTGGAGCGGCTGGCGAGGCGTGCCCAGATGGCGTTGAACGGCCTCAGCGCGGTGTACATCCGTCGGCCGCGCTCGGTGCCCAGCGCCGGGTGGGAGAGGCCGTTTTGGACCCAGACATAGGCCGTGTAGTGCGCGGTGGGGCTGATGCGGTCGCTCGCCATGGGCGGCTAGTGTACTTGCATTTGGCTGGGGACGCCTGACCCCAGCGCCCAGCGAAGCCCACGCCGCAGAACAGATTCGGCCTGGCGCGCCGCTTGCTGTAGGTGGCCGGACCAATGAAACCGCTCGTGTTTGCGACCCTCCTGTTGGCTGCCTGCAGTGGCAGCGATGACAACCAAGAAGACATCGTCGCTGCCGGCGGTGTCGAAGGTCCCGACCTGACCGGCGTCAGCGACGGCAAAGCCGACAGCACCGGCGCCGGCCGCACCTACCGTCTGCAGATCGCCCATCCCGCCTTCGACATCCCCGCCGGCAAACCCGGCGTGGTCGTCTACGTGCCCACCCACTTCGACCCCAAACCGCCCGTCGACGTGGTGGTCTTTCTGCACGGCTTCTATAACTGCGTCGATAACGTGCTCGGCACCCGCAACAGCCCCTGCCGCACTGGGGGCCCTGCCCGCCAGGCTTACAGCCTCGCCGCCCAGCTGGAAGCGTCGAAGAAAAACGCGCTCCTCATCCTGCCCGAGACCACCATCGACCAGGCCAGCTCGCAGCCGGGACGCCTCGCCGACAACGACGGTTTTGGCGTCATCCTCGACGAGACCCTGGCCCAGCTCAGCCTCGGTCGCAAGCTCGGGCGCGCCGACCTTGGCCACATCGTCGTCGCGACACATTCAGGCGGCCACCACGCCGCCATCGCCATCGCCGAATACGGCGGCGTCGACGTCAGCGAGCTCTATTTGTTGGATTCGCTGTACGACGAATACGACGACTACGACGCCTGGGTCGCCCAGGACCTCGGCAGCTTCAGCGACGGCAAGTCAGGACGGCGATTCGCCAGCATCTACTCGCAGACAGCGGGAACGCTCGTCGCCAACCAGGCCATGGCCGACCGCGCCAAGACCTGGCTGAGCGACGCGTACCTACCGTCGAGTGGGATGTTGGACGACCGCACCACGAGCACACTGTCGGAGGCGGGTCTCAAGAAGGGGCTGCTGTGGAAACGCAGTGGCCTCAGCCACGACGGCATTCCGCGCTACTACTTCGGCAAGCTCTTGGCGAGCTCAGGTCTGCGCTAGGTCGTTAGCTCTTGGCGGGAGCGGGGGGCGGGAAGAAGCCCCAGCGGAACGCGGTCGAGTGCTTGAACGGCATCCAGCCCTGCATCTCGACGTAGAAGAGCTCGAGAATGGCGCGCTCGGAGATGTTGGTGATGAGGCCGCGGTGCTCGAAGCACAGACGACCGGTGGACTCGTACACGTTTACCGTGCCGGGGACCTTGATGTAGCGGTAGACCGGGCGGGTCTCCCAGCGCAGACAGTAGTTGTTGGCGTCACGCGAGGTGCAGACGGTCTCGGTGCCGGCCGGGATGCGCTCGTCGACGAGGCCCTGGTACGACTGCATGGTCAAAGGGTTTGGCCAGATGGTGGCGCCTTCGATCTTGCCGTTCTTCGGCTCTTTCAAGATGGCGGTCAGGCGACGGAGATCCATGTCGCTCTGCAGGCCGTGCAGCGAGACGGCGAAGCACGCCTTCTGCGCGTCGAGCTGGGTCATCTTGGCGCGGCTCTCGAGCGTGCCGGGGGGCAGGCCGTGGTTCGACTCGCCGTAATTGTTGAGGTGGATGATCTCGTTCTGCTGGTCGAGCTTGCCCGAGGCGATCGGGTTGTCGATCATGACATCTGCGTGTCCGAGACAGCCGGCCGTCGCTGCGGCGATTCCCAACAACGCGATCTTGATTCCCATGTTCATACGAATGCCCTCCTGGCACCGAAATATCACAGGAGCAGCCTACGTGCCGGACTACTCGTTCTTTCGCGCCGAAATACTTGGCGCTGGATCAGTGCTGGGTCAGCGACAGCGTGTTGCCGTCAGGGTCTTTGAACCAGGCCACTTTGGCGCCGCTGGGGGAGCTCCAGATGCCTTGTGGGTCATGCTCCAGAAACGCATATCTTTCGAGTAAAATGCCTTTATCGGCGAGCCAGGTTGCCGTCGCTGCGATGTCTTTTACGTTCCAGCCAAGCGCGGTGTAGCCGGTGGGCGTCAGATCCTGCACTTTTTGCACGCGCAGCATGGTGCCGTGGGCGTCGAAGACCAGGGCATAGGGATCGTCGCTGACCAGTTTCAATTCCAGCGTGGTTTCATAAAAACTGCGCGCCTTGTCCGGATTCTTCGTCGCTACGAAGGCCACCACCGCCGATTGATTGAGCATGGGTCTCCTATTGCTTGAGAATCCAGAATTCGTCGTCACCGACCCAGCGCAGATGCGCCGGAGCGCGACGGTCGGTCAACAGATCGTCGACGAAGGCCACCAACGGCAAAGGCCCGTGGTCGACCTTCACCGGCGCCGTGCCAGTGAAGACGAAGAGCCGCCTGGGATCGGGCCCGATCAGGTCCTGGAAATCCTGGCCAAAATACATGTACGAGTAGCAGCTCTGAAACGCCACGACGCGCAGCGGGCCCTTGCCGATGTCGGCGGCGAGCTTTTTCTCGTCGAGCTTGAGGTTCTTGGCGATCTGGCCGAGCCGGACGTTCTCGCCGATGCCGGAGTGGCCCCAGTAGAAAACGGCCTGATCCTCGACGAGGCCGCGGCGCAAGGCGACCCAGTGATGCGGGGGCTTCGGCCCGAATACGTCGGTCATGCCCAGAAAGATTTGCAGGCGCATCGGCCGGCCACTGCGACGCAGCTTGCCGCGCACCGTGACGCGCAAGAGGTCCGCTTCGAGGGCGCTGTCGTGTCCGGTTACCGCGGCCACCTCGCCGATCTCGTCGAGAAACTGCAGCAACATGCCCGTGCCGCGCTCTCGATGCGGCAATGCTCTCCAGACAGAGCGCGCCGCTTTGACCTTTGCGGCCAGCGTTCCCCCGTCGAGCCGGGCCTGCCAGCCGGCCAGATCGATGGCGTTGGGATCCTTGGCGTCGTGATCGAGGATGCCGAAGATGAGCGTCATCGTCACCGGCCCGTCGCCAAAAGCGTCAGCGACGACGGAGAGGTCGGAAGCCGGCCACAGCGACGGCGGGCCACCGGTCTGGCGCACGGGTAGAAGGTGCATGGTCACGGTGTCGAAGTCGCCATGCGGTGTGAGCCAGCGACGGCAATCAAAGGGTTTGCCGGCCGAATCGAGCCCGTGCCTGGTCGGCAGCCAGTCGTACCAGAGATAAAACGGATGCGGCAGATCGGCGAAGTCATCGTCGGCACACGGGTTGGTGACCTCCGTGGTGCCGAAGAACGTGATCGGCCGGTGTCGCTCGGCGGGTACCAGCCAGTACGCCAGCCACGGATCCCGCGGCACCGGCCCCTGTAGCTCGCGTCCAGGATCTTTTCCGCGACCACAAACGGCCACAGTCACCGTCGCTGTATAGTCGGCAATCAGCGCCGGATCGTCCCAGCGCGTCTCGCCACGCGTCACCGCTCGCAAGGTGTAGGGATCATCTATCTGCAGCCGCGCCTGCTTGGTGGGGTAAGCAAGCGACAGCGCGCGCCCATAGCGTCCCTCATGCTTGTCGAAATCGACACGCATCGGCTCGGCCGACAGCACCATCTGCACGCCGGCATGCGTCGCTGCGTCGTTGCGATACCAGCCCCACAGATAGCGAATCTGCTGCCGTACCGCCTCTTTGACCTGCTCGTCCTCGGACCGGCTGCCGTCGAGAAACAGACGGTCGAGCGTGACCCGGCCATGGACGGTGCCGTGATACTCGCCGGCCGCCCGTTTGCACTCGAGATGAACCACATCAGCAACGGCAACGCGACCGCACGTCAGAGTGAGGAACATTGCCAGCCAGCGCATGCGGCACAGTAGCGACTGCGCGGACTTTCTACTAGGCTGTCGGCATGGCCAAGCTCGACCTCCCCGAACCCCGCGAATATGGATGGACCTTGAAGCGCCTTCGCTCCGCCAAGACCTCGGTCCGGCGTGACAGCGTCGGTGGGATCGATATCGAGATCGAGCACGAGACGGTCCACGGCGTCAGCGCGGCGATGTTGGCGTGGTGGTTCCAGCACCTCGACAAGGAGCTCGTCTTTCGCGGCGAGAAGATCCCGGTCTATCTCTTGTGGCATCCATACGACCACGTCAGCGTCGAGGGCACGCGCGACGACGCCGGCAAGATCGCGCCCGGGTCGACGATTCACCTGCACGAGGTATTCGGTCGCGACCCGCGCTTCGTGTTCAAAGAAGCGCTCGGCGTGCATCGCTGGGATGCGGGCGGCATCGGCCTCCACCTGGAAGTGCCGGGCCTGCGATTGTTTCAGGTCGATCACGCGTTCCGCGACGTCGAAGGCGGCGCGCGCTACCACACTCGCGCCCACATCGGCGCGCCGGGCGTCATCGGGGCGCTGGCCAACGCCGTGCTCATCCCGCTCAAGTTCGACGACGACAAAATAGGCGCCTGGCTGACCCACAACGTCGAAGAGGTGGGCAACTTCGAGAATTTCCTGCCTGAGCTTTGCGCCAGCATGGGAGTAAAAAAGGCCGCGTGACGCTCCGTCTCGACGGCAGCGACGACGACATCCTGGCGCTGCGGCAGACGCTGCAGCTCTTGTTGCAGCGGGCGCCCAAGCCTTTTGCGTCGCTGTTTTCGCTGACCGACCGCCATGTGCCGGCTCCGGTCGACGAGAGCGTGGCGGTGATCTTGTCGCACTTCGAGCTCATCGAGAAGGAGGCGGCCGGCGTGTGGTCGAGCCGGCATCGCATCCGGGTGATTGGCGAACGGTTCTATGTGATGGAGCTCGGCGTCGAGGAATACCACCAGGATCACTGGCCCGAGACCGATGCCTTGCTGGAGGCGCTGGAAGGCTTGCCGAAGGGGCGCTTGCTCGACCTCGGCACTGGCAGCGGCGTGGTGGCCGTCGAGGCGGCGGTACGCGGCCACGAGGTGGTGGCCACCGATCTGTACCAGACCGCGCTCGATCTGACCCAGTTCAATGCCCGGCTCAACGGCTTTCCGGCGCTCGATCTGCGCTGCGGCGACCTGTACGAGCCCGTCGCTGATGAGTATTTCGACGCCATTCTGACCGCGCCGCACTACACCCGCGTTGGCGATCAGGTCCGGCACCACGCGCTCCGCCAAGGGCCTGATCGGCTGGCGCCCGATGGCGAGCTGGTGGTGGCCACGTTTCTCGAATGGCAGGGGCCGCCCGATGCGCCCATGTCGACGGTGGAAGTCTTGTTGCGGCCGCGCACCGACTGCACCATCCATATCGCGCCGATCATCTCGTCGACCAAGGCCAACTGGTTTTCGGTGGCGACCAGCGACGAGGACCTGGGACCGCTGGTGTCACGGCAGCGATTCTTGGTGCGGATGCGCCGTCGCGCAGGCGAGCTGACCATCGAGCGACCGTCAAAGCCTCGCACCACGACCTTCGTCCCGCTGTCTCGGCTCACGCTCGGGCTCGAGGGGCCGCCATCCAGGCTACGCCAGCCGGCCACGGCCGTATTGCGCAGCGACGAGGATCTGCTGCGCGTGCGGCAATTGTTGGCGCAGATCGATAGCGGGGTGGTGTCGCTGTCGGGCACCATTCCCGCCGAGGTGCTGGATGCCTGTCGGCTCGGCAAAGGCACCTGTGTGTCCTTCGTGGACACGCAGGGCGCTGCCGGCGCGATCTTGTCCCTCGACGGCACGGTGCGACCCTGTGTGCATGGCGGCGCCATTGGTCTCGTCGACGACAGCGTCGACGAGCTGGTGCAAAAACAGCGCAAGCTGGCCGAGACCGCGCAGACCCGACGCGGCTGCGTGAGCTGTTCGGCGGCGGCGCACTGCTCGCGCTGCCTGTTTCCGGCGGTGCTCGACGAACAGGCCTACTGCGATCTGGTGCGGTCAGCGGGGCCGAGCTGGCCGGCGCTCGGTCGCGTCTGGGATCTGCTGGAGCAGCTCGACCGCATGCGTATCGTCGGACGTCGGCTGCGCATCAAGCTCAAGCCGGCGCCGGCCTTGCTCGCTGCGCGCGGTCGCCCGATCTCGGCGGGTGTCTTGTCCAGCGACGGTGACCCCGAGCTGATCGACCTGCTGGCCGCGCTGCGTGCCCGCATGCAGACCACCGAGGCCTGGCTCATCAGCGTCGACGCGTCCCGCTACTTCTCGTACTACTACGTCGGCAAAAAACCGTGGATCCTGCGCATGGAGCGCGCCGAAGCGGCCCTGGCCGAGCTGTGCGCCGAGGGGGCCGGGCCGGCCGAGCTCGAGGGCTGGGCGCGCGCCGAGTTCCTGCCGCCTTCGATGTTCAGGCACACGCTGCTGCGCGTTTACGATCTGTTCAACTGAGGCTCGGTTGTGTGCTGTCCGGCAGAGGCGTACGCTCGTGCAGCCTATGTTGCGTGCGGCCCTTGTCAGCCTTGGACTCTTGATCGGCGCCTGCTCGGGTCCGACCACGCTGCTCCTCGTCGTCGACGATTCGGCCGCGACCATGCCGGGCCCGATCCATCTGAGCCTCTTCGATCCCTTTCACGCGTTGTTCATCGATCGCGAGGTCGGCTCCGGCTCCGGCACCATGGTGTTGAAGGGCTTCGATCCCGCCCCGACCAAGCTGCGCGTGGTCGCGCTCAGCGACGGTCTCGGTGCCGCCATGGCCTTCGAGCTCAAGCCTGGCCAGCAGACCCGGGTCCCGCTGGTCCTTGGCCCGTACATCGACTTCGACGGCGACGACGTGCCGGACACCGTCGACAACTGCCAGTCGGTCAACAACGCCGACCAGCGCGACAGCAACGGCGACGGGCTCGGAGATGCCTGCGCCACCATGGTGGACATGTCGGTCAACGAGCCCGACCTCAGCGAGAACGTCGACTTTGCTGGCGTCGATCTCACCGGTGTCGACTTCGCCAAGCCGCCGCCAGACATGGTCCACGTCGACCTCGCCAATGCGCTTGTCTGCCCCGTAGGCGCCAAGCTGTGCGAAGACTTCGAGACCGGCACCATCAACACCACGCGCTGGCCGGAAAACTACAATTCTCCGTCGGGCGCGCTGACGCTATCGACGCTGAAGCCACACAAGGGCCTCTATTCGATGCGCGCGCACTCCGACGCCAGCACCTCCAACCATCACTGGGAGGCACAGCTCGTCAACTACAACGCCTTCCCGGCCAACCCCACGTTCGTCCGCGCCTGGATCTATTTCGACGCGGTTCCGGCGTCGGGCGGCACCAGCCTACTCAACGTCCAGCAGGCTGACGCGCCCACCGCCGGCATGACCTTCTTCGCCTATCCACCGACGGTGGGCGTGAGCGGCTACAACGGACTCGAGGCGCTCAGCACCAGCTCGTCTGGCGGCGACCAGATCACCTCGCCCACCAAGCGCTGGATCTGCTTCGAGTGGCAGGTCACCAACGTCGGCGGCGGCCAGGTGCGCACCTTCATCGACGGCACCGAGTACCCCACCGCCGCCGGCACCTACGCCACCGTCAACCCGGCCATGGGCAAGATCGTCCTCGGCGCCGAGACCGATCTGATGAACGGCGCACCAGCGTTCGACATCTACTTCGACGACATCGTCCTCAGCACCAGCCGCATCGGCTGCAACTGAGCGGACACCGATAGCGTTTTGGCGCCGCCACGAAGCAGGTTGGCGCGTTGCCCGTTGCGCCGGCTGGTATCTCTGCAAGGATGGTTCGCCTGCCCATTCCTGCACATTGGTGTCTCCGTGGCGACGATCAGCTGGTAGAGATCGCCGTCGCTGGCGCGCTCCTCGCCTTCGACGACTGCGAAGACAGCCCCGGTCGCGGTGAAGGGATGCAGCACGATCGCGCATGCGGGGTCGAGGACGATCACCTTCCCATCGACGCGCACCTCGACCGCTTCCTGGCGACGATCGAAGAGACCCAGGACAGCGTGGTCGTCGTGGACAGGACCGCGGGCAAGATCGTGTTCGAGTCGACCAGCGCGTTATTGGGAGGCCCGGTGGTCCAGGTTGCCTATCTGTACCGCGATGAGCTCGGGTGTGTCTGGCGAGCCGTCTATACCTTTCGTAAGTCCCGCGCGGCCGACTGGCTCGCGCTCCTCGGTCAGAAAGCCTGGCCGAAGCTGGCCGAGAAGCGCGGCACGTAGCCGCCGGCGGGGACCTCGAAGGGAAAGGCGAGATCGAGGCGGATGACGTCGTGGTTGAACTGCGGGATGAGGATGCGCAGGCCCACGCCGGCACCTTGTTTCCAGCCGAAGGATCGCAAGTTGGCCGGGGCGTCGCCAGCGTCGTAGAACACGACCGCACCAACGTGAAGGGTCCAGAAATTGAGGGCGCCGGTGCGCAGCTCGATGTTGAGCTGGTAGCGATCGTTGCCGATGAGCGCGCGCGGTGCGTAGGCGCGCAGGCCACTGTCGCTGCCGAGGGTCAGGCGCAGGCTGTCGAGATCGTGGCCGCGTAGACGCATCGACGCAAAGACATGCAGGCGAAAGGGGCCGAACTTGGGCGTCACATTGCGCACCGCGATCTGCAGATCTTCGTTGACCATCGTCGAGCCCGGCCACACGCCATCTTGTAGCCGCACTGCGGCCGACGCGGCGATCGTCATGAGGTCGCCGTGGAAATAACGGGTATCGCTGTAGCTGACGCTCATGCTCAGGAACTGGCTCGAGAATCCGAACGCCGGATGCGCAGCCCGTGCGATCACCGACAGCGATGGCCCAACGCGAAAGTCTTCGCTGAGCGCATAGGTGTCGATGTTCTGCAGGCGTAGATACCGCGCGCGAAAGGCGTCCAGCGCGACATACGGACCGGCCGCGTCCTCGCTGCGCGGCAACAGCGATCGAAACGATGCCGCGGCTGCAGGCCCAACCTCGGGAAAATCGAGCGGGGTGCGATAAAGGTTGGAGTCGACACGAAACCCGAGGGTGATGTTGAGCTTGTTGACCACGCCGAAGGAGCGCGTGACGTTGACGATGCCCTGGATGCGCCGCTCCCGGTAGATGAAGGGAATGATGTTCGAGTCGCGTACGACCACGGCAATGTCGCCGCCGCGAAACTGCCGCACGATGTCCTCGAGATACGAAAACGCCACCGACCAGCCCCACGTGGTGCGCAGCGAATACAGCGGCCTACCGACGGTGACATTGGCGTACGCGCCTTCGTAGGCCGAGCTCTCCCGGTTGAGATGCACGCCGGCGGCCAGCGACAGCTGATGCCGTGAGCCGCCCATGCGGGGGTCGGTGTAGCCGGCACCGAGGGTGTAGCGACCGGGGTCGAGCGCAAACGCGACCGACGCTGTCTTGTTGCGTCCGGCGAGATTGCTCTCCGACAGCGAGAACGACAGCGAGTCGAGCCGCGCCTGATCGAGAGCAAAGTCGGTGTTGAGCCGTAGACTCCAGTTGTCCTTGGTCACGACCAAGATCACGACTCTGTGCGGCGTCGACCCCTGACACACGACGAGGCGCGCCACCGCCAGAATGAACATGCGTCGTAGATTGCGCCCGCTCTCCTCGAAGACATCGCGCGCGAACGGCTGCCCGACGGAGAACAAGAGCTCCTGGGCGATGATGTAATCGCGGGTCCGCGTATGCAGACGGTTGAGCAAGGTCCAGGGGATCTTGGTCGACAGCGGCAGATCGCCCGGCAGGAGGATCTTGTTGGCCTCGATGACGACGCCCTCGATCTGCTTGCCGTCGGGCGCCGGATCGATCACCAGATTGTGTTTGGTCAACGCCTTGGCAACCAAGGACTCTTCGTAAAGCTCCCGAAGATCGACCGCCTGCGCGCGTTCAGCCAGGCCGAATAGAACGAGCGCGGCAATCCCGGCCGCGACGACTGGCTTCACTTTGCGACGATATCACGCTCGGTCCGCCGGACAAGCGTTGGAAAGTTGCTGAACTGTCACGTTTTCCGAGATGCGGCATGGTTCTATGTCGGTGATGTCGCCTATGGACGGGATCACTCTGCCCACGACCCACTTGACGCTGCTCATCCTGTGTCTGGGAATCGCGCTGGCGTTCGAGTTCGTCAACGGATTCCACGACACCGCCAACGCGGTGGCCACGGTCATCTACACCAACTCGCTCAAGCCCTGGACCGCCGTGGTGTGGTCGGGCTTGTGCAATTTCGCCGGCGTCTTCGTCGGTGGCATCGCCGTGGCCATGAGCATCATCAAGCTCTTGCCCGCGGAGCTCGTGTCCTCGGGCGGCACTGGCGCGGGGCTGGCCATGGTGCTGTCGCTCCTGCTCGGCGCCATCTTGTGGAACATCGGCACCTGGTACCTCGGTCTTCCGTCGTCGAGCTCGCACACCATGATCGGCGCCATCCTCGGCGTGGGCTTGGCCAACTCGTTCCGGCCCGGTCATGCGATCGGCGCCGGCGTCAACTGGGCCAAGGCCGGCGACGTGGGCCTGTCATTGCTCTTGAGCCCCATGTTTGGCTTCGGCGCGGCGGCGATCTTGTTGCTGCTGGCGCAGCGCTTCATCAAGGACAAGCGTCTGCATCAAGCCGCCGTCGGTGGTCAGCCGCCGGAGTCCTGGGTCCGCTTTCTCCTCATCGGCACCTGCACCGGCGTCAGCTTTGCGCACGGCTCCAACGACGGGCAAAAAGGCGTGGGCATCATCATGCTCATCTTGATCGCCACCATGCCGGGCGCATTTGCCGTCGACAATCGCCTGCATGGCGCGGAGCTGGCCAAGGTCACCGCTGCCGCCAAAGACCTCGAGGCTGCCACCCGCGAGCCCGCGCTCGACAAGGTGCACGCCGAGCTCGCCGCGGTCGTCGCCGAGCTCGCTGCCGTCACGGCCGACGGCAAGCTCGGCACGCTGTCGCAGCCGTCGCGCGTGGCGCTGCGCACCCATGTCCTCGCCGCCGACGGCCAGCTCGCATCGCTGGAGAAAAAAGGCACCTTCGACAAAGCCGCCGCGGCGCACATCAAGAAGCTGCGCGGGACCCTGCGCGCCACCACCGACTACGCGCCGTCGTGGGTGCTCATGGCCGTCGCCATCGCGCTCGGCCTCGGCACCATGATCGGCTGGAAACGCATCGTCGTCACCGTCGGTGAGAAGATCGGCAAAGACCACCTCACCTACGTCCAGGGCGCCTGCGCCGAGCTGGTGGCCATGATGACCATCGGCCTCTCCGCCATCGCTGGCCTACCGGTCTCGACCACCCACGTACTGTCATCGGGCATCGCCGGGACCATGGTCGCTCGCCGCTCCAAGCTGCAGACCAAGACCGTCGGCAGCATCGGCCTCGCCTGGCTTCTCACCTTGCCCGTCTCGATGATCCTCTCGGGCGGCTTGTTCTTGATCCTGGTGAAGATCCTCTAGCGCAGCGTCACTTGGTCGGCGGCGAGGTGCCCCACCGAGTTGAAGCCAGTCAAGGTTCGATCGCTTGGATCGCGATATTTCACCGCCGTCAGCGACGCATTACAAAGCTGCCACCCGAGGCGCAGCGCATGTTCCCAGGGCGTGCCCATCGTCGATCCGACTGCGGCAGAAATCGTACCCGCCGAGCTTATCACCAGCACCTGCCGCCCACGGCCTTCCCGCGTCGCGATATCCTGCAGGGCCGCGTCCACCGTCGCCATGAATTGCGCAAACGTCGGGAGCTCCCCGGTATCCAGCCGACCTTCCAGCCATCGTCGCGTGCCCAGCGTCAGCAACCGATCGAAGCCTCGGGCCCGATCCACATGCGGCGTCGACGGATCAATCGCTGCGCCAAGCTCTGGCTCTTCCAGCAACAGCGACGGTAGATTTCGCCGAAATAGGGGCTCGACTGGATATTCGTCCAGCGTCGCCAGCTCGACCGGATCTGGCCACGCCTCACCCAGCTCGCGCGCAGCCTCGATCATCAACCGCGCCGTATCTCGCTGCCTCTTGCGCGGCCCGACATACACCGCGTGTACCGGCTGTCGGATCGAGACCAGATGCTGTCCCAATAAGCGCGACTGCGCCTCACCGAGCGACGACAGCACATCATAGTCGGCCTTGCCGGCCGAAGCCTGCCCGTGCCTCACGAGGAGAATGGTGCTCACGACCAGGGAGTGTAGCATCGCGGTATGGCGAACGACGTAGCCCCTCACGGAACCCCGACCTTCTCGCGCGTCGAGATGACTCAGATCGTGATGCCGTTTCACACCAACGGTGCGCGCGGCATCCTGTTCGGCGGCATCGTCATGCAGTGGATCGACGTCTGCGGCGGGGTGGCCGCCATGCGCCATGCGCGCGGGCCGGTCTTGACCGCCTCCGTCGACCGTCTCGACTTTCTGACGCCGATTCGCCTCGGTGACGTGGTCATTCTGCGGGCGCAGGTCAATTTTGCCGCGCGCACCAGCATGGAGATCGGCTGCCGCGTCGAGACCGAAGACCTCGCCACCGGCGAGCGCCGCAACACCACCACGGCCTACCTCACCTTCGTCGCCGTCGACGACGAAGGCCACCCTCGTCCGATCGAGGCGCTAAGACTCGAAACCGAAGACGATCGCCGCCGCGCCGCCCGCGCCGAGGTCCGTCGAGCAGCCCGACTACACGCCGCCGGGCGCTGATCAATTCATTCCGATCTGTCTCCCCGACCTCTTGCCTCACGCTTCCGTCTCCCCATCAAAAGCGTCTCAAAAATCACCACCGCCCACGATCGAGCACAGGCTAGCATCCGGGCATGCTCGAGCTCGAGAAGGCGCGTCGCAATCCGTTCGCGAAAGACCTGTTGGCCGGCTCGGTGTGGGTCATCACCGGAGGCGGCAGCGGCATCGGTCGTTGCACCGCCGAGGAAGTGCTGGCGCTCGGTGGCAAGGTGGCGATCTGCGGCCGCAAAGCCGACAAGCTCGACGCGACCAAGCTCGCATTGCAGACGCTCGGCCCAACCTTCGCTGCCCCCTGCGACATCCGCGAGCCGGCCCAGGTGACCGCGTTCGTCGACGCCGTGCTGGCCGAGTTTGGCCACATCGATGTCCTCGTCAACAACGCCGGCGGCCAGTTCCCGTCGCCGGCCGCGCAGATCTCGGCGCGCGGCTTCGAAGCCGTCGTCCGCAACAACCTCCTCGGCACCTTCAACATGACGCGCGAAGTGGCCACACGGACCATGATTCCGCGTGTTCGTGGCGCCATCGTCAACGTCATCGCCAACATCGCCCGCGGCTTTCCCGGCATGGCGCACACCGGCGCGGCGCGGGCCGGCGTCGAGAACCTGACCAAGTCGCTGGCGGTGGAGTGGGCGCAATACGATATCCGCGTCAACGCCGTCGCGCCTGGCCTCATCATCTCGTCGGGCACGGCGCAATATCCCGAAGAACTGGTGCAGATGTCCATCGCGCAGACGCCGCAAAAACGCGCTGGCACCATCGAGGAAGTCGCGCACTCCATCGTCTATCTGGCGTCGCCGGCGGCGGCCTTCGTGACCGGCGCCACCCTGAATCTCGACGGTGGCGCGTCGCTGTGGGGCCATAACTGGCTCATCGCCGACCGCGACAAACCGGCCGAGTAGCGCTAGGCTTCGGCCATGACCTCTGCCGCCGCTGTGTCCGCCCAGACGTTTGGTCAGCTCCTCGAGCGCTCGGAGATCACCCAGGGCGAGCTGGCCGCGCACCTCAACGGCCTCGACAGCGACGGGCGCATCAACGAATGCCGCCAGCTCTCCGGCCGCCTGCAAAAGAAGCTGTGGGCCGTCTGTGCTGGCGCGCCGACCTTTAGCCTCGACAACTTGATTCCCTCGTCGCTGGCCGACGGTCAACAGGTCATCTGGGCCGGCAAGAACTCGCTGGCGGCGTTCAGCCATTTCGAGAAACGCTTTGCCCGCCAGGCCGGCCAGGTGGTCGGCTACAACTTCCAGTCGATGTCCTGGCTGACCGGCCCCGGCTATTTCACCGTCGTCGAGTCACCCAAGATTCCGTCGGAGCTGCTCTTCGACTACACCGCCGTCCCCACCACGGCGCCGGCCGGCTGGCCCAAGATCAAGCCCAACTCGGCAGGCCTGTCGCGTCTGGTCTACAAAGACCTCCACGACTTCTGCCGTCGGGTAGCCGACGATGTGATCATCGGCTCAGCCACCCGACTGGGAAAAGACATGAACAGCTACTTTGTCTTGGCTCGTCGCTAAGCAGCGATCTCAGCGACGAGAAAGCACGCCGTCGAGATCGGAATCCGGCCGGGCGATGTGGGCCAGGTACCCGAGCGGGTCGTACATTTCTACCGCCAGCTTGTGCAGCGCGATAAAGGCCGGCAGATCGCTGCGCAGCCGACGATAGAGCCGCGCGTGGTCGGGCGCCGCGTGATGGTAGACGCCGTATGAGGCCAGGACGGCATTGTTGATGCCGCCGCCCTCGGCGTTGAGAATCGCCGGCGTGTGGCCCGGCCGCGGCGGCCAGCGACGGAGTAGCTCGTCGCGCATGCGGTCGAACAGCTCCTGTCGCAGCCGCAGCGTCTCCGCGCGCGGGAGTTTTTTGGCATACAGCGCTTCGGCCTCGGCGAAATACGGCCGCAAGAATCCTTCGAAGGTCTTGGTCAGCCGCGCCGTCGCTCGGGCCTCGGCATATACCCGCTGGCCGGCCGATCCCTTGGACGTCATGGCGAAAAACAGCGCCGCGCCATGGAGACCCACGAACGTGGCCAGGCTCTCGTTCCAGGCGCTTTTGCCCGACAGATACACCGTGCCGTGGAACATCTCGTGCAGTACCACCTCGACGATGCGCGCCGGTGAGCCCTCCAGCATCGACGAATAAATGGGATCGGCGGTCAGGCCCAGCGTCGAGTAGCCGGACACTTCGCGCACATACACGTCGTAGTCCTTGGCCCGCAAGATGGCGGCCTGGCGGTCGGCGTCGGCCTTGGTGAAAAAGCCGAGGTAGGGCACCGCGCCGGTGATGGGGAAGCGCCAGGTGAGCGGACGCAGGCGATCTTTGGGCGCGGCCGACAGGTTCCAGGCGACGGGGCCGCCGTGTAGATCGAGAAAGCGGGTGTAGTTGTCGCCGCCGCGGAGGCCGAGCACCTCGACGCCGAAGCGGCGCGCAGCGGCAGCGAGCTGCAGTCGCTGGCGCACATCTCCGTCGAGATCGGGGTCGGCCAGCACCGCGGAGATGTTGCGGCGCGCCTGCAACAGACGCAGCTGCCCGCCCGCCTGCGACAACAGATAGTTGGTCGACCAGCAGCCCGACAGCAACAAGACCATCAGAAGTGAGCCGAGCGCTGAGCGAGCCGAAGGCGAGCTGTGCGCGGAAGGCTCACGCTCGACGAGCCGCATCAGCTCGACGCCGAGGTGTAATGGCCGATCGCGCGCTTCCAGACCTGGCGCGCAGCGACGGTGAAGAGCACGGCGCCTACCAGCGCAAAGATCGCCACCCGCCCCGGCAGGCGGCCGAGCAGTGCCTCGGCCGGATACGTGGTCATGAGCGCCAGCGGCACCACGAAGGTGAACACCACACGCAGCGCACCACGCCACACCGTCGACGGCCAGCGTGCGGCATCGAACACCGACGTGAACAGGTACATGAGGTTGTCCACTCGCACCACCCAGAAGGCCACACTCACCGCCAGAATGGCCACCGAATAGAGCAGGGCGGCCGCAGCGACGGTGAGCGCGACGGCGATGCCGACATCGAGCGGACGCGGCACATGGTGCAGCTGGTTGAGGGCGTAGACGGCGATGACCACGGCCGCGATGCCGTCGACGACATGCACCAGCACGAAGCGTGTGGTGGAGACGAGGAACTGGGCGTCGGCGGGCTTGAGCAGCACGAAGTCGAGCGTGCCCTTGCGGATATGCTCCACGACCGCGCCCAGCGCCGGCTGCACCGCACCGTCGAGGAGGCCGCGCAGCAAGGTGAACCAGGCCACGACCAGCAGCGCCTCGGGCATGCTCCAGCCAGCGACGATGCGACCGCGCCACACGAAGACGAGCGGCAGAAGACCCCACACCGTCCAGAACAGCGTCATCAGCGCACCGACGAAAAAGTCGACGCGATATTGCACCGCGATCTGGAGGCTGGCGCGCATCTGCACCCCCAAGAGGACGAGATAGCGTCGCATCAGCCGCCGTACGCCGAGAAACGTCGCACGCCGCGCGACCACACCAACGCCAGCAGGCAAAACGCACCGCCGGCAAACAGCCACTGTTGGCCGACGCCCACCAGCGACGCGTGATGATCGCGCATACCCGTCAAGATCTCGACGGGCAAGGCCTGCAGATAAGCGAAAGGCAGCGACCGGCAGATGCGCTCCAGCCAGTGCGGAAACATCTCGAGCGGCAACAGATAGCCGGAAAACAGCATGAAGCAGCCGAACCACAGCTCGTAGATCGACGCCGAGCTCTCGACGAAGAGCGCCAGCGAGCCGATCGTCGCCGACACCGCAAAGTTCAGCAACCAGGCGCCGAGCAGCGACAGCGCAAACAGGCCGAGCTGCGACGGGCCACGCGCCAGACGATCGCCGCCGGTGACCATGAGGGCCACGAAGGCCACCGGCGCAGCGACGAGCGCCCGCATGGGGATCGCCGCAAGACCCTCGGCGCCATAAGTCAGGAGCGGATGCACCGGCCGCAACAGGCGCAGCATCAACGACCCTTCGCGGATCTCGCGCACCATCTCCCAGACCACCCACGAGCCGGTCAGCTGGCGCACGATGAGCGTCGCCAGATAGTACGAATTGACGGCACCCTGGTCGAAGCTGCGGCCACTCGGCGCCGTAAAGGCCCCGTCGCTGGTGACGGCGGTCATGAGGCCCAGCATGACGAGTGGCATGGTGGTGACCAGCATCCAGATCACGAACTCGGCCCGGTAGGCAAACGCCTCGAGGAGGCCGATGCGCAAGAGGGTGGGGAAGGCCTTGAGGCCGAGGCGAACGCTCACGCGACTTTGTTCTCCGCGTGGTGCGTGAACAGCTCGCGCATCACCTCTTCGAGCGGCGGATCTTCGACGGTGATGTCGACCACCTGGCCGGTCGCCAAGATCTTGGACAGATGCGCCTGCAGCTCCGCCTGCGGCACGGTGGCGGTCTCGGTCCGCCCGTCGGTGAGCCGGAACGCAACGCGCTTGTTCGGCCGCACCCGGCGCACCAGCTCGTCGAGCGGGCCGTCGTAAGTGAGACGGCCTTGATCGATCAAGATGACGCGCGGGCACAGCGCGGCCACATCGTCCATGTAGTGCGACGTGAGCAAGATCGTGGCGCCGAACCGCTCGTTGTACTGGCGAACGAAGTCGCGCAGCACCGCCTGCATCGAAACATCGAGCCCGATGGTCGGCTCGTCGAGAAAGAGCACTTTCGGCCGGTGCAAGAGCGCCGCCACCAGCTCGCATTTCATGCGTTCGCCGAGGCTGAGCTGGCGCGTGGGCCGCGAGACCAGATCGCCGAGCTCGAGCAGCGTGCTCAGCTCATGCAGCGTCTCCTGAAACGCCGCGCGCGGGATGTCGTAGATGGCCCGGTTCATGAGGAACGTGTCCGACGGCGGCAGATCCCACAGGAGCTGTTGTTTCTGCCCCATGACCAGGGTGATGCTGCGCAAAAACTCGGTCGCCCGTCGACGGGGCTCGAAGGCGCCGACCTGGACCCTGCCGCTCGTTGGATGGAGCAGGCCCGACAACACCTTGAGGGTGGTGGTCTTGCCGGCGCCGTTGGGACCGAGAAAGCCGACGCGCTCGCCGGGGGCGATGGCAAACGACAAGCCGTCGACGGCGCGGCTGGTCGTGTATGTGCGGCGCACGAGAGCGCCGAGGGCCGCCCACAGACCTGCCGGGCGCTGATGCACCCGGTATTCCTTGACCAGCCCCTCGACCTCGATGCGCACGGCGGAAGGATATCGTAGCCGGACCGGCGCGTGTCATCATCGCACCGATGCGTCTCTTGGTTCTTGCTCTGGCCTACGCCGGCTGTACTCCCGACTTGCCGCCAGTGGTGGCTCCCGTGGCTACGCCCGAGCCGCGTTGTCGCTTGACCGATGTCGAGGTCAGCGGCCCTGGCGGCGGCGTGCGCCCGTCGCTGGCGCCGGGGTCGAACGGGTTTCTGGTGGTGTGGGAAGATCCAACCGACGCCACCAGCGTGGTCATGACGCGGCCCTTTGGCGATGACGGCCAGCCGCTCGGGCCCGCGCAGGCGATTGGGCCTGCAGGCGCGATCGGTGCCGAGCCGCGGGTGTTTCCCGACGGAGACGGCTTCCGGGTGGTGTGGTCGGGCGTGGGCAAGATCGCGTCGCGCACTCTCGATGCGCTCGGGACCCCGCGCGGCGAAGTGGTCACGCTTGCCTCCGGCACCGACGTGCGCGCCCTTTCGGTCACGTCGCTGCAGCAGGGTTTTGCGGTCGCCTGGTGGTCCTGGTCGCGAAAGCCGACGCAGCAATGGATCAGCCGCTTTGACGAGGCGGGCAAGCCCGAGGGCGAGCCGGCGCTGTTGAGCAGCGCGCCGATCATCGAGGCTGCGGTCTCACTAAGCGGTCGGCGCGTCGCCTGGCTCGACATGGTGGGGGATCTCGACCATGTGATGCTGGGCACGATCGTTGGCGACGTGGGCAAGCACGACGATCTCGGCGTCGGCAGCACGCCCAGCATCGCCGCCAACGGCGTTGCCTGGGGACGGCCAGAACAGAACGCGGTCTGGCTACGCAGCGACGGAGAGCAGCCACGCAGTGTGGCGCACGGACTGTCGCCACGGCTGTCCGATCATTGGGTCTGCTACTTTCGCGAAAACGGCGATCCGGAGCAACCGGCAGACGAGCTGCGCTGCCACGGCGTGCAAGCCCCGAAGCTCAAGCCGATGAAAACGGCCAAGGGTGCCAAAACGGCCAAGGTTATGCCGCACAGCGACGAGGAAGTCCTGCTGGCGACCTTGCCGGGCGGTCTGCTCAACATGGGCCTCGCCGAGCGGCCGAAGTTATTCGGCGTGGTCTTTCAGACCGATCAGGACGACCGCATGAAGGTCCGGTTCGCCACCGCGCGCTGTCGCTGGTAGGCTTTCTGGATGAGGCCGTGGCTCTTGTTGGTCCTGATTGCCGGCTGTACGCCCCGCGATATACCGCCGGCAGCCATCCCGTTGCTCGTCGGTGCGCCGCCAGCAGAGCGGGCCGCATTCGAGGCCGCCGCGGTGGTCTATCGTCGCGCACAGGCCGAAGTCTCCATGATCTATGGCACCGCCGACTATCTGGCGCAAAGCGGTCTGCCCATCGATCTCGTCGCTGTCGACGTCCAGGGTGCAGCCGAGGCCTTTGGCCCGCGAGTGGCCGAGCGCTGGCAATATGCGCGCGATCCGCTTTGCCTCATCGCCAAGAAAACCGCCGACCCAACCCAGGTCCACGACCTGCGTTTCGCAACCCTCGGCGACTCCACCGCGACGGTGGTTGTGGCCGATTCACGCGGCGTCCAGCCCACCGGCCGCGTCACCGAGGCCACCTTGGGGCGACTTGGCCTCCGCGCCAAGCTCAACAGCCGCCTCAGCTACGCCGGCCCGGTCTCCGAAGTCCTCACCCGCGTCGAGGCCAAGCCGGGCCTCCTCGGCATCGTCCGCGGCACCGATCTGGTCGGTCACCCCGAGATCAGCGTGCTCGACGCGGTCGACGAGGCCCCGCCGAGCCATGTGGCGTCGTTGCTGGCCTCGCCGCGTCAGGCCCAGGCGCGCCGCTTTCTCGACGCGATCCTGGCGGAAGAGACGCAGACATTGTTGCGGGCGACGGGGCTGCAGTCACCGCTGACACGCGTCCCGTTGCAGTGAGCCTGGCCAGCTCGGCGGTAAAATCGGGTGGCAGCGCGGCTTGCAGGCGCACCTCGTCGCCAGTCACCGGGTGCTTGAAGCCGAGGGTTGCCGCATGCAAGAGCAAGCGCGGCGACTCGATGACCACCCCGGTATAGTCGCGTACATAGACCGTCTCACCGACGAGCGGATGGCCAAGCTCGGACAGGTGAATGCGGATCTGATGCGTCTTGCCGGTCTCGAGGCGGACCTCGCACAGGGTCGAGCCCCTGAGCGGCTCCACCGCGCGCACGTGGGTGATGGCCGTCTTACCGACGCGGACATCCGGATTTCGGGTGGCGCCACGCAGCCCGTCGCCGCGATCCGGCACCAGGCGACTCTCGATGCGTCGATCGAAGACCGAGCCATGTGCGACGCACAGATAGGTCCGCTCGATGTCGTGCTGGCGAAATAGATCGCTGAGACCGCGTTCGGCCACTTTGCTCTTGGCGAACGCCAAGAGGCCCGAAGTGTCCTTGTCGATGCGGTGCACGACATGCAGCGGTACGACCGTGGCCCGCTTGCCCTGCCGTCGCCACTCGGCGCGGATGAGGTCCATCGCCGTCCCAGTCTCGCGCTTTTCGTACGGCACCGACGACACGCCGCTCGGCTTATCGAGCACGACCACGTGCGCGTCCTCGAACACGATGACGCCGCTCGGACGATTTTCGGGCGCCGGGGCCGACGCGTTGAGCGTGATGGTCTGGGCCGCCCGCAGCCGAAACGCCGGATCGGTGATCAGCTCGCCGTCGACGCGCACCTTGCCGCGCTCGCACATCGCACGCGCCTTCGACCACGGCAGCTCCGGCTGCTTCAGCCGCAGCCAGGCGGCCAGCGTGATGCCGGCCTCGTCGTCGACGACGGTGTGAGACTCGACCACGCTCACCTGGGCCTGGCCAACAGCGCCTGCAACCGCGCCGGATCGGTCTCCGGTCGTTCGCAGGCAAAGTTCCGGCAGACCCACGCCGCCGTACCGTCTTTTCCTGCAGTCAGCGACGACAAACGCGCCGGCGCGCCCGCCGCCCGCACCAGCACCCGATTGGGCACGTACACGCCGGCCAAGGCCGTTTCCAGCGCGCTCGTATCGCTGCCGGTGAGCACGATCTCCGCCGGTCCCTCGAGATGCAGGTCGAGGGCATTGAGCAGATTCGACCAACCAAACGGACTGGCCAGCGCCTGCTTGGCGTGCGCCACCAGCACCCGCTCGGCGATCTCCTGCCAGCGTCGCTCGCCGTACACATCGCCGAGGCGGATCAAGTTCTCGAGACACACACTCATCCCCGAAGGAACCGCATGATCGTGCGACGACACCGGCCGCTCGATGAGCACGCCGTCACCGGCCGCGGTCACGTAAAACGCTGCTTCGGCATCGTTGTAAAACAGCTCCACCGCCAGCGCAGTGAGCCGATAGGCCTCGTCGAGCCAGCGTGCGGTTCCGGTGGCTTCATAAAGCGAAATCAGGCCATCAGCGACGAGCGCATGGTCGTCGAGCGTGCCCGGCAGACGCCCTTGGCCGGCCTTCCAGGTCCGAAACAGGCGACCCTTTTCGTCGAGCATGTGGCCGAGCAAGAACTCGGCGGTACGCACGGCCCCGTCGAGGAGCTTGCGATCGCCGAGGATGCGTCCGGCTTCGCTGAGACCCTGCAGCGCGAGGCCATTGGACGACGCCAAGATCTTGTCGTCGAGCCCGGGCCGCACGCGCTTTTCGCGATGCGCTAACAGCGCCTCTTTGGCCCGTCGCAAGATCGGTTCCTCGTCGCTGGTGGGCCGCTCCACCACATGCAGAATGCTGGCGCCGACCGGCCCGTGGCCGTGCGGATCTTGCCAGTTGCCACCCTCGACCACGCCGAGACAGCGCTCGACCAGGGCCGCCTCGGGCCCGTTGCCCAGCACCTCACGGATCTCGGCCGGCGTCCACACGTAGAACTTGCCTTCGATGCCCTCGGAATCGGCGTCCTCGGCGGTGTAGAGGCCGCCCGACGGATCGCGCAGATCGCGCTCCAGATACGCCGCGGTCTCGCGCAGCACGCCGGCAAAGATGGGCTCGCCAGTGATCTGCAGCGCCTCGGCATACAGCGACAACAGCTGGCCGTTGTCGTACAGCATCTTTTCGAAGTGCGGCACCAGCCAGCGCTCGTCGGTGGAATAGCGGGCAAAGCCGCCGCCGAGCTGGTCGTAGATGCCGCCCTCGGCCATGCGCAAAAGGGTCACACCGACAGCCAGCACCAAGTCTTTGGCCTCGTCGCTGGGCTCGGGATGGAGACCGAATCGACGCGCACCGCGCAGCACCAGCTCGAGCGACTTGGGGTTGGGGAATTTGGGCGCGCCGGCAAAGCCGCCAAGGCGCCGGTCGAGCTTCTGTGCGAGTCGCGTGGCCGCCCGCTCGGTGCTGTCCGGCACCAGCGCTGCCGTCGCTGACGGCTCGCGGCCATAGCCTGCGGCATGCTTCAGACCATCTCGGAACTGGTCGGCATTGTCGCCGACCTCGTCGCGCCGATCACGATAGGCGTCGGCCAGCGTCCGCAACAGCCGCTGAAACGACGGCCGCCCAAACGCTTCTTTGGGCGGAAAATAAGTCCCGCCAAAAAACGGCGCACCGTCGGGCAAAAGGAACATCGTCAGCGGCCAGCCGCCGTTTTCGCCCATGAGCTGCAGCGCCTGCTGATAGATCTGGTCGACGTCGGGCATCTCTTCGCGGTCGACTTTGATGTTCACGTAGCGCTCGTTCATCAGCGCCGCCGTTGCTGGATCCTCGAACGACTCGTGCGCCATGACATGACACCAGTGGCACGCCGAGTAGCCGATGCTGAGGAGGATCGGCCGGTCTTCCTGCTTGGCGCGTAGGAGTGCCTCGGGGCCCCAAGGCATCCAGTCGACGGGATTGTCGGCGTGCTGGCGCAGATAAGGACTCGACTCGTGTGCGAGACGGTTGCGCGGGCTGGGGTCGGTCATCGGGATCCCTGTTGGAGGTCGGAGGGCGGCGGCGGCCAGACATCTTCGGCGGCTTCGCCGGGTTCGAGCGGCAGATCGAGATCACAGGCGGCATATGCGGCGTGCGCGTCGTCGATGCCGTAGAACTGCGCCACCCGACGGGCACGTGGCACATGCCCGGCCGTCGAGATGAACAGCACCGTGCTCCAGCCGCGATCGCGCAACAGGCGCGCCGAAAAGCGAATGTTCTGCCAGGTAGTCAGCGCCCGCCCTTCGCGCAACACCCGGTCGGCCGGCACCCCGCGGGCGACGGCGAGATCGCCCATCACGTCGGCCTCGACGTCCGGCGAGTGAGCGGCGCCACCGGTAAACAGCAGATAGCGCGCATCGCCTTTTTGATAACGCCTCACCGCGGTCTTGACGCGACATTTCTCGCACGGCGACGCGCTCCCGTCGGGCGCAGCCGGACAGCCGAGCACGATGGCCACGTCCACCGTCGACGTCGGCATCGGCAAGGCCAACGTTTGCCGCACTTCGTCGGACCGCGGCGCATAGGGAGTCAGCACATCGCGCGCCGCCGCACAGCCGGCCGCACAACCCAGAGCCAGCAGCCCAGCGACGAGAAACCTCACGATTTGAGCGCCTTCACCACATGTTGCGCCACCTTGTGTGCGGCGGCGTAGATCGAAAGTTGCGGCGGTCCGCCGAGGCTGGTGGGGAACAAGCTGCCGTCGGCAACCCACAGCCGCTCAAGGCCTTTCCAGCTCCCGTCGAGCTCGACCACACGGCCGAGGGCCAGCGTCCCCATCGGGTGCACCGCCGTCAGCAGTGGATCGAGTGGCCGATAGCCATGCGCCAAGATCTGGTCGAGCTGGCTCGGCTGCGTCAGCTCGATGGGCTGACTGAACGGCACCATCACTTTCTGTGCGCCGGCCGCCATCATCAGCTCAGCGCAGGCGCGCATGCCGTGGAGCAGCGCTTTCTCGTCGCTGGGCTCGAGCCGGTAGTGCACCTTGACCCGCTCCCCCGACACCGTCACCTTGCCCGAGGTCCGGTCGTGCAGCATGGCGCTGAAGATGGCTACCCGCGCGTAGTTGCGCATCTGGGCCATGTGCGCGGCGCCAAAGCCAGGCAGCGACGATCCAAAGCCGACCGGATGCGCGAACACCGGCAAGATCCAAGATCGGTCGACGTTGTCCGGCGACTCGTCGAAGCGCAGCTTCTCGGTGCACTCGTAGCTCTGCGGCACGCCTTGCCAGCCGACCACCGGATCGGCAAAGACACCCGCGATGGCTGCGCCCGGATGCAGCCGCAGGCCGTGGCCCACCGACGAGGACGGATCCGGCAAGGCACTCTTCAAGGCCAGCTGCGCCGAGCCCACGGCGCTCCCCGACAGACACACCGCGCCGCGCAAGGTGACGGTCGCGCCCAGCTTGCCGTCGGGCAGCACCACACGGGCCTCGACGCCGGAGACGCGCTTGCCGTCGTGCAACACGCGCACTGCACGGCAATCGGCGATGACATCGGCCCCTGACGCGACAGCGGCTGGAATCAGGACCTTGAGGGCGTTTTCCTTGGCGTCGTAGGCGCAGCCCAGCTCGCAGAATCCAGACCGCTGGCAGCCTCGGCGATTGTGGTGCAAGAGGGCGCCGCGCCAGCCGAGCTTCTGACAAGCGGCCTTCAACAAGGCGTTGTTACGGTTGAGATCTCCGTCGGTGAGCGCGGTCACCGACAGATCACGCTCGACGATCTCGTAATGCGGTGCCAGATCGGCCACGCCCCAGCCGGGCAGGTTCCACGACGTCAGCACTTCATCTGGCGCGCGCTTGCAGAGGTTGGTGTTGTGCACCGTCGAGCCGCCAACCCCGCGACCCTGCAACACGGTCACCGCACCGTCGACCGTCGTCCGGCCGCCGGCGTCTTGGAAGAGCAGCGGGATCATCTCGTCTTCACGCTGTGTGAAGTCGCGCGGCCCCGAATGCGCGCCTTCCTCCAACGCAATGACCTTGAGCCCGCCCTGCGCCGCCTCGCGCGCCACCATCGCGCCACCGGCACCGGTACCGACGACGATGAGGTCGGCATCGAGGCTGAACGAGGTCAAGTCGCGGGCGCTACGCACACTGGGCACTGGGGCCACTAGCCGGGCCTCTTGACCAGCGGGCCGCCATAGCCGAGCAGCACCCAGGTGCGGTCGTCGCGCCAGTAGGCCAGAAGCGCCATGGTCTTGAGCGCCTGAAATCCCTGCCGTCGCACCACCAGCCGACTGGACTCCCAGTCGCGCAGACAAGCGTCTTGCTCGTCGATGGACATGCTGGTGAAGCGCTTGGTCGAGCCGCGGAAAACGCCCGAGCCATGCTCGACCAGCATGATCAGCGCCTTGACGTCGTCACGCATCGGCTCACTGAGCTTGGCCAGGTAGCCGTCGACAAAGCGCAGCGCCGACAGCTCGTCGAGGGGTGGCGCGTCCGGCCCATCGGCCGCCACCAGGCGCCGCGCAGCGACGAGAAAAATCAGCGCCTCTTTCGGCGACAGGATCTTGAGGCCCGCCGACAGCGCCGGATCGAGCCGATAGCCGCCGACATGGCGCCCGACGATGACCGCCCCCGACAGCAGAAAGGCGCCGGCCAACGTACGGCGCAGGAACTGTCGGCGATTCATGCCGCCGGAGTATGCCTCAGAGGGCGGACTTGGGCGAGATGGCGATTCCGTCGTCGCTGACGTCGTCGGACTCTTCGCCGAAGACCAGGCGTTCGGCGCGGCTCGAGCGCGCGGACACCGAAGGCGGGTACAGGTAGACCAGCATCGACTCGCCCGAGCGCAGCTCGACGCGGTAGGCGTGACCAGCCAGGAAACGCTCGGGGTCGAGGGTGAGGGCGCCGTCGACGGCCTCGACCACCCAGCGCGACGGTACAGCGCCGTCGGTGACGTCGACCAGCTCAACGGCGGTCAACACGCGCCCGAGGTCGAGGCGCCAGCCCCGGCTCGTGCCGCGGAGGCCAAAGCCCGCCTCACGATGACCCCGAACGGCCACCCGCACCGACGAGGCATGCTTGGCCCGCATCGAGCCCGCCACTGCCGCTTGAGAAACCAAAGAAAAAGCCAAGACCGCCATCCACGTACGCATGCCCCCAACCCAAGCAGGAACCATGCCGCGGTGCGTCGCGTCTAACTGTCTAGAATTACTGGACGAATGGTGGCGCCTGCGGTAGCCATCTGGCCACTAGCTTTTCGCTGGGTCGGGCTTGTTCAGATAGAAACGATCCGTGTCGCGGGAGTAGCCGAACACCTCGCCGTAGCGACCCCAGTTG
>Ga0123338_10000202_pt1 | contig 61074 bp, 55 predicted proteins | sample grotaG_FD_89793 | JGI IMG/M metagenome (GOLD analysis project Ga0123338, IMG submission 89793) | Glacier valley bacterial and archeal communities from Borup Fiord, Nunavut, Canada, to study Microbial Dark Matter (Phase II) -... | ecosystem: Environmental > Aquatic > Freshwater > Ice > Glacier ... | reverse complement strand
GTTCGGCTAGTAGGGCACGTTGCGCGGTGCGTGGTACGCTGAGTTGCGAACGCGCCGTGTCGCATCAACTCGACCAGATCGTTTCAGAAGTCGCGGGTTACGATCCCAATGCCGACCTGGCACTCGTCCGTCGCGCGTACGAGTTTGCCTCGCAGGCACACGCAGGTCAGACCCGTAAATCCGGTGATCCGTACGTCACCCATCCGATTTCGGTCGCGCGGATCATCGCCGAGCTCAAGCTCGATGTCTCGTCGATCTGTGCCGGCCTGCTTCACGATTGCGTGGAGGACACGTCTGCGACCGTCGAGCAGCTGAGCGAGACGTTCGGCAAAGAGATCGCGTACCTCGTCGACGGCGTGACGAAGCTCGGCAAGCTACCGTACTCGACGCGCGAAGAGCAGCAGGCCGAGAACTTCAGGAAGATGTTGCTCGCGATGGCGCGCGATATCCGCGTCATCCTGGTGAAGTTGTGCGATCGCCTCGACAACATGCGGTCGCTCAATCACCTGCCGCCCGAGAAGCAGGAGCGCATCGCCGCCGAGACGATGCAGATCTACGCGCCGCTCGCGAACCGCCTCGGTATCCAGTGGGTGAAGATCGAGCTCGAGGATCTGTCGTTCAAGTATCTCTATCCCGGCGAGTACGATCAGCTCGCAGCGGAGATCGCGAAGACTCGCGCGGAGCGGCTCGAGTATATCCATCACGTCGAGAAGCTCATCGAGAAAGTGATGGGCGATAACGGCGTGCCGAGCGAGGTCACGGGCCGCGCGAAGCACTTGTGGTCGATCTATTCGAAGATGAAGCGCACGCAGCGCCCGTTCGACGAGATCCACGATGCGATCGGTTTTCGCGTCGTCACCGACAACCAGATGCACTGCTATCAGGCGCTCGGCGTCGCGCACTCGACGTGGACGCCGATTCCCGGCCGGTTCAAGGACTACATCGCGCTGCCCAAACCGAACCTCTATCAGTCACTGCACACCGCCGTGATCGGTCCGCGCGGCGAGCGAATCGAGGTCCAGATCCGCACGAACGACATGAACCTCGTTGCCGAGAGCGGTGTCGCGGCGCACTGGAAGTACAAGGAAGCGGGCGTGGATGGCGGTCGCGAAGGCGTGCGCCCCGAGGACGACAAGAAGTTCGCATGGCTACGCCAGTTGATGGAGAGCCACAAGGAGCTCCGCGATCCGACCGAGTTCCTCGAGTCGGTGAAGATCGATCTGTTCGGCGACGAGGTCTACGTGTTCACGCCGGGCGGGGACGTGAAGGCCTTGCCGAAGGGCAGCGTGCCCATCGACTTCGCGTACGCGGTGCACAGCTCGGTCGGTGATCACTGCTCGGGCGCGCGCGTCAACGGCATGATCGTGCCGCTCCGCTATCAGCTGCGCAACGGCGACACGATCGAGATCATCACGAACCCGAACCAGAAGCCGAACAAGGATTGGCTCAAGCTGGTCAAGACCGCGCGCGCGCGCACGAAGATCCGCTGGCTGCTTCGCCAGGAGCAGCGCGACAAGGCCGTCGCGCTCGGCAACGATCTCGTCGAGAAAGCGCTGCGCAAGCACGACATGTCGATGGCGCGCGCGGAGAAGGGCCTCGGCGTCGCCGCGAAGGCGCTCAAGTGCCAGAACGTCGACGAGCTGATCGTTCAGGTCGGCTACGGCAAGATCACGCCGCAGCAAGTGATCGATGCACTGCCGGGCATCGTGAAGAAGGGCGACGAGCCCGCGGCGAAGCCAGAGGGCGTGTTCAAGTCGCTGATCCGGAAGGTCACGACGCGGCGTACGCAGTCGCAAGGGATCAAGGTCGCCGGCGAAGAAGATGTCCTCGTGCGGTTCGCGAAGTGTTGCTCGCCGTTACCAGGCGATCCCATCACGGGCTTCATCACGCGCGGTCGCGGTGTCACCGTGCATCGGCGCGATTGCGACAAGGGGCTCGATCTCGATCCCGATCGTCGCGTCGAGGTCGAGTGGGACGGCGCGAGCAAGGCGCAACACGAGGTCGCGATCCAGGTGTTGTGCACGAACAAGCCAGGCCTTCTCGCGCACATCTCGCAATGCTTCACCGATCAAGGGGTCAACATCAGTCAGGCGCACTGTCGTGCGACCGACGATGGACGCGCGGTGAACACGTTTCACGCGCTCGTGCGTGATCTCGATCAGCTCAAGCAGGTGAATCGCGCGCTGTCGCGAATCAAAGGCGTGTACTCCGTCGACCGCGTCGCTGCAGAAGCGACTTGAGAATCCGATAGTGGAGGTGTTACTTGGCTTTGGGTGTCGCCGTGCCGGGCGCGCCCATGCCGGCGAACAGCTCGACCGCGCTCGCGGTCGACTTGCGCGCCAGCTTGTTCTTACGGCGGCGGCCGGCCTTCTCGTGCTTGTTCTTCCGCTTGACGGTCGTTGCTTTGGTGTTCGAGGCCATGACGGGCCAGTTTCTAGCCCCCAGTAACCCGACGTGTCAATCGTGTGCTACGTTGCATTTCGCTTGCCAGCGGGCTCCGCTGAGGGATTCCGACGATGAAGCTTTGCCCGAAGTGCCAGAAACAATTCAGCGATGACGCCAACTTCTGCCCCGTCGACGCGGCCAGATTAGCTCCGCTCGAGGCTCAGCCGTCCGGCACGGACAGCTTGCTGGCGCGCTTCGAGTTGGGCCAGCGGCTCGGCGGTAGTCGCACCGGTTCTGTCCTCCGGGCGACTGACAAGACAACGAACCAGCCCGTGGTCGTCAAGCTGGTCGCCCCGGCCGTCGTCTCGCCACCGGGCGTTGCTCAACGGCTCGCGCGCGAGCTTCGTCAGCTAGAGCGCGTTCAGAGCGCAGGCGTCGCGCGCGTGATTGCCTCGGGTACGCGCGGCGAAGAGACCTGGATGGCGATGGAGCTGCTCGAAGGTGCTCACACGCTCGAGGAAGCGATCCTCGCACGTGGCCCGGTCTCTCCGGAGCAAGCCGCCGATCTCATCGAGGTCGTCGGCGAGGCCCTGATCGAGGCCGCTCAGGTCGGCGTGGTGCACCGCGATCTCGCGCCGAAGAACGTGCTGTTCGCCGGTCAGGACCTAAAGCTCATCAACTTCTCGCTGCCGGTCCCCACTGAAAAAATTCCAGGTGTCGCCGAGTTCGTCGCGCCGGAGCAGGTCGATGGTCGTCCCGTCGATCAGCGCTCGAACCTCTACTCGCTCGGCGCGCTCTACTACTTCGTGCTCACCGGCCAGACCGTGTTCTCGGGCTCGGCAGATGAAGTCCATCGCCAGCACCAGAGCGGCACGATCAAGCCGCCGTCGCAGCTGGTCTCCGAGATCGGCGCCGGCTCACCGATCGAAGCGCTGATCCTCCGCGCCCTCGATCGCAGCCCGACCAAGCGGTTCTTGACCGTGCGGCAGTTCGTCGACCAGGTCACGCGCGTCGGGCACGGCGAAGTGATCGAGCTCAAGCCGCGCGTCCAGCGTCCAAAGGCTGAGCTTGTCTCGACGCTGATGGGCGTCCGTACCAAGTCAAGCGTGATCTCGTCCGCGCCGACCGTGGGCACCGGAGTCCCGTCGGTCGTCGCGTCGGTCGTCGCACCGGTCGTCGCACCGGTCGTTGCGCAGCCGCGCGCCGGCTCCCAGCCGAACAACTCGAACAACATGGCGTCGACAATGATCGGCGTGTCGAGCGGCGTGTCGAGCGGCGTGCAACCCGCGCCGGCGCCCGTGGTCCAACCCGCGCGACCAATGCAAGCACCGCCGATGCAGGCTGCGGCCGTACAAGCCCCGCACGCTGCCCCGTCGAACGTGCAGGTGACCGCGCCAGGGCAGGGTCCGTCGATGACTGCTCCGTCGCCAGTGCGGGTGCACGCGCAGACCACATTGGAGTCCGCGCCAGCGCAAGCACCACCGGCCGCCTCGCCATGGGCGCAACAGCAGGCTGCCGTGGCACCGGTGATCCAGGCACCGGTGGTCGCCGCGCCGCAGGTCGCCGCGGTGATCCACGCGCCGGTCGTAGCAGCTCCGCAGATCGCTGCACCGCAAGTGGCGGCGCAGCCCGCAGGCAAGCAGCGCGCGCCCGAGCCCGGCCAGCAGAAGGGCAAGTTCCGCGAGACGATGTGGTTCAAGAAGGGCGACCTCGATACCAAGGCAGCGGTCGACGCTGCGGATGAGCGAGCTCGCACGGGCAAAGATGTCGACAAAGACAAAGCCGACTCGTTGCCGATGGACGAGCGTTACAAGGACGACGGCTCGATCACGCGCGGCGACAAGGATAAATACTCGCTGCGCACCGGCGCGACGCAGATGATGCAGGCGCTGCGCCCTGACGGCGCGGGTCAAAGCACGAACAAGGTCTCGGAGGACGCGCTCATCGGTGAGATGAAGGGCGGCCGCTCGAAGATCATCATCGGGATCGTCATCGCAGTCGCCGTGATCCTGATCATCGTGCTGGCAGCGAAGTAACCAGCGCGCGCGTAAGATCACCCGGATCCGTCGTCGTGCCTGCGGCGAGATCGAGCTCGCCTTTCGCGCACATCGCCGCGACCTCGGTGACGAGATCGGGGTGCGCACCGGCGACGCCGATGATCGTGACTTCGCGCGCGATGAGAGAGCCCGGTAGCGAAGTCGCCGGTGCGAGCACGGTGAGGGTGGCGCGCGGCCCGGCGAGCTCGGCCGCGACCTCGAGCGAGGCGACATCCGTCGCGATCACGCGCACCGGGCGCGCACCGAGCCCGAGGCTCGTGATCGCGGCGGTGACCTCGCCCGGTCCCGCGACGGTGATCGCGCCCGCTGCGACGAGCTCGGGATGGGTGGTAAGAACCACGGGGGTGAGACCCTTGGCGCGAAGGATCGCCACGACGAACCGCGTGATCGCGGTCGCGCCGGTGACGACGACGGGATCGCGTGGGCCCAGGCCGGTGCGCGCGTAGAGGGTGTACGCGATCGCGAGATCGCCGGGAATCGCAGCCGCGGACGCGCCGAGCTGCGTGAGAGCCTCGAAGCCATCACAGAGCGCCACGACCCAGCGACTCGACACGCGCGCGAGCGAACCATTCAAATCGCGCACGACCGCGTTCACGCACACCGTGGGGCCACCGCGGCGACAGATCTCGCACTCACCACAGGGATCGGTCGGGCCGATTAGCACGTGCGCTCCCACCGCGATCAACGCACCTTCGGGCGCGGCGGTCACCCGCGCGAGCGCGGCCCCGCTGGGTTGGCGCGCGAGCAGCTCGATGTCGAGCAGCTCGGCTGGCGCCCTTTGCCCACTCACCAGTCGTCGCGGCCGTTGCGCTGCGCGGCGCCGGGATCGGTGAGGTCCGACGGGCGCTCGGGCTCGGCGCTCGGGTCGTGACCGATCAGGGTCTCGCTACCATCGTCACCGTTGACGCCGGTCGCGTGACCGTTGTGACCATCGGCGGCGAACGACATCGCGAAGTCGTTGCCTTCGTTTTCGTACTGGCCTTCCTCGATGACGTGCTCTTCTTCCAGCGGCTCTGCGTGGAGCTCTTCGTGAGCGTCGTCGTGCGTCTCGACATCGGCGAGCGGTGCCGGTTGGCGAACAGCCATCGAAGCGGGTGCCGGCGGAGCCGCCGGCGGATTCGTGCGCGGAGCAGGAGCCGCAGGCGGCGCAGTGCGTGGGCCGGAGCCAGACGCAGGCGCGGCCACCGGCAAGCCCTGGCGCGCACGCCAGGTCTGCAGCGCGGCGACCAGATCGTCGTACGGAATCATGGGGTGACGATATCACGTCAATGCCGTGCTAATAGCTCGGCCATGGCGATCCGCCTGTACACATCGCCGGTTCTGCCGACCGAAGGCTTCGTGCATGGATTCCCGGAACGTGGCGGCGGTGTCTCGACCGGTGCACGCACATCTCTGAATCTTGGCAGGCGCTGGGGCGATACCCTCGATAACGTCGAGGAGAATCGTCGGTTGCTCGCGATTCACGCAGGGTACGAGCCGAGCGCGCTCCAGGCAACCCGCCACGTCCACGGCACCGCCGTCTGGGCCGTCGGCGAACCACTCGAGGCCGATGCCGAATTCGACGGCCTCGTCTGCGATCGCCCGGGTCCGGCGCTCGGCGCCTTCGCGGCGGACTGCGTGCCGATCCTGTTCGCCGATCCGGTCGCACGGATCATCGGCGCGGCCCACGCCGGCTGGCGCGGCACGGTCAACGGCATCGCGACCAACGTGATCACCCGGATGATCGAGCTCGGCGCGAAGCCGGGGCACATCCGGGTCGCCTTGGGCCCTTCGATCGGACCGTGTTGCTTCGAGGTCGGACCGGAGGTGGTCGAGCAGTTTCGCGCCGCGCTGGGCGAGATGCCCGGCTTGGTCGTGAAGGGCGCGACCAAAGCCCATATCGACCTTCGTGTTGCACTGCGCACCATGCTCGAGCGTGCAGGTGTTGCTCCCGATGCGATCGATGATCGACCGCCGTGCACGAGGTGCGAACCCGATCGATTCTTCAGCTATCGTCGCGATGGCAAGGATGGTGGTGTTCACATGGCGTTCATTGCTATGCGCTAGTGCGCTGTTCGGCGCATGTAAGCCCGCGCATCCTTCGTCCGCGCCCGTCACTACGAAGCAGGCTTCGCCGCGTCCAGGGTGGGGTGCGCGAGTCGCGCTGTCGATCGATCTGAAAGCGACCAAGCCGCTGATCGATTTTCCAGTCGCGATCAGGCTCATGCCTGATCGGTTCGATTTCAAGCGGATCGCGGCCGATGGTCACGACTTGCGCTTCACCGATGACGCCGGCGTCGATCTGACGTACGAGATCGAGACGCTCACGCCGCGTGGCGCCCTGATCTGGCTGCGCCTACCGAAGGTCGAGGTCGGCACGGTCGCGAAGGCGACGATGTACTTCGACAACCCCAAGGCGTCGTACCTCGATGCGAGCGAGAGCCGCGAAGTGTGGCGCGCCGGGTTTGCCGCCGTGATCCACGGCATCGAAGGAGCTGGCGATAGCTCACCACGCGATGCGACCATCGGCGTCGTCGGCACGAACCCGGCAGAAGGCGTGTTCGGTGGCGCGTACTATTTCGCGACCAAGCAGCTCGATGCCGTCAGCGTGAAGACCGAGCCGCTCGATGGCGATCGCTCGCTATGCGTGTGGCTCCGGCCCGATACGGTCGAGGGCAAAGCGCGGATCGCGGGCTCGCCCGGGTTCGCGATCGATCGCGATCGAGCGGGCCTCGAGTGTGGCGATGCGACCGCGCCGAGCTCGCTCGCGGTCTACAGCTGGAACTACGTGTGCTGCGTGCACCACGCAGGCAGCGACACGCTGTTCGTCGACGGCATCGCGACCGGCAAGCCCGGCACGTCCAAGGATACGGCGCCGGCGATAGCGATCGAAGCGGGCGGCGCGCATGGCGAGAAACCGGCGAAACGGTTCGCCGGCATGATGGACGAGATCCGGATCTCGCACCTCGCGCGCGATCCGGCGTGGCTCGTCGCCGAGGTCGTCGAGCGCGGCAACGTCGTCGCGTTCGGGCCGGTCGAAAACCTGCACTAGAAACAGAGGAGCTCGCGCTAGAGCTGGTAGCTCGCGGTCACGGTCGCGGTGAGCGGGATGCCGGGCGTGAAGTGCATCTGCTCGACCGCTGGAGACGTCGGCGTGATCGCCGAGGTATCGGCAAACTGTGCCTCTCGCCAGTCCTGATCGAACAGGTTATTGATCGTGAGGTTGAGGCCGAGCTTCTTCGTCGGCTGTGCTCCGGCGATCAGGTCAAAGATGAAGTATCCCTTCGCGGTCAGCGTGTTGGCGTCGTTGCCCGCGCGATCAGCGATGCCACGACCACGCAGCGAGATGTTGAACACGCCGTGGATATACGTGATGCCGCCTTGGCCCATCAGTTTCGGGGCGAGCGCGACCGCGCTGCCATTGCCCGCATTCGCGACGAAGGCCGAGTGCGCGAGCGAAGCGTTCGCGTCGAGCCGCAGCCAGGTGACCGGATTCCACGTGGCCTCGAGATCGACTCCGTAGCGCTTGGTCGGCCCGGACGCTTGGGTGCCACCTTCATCGCCGCTCCACACGAGCTCCGAATCGAGGTGCAGGTACCAGAAGTCCGCCGAAAATCTTGCGTGCGGCACGTACGAGGTCCGTACGCCCGCTTCGGCGCCGAGCGCGCGCGCGAGCGAGCCGGCGCCGTTACTCGCTACATTGCCACGCGCGTCGTTCGAGTGGAAGCCGTAGCCGGAGTTCGCAAACAGTTCGAGCTTGTCGGTCGCTTCGATCTCGACCGAGAGCTTTGGCGACGCGATCGCCTTGCCTGCAGTGCCCCCCGTCGAAGTCGATGGATTGGCGTTGGTCGCCGGATTCAAATCGTCGACGTCCCACACGAACTGATCGAAGCGCACGGCGGGAAGCACGTGGATGTGTGGCGCGAAGTGGACGTTCGCTTCAACGTACCCGGAGAAGCTGCGAATGCGACCGAGCGTGTGGTTGCACGGATTGACGGCTTGCTCGAAGCAATCCGCGAGGTGTACGCGCTTCTCGTCGTGCCACAGCGCGCTCTCGACATCGTCGTTGCGCGTCTGGGCACCCACGGAGAGCCACGTGTCGTGCCCGAAGGCATTGAGATGGCGCTCGTACTTGAGATCGAGCCCGTACGTCGAGCGCGCATCGGTCTGTTCGATCTCGTCGCCGTGCACCGGATCGCGCGCGAATAGCGTGAAATCCGAGTAGAGGCGCAGGCGATATGCCAGCGCGTACGCCATCGCGGTCCAAGCGCCACCCTTGCTATCGCGCACCGTGTACGCGATCTGACCGGTCGTGCGCGACGTGTCTCCACCTTCCGACGGATCGAGGGAGCCGTACTGGCTGATCAGGCCCGAGCTGACGGCGGATTCGGGCACCTGTCCCGAGGCATTCCACTTCGCTTCGTACCAATTGCCCTCGATGTGGAGCTCGCCGGCACCGGCATCGCCCTTCCACTTCACGAGCCCATTGCCCTGCCGGAAGTGTTGCGGGTTTGCGAACGGGCCATCGGTGTCGCCGATCTCGACCGCGAGCAGCGACTTGTCGGTCGAGCCTCCGCGCAGCTCCGGGCTCGCCATGCCGACGATCCGTCTATTGTACTGATCGAACGCCTTCGGTCCTGCGAGTGGTGCACCACCGGCGATCCAGATCGTCGGGCCATCGACCTTGTCGATCGTCGTGAGCTCCATCGCGCCGGCGGTGTAAAAGTCCCCGAATCGCGCCGAGTAGGGGCCTTTGTGGACGTCGACAGAATTGATGGTCTCCGGGATCAAGAAGTGAGTGTCGGCGTAGCCCTGACCGTGGCCGTGGCTCGGCATGTTGACCGGAATGCCGTCGGCGTAGATCGCGATGTCGGTGCCGTGATCGGCGTCGAAACCGCGGATGAAGTACTGATCCGATTTGCCGCCGCCAGCGTGCTGACTGACCATGAGGCCAGGCACCTGGCGCAGGATGTCGGAGACCTGCGTGACCGATCGAAACTGTAGATCGTCACGCGTGATGTGGACCGACGATGCGGACTCCGCGGGAGCGGTGTCGACGATCTCGATCGTCTCGCCGCCGAGCGTCTCCGCTTCGATCTGTTCGGTCGTCGGGCCAGGTGGAGTTGGAGGTGAAGGTTGCGCGGGCGGAACCGGCGCGACCGGGTTGGTGACGGTGTCCGCAGGCGGCGGAGCAGCATCAGCTGGTGGTGCGTCGGCAGGCGACGTGCCTGCATCGGTTACCTCAGAGGGCGCATCTTGAGCGTGAACGCGCGTTGCAACGAGCAATGTCGCGACCATGACGAATCGTGTCGAAGCCATGAACGAGAGGTCCGATCGTAAGAAACTAGTGCCGAAGGCGTTCGCGAGTCAGACGAACAGCGCTGGCGGACCTCGCGCGGCCGCTTCCGGCCCCGACGACGAGCCCGGCTCGACGATCGCTACGTGTAGGGCCTCGGTGAGGTAACGATGAGGCGCCTTCAGGTGCGCGTGCATCGCGAGGTGCATGTTCGGCAAGAGCTCGACGCCGCCGAGCCAGAGCGCGATGCCGATCCACGCGAGCGTGATGCGACGCGCGAGGCTGGACGAGACGTGCGGCACGCGGGAGGCTCTGAGCCTCACACATCCTGCGCTCCCGGGACAGCCCATCGCCGTGATCTACGAGTGAGAGCCCGGCGCAGATCAGTTCCGCGGGGACAGGCGCTGTTCCGCTCGAGTTGCAGGAGCTACGGGCGCCGGGAGGCCTGTTGCGAGGTCAGCGGAACAGCTGACCGCGTAGCTCGGGCGCGGGCTGCGCGATCACTTCGAGGCCGACGATCCTCGTGTCGGCCGCATCGCGCGCAGCGCCAACTGCGGCCTCGATCGCGTCGAGCGTGCCGGTCAGCGTGAAGTACGCTTTGCCAGCGAGGTCGAATGCGAATCGCGTGTCGCGCACGATCACGAACGCGACCTTGCACGCCGCATCGGCCGCGCGGATCGCGGCACACACCGTCGAGGTCTCGATAATCGCGACCGCTTCCGCTTCGTGGTCTCCGGCCCAGTCGGGTGGCGTCTGCGGTGCGCCGAGCATCGGCCAGACCTGCGCGTCGGCATACGGCAACCAGAGTTGATCGAGAATGAGGTCGCCAGCCACGAGCTTCGCCGCACCGAGCGATTCTTCGACCTCGGCAACTCCACCCTCGAACATCACGAGATGCTTGCCGCCGGAGACCGCGCGCGAGTGCAGGAGCACGGCGGGTGCGCGCTTGAGGCCCGCATCCGCGGCGACGATGCCACGCGCGATCGTCGAGATCTCGAGGACGCCTAGCGCCGGGCCACGGTCAGACAAACCGGAAGGCTTCTTTGAGCGTGCAGCGGCGCTCGCGACTGAAGTGCAGCGCGGTCGTGAGGCCTTCGCCGGTCGGGCTCGCGATCGTGAACGACGTGTAACCCTCGCCGCCGAGCGCGAGGCCGGCGTAGGACGCGTCGTTCTTGACAAAGATCGAGCAATTGCAGAGCCGCGCCATCGCCGCCATATTGTCGATGTTCGTCGAGTGCATGGTCGCGGTGTGGTGGAAGCCGTGCTCGACTCGCAACGACGCGGCAATCGCATCCGCCGCATCTCGCGCGCGGAACAGTGGAATCACCGGCATCAACAGCTCGTGCTGGACGAAGGGGTGCGACTCCTCGACCTCCATCATCAGCAACTTGAGATCGTGGCCATGGCCGCTGATGCCGATCGCCTTGGAGATCAGCGCGGCATCCTTGCCGACCCACGCCTTGTTGACGTGATCGCCCTCGAGCACGACCTTTTCGAGCTCTTTGACCTGGCGATGATCGAGCCAAAGCACCGGCTGGCGCTTGAGCTCGGCGATCAGGTCGTTCGCGATCCGGTCAACCGCGATGACTTCCTTCTCGGCGATGCAGACGATGTTGTTATCGAGCGATGCTCCGCGCACGATCGCGTTCGCAGCTTTCGCGAAGTTCGCAGTCTCGTCCACGACGGCCGGCGGATTGCCGGGACCGGCGCAGATCGACTTCTTGCCCGAGTTCATCGCCGACTCGACGACGGCCGGACCGCCGGTCACGACGACGATGCGGACGAGCGGGTGCTTCATCAGGAGCTGCGCGCTCTTCACGGTCGGCTTCTCGACCGAGACCAGGACGTCTTTGGGGCCGCCTACCGACTGGATGGCTTCGTTCAGCAGGTGAACGAGCCAGTTCGAGACCCGAGCGGCACCTGGGTGAACGTTGAAGACCACCGCGTTACCAGCAGCGAGCATGCCGATCGCGTTGCACACGATTGTCTCGGTCGGATTCGTGGTCGGGGTGATGGCGAGCATCACGCCGTACGGTGCACGTTCGGTCAGCGTCAGGCCGTCGTCACCGGTGAAGGCGACAGGGCGGAGAATCTCGTGGCCCGGGGTCTTCTCGGCGACGAGCTTGTTCTTCTCGAGCTTGTCCTCGTAGCGACCGAGGCCCGACTCTTCGACCGCGTAGCGCGACAGGGCCTCGTTGTTCGCGAGCACGACCTTGCGCATCGCTGCGATCATTTTCGCGCGCGTAGCCATCGACGTGCGCTCGTTCTGCTCGAAGCCTCGGCGTGCCGCCTTCGCCGCATCTTCGGCATCTGCGTAGACGCCGTTCGTGCCTCGCGGAATGTTCGCCTTTGGCGCCGCGGCCGGCAAACCGGCGACCGCCTGTGAGCCGGCGACCTGGACTCGATGCGCGGCCGGCAAACTGGCGGCCGCGTGTGACCCGCCGAGGCGCTCGAGGACCTTCGCGACGATCTCCTCGATTTTCTTCTCGTCGAGAGTCGCCACAAATCAGTCCTTGATGAAGCGGCTCTCGCCGTTGATCGCGATCTGATCGACGATCGCCATGATCACCGCATCGACCGGTCGGTCCTTGGTGACCTGCGTCTGGCGCGCCGAGCTGCCAGAGCAATACAACACGACCTCGCCGAGGCCGGCACCGACCGCATCGACCGCGATCGCTATCGATCCGTTCGGGGTGCCGTCGACATCGCAGGCCTTCACGACGAGGAGCGTCAGCCCCTCGAGCGTGGGTTCCTTGCGGCTCGCGACGAGCGTGCCGATGACCTTGCCGAGGATCACGGAGCGTTACTTGCCGGTGCCGCTGGTGCCGTGACCGCCGCCGGTGCCGCCGGAGCGACCGAGCGGGAGCACCGCATCGACGTTCGCGTGCGGGCGCGGAATCACGTGGACCGAGACGACCTCGCCGACGCGCTCGGCCGCGCGCTGGCCGGCTTCGGTCGCTGCCTTGACGGCGGCGACGTCGCCACGACAGATCGCGGTGACATAGCCACCACCGGTCTTCTCGAATCCGACGAGCTCGACCTTCGCGGCCTTGACCATCGCATCGGCCGCTTCGACCATGCCGACGAAACCTTTGACTTCGATCATTCCAAGTGCGTCAGCCATCTAGATCTCCTAACGATCGACAAACTTCTCTGGCTCTTTACCAGTGACTGCATTGAGCGCCGCGGTCGCTGCCGCTGCTGCGGCATCGATCTCGGCTTCGGGACCGGCCATATAGAGCCGACCGAATGCACCATAGGGTGTCACGTTGACGAGGTTCACGTGCGCGGCCTTTTCGGCCTCGTTCGCGGCGAGCACCACGTAACCAGCGGGCTCGCATTCGAAGATGAACAGCGACTGGCCCGGCAGCACCATCATGCCCGCCGAGGAGCGGTTGATGATCTGGGTCTGGTAGGCCTCGACGCCACGGATAATCTGGTTGGTCAACACCCGCGGCTTGAGCCGCTGGGCCTCTTCGACCCCGAGGTGCTTGAGGATCGTGGCACCCGCCTGGAGCACCTCACCCTTGTCGTGGTGATGGACCTCGAGCAGGCCGTAGGCGCGCTCGACGACCTGCACGGCAGGCTGGACGCTCGTCGCTTTGAGCGCGACGTCCGTCACCTGATTGATCGCAATGCCCGGCGCGATCTCCACCCAGAGCGAAGCTTGATACGGAACCGGTAAGAATCCGCGCGCGGTCTTACCGATAAACGTCGCTTGCTGCGGCTGGAGCGCGTCGAGGAAGCAGTACGTACGAAGTACCGTGGCAGCCATCCCTAGGCTGGGCACACTAGCACCGCTTTCGTAATCGACTCAACGTCAGGGTCCACAAGAGTCGCATCTAGTCGCATGCGTCGCAGCCGTGTCGCACCATGCGGGCCAGAAATGGCCATGCCATGATGCGAGTGATTCCGATGGCAAGCCCGGGTGCAAAGTTGATCGTCGCGGTTCTGGTGGCGTTGCCGGCGTACGCGCACGCCGACATCTTGCGCCGTGTCCTCGACGCAGGAGCGGACGGTGGCGCTGGCTCGGCGCCGTCGGTGCAGGGGTCCGATCTGGTCGAGTGGGCCGGCCAGCCCACGCAAGTCACGCTCCCCGAGCTGCTCCAGCAGGCGATCCGCCAGGCCCCGGCGCTCAGGAATGCGAAGCTCGATATTGCTGTCGCCGAGGCGCAGATCGCCGAGACCTGGGCCCGCCGCGACTGGCGGATCGCTGCGCAGGCGACGTTCTCGAAGTCCGGCAGCACGGTGTTCAGCGGCCTCGCGCTCGGCGCCACGACAAACGCCGGCCTGACCGCAGATCTATCGCGCGTGTTGTCGACCGGCGGCACGATCGATCTGCACGTCGACTCGACGTACTCGAATACCGAAGCGACGGTCTTTGGCGGCGAGAGCAAGCACTGGGTCAACGATGTCTCGGGCTCGATCACCCAGCCGCTGCTCAAGGGCTATGGTTCGGCGTACTACAACGCGCAAGAACGCCGGGCGACGCTCTCGCGCGATGTCGCCACGCTCGCGCGCCGGCTCTCCGCGCTCAATACGATCGAGGTGGTCATCTCGGCGTACTGGGACCTCGTCCTCGCGCAGCAGCAAGTCGCGATCACCGAGCAGAGCCTCGACCTCGCGCGCGAGCGACTGCGCGTCACCGAGATCCAGGTCAAGGGCGGCAAGGTCGCCGATGCCGAGGTACCCGCGGTGCAGCAGGTCATCGCGACCCGCGAAGAGGATGTCCTGAACGGAGAGCTGCTCGTGCTCGACCGCTCGATCGCCTTGCGCCGCGCCGTCGGCATGCCGATCGGCAAGGGCGAGCTCGGCCTTCGCGTCACGACCGAGCTCGACCTCGAGGGTTCGAAGCTCGACCTCGGCGATCTCGTCGAGCGCGCGTACACCGCGAGCCCCGAGCTCGCGCAACTCGCGAAGCAGGATGGACAATCGACGATCGATATCGAGGTCAACGACAACGGTCTCTTGCCGCAACTCGATCTCGCACTCTCTGGCGGCCCCCGCGGCACGAACTCGTCGTTTGGCGAAGCGACCCGCGACGTCGTCGAGCTCAAGTCGTATCAGGTCCAAGGGTCGCTCACGTTCTCGCGCTCGCTCCATCAGTACGACGTGAAGTACCGCGACAAAGAATTGCGGACCGTCCGCGAGAAGCTGCGGGTCAACGCGTTCGATGTCCGCGCGCAGATCGCTCAAGCGATGGCGCAGGCGGTCGCGCAGATCGAGCTCGCGAAACGCCGGGTCGTGCTGAGCCAGCGCGCGATCGATCTCGCGAAAGAGAACATCCGGATCGAGACCGATCGCTTCAACCTCGGTCGCTCGACGAACTTCGACGTGCTCAACCGCCTCGAGGAGCAGCGCCAGGCCGAGCTGCGTCGCGTGCAGGCGCAGATCGACTGGCACAAGGCAGAGGTCGTGGTCCAGACCCTGACCGGTGACCTCCTGCCGACCTTCGGCGTTTCCGTCGAGTAACTGACAGGCGGCTATCGCTGCCAGGGCGTCATTTCGACGGGCGCCGGCCGCAAACGGGCCGAGCTCGCCGCACTCGGTCTCGCCACATCGCAGAGTGGCGCCAGCGCACGCTTACATCCGGCCGCAGATCTCAGCTTTGAACGAGCCGCTGACCTTGGACTCGGTCGTCGACTGCGAGGCGCTGCCCGCGACGCCGTCCTGACCGACGTCGGTGAGCGTCAGGTCCACCTGCGCGAGCGTGATCGTTGACGACCGTTCTGCGGGGCCGGCGACGACGACATCCGACATGTGATCGCCCGGTTTCGGATTCTTGACCGCGAGCGCCGCGGTCGCGAGATACGCCTTCGGGCACTTCGCCGCGATCGATTCGATCTCGAACACGTTGTCGGTGCACAGGAGGGCAGGGCAGCCGCGCACGAACGCGATCGTCGTGGCTTCGTCAGCGTTGCCGAGCTTCGCGAACGCCTTATCGTACGTCCCTGCAAACTCGGGGTTGACCGAGGTCGAGATCGAGACTCCCGGTACCGCGAGAGCAGAGGTCGCGCTGCCCTTCGTGCCAGACGTGCCAGACGTGCCAGACGTGCCAGACGTGCCAGACGTGCCAGACGTGCCAGACGTGCCAGACGTGACCGGAGCGGAGCCTTCCGTCGGTCCAGCATCCTTCTTCTTGCCGCAGGCGCCGGTCAGCACGAATGCGATGGCGAGAGCGACGCGCACTACTGGAGCTCGATCTTGACGGACTTCATCACCACCGGCGTGACCGGCTTGTCGCCGGGCGAGGTCGGGGTGTGCGTGATCTTGGTGACGACATCGACCTCTTTGCACTGGCCGAAGTTGGTGTAGCCGCCCTCGAGGTCCGGGTGGTCGCCTTCCATGATGAAGAACTGGCTACCGTTGGTATCCGGGCCCGCGTTCGCCATCGCGAGTGCGCCGGGACCCATCTTGAGGCCTGCGATCTCGTTCTTGAATTGATAACCAGGTCCGCCGCGCCCGCTGCCTTCCGGATCGCCGCCCTGGATCATGAACGCCGGGATCACCCGGTGGAACGTGAGGCCGTCGAAGAACTTCTTCGTCACGGCGGTACCGCTCGCATCGTTGAACGCCTTCTGACCGGTCGCGAGACCGACGAAGTTCGCGACCGCGAGCGGAGCTTTGTCGCCGAACAGCTCGCAGTGGATCGTGCCCATCGAGGTCTCGATCGTGGCGGCGAGCTTGGTGCCCTTACCGGCGAGCTTCTTGACATACTCCGCGAGGTCGCCCGCGACTGGCGCGCGCACGGTCATGTGACTGCCCGACGGTGCTGCGGCGCTGCCCGAGCCTGCGGCGGCTTCGACGACGGCGCTACCAGTCGCGGTTGGAACAGCAGCGCTACCTGCGGCTGCCTTATTTGCAAGGGCACGCGAGGCCGGCGACGGATCGGGGCTCGGCTGACCCGCGGGGTCGGCCGGCGCCGCTCCTTGATCGTCGCGCTGGCTCTTGCGCTCGCAACCAGCAATCAGAAGGAGAGGACACAGATAACGGAGGAGCTGCATGGCCGCGGGACCATATCGCAGGTGCTACGGCAGGGCGAGCGCGCCACCGTTGGAAGGGCACGTCGCACCGGGGACATGTGACGCCACGTCGGTGCAGATCGCAGCGTAGCCCGCCTTCGTGGGGGTCAGCTTCGGCACGTCGCCACCACGGCCTGCGATCCCCGCGAGCAGAAACTGTGGCGTGTTGACCAACACGCCGCACAGCTCGCGGAGGGTCGCTGTGGTGACGCTGCTCGCCGGCGCAGCGAGCGAACCGGTGATCGCGGTGAGCGCGTCGATCTCGCTCGCAACATTGATCGCGGGCTCGCCCATCAGGCGGTCCTTGAGCGCGACGACCACATCGCGAGTCGTGGCGGTCAGGTCAGCGGCACTCGCGGCCGCGAGCGTATCGATGAAATCGCTCGTGACCCATGCGGGCCGCGCGCACACGTTCTCGTGATTCTCCCAGACCAGCCGCGCCTGAAAATCGAGACCGCGGAAGCCGCGCTCGCTGTTGCGCAGGAACATGCCCACGCCGCGCTGGAACGGCACCTCGGTTGTCGGCGACACGCCATTCATCTGACACGACGCTTGGTACGCGGTGCAGCACGCCGCTTCGTGCTGACACGCTTGCTGGATGGCCTGACACGACGACGTCTCCGAGCAGCCGTAGTCGGGGAACCGCGACGCGAGCGGCGGCGCCGACCAGTCGAGCGCACCCGCGAGCGCCGAGACGAGCGTGCGGGCATCGACCGCTTGCACCGCATCACCAGGACCGTTGAGCCGCTTCGCGGTATCCGGATCCGCGATCACCCACGGATCGAACACGTTCGGATACGTGTATGGCCCCGCGCCGCACGCAGCCTCGGCCGGCTTGCGATTGAAGTAGTCGCTCTGGACGATCGCGACGAGCAGCGCCCGGAGCGAGTAGCGGCTCTGCGTGTAGCGCTGCGCGAGGGCATACAGGAGATCGCTTGCGGCCTTGTTGCGCGGATAGTAGTTCGCGATCGTGAGCCGCGTGCCTGTAACCTTGGTCCATACATCCTCGGTCATCTTGAGCGTGACGAGCCACGCGAGTGCTTGATCGGGATCCGCGATCATTCCATCCGCACCGATCGCGGGCAGCTGACCTCGCAGTTGATCGAAGCCGTGCTTGAGCGCCGCCTCGAGCGTGTACACGGTCGAGTGCTGCCCTCCGATGCTCGCGAGCTTCGCGGTCACGCCCGCCGGGTCGGCAGGCACGTTCGTCGCAAAGCGCCCGCACGAGCTTGCCCAGCCCCACGGCCGGCTCGTCCCGTTGCCGACGAAGCTATCGACGCGGAACGGTGCGTGGGCGGCGGCGAGATCCACGTGGGTAAACGTGCCGTAGACTGGCACCTCGGCGAGCCCTGGCACGGGCCAGAACCGATCGGTCGCTGGATCCGCGCGATCGGTGACCGAGAAGTTGCTGTTGTGACAGTCGAGGCACACCGCGTCGCGATGGAGATATCCCGAATCGAACGTCGCACCGAAATCGGCCCGACGTGCGAGCTCTGCTTCGACATCGGCGACGTTCGCCGCGGGAATCGGGTGCTGCATCATCGAGAACAGCTGAGCGCGGTAGAGCGGGGTGAGATCGTCGAGCGCGATCGCGGAGACCGCGAGGTCGGCCATGTTCCACTGCGCGCCATCGCCCGTGCCGGTCGCGGCTTGATCGCGCACGGCGGTCGCGAGCGCGGCAGAGCTTGTCGAACGTGTGCCGCGATCCCAGCACTCCGCTTCGGTCTGATAGTCGAAGCGCTGGACTTGCATCGCGTCCATCGTCTGCTCGACCCAGCGCTCGCCGAACTCCGGCTCCGCCATGATCGCACGCGCGACCGTATCTTTTGGATCGATGCCCTTCGTTACCGCCGCGGCGTAGAGGTCAGTGTAGACGTTGACTTCCGCCTGGCTGCGCGGCCGGCGACCGTCGAGCGCGAGGAAGGTCTGGCGCACGAATGCATCGGGTGCGCCGCCACACGCGGTGAAGGTCACGGGGGCATCACCACTGACGCCGGCATCGTAGTTGACGGCATCGCTGCCGCAACCGCCACAGCCGCCGAACGTGAGTGCCAAGGCGACGACGAGCGACTTCACGACGCCGTCCTTCCGAGCACGAGCTGCATCGTCGCGGTCGCGGCCTCGAGCTCGGTGGTCGCCGCGGGGACGTCGGAGACCGCGAACGCTTCTTGCGAGAACGGCCAGATGCCGAGCGCCAGCAGCGCCGCGATCCGGTTCTGCGCGGGGTTCGCGAATGCGGTCGCGGTGCCGTTCGGGCCGATCGCACCCGCGATGCCCGCCACCACGGGCCCACCGATGAAGGCGGTCGCGTAGCCGTACGGATGATGATTGCGACCGTCGCCGCCATCTTGCGGCGTCGGCGTGCGGCCGAATTCGGTATTGAGGATGATCAGCGTGTCGTCGAGCGAGATCTTCGTCGGGTCGTTCTCGTTCGGCGCGTTGATCCCGGCGACCAGCGCCTGGATCATGTTGTTGAAGTTCATCGCGGTGTCGTGCGCGTTCGAGGAGTGCGTGTCGTAGCCGCCTCCGCCAGACGCTTCGCGAATGCCGGTGTCACTGACGCACACGTACGCTGCGGGCTCGGTCGGATGCGTGAGCAAGTGGAACGCGGCGCGCAGGCCGGTCAGCGGAATATCGGAGCCTTGGGAGACATCGCACGAGGTCGCCGGCGCATTCGCGAACAGATCGCCGCCGCTGCCGGTCTTCAACAGTGCCGCGATCGCATCGACCTTCGTCGTCGCAGTGGCAGCGACCAAGAGGTCATCGGTGCGCGGGCTGCGCACGCGGCCTTGGTTCGGCCAGGTCAGCCGGCCTTCGTATTGATCGACGTACGATTTGACGAGCGCGTCGTGATGCGCGCGATTCACGAGCGTCGAGCGCCCGAGCAGCGAGGTGAAACCCGCCGCGCTATCGGTCTTGATCAACAGCGGGCGCGCGGCACCCGGATGCGCGCCGGCGGCTGCGGCTGCGGCGACGTTGTCGCTCGAGATGCCACCGGTCGCGAACACGTACGAGTAGGGCGCGGCACGCATGACGTTCGCCGCCGTATCGGCATCGAGGCGGGCGCGCTGGATGTGCGCACCCAGGCCCGCGGCGGTCGGTTGGCCCACGGGGCGACCGGTCAGCGCTTGCGGGACCGCGGCTTCATGTGGCTCGAGATCGTGCTTCTGCACGACGACGCGCATCTTCTGGACGATGTCCTGGCGGTCCCACAACTTGCCGGCGAAGGGGCCGAGCTCGACGGCGACCCCGTTGGCATCGGTGCCGAGCGAGCGCGTCATCGCGGTCACGCCGCAGGTCGCGAGCTGCGCGTCGTTCGCGGTCTTGAACGCGAAGTACTGCTGGTTCGGATAGGTCGGGTCCGTCGGCGTGCCGTAGGTCGGCACGTAGTAGAGCGTCTCCCACGGTGACACCCCGCCGTAGAGAAAGATCTCGAGCACCTTCTTCGCGCGCATGCCCGCCGGGAGCTGGACCGCGGAGGTGCCATCGGGAAACTCACCGAACGCCGCATCCGCGCGGCGCGATCGCAAGATCGTCACGAAACCGGCCGCACCGCCGAGAGCTCCCAGGAACGTTCGCCGTCGCATGGCCACACCATTGCGCGAACTCCCGGCGAGCGGTGCAAGAAATCGCGGTCGGGATCCTCAACGCCGCTTTCTAAGCGAGACGTCTACGTGGCATCGTCTAGCGATGCGGACCCTGTTGGTGGTGGCGGTGCTGTTCGTGATCTCGAGCACGGCGAGCGCGCAGATGTGGCAGGACCACACGGCGGAGTGTCTGGGCACGACCGGGGAGTGGAGCAACAAGATCGAGCTCGCCGATCTCGACGGCGATGGCCAGCTCGATATCCTCGTCGCGAACGGCAGTGGCTACTCGAGTCCGGGTCCGGTCGAGCCAACGCGCGTGTGGAAGAACCTCGGTAACTGGGCCGGCGCGGCGCCGCACTGCGAGGAGGTCTCCGCCGCGACCGTGATGAGCTACATGGGCCGGTCGCGGATGATCAAGGCCGCGGATGTCGACGGCGATGGTGACCTCGATCTGTTCACCGGCGGTGCGTATCAGACCCAGGCGAAGCTATTTCTCAACAACGGCGATGGCACGTGGACCGATGCGAGCGCGCAGCTGCCGCAACAGCCGACGAGCATCGGCGATGCCGAGCTCGGCGATGTCGACGGGGATGGCGACCTCGACATCGTGATCGTCGATTGGGGTGCGCAAAATCCTGGGACGCAGGGCTATGCCGGCGGCCCCTTGCGGCTCTATCTCAACGACGGCACCGGCCACTTCACGGTCGGCACCATGCCGGACCAGCTGATCAAGTGGTCATGGGACATCACGCTCGCGGATGTCGACAACGACTGGGATCTCGACGTGCTCGTGTCGTGCAAGGAGTGCACGCAGAGCTACCTGTTCACCAACGACGGTACGGGTCACTTCACGAACCAGCCGAATGCATTGCCGCACTTCACGAACAACTACGCGCTCGAACCGATGGACGTCGACGGTGACGGCTATCTCGATCTCGCCACGATCAACGATGGCACCAATGGCGAGAACCATCTGTTCATGAACAAGCGCGACGGGACCTTCGCCGACGAGACCGCCACTCGCATGACCGCGACCGCGAACCCACACGACGTCGACGACAATGCGGCGGTGTTTCTCGATGTCGACAACGATGGCGATGCCGACATGCTGGTCGCGTCGCTCTCGGGACCCGAACGTTTGCTGATCAACGACGGCAGCGGCCACTTCACGCTCGGCGCTCTGGCCACGCCGAACGACACCCCGGGCTCGCTTGGCATCGCCGTCGGTGATCTCGATGGGGATGGCCGGCTCGATGTCGTGCAGTCGCAAGGCGAGGTCGCGTTCCCGGAGAAGGTCCAGCTCGCGTCTAGTGCGGTCGCGATCGATACGCAGCCACCGGTGATCGCGGTCGAGAAGGTGTCCGCGACGAGCTCGATCGTACGCGCGCGAATCCACGACCATCAGAGCCCGGGACGGCCGTCCGACTTCAAGAACGTCGTCCTGAAGTACGACTCGATCACGGTGCCGATGCAATGGTACGGCGAGTACCTGTGGATCGCGAAGCGGCTGCCAGATGGCTATCTCGCGCACTACCAAGTGTGCGCGACGGATCGCGCGGGTAACAGTGCCTGCACCGACGCGGATACTGGTCCGTCCGTCGACGCGGGCACGACGATCGGTGGGGAGAGCCCGGGCGTGTCGAAACCGAGCTCCGGCGGTTGCTGCGATACCGGCAGCTCGAGCGCGACCTTGCTCGCCCCGCTGATGTTTCTATTCTTCAGTGCCAAAAGCCGATCGAGAAACCGAGGTTGTTGTAGCCCGCGGCCTCGTCGATCGTCGCCGTGATCCGACCGCGGCGCAGCCCCCAAAAATGAAATTCGAGCGCGCGGACCTCGATGCCGAATGTCCCGTGCAAGCGACCGGGGACACCCTCGAAGCGATTCGGCTCCCAGTAGCTGCCACCGCGTAGCCGCAGGCGGCCCGGCACCCACTCGTACTCGACGCCACCGCGGATCGAGATCGATCTGTGGCGACCGCTACGCTCGAGCTGTTGCAACCCGAACGCGTCGAAGCCGTAGCCGTTCGCCGAAGGGCCGGTGATCACGACATCGGCGAGCGCGGTGAGCGAGCGTTCGTCGCGAAAGACACCGCCGACGATCTGGTTCCATTCGGTCTCGGCGAACCGATAGGCGATGCCGGCGCCGAATCGCGCGGGCGAGACGACGTGATCGGGGAGGATCGTGCAGGTGTAGATCGTCGTCGGGCAGCTATCGACATCGACCTGCGATCCGGTGATCGCACTGACGAGGTTCGCGCCGATCCTGAAGCTCTGGTGGCGTGGGATCCACTGCGCGCCGGCTTCGCCGCCCGCGCCCTGGATCGAGAACAGCGGCTGGTCGAGACCGTCGCGCACCGCGAAGCCATCACTGTCCAACGAGAGCCCGATCGCCATGTCGAGCTCCGGGAACCACTTCGCAAGCGCGAGCTTGTATTGCGTGGTCTGCGCGCGCAGGCCGCTGACATCCGGCGCATCGATCATCGCGGTGCGCGCGACCGCGGTGAACGCCATCGCCCAGTCGTGACGGCGAAAAGAGAGCCCTCCGGTGAGCGTGTTGTTGCCGGTATCCGAGCCCGCAGGGTGGGTAAGGCCGCTGTTCCCGTAGTCGCTCGACAAGGACCCGATCAAATAATCGATGTGGTAGTCCCAGCTCCACGCATCGGTATCCGTCGTCGGGCGCACGGCCGAGGCCGAGGCGTTGAGCAGCGTGCCCGACGAGCCGACCGAATCGGCGATCGCGGCGCCACCCGTGCCGACCACCGCCGCATTGCCGAGCGGTGCCCCGTCGTAGAGGTCGATCGAATAGCTCTGGCCGGGCCGGATCGTCGTCGTGGGCGGGTCGGCGCTGGCAAGGCGCGGCATGCCGGCGAGCCAGACGGCAAAGACCACTCTCTTCATCACCTCACTATACGGAGTAAGCTCACGGCAATGAGCGAGGAAGGCAAGCAGACCGAGGCGGCGGAGTCCCCGCCGGTCTCCGTCACCTCGGCCTCGACCCCGAGCTCGATCTCGAACGCGATCGTCCCGTTCAAGCGTAGATTCGTCGTGCCGGGCATCGTGCTCGGCCTCCTCGAGCTGCTCGGCGTCGGTTATCCGTTGTGGCGCACGTTCGAGCTCGCCGAGCTCGGCGCCGACACGCTCGTGCGCACGCTGTTGCCGGTGTGCATCGGTGCGATCGCGGTGTGGGTGATCGCGATGGCCGTGTGGTTCGCGCCGCTCTACCAAGCCGTCGCGTTGCGGCGCGCCGGCCAGCGTGTCCCCAAGGAGCTCGCGGCGCGCGCGTACCGGATCACGATCAAGGGTCCGGTGCGCGCGCTCCTGCTGCGCACGATGGTGTGGACGACCGCCGCGTCGCTGACCGGCTTGTTCCTCTACGTCTACGACGCGTGGCCCCTCGATCGGATCGCCGCGATGATCGCCTTGGCCGCAGTCCACGCGTACGTCGTGTCGTGCGTGCGCGCGTTGTGGCTCGAACAGATCTTCGATCAGGTGCGCAAGCGGCTGTTCGCCGGCGGCTCGCCGCTCAAGAAGTTCGACGAGAACCACTTTCGCCGCTTCATGCTCGTGACGATGGTCGTCACCGGCGGCGTGCTCGCGGCGCAAGCTGCGTTCGCGAACTACTTCGTCCACATCACGCGCATCCAGTACCTCCAGCTCGAGACCTACTTCTCGGTCGCGACGGCGGCGGGCTTGATCATCTGGGTCTTTCTCGCGCGGTGGATGACCAGCGATCTCCGCAACTATCTCGCGGCGTCGCGTGGCGAGACCGCCGGCGGCAAAGCTACGGCCGCCGGCACGGCTACAGCCGCCGGCAAGGCTCGCATCGACGCACCGCCGGCGGCGGTGATCTATCGCCGCGCTCAGGCGCTGCCCTACAGGCTCGCGCTGCTCACGATGGGCGTGTGGTTCCTGATCGCTATCGCGGGGGCGCTCGTCATGCGCTTCCATCTCGGCTTCGATGTCGACGACACGGTCATCCTCGGCACGGCGACCCTCGTGCTCGCGGTCGCGGGCTCGATCTACGAGCAACTGTGGCATCGCGACGTGTTGCGCCCGTTGCTCGCTCACCTCACACAGCGCTACCGCGTGCCGGTGCGCCAGATCGCGCCTTCGCTGTCGATGCGCTCGAAGCTGCTGCTGTCATTCGGCGGCGTCGTCTTGCTCGCGTGCGGCATGGCGCTCCTGTGGGGCTTCGTCCAGTACAAGAACCTCGCGACGGAATCGGCGGTGCGCCAGGCCGATATCGGTTTGCACTGGCTACGCTCCGAGGTCGGCACCGAGCTCGGCCAGCTGACCACGCGCCCCGATGAAGAAGAGGTCCGCGAATCGCTGCGTCGCATCGTCGGCACGTCACCCGAAGCGAACGCGGTCGTCTACTACATCGATGATCACGGCAAAATGCTCGCGCTCGGTGGCGGCCCGATGGGCGCGCCGAAAGCCCCGTGGTACGTGCGCAAGCTGATCGAGCAAGCGCGCGGCTCGCTGATCAACTTGCACGGCGCCTTCCTCACCGGCTCGTCGGCGCGGCTCACCGTCAACTGGCGGGGGGAGAGGTTCCAGCTCGGCTCGGTCGCGATGTTCTATCCGAGCTATCGCGGCCGCGGCGAATCGATCGCGGAGCCGCTCAAGGAGCTGCTCGTGTTCTTCCTCGTGCTGTTCGCGGCGTGCGGCGGCATCGTCGTATTCACGGTCGCGCAATTCATGGCGCCGATTCGCCGCCTCGAGCAACGCGCCGACGGCATGGCACGCGGCGAGCTCGCCGATCCGGTCGCATCGGCCGGCGAGGGCGACGAGATCGGTCGCCTCACCCTCGCGCTCGAAGAGATGCGGCGCAAGCTGCGCGACAAGCTGCGCTCGACGGAGGAGGTCAACCTGGATCTCGAACGCGCCGTGCAGATGCGCACCGCCGATCTCGCGCGCAAGAATCGCGAGCTCGCGGAGACGCTCGACAAGTTGACCCGCGCGCAGCAACAACTCGTGCGGTCCGAGAAGCTGGCTTCGATCGGTCAGCTTGTCGCCGGCATCGCGCACGAGATCAACAACCCGGTCAACGCGATCGTCAACACCGTCGGTCCACTCGAAGAAGCCGCGATGCAGATCGATGACCCCGATCCGGCCGCGCGCATGGCTGCGGCCAAGGACGTGCGCGAGATGGTGCGCGTGGTCCAGCGCGGCGCGCAGCGCACCAAGGCGATCGTCAGCGCGCTCCATAACTACTCGCGCACCGACGAGGAGTCCGTCGTCGATTTCGATATCGATCGTTCGATCGACGATTCGCTCGAGCTGCTTCGTCACCTGCTCAAGGGCAACATCGACGTCGTCAAGCAGTACAATCACCCGGGTCGCGTCCGCGGTCACGCCGGTCAGATCAACCAGGTGTTCATGAACCTCCTGACGAACGCCGCGCAGGCGCTCGCGGGGCGCGAGCACGCGAAGATCACCATCGAGACTCGCGGCGAGGGCGAGTATGTCGAGGTCAAGATCGGCGACAACGGCTCCGGCATCCCGAGCGAGGTCTTGCCGCGGATCTGGGATCCGTTCTTTACGACGAAGGATGTCGGCGAGGGCACAGGCCTCGGGCTCTCGATCGTGCACGAGCTGGTCGAGCGCCACGGTGGCGTGATCGAGTGCGATACCAAGCTCGGCGAAGGCACCACGTTCACCGTCCGGTTACCTCGCCTGATCGCGGTCACCGCCGAGCTGCGCAAGCGTTCGCCGACCGACGTGCCGAAGCCGCGCGCGACCGCCTCGTGATGCCGGCACCGGCTGATGCATCGGCTGGCATCTCTGTCGCGCTCTTGCGCCCGATCGCCGAGCTCCTCAGTCGCCTCGACGAGGACGAGGCAGGCTTTCTCGCCGGCCTTGGCGTTTCTGAAGCGAGCGCGCCGAACTCCTACATCCCGGGCGCGCTCGTCGACGCTGCGCTCGATGCGCTCGCGCTCCGCCGCGGCGATCCATCGCTCTCGCTCACGCTCGCGTCGACGTCCGCGCTCCGTCCACTCGGCCTGTTCGGCCACATGGTCTGGCTCAGCGGCACCGTCCGCGACGCGATCGAGCGTGCGGCAAAGCGCTACCAGCTCGTCACGCAACGCACCCAGCTCGCGCTGGTGGAGCACGCTGGTTACAGCGTCCTGCGCTCGACCCCGGTGACCGCCGGAGCTCGTCGCGGTCGAATCCTCAGCGAGTTCCCGTTCGCATCGCTCGCGATCCGCGCGCGCGAGACGACCATGCAGGCGTTCCATCTCCGTGCGATGCGCTTTGCCCATCCCGGCGAGCCTTCAGGCGCGTACGAGGAGGTGTTTCGCGCGCCGGTCTCGTTCAACGCCGCGTTCGACGAATTCGAAGCCGACCACGCGAACCTCGCGCTGCCACTCACGAGCGCAGATCCGATCACGGTCGAAGTTTTGGACTCCACCGTCGCGCAGCTCACGGCGAGTGCTGCAACTCCGCCCACGCCATTCCTCGATCGCGTGCGGAAGAGTGTCGCCACGCATCCTCACGGCGAGCCGTCGCCAGACGAGATCGCGAAGGAGCTCGGCATCAGTGCACGAACGCTGCGGCGCCATCTCGAGCAGGACGGGACCTCTTTGCGCGCGGTCGTCGACGAGGTCCGCCGCTCTCGCGCCGACGAGCTGCTCGGGACGGGAAGATCCGTGAAGGAAGTCGCCTTCGCACTCGGCTTCTCCGAGCCCAGCGCATTCAGCCGCGCCTACAAGCGCTGGACTGGCAAGGCGCCGAGCGGCGAATAGGTGAGTGTTTCGCGGGTGTTGTACGGACGATGTCCGATTTGGCCACCCCTTGGCCACCCCGGTCATGCACTTGGCCAAACACGGTCATGTCCTCGCCGCGCCGCCCGGTGTGATGTACGCGGCGATGAGGATTCAGTCTTACGCGCTTGTTGCAGTTCTTGCCGCCTGCGGCAGCGGCTCTCCGGCCACGAACACGACTCCGGACGCCGCCGGCTCGAATGGTGGCGGCGGTGGCACCACGCCAAAGATTCCGTCGCCGACCGGAACGTGCCCGACGATCGCGAACGGCGACGTGACGTTCGCCCCGGCCGGCATGTCACCTCGCAAGGTGAAGCTGACGTTCGACGCCGCCGCCGCGACGGGTTCGGGTCCATTGATCGTCTACTGGTTTGCGACCGGGAGTGCGCCGCTGGAGGCAGCGTACTCGCTCGGCGCGACGCAGAGTCAGATCACGGCGGCGGGCGGCGTGGTCGCGGCTCCGTATGCGGACTCGGCGGCGGGGCAGTTCGAGTGGTTCATCGTCAACAGGAGCCCGAAGCTCGACGACTTCTTGCTCGCCGACGAGATCGTGGGTTGCTTGGTCGCGGCCCACCGCATCGACACCACCCAGATCCACTCGATGGGCATGAGTGCGGGCGGGCTGCAGACCACCGCGTTCAGCTTCTTGCGCTCCGCGTACGTCGCGTCGGTCGCGACATATTCGGGCGGGATTCCGCCCGGCTTCATGCCGGCGATCGAGAACGCAGACAACAAGTTCGCCGCGTTGATTTTCGACGGCGGCGCGAACGACGACGTGTTCGGCGTCGACTTCAAGCTGGCGAGCGAGACCTTCGCCTCGACGCTGACCGCGAGCGGTCACTACGCCGAGCTCTGCGATCACGGTCAGGGTCATTCGATCCCACTCGACGCGGCCCCGAGTGTGGCGGCGTTCTTCGCGGCGAATCCGTTCGGCGCGTGGCCGTCGCCCTACGCAGCGGGTGGCGTTCCGTCGACGTTCCCGAGCTACTGCGCCCGTTAGCGTCGAAAATCCGCTAGCTACGCGCGTTTATGAACGACTTCTTCGACGGGCGGTGCGGCTTCGAGCTGCGCTTGCGTGAGCGGCTCGGAGGTCTGCTTCGCCGCGGACAGCGTCATCGCGTCGATCCGACCATCGGCCTTGCAGCCGTGCGCGAGCTGGAATTCCATCACCTTCTCGATCGAGATGTTGCCACCCTCGGTGCACGCGAACTCGGTGACCTGGTTGAACTCGGCGACGAGCGCGGCGTGACGCTCGTTGAATTCGATCGCGGCCTGGTTCTTCGAATCGGTCTTCGCGAGCTCGGGCCCACCGGCGACGGTCTCTTTCGGAGCGTCGATCTTTTCGGCGACCGGTGCCGCGATGATCGGTGCTGCGACGACGGCTTTTTGCGCCGGCACTTGTTCGATCTTCGCCGGCGCTAGCTTGGCTTCTTGCTCGGCCTCGTAGGCCTTGGTCTTCTCGCGAACGTCGGAGCTGCGCTTCGCAGCGGCAAGCGTCCACGGACCGATGCGGCCATCGGCATCGAGGTGTGCGGCCTTCTGGAAATCGCGCACCTTCTCGATATCGAGCGCGCCGTTCTTCATGCAGGAGGAGTCGGTGAGCTGGTTGAACTCGGCGACGTTGTGCGGGCGATCCGCGTTGTACTCCGTGGCGGCCTTGGTCGCTTTTTGATCGGCTTCTGCGGGAGTCTCTTCGGGCGAGAACGCTTGCTCGGACGCGGTCGGCGCTGCGGCTGCCGGTGCCTGCCCGACCGCAGGGAGATCACCTTCGGCGAGGTACGTCTCGCTCGTACCCGTTTCACCTTCGGCGGGCTGCGTGGTCGCGACCTCCGACTCGGCGATCACGGGTTCAGTTTGGAGCTCGGCTTCTTCGCGCTTCATACCCGTATCCTACGTCCGCTCTTCCTGGATCTTCCTACAAGATGCCGGCCCGAATGCGAGTGGTTGGCGACATCGCTGCCGTGGCTGTGGTCCTCGGCAGGTGCGGGCCACAGACCGCGGTCAAAAAACGATCCGGAAACCGAACGCCACGCCCTCGTTATCGGGGCTGACAATGCCCTGCGTGTAGACGTTCCCGTGCGGGAGCTTGAACTGCAGGCCCGCGAGCGCGTGCGCCGTGATCGAGCTTGGCGAGGCCTGGCCAGTCGCTTTGACCGTCGCGTGCCCGACGTCCTCCATGTTCGTGCGGATGTAGAGCTCGCCGTCGAGGTTGACGTCGATCGTCGCGGTCGACGACGTGAGATCGACGCCCCCACCCGCGTACAGCGTGACCAGATCACCCAGCGAGACGCCGCTCGTAACCTCCAGCGGTACCGTGATCGCGTTTGCCTCGACGTTCATCACCCCCATCGACTGGAACACGAGATGCTCGCCCTTCCCGGTGTCGGGATTCTCGACCTTGAAATTGATCGCGAGCGAATCGCGCTTCGTGCTGATTTGCCAGTTCGCGAGCTCGAGCCCGCTCGTGACATCGAGCCCCGTCCATCGCACCGCTCCATGACCCGCGCCGTCGAGCACGCGGTACTGTACGTGCGCCCCGCCGGTCGTGAGATGGCCCTGAAGATCCTTGTAGCCCGCCGCTTCGTAGAAGCCGTTCAAGAACACGGTAAACCGCGGTGCACCCCACCGCCCGAGGTTCGCGCCCACCATCACTCCGAAGTTGAAGATGAACCCGCCGATCACGTTCGCGCTATCGAGGGATGGATCGGTGGGCACCGCGCCGTTCGCGACCGCGCCGATCATCAGGTCGTGGCCGGTCACCGCGTAGTCGACACCGAGGCCGCGATCCGAGATTGCCGTTATCGACGCGAATGCCGTGAGCAGCGACGGCAGGTTCGCGGTCTGGAACAAGCTGTTGAACTTGTCCTGGGCGTTCTGGATCAGCGCCGGGACCGAGAGCCCGAGGTAGCTCGCCAATTGTTCACCGGCCGGTGTCAACGTGACAACCACGGACGAATCGGCATGCGCGCGTGTCGCTCCGGCACTCGAGAGCGCGAGCGCGACCGCTACCCAGCCCATCGCAGAGCGTGGCATCCAACGAGGATAGGGGTAGAACGCTCCCAGAGGGACGGCTTGCCACTTTGTCTGCGCCATTGTTGCGACCTGACACGATGGCATTTTGGAGCCTCCGCCCATGTATAACTTCTAAGCAATTTCGAATAGTTAGATTAAATACAAATTGGCACTGCACTTGTTAAGAGTCACCTCGGTATGTGGAACCAGCCTGCCCAGAGCCCGTTCCGTCGTTTCGCGTCTGCCCAGGTGGAAGGCGGCAGCGGCCATCCGGTGTCCGACGAGCCAACCTCCCTCAAGGACGCGCCGGCCGAGGGCGGCATCGTGCTGGTGGTCGATGACGAACCGGCCATCGTCGAGTCGCTGACCAAGATCTTCAAGCGCGAGGGCATGCACGTGCTCTTCGCGACCGATGGCACCGCCGCGCTCGACATCCTGCGTAAGCACCGGGTCGGCGTTTTGCTCACCGATCTGATGATGCCGCAGACCTCGGGCATGGATCTGTTGCGCGCCGCCAAAACGATCGCGCCCGAGACCGAGGTCGTGTTGATGACCGCGTACGGCACCGTCGAGACCGCCGTCGATGCGATGCGCGAAGGCGCGTACGATTTTGTCACCAAGCCGCTCAAGCGCGCGCATGTCGTGCGGATCGTGCGCAACGCGCTCGAGAAGCAGTCGTTGCTCGTCGAGGTCCGCAGCTTGAAGGCGCAGATCTCCGAGAAGCGTCGGCGCGCGATCATCGGAACGTCGCTCGCGTGGCGCCGCACGATGGACATCATGATGCAGGCGTCGCCGAGCGAAGCGACCGTGCTGCTGCTCGGCGAGAGCGGCACCGGCAAGGAGCTGCTCGCACGTGCGGTGCACGAGAACTCGGCGCGCGCGAAGGGCGCGTTCGTCGCCGTCAATTGCGCCGCGATCCCCGAATCGATTCTCGAGGGCGAGCTGTTCGGCTACGAGAAGGGCGCGTTCACGGGCGCGACGACCGCGCGCGACGGTCGCTTCGAAGCGGCGAACGGCGGCACGCTGTTCCTCGACGAGATCGGCGAGATCAGCCGCCACGTCCAGGTCAAGTTGCTCCGCGTCCTTCAGGAGGGCGAGATCGAGCGCCTCGGTGGTGGCGGCAAGACCCGTCGTATCGACGTCCGCATCGTCGCCGCGACGAACGTCGACCTCGCCGGCGAAGTGAAGGCAGGCCGGTTCCGCGAAGACCTGTTCTACCGCCTCAACGTGATCCCGGTGAACGTGCCGCCACTGCGCGACCGGCGCGACGACATCTCGCTGCTCGCGCAGCACTTCGTGCAGGTCTACGCCGAGAAGAACGGCAAGGCGATCGCTGGTTGTTCGGCCGCCGCGATCGAGCGGCTCACCGAGTACGCCTGGCCGGGCAACGTGCGCGAGCTCGAGAACTCGATCGAGCGCGCGGTCGTCCTGACGCGTGCCGGTCACACGATGATCGACGAGGATGCGCTGCCTCGCGAGATCCGCGATGCCACGCCGGGCACCGCCTCGGCGACCTCGCTCACGTTTCCGCTCGGGATGCCACTCGCAGAGATCGAGATGCGCGTGATCCACGAGACCCTTCGCCACACGCGTGGAGATAAGCGGCTCACCGCGAAGCTGCTGGGCATCGCGACGCGTACCATCTATCGCCGTTTGGAACAGACGCCCGACGGTGAAGATGCGGCCGAGGAGGAGCGCCCGGGATTCACGTCCGGGCGCGCGACCTACGATGGTGGAGTAGAGGACTAGCGCATGCAGGATCTGATCAAGCGGTACTTCTGGGTCCTTGGCGCGATCGTCGTGTTGGCGTGCGCGGTGTTCGCCGCGAAGGCGACCGGCTACTTCGTCGCGGCGAAATATCTCCCGGATGCAGATCACGCGACCGCGCGTCCGCCGGTGTTCGGTGCCACGCCCATCACGGCGAAGGTCACACATTCGAAAGACGGCACGCTGTTCGCGTCACGCAACATCTTTTGTGCGGAATGCACCCCGCCGGTCGAGACCGCGGCGGTCGCCAGTGATCCGAGCTCGATCGTGACGACGTCGCTACCGCTGTCGCTCGTGGCGACCAGCATCTCGCTCGACGACGATCAATCGACTGCGACGATCGTCAATACCGAGAGCTCGCGCCAAGGTTCGTACTCGATCGGCGACAAGATTCCGGGTGCGAGCGGCAAGCTCAAAGAGATCCACTACAAGTTCATCGATTTCGAGAACGCGGGCCACACCGAGCGCCTCGTGCTCCTCGGCGCGACGCCACCTCCGATGGTCGCGAAGGTCGAGCCGCCGGCGGGTGACGGCTCGGGCGACGAGATGCAGGCGATGATCGATGCCGGCGTCAAGAAGATCGACGACAACCACTACGAGATCGATCGCAAGCTCGTCGATAGCGTCAGCGCGAACCCGATGGGTGTCGCGAAGGGCGCGCGGGTCGTGCCGGCCGTCAAGGACGGCAAGCCCGATGGCTTCAAGCTCTATGCGATTCGCCCGAGCTCGGTGTTCTCGAAGCTCGGCTTGCAGAACGGCGACACGCTGCAATCGATCAATGGCTTCGACCTGACGTCGGCGCAAAACGCGCTCGAAGCATTCACGAAATTGCGCGAGGCGACCTCTCTGGAAGTGTCGATCACGCGTCGCGGTAAGGTAGAGAAGCTTTCGTACTCGATTCGGTAATCATGATGAAGAAACTACTCGTCGTTGTAGCGCTCCTAGGAATCACGTCGCCCGTGCTCGCGCAGCCCGCGGGTTCGGGTTCGGCTGATAAAGACAAGCCGGCCACCGGTGAAGACGACACGCTCTATCACTGTGGCAAGAAGAGCGGTCCGGTCGCGGTCACGTTCAAGCCGGAGACCGAGCTCAAGGATCTCGTCGCGTGGGTGATGGGCTTCACCTGCAAGAACTTCATCCTCGATCCGCGCATCGTCTCGACCGGCAAGAAGGTCACCGTGATCGCGCCGCTCAAGATGAGCCAGCAGGAGGCGTATCGCGTGTTCCTCGTCGCGCTCTCGACGATGGGGCTCACGGTCGTGCCGAAGGGCAACATGCTGCGGATCGTCGAGTCGGCGACCGCGAAGAGCGAGACCGTGCCGATCTACAAGAAAGGCATTCCCGCCGACGAAGATCAGATGGTGCGCTACGTGCTGCGGCCGTCGTACGCCCAGGTCGAGACGCTGCGCGCCGCGCTCGATTCGGTACGCTCGCAGGCCGGCAACATCCAGGCCGCGGGAAACATGATCATCATCACCGACTACGCGTCGCAGGTTCGCGACATGATGTCGCTCGCGAAATCGATCGACGTCCCGGGGAACAACGAAGGTGTCTACACGATTCCGGTCCTCCACTCGGACGCGACCGCGCTCGCGACGAAGCTCAACGAGATCCTCGGCATCGCGGCGAACAGCGCCGCGGGTGGGAAGGCGGCGAACCCGGTGCCGCAACGCGGTGGGGCACCGCAAGGTGGCGCACCGGCATCGTCCGGGGGCGACGATATCTCGGGCGCGCTGCCCTCGAAGATCCTGGTCGACGACCGCACGAACACGCTGATCGTCGTGTCGAACGAAGCGGGCTATCTCCGCGTGAAGTCGCTCGTCGAGCGCCTCGACATCCTGCTCGATACCGAGGGTGGCTCGGCGATCCGCGTGTTCCCGCTCGAGAACGCACTCGCCAAGGATCTCGCGACCACGCTCAACAATGCACTCTCGCAGGGTCAGCAGCGCCCGGGCGCGACCACGGGTGGTCGCCCGGGCCAGCCGGGCGCCGCGCCGCAGGCTCCTGCACCGGTTCCGGCCGGCGACCTGGGTGCAGCGCTCGAGGGTCCGGTTCGCGTCGTCAACGACGATCCGACGAACTCGCTGATCGTGATGTCGAGCGGTCGCGATTACCTCGCGATCAAGGACGTGATTCGTCGCCTCGATCAGCCACGTCGCCAGATCTTCATCGAGGCGCTGATCCTCGAGGTCACGCTCAACAAAGAGCTCGATATCGGCACCAGCTCGCACGGTGGTCTTCCGGTCTCGAACGGTGATGCTCTCGTCCTCGGCGGCGTCCAGACGTCGACCCTGAAGTCATTGCAGGTCGCATCGCTCGCGTCGCTCACCGGCCTCATTGGCGGTCTCGTCGGCTCGCCGCTGACCAGCTCGCAGACGTTCCTCGGCACGAGCATCCCATCCTATGCGGTGCTGTTCCAGGCGCTCGCGACCCAGGACAATACGAACATCCTCTCGGCGCCGCACATCATCGCGATCGACAACGAAAAAGCCGAGTTCTCGGTCGGTAACAACATCCCGTACCAGGCAGGGCTCTCGTTCGGCGGGTTGCCTGGGGCCGGTGCGACCGGCGCATCGTCGCCGCTCGGCTCGATCGGTCAGAACATCCAGCGCGAGAAGCTGACGCTCGATCTCAACGTCACGCCGCACATCTCCTCGAACGATGCGGTGCGCCTCGAGATCGAACAGAACACCAAGGACCTCGGCGGAAAAGATCCACAGCTCGGTCCGACCTGGACGGAGCGCAAGCTCAAGACCCAGGTGGTCGTGCACGACCAGGAGAGCGTCGTGATCGGCGGCCTGATCCAGGAGCGAGAGGCGTTCAACGTCACGAAAGTGCCGTTGCTCGGCGACATCCCGTTGCTCGGCTACCTGTTCAAGTACACGACCAAGGCGAAGAAGAAGACGAACCTCCTGATTCTCCTGACCCCCTACATCATCAAGGACCAGCTCGATCTCCAGAACATCCGCGAGCGTAAGACCCGCGAATACCGCGAGTTCACCGCGTCGTTTGCCAACCTGAACGATGCGAAGTACGAACCCAAGATCGATTACCACCGTAAGCGCGGCCTCGTCGAGGAGATCAACCGCACGCTGCAGGGCGTCGAAGAGGACGCCGCCCTCCTGAACGCAGCGGGCAAGCGCCAGCATGTCACCGAAGGCGCGGTCGAATATGGCCCGTCCGGCATCGATGCCCCTGAATCCGACAGCCACGGTACCGGGGGGACCACCAACGGCGGTGGAATGGCTCCTGCAGCTGGAAACAAGAAGTAACCATGGCGACGCCGTTCTCCTCCCTCCCGGGCTCCGCCGTTCACGCTCCATTGATCGGCGAGATCCTCGTCGCGAAGTGCAAGCTCGCGCCCGACGCGATCGAGCGCGCGTTGCTCAAGCAGCGCGATGAAGGCGGCCTGCTCGGCGAGGTTCTGATCCGGATGAAGTTGTGCGATGAGGACCAACTCGCGCTCGCGCTCGCCACCCAGTTCGATCTCGTCTACATCCGCGAGCTCCCGCGCGCCGATGACATCTCGGTCGATCTCATCGATCGGATTCCCATCAACTTCGCGCGGCAACGCGAGGTGATGCCGCTGCGCCGCGAGAATGGCCGCGTGATCATCGCGGTCGCTGATCCTCAGGCGGTCGAAGTGATCGACGCGATCGCGGTGCTGATCGGCGAGCCGGTCGAGCCGGTCGTCGCGGCGACGCACCGGATCATCGAATGCATCAACAAGACGTACTCGCGGCTCCGCGGCGGCGCCGAGCTCGAGGAGAGCCACAAGAAGGAAGAGGCTGACGATCCCGAATACGGCAACGAAGAGCTCGTCGACATGCTCGACGCGAACGACGAGGCGCCGATCATTCGCTGGGTCAACTCGCTGATGTTCCAGGCCGCGAAGGACGGCGCTTCGGACATTCACATCCGCCCTGGCGAGAAGGACATCGTCGTCCGCAATCGCATCGACGGCGTGCTCCGCGAGGCGAAGCGCGCACCGCGCAAGTTTCACGCATCGATCATCGCGCGCGTGAAGATCATGTCCGGCCTCAATATCGCCGAGAAGCGATTGCCTCAGAGCGGTCGTATCCGCCGCAAGATGGCCGGCAAGGATGTCGACATGCGCGTCGAGTGCGCGCCTACCGCCGCCGGCGAGAGCGTCACGATCCGGCTCCTCGATCGCAGCTCGGTGCTGCTCGGCCTCGCCGACATCGGGTTCGCGAACGATCAGTTGAAGACGATCCGCGACATCATCAAGCGCCCGCACGGCATCTTGCTCGTCACCGGTCCTACCGGTTCGGGCAAGACGACCACGCTGTACGCGTGTCTCTCCGAGATCAACGCGCCGGATATCAACATCCTCACCATCGAGGATCCGGTCGAGTACCAGCTCGAAGGCATCTCGCAGACCCAGGTCAACTCGAAGATCGAGCTGACGTTCGCCTCGGGACTGCGCTCGTTCTTGCGCCAAGATCCGGACGTCATCATGGTCGGCGAGATTCGCGACCGCGAGACCGCGGAAGTCGCGATCACCGCGTCGCTCACCGGTCACCTGGTGTTCTCGACGGTGCACACGAACGATGCCGCCGGCGGTATCACGCGCCTCGTCGATATGGGCATCGAGCCGTTCTTGGTCGCGAGCTCGCTCGTTGGCCTGCTCGCACAACGCCTCGTGCGTCGCCCTTGCTACAAGTGCGCACGTGCGGTGCGGCCGTCGGAAGAGATCCTCGGCGAGCTCGGGCTCGACCCGGCGATCTTTTATGCGGGCGGATATCGCTTTCCGGATGTCAAGGGCATGCGCCCGTGTCCTCCGGGCACGGTGTTCGAGCCGGTGGGCTGTCCGGAGTGCAACGAGCTCGGCTATCGAGGCCGCACCGGTATCTACGAGCTCCTGATGATCAACGACAAGGTTCGCCGGCTGGCGCTCGCGAAGTCGGACGCAGGCGCCATCCGCAACGCCGCGATCGAGGACGGCATGGTCGCGCTCCGCGCCGATGGCGCACGCAAGGTCGTACTCGGTATGACCACCCCTGAAGAGGTCTTGTTGGTGACCGCGGAGAGCTCTGATTAATGCCGATGTACGCCTATAAAGGTCTCGGCTCGAGCGGCAAGAATGTCGCGGGCAACCGCGAGGCCGAGACCCCGAAACTGCTCCGCCAGATCCTGCGCAAGGATGGCGTGATCGTCACGAGCTTCGAGCTGACCAAGGGCGGCAAGCACGCCAAGGATCACAACGCCACCAAGGGTGGGCTCAACAAGAGCGTCGACTTCGGTGGTGTGTTCGGCGGCGTCAAGAAGACCGAAATCGCTTCGTTCACGCGTCAGATGGCGACGCTGATCCGCGCTGGCATCCCGCTCGCCGAGACGCTCGGGGCACTGGTCGAGCAGATTTCGAACATGCGGTTGAAGACCGCGGTCGCGGAAGTTCGCGCGAACGTCAACGAAGGTATGGCGCTCGCGGATGCGCTCGCGAGACATCCTAAGATGTTCGACGAGCTGTTCGTCTCGATGGTCCGCGCCGGTGAAGTCGCCGGTAACCTCGACGAGGTGCTCACGCGGCTCTCCGAATTTCTCGAAGGCGCGCAGAAGCTGAAATCGAAGATCCAGGGCGCGATGATCTATCCCGCCGTGATGGTCTTCGTAGGCGCCGGCATCATGACCGTGCTGATGATCAAGGTGATTCCCGAGATCACTCAGATGTTCAGCTCGCAGGGTAAGACCTTGCCGCTCAACACCCGGTTCCTGATCGGCCTGTCGCAGTTCCTCGGCCGGTACTTTCTGTGGCTGATTGCCGGCTTGATCGCGTTTGGCTACGCGTTCAACAAGTGGAAGGGCTCCAAAGAGGGCAAGCCGATCTGGCATTGGTTCGTGCTCAACATGCCGGTGCTCGGCGAGCTCGTACGCACGATCAACGTCGGTCGGTTCGCGCGCACGCTCGGTACGATGCTGCAGTCTGGCGTGCCGATGCTGCGCTCGCTCGATACTGCGAAGCAGATCGTCGGCAACGTCCACATCCAGGCCGCGATCGAAGAGGCGAAGAAGGCGGTCACCGAAGGTGAATCGCTCGCCGCCACGCTCAAGAAGTCGGGCCAGTTCCCGCCTACGATGATCCACATGACCGCGGTCGGCGAGCGCGCCGGTCAGCTCGAGCAGATGCTCGATCGGGTCGCGACGACGTACGAGAGTGAAGTCGATACCAAGCTATCTCGGTTCACGGCGCTCCTCGAGCCGATGATGCTCGTCGTCATGGGCGGAGCCGTCGCCTTCATCGTGTTCTCGATTCTGCAACCCATCATGGACCTCGGTCAGCTCTCGGGACCTAAGTAAGGAGATAGATATGTTGAACAAGCTCATCGCCATCCTCAATCGTCGTCGTGCAACCCGCACCAAGCAGCGCGGCATGACCCTGCTCGAGATCATGATCGTGCTTGCGATCTTGGCGCTCGTCATGGGTCTCGTCGTCGGTCCGCGCGTCATGAAGATGTTCGGCGAATCCAAGGTCCACATCGCGCAGATGACCGTCACGAAGTACGCGAACGAAGCGTTCCCGTCGTGGTCGCAGTCGCACTCCGACAAGAGCTGCCCGGCGCAACTCACGGACCTCAACGAGTACATGAATAACAAGGACGTCAAGGATCCGTGGGGCAACGACTACAAGATGTATTGCGGCCAGAACCTGCCGAACGGCGCGAAGGGTCTCGCCGTGATGTCCAACGGTGAGGACGGCAAAGAAGGCACGACCGACGACGTCAAGTCCTGGTAGGTCATGACCCGGTCGCGTTCACATGACGGCCCCTCAGGGATGACCGTGCTGGAGCTGATGGTGGTCCTCGCCATCATCGCCGCGGCATCCGTGCTGGTTCGCTCGGGGTTTCGCCTGATCACGAAGGCAGACCTCGTCGAAGACGCGACCGAATTCTCCGCCGTGCTCAGGCGCGCGAGCACGCTCGCTGTCGAGCATGGCGAGCTGCATCGGGTCATGATCGATCTCGACAAGCAGCTCTATGTCGTCGAGGTCTGTCGCGGTTCATTCGCGATCCAGCGCAACGAGAAGCTGCGCGCCGATGATGAAGAGAAGAAGCGGGCGCTCGAGAAGGCGAAGAATGCATTCTCCAACATGCCGGCGCAAGCAACCGATCAAGCGCAGTCCGCCGATCCCCAAGAGGCCGAGCGTCATGCGCTCGCGGTCGCAGGGCATCACATCTCGGATCGGACGTGCGTGCCGGCGAACGATTCGATCACCGGCATCCTCAATTCCAAAGAAGCGGAGTCCGGCAAGCTCAAGGGCTGGGCTCGCAATCTCAAAGCCGACAAGGGCATCAAGTTCAAAGAGGTCTGGGTCCAGCATCGCGACGAGAGCGTCACGAAGGGCCAGGTCGCGATCTACTTCTTCCCGACTGGCAGCTCCGAGAAGGCCGTGATCGAGATGACCGACGGCAGCGAGGTGTTCAGTACCCTCGTCTACGGCCTCACCGGTCGCGTCGAGCTCAAGGACGGCGTGCTCAAGAACGTCAACGATCACATGATGCGCAACGCGATGGGCGACAAGAATGCCAAGCGCGAGGACGACAAGTGAAGGCGCGCAAAGGCTTCACGTTGCCCCGCCGGGGGTTCACCTTGATCGAGGTGATGTTCGCGCTGGCGCTGATGGGCCTCGGGCTCGTCGTGCTGATCAAGAGCGCCGCGGGCAGCATCTTCAACGCCGAGCAAGCGCACATGCTCGGCGTCGCGACCGACCTCGGCCGCGCACAGATGTACGACATCGAGGAGATCCTGTTGAAGGATGGCTTCTCGGATACGAGCCAGTCGCAGGACAGCTGGAAAGGCTTCGACGATCAGGGATGGCCGAACGTCAAGTACAGCTACAAGGTCGAAGCCGTCGAGATGCCGACCTTCAATCAGCTGACCGCGATGGCCTCGGGTTCGGGTTCGGGATACGGCTCGGGTTCGGGCTACTACACCGGCTCCGGCGGCTCGGCGTTCGGCAGCGCATTCGGTTCGGGCTCGGCGTTCTCACTCGCGAATAGCACCGTCGATCCGCTCTCGACGTTTCAGAACAGCGCACTCGGCGGCATGATGACGATGATGGGCGGCCTCTCGGGCGGCAAAGATGTCGCCGGTGGCGCCGCAGGCGCGCTGATCCAATCGCAGTATCAACAATTCCAGGAGATCCTGAAGGACTCGGTCCGCAAGGTGACGCTGAAGGTCAAGTGGCAGGTCCTCGGCAGCGACCGCGACCTCACGTTCGTCGCGTTCTATACCGACCCGGTCGCGATGGATCATGTGCTCAACGGCGCGGGCGCCGCGGATAATGGCAGCGGCTCGGGTTCGGGCTCGGGTTCCGCGAAGTCGACCGGTTCGGGGAGCACGCGCACGGGCTCGGGCTCGGGGACAACCACCAGATGATGGCTCGTAAGCGACGCAACCGGCAGGCCGGCCTGACACTGATCGAGGTCATGATCGCGAGCGCGATCATGGTGATCATGATGTCGCTCGCCTGGAAGACGATCTCGAACACGTCAGATACGAAGAAGAACTTCGAGAAGTACGAGGAACGCAACCACGAGCTGCGGATGGCGCTCGATCGCGTCGTGCGTGACTTCGAGTCCTCGTACCTCTCGGCGAACGAAGACAACACCCAGAGCCACACGCGCACGATGTTCATCGCGAAGCCGAAGACCCCGGTGCCGAGCGTGCGATTTTCGACGCTCGGGCATCGCCCGCTGTGGTCCGATGCGAACGAGTCCGATCAGACCGTGATCGAGTACCTGTCGCGCAGCGATCCCGAAGAGAAAGACAAGACCGATTGGATCCGGCGCGAGCAGCGCCGCGAATCGAACCAGCCGCCCGAAGAAGAGCCGAGCGACTACGACATCGTGGCGCACGACATCGTCAACGTGAAGATCGAGTTCTGGAACTGGAAGAACCTCGAGTGGGTCGAGACCTGGGACACCACGCAGAGCGACGGCCAGCGCGGATACCTGCCGAGCCGTGCGCGGATCACGATCACCACGAAAAACAGCGAGGGGCGAGACGTGAAGCTCTCGACCGAGGCGCGGTTCCAGATGCAGGAGCAGCTCACGCTGTCGCCGTCATGAAGCAGCCTGTGCTCAAACAAAACCTCCGGTCACGCCAGGGCCAGCGCGGGATCGCGCTCGTCACGGTGTTGATCGCGATCGCGATCACGCTCGTGATGACGAGCCAGTTCGGAACCACCGCCAACGTCGACATGATCGCGGCCGGCAATTATCGCGACCAGGTCCGGTCGCGCTTCCTCGCGCGCTCGGCGCAATCGTTCGGCGAGCTGATCATCCGGCTCCAGCAGCGGTTCGACAACCTCGGCAAGTCGGTGCCACAGCTCGCTGGCATCCAGCTGACCGATTACGCCGATACCCTGATCACGCCGTTCTGTGGCGGCTCGGATGAGGTGATGGCGGCGGTCGGGTTCTCGACCTCCGCGGTAAAGGGCCTCGGCGCCGATATCGGGACGTGTGGCTTCGACGGCCCGATCGGCACCGACGACGGTAAGCTCGATATCAACTGCGCGAACGTCACTGCGAAGTCTGCAGCGATCCGCAGCGTGCTCGATGCCTTGACCTACTTCCCTGCATACGACTCGGTGTTCGAGGACAGCGATGCCGATGGGTGGAAACGCGATCGCGCGCAGCAGAACTCCGCGATCATGGACTACATCGACAAGGACTCGATGATGGGTAGCAACCGCGGCACGACCGAGGACTACGGCTACGAGAGCCTCAAGGATCGCTACTACGCGAAGAATAACTACATCGACACTGTCGAGGAGCTCAAGCTCGTGCGTGGCGTCGACGATCGGTTCTGGACGTTGTTTGGCAACGTGTTCACCGCATATGGCGGATGCCAGCTCAATCTGAAATCGGTCACGAACGTCCAGCTGATCGCGGCAGTCCTGTATCTCTCGGCGAAGAATCCGGCCGATCCGGTGATCCTCGACCCGCGCCGGCTGTTCTTACTTGCCGGGTACGTCGCCAAGGCGCCTGAGTTCGGCGAGAACTTCACGTCGATCAATGACTTCATCACGTTCGTGAAGGATCCGAGCGCCTCGGTCGTCCAGACCGCCGGCTCGGGTGCTGGCACGTTGCAGGGCAGTGCGGCCTCCGCAGCGCTCACGGCGGGCTTACCGGGCCTGCAAGAGAAGATCGGGCTCGAGCTCGATTCCGCGAAGCTCGCCACCATCGCGCGTGTCGGCGCGCGCCGCACCTATCGCGTGCACGCGTACGGCGAGATCGAGCGCAAGCAGAAAAATAAGGACGGATCGCCGGTGTTCCCGCCAATCCGCACCACGATCACCGGCGTGTGGGACACCAAAGTGGTGCCGCAAAACGTCAGGAAGCCCCCGGTGCCGAACGGCGCGTGGGTCTATCTGAAGGAAGACTGAGTCATGGCTTCACGGGTATTTGCGGTCGATCTAGGTGCCTGGAGTGTCAAGCTCGCGGTTGCGAGCCCGGGCATTCGTGGCGCTCAGCTGCTGAACGTCGTCGAGCGTCTCGTGCCGCCGGGTGACGAGTCGACCGACGAGCGTTCGCGGCGCGTGCTCCTCGCGATGCTCGAAGAGCTCCGGCTCAAGGACGACAATGGCTACATCGGTGTCGTCGGCGATGCCGTGTTTACCCAGATCCTCGAGTTCGGCTTCAAGAGCTTGCGCCGTGCGGATCTCGAGAAGGCCGTCGGCGGCGAGCTCGAGGGCGTGGTGCCGATCGATCTCGAAGACATGGTCTTCGCCTTCGAGCAGATTCCGGTGCCGCCCGCGCCCGATCTCAGCGTGGAGGCGCCGGTCGCTGGCAGCCAGCACGGTCGCGTCGCCGCGCCCGCCGAGGGCATGCGGGTGCTGACGTACGCAATGAATCGCGACAAGGCATACAGCCTGATCGCGCTCGGCAAGTCGGTTGGCTTCGAGCCGCGCGGCATCCTCCCGGTCGGTGGCGCGGCGACGAAGCTCGTCGCCCACGTGCCCTCGCTCGCGCGCGCACGCACCGATGGCGCGGTCGCGGTGATCGATATCGGTCACGACCGTACGGACGTCGTCGTCGTTCAAGATGGCAAGGCCGTGTTCAGCCGCAGTATCGCGCGTGCGGGCAAAGCGGTGACCCAGGCGATCGCGAACTTCTGGCGTCTCGATTTTGACAAGGCCGAAGCCGCGAAGCACGCGGACGGCTTCATCGGCTCGACGGCCGAGCCGCCGACGAACGAGCAGTGGACGCGGATCCACAATGTCGTGGTTCAGGAGCTGTCACCGTTCGCGCGCGACGTGCGCCAAACCCTCGCAGCCTGCCGCGCGCGCACCGGGTTCACGCCGACCGCCGCGCTGCTCGTTGGTGGTGGCGCGCGGCTCCGCGGGCTCGGTTCATTCATGACCGAGCAGCTAGGCATCTCGGCGTGGCGGATGACGCCGGATGATGCGAGCGCTTTGTGTGGTCTGAGGCTCGGTCCGGTCGCACACGAGCTGCCGATCGACGCCGCGGCGATGACGATCGGTATGGCATACGACGCTGCCGGTGGTAGGCCGCAGTTCGATCTGCGCTCTGGCGATCTCGCGGTCAAGGTCGACCTCTCGTTCCTGCGCGCGAAGACCGTCCCGCTCGGCGCGGCGTTGCTCGCGATCTGTGCGTTTGCCTCGATCAGCGCGTACGCGGATCTCTACCGCTTGAAGAAGGCTGAAAAGACGCTGTCGACGCGGCTCGTGGCGGAGACTCAAGAGCAGTTCGGTTCGGCCAAGTCCGCCGACGATGTCCTCGCGATGAACGGACCCGGTGGCGGACCGGGCGGCAATGGCTCGCCGTTGGGCAAGATGTCGGCGTACGACCTGCTGCTCGAGATCAACGCGCACATCCCGCCGAAGAACAAGATCACGATCGACGTCGACAAGCTCGATATCGATTCTCAGAAGGTCGAAATCTCGGGCACGGCAAAGTCGCCCGAGGAGATCGATCTGCTCGTGAGCGAGCTCAAGAAGGTCGAGTGCTTCAACAAAGAGGTCAATCGCGGCGCTACGGAGACCGGCGACAACGGCGTCAAAAAGTTCAAGCTGACGATCAACGCGCAGTGCATGTGAGGTAGCCATGTCGACAATCCGCGATAAAGCACGTGATTTCTGGGACCGCATCTCGCCGCGCGAACGCCGACTGGTCGCGATCGGCGCCATCGTCGGGCCGATCACGCTCGCGCTGTGGCTCGGCTTCGCGATCCACGACGGCCTCGATGCGATGGAAGTTCGTAACAACATGACGCGCAAGGCACTCGCGGTCGTCGAAGATATGCGTGCGAAGGGTCAGACTCACGCGACCGTCGACGATGTCGTTGCGACGATGGGCACCGAGCCGCTGTCGCTCGATACCTATCTGACCAATGCTGCGAAGAAGGCAAAGTTCGAGCTCAAGAGTACGATCACGCCACACACGCCGACCACGAAGAACGGGTTCGTCACCACGTCTTCGTCTCTGTCGCTCGACAAGCTCTCGATCAACGAGATGAAAAACTTTTTGACCGCGATCGAGACCGATTCGAAGGCGGTCCAGATCACGCACCTCGAGCTGCGTCGCGACTTCCGCGACAAGGACAAGCTGTCGGCTACGATCGAGGTCTCGAATTACTCGAAGGAACCGCCCGCTGCGGCCAAGGGTTCCGGCGACAGCGCCGGGTCCGGCACGAAGAAGGGTAGCTAGCCGTGGCGTTTCAGATGCCCTTCGCCGGCGCCGCACAATCCGCCGGCGACGCTGCCTCCCGAATTCTCGGCCCGATCAGCTCGCGGCTCGGTCGGCGCGGGACGCGCGTTGTTAAATGGATCGGCATCGTGGTGTTCACGCTGCTCGCGTTCTTGTTCGCGTTCCAGGCCACGTTCCCGGTCGAGCGGTTGCGCGACTACGCGATCGAACAACTGTCCGCGAACTGGGACGTCACGATCAGCTCCGTCGATCGCGGCATCATCCCAGGCAATCTCACGCTCAACGGCATCACGCTGCGCTCGCGTCCGACACAGGCCGAAGAGCCGGTCACCGTGATCGTTGTCAAGGAAGCCGACGTCAGGGTGGAGCTGCTGCCACTTCTCAAGATGCGCCTGTCGTTCGATCTCGATCTCACGATCGGATCGCCGAAGGGCTACGGCCATATCACCGGCAACGTTACATTGCCCAAGTTCGGCAAGGGTGGGATCAAGATCGACCTCGCGGGCGAGGACCTGCCGGGTGAGAGCCTGCCGCTCAAGAGCCAGGTGGGCTTGCCGATCGTTGGCAAGCTCAACTTCGCGATCGATCTCGATCTGCCGACCTCGAAGAACAAGATGGGCCGCTCGAGCACCGACTGGACCAAGGTGGACGGCTCGCTCGACCTGTCGTGCGCGAACTGCACGCTCGGCGACGGTCACACCAAGCTCAAGCCGCTGCTCAAGAACAAATCGCAGCAGGTGATGGTTGGCGACGGCATCGATTTCGGCGAGGTTCACATCGCTTCGCTGTCCGCACATGCCGTGTTCACGGCCGCGGTCGGCGATCCAGATGCCCACTCGTCGGGCTACAAGCCGGGCAAGTTCGACATCACGAAGTTCGATGTCAAGTCACCCGATGGCGAGGTCCACATCGACTACACGATGACGATGGCGACCACGATCGACGAGTCGATCGTCGCGGGTTGCCTGCGGTTCAAGGGCGACGAGAGCCTGCTCAAGAAAGAGGAGGGCAAGAAGACCTACGCCGCGATCTCGACGACGGGTGCCGAGCTGCGGTCCGATGGCCTGTTCCACATCAAGCTCACCGATCGCTTCAAGGACATGAAGCGCCTCAACATGGATTGCGGTCCGAATTCGCCGGCCTCGAAGTTGGGGAATGGCGAAGACTTCTCCCCGGGTCACGGCAGCGGCATCATGACGCGACCCTCGATCACTCCATCGGTCACGCCATCGATTACGAGCCCGACGAGCCCGACGAGCCCGACGAGCACGCCGCCGCCGCCGCCGCCGCAGGCGAACCCGCCGCTACCACAGGCCGAGGTCAAAGAGAAAGAGCCGCCGTCCGCACCGAGCGATGGCGGCCCGATGACGCCGCCCCCGGAGGGTAGCTCGGCGAACGCGGGTACCCCGCCGCCGCCATTTTCCGGTCCGTAACACAGCGAACCGCCGCACGATGGATTTGTGATGAACGACCGCGGCCCTAGAGCGGGATCGTGAAGCCAAGACCGACGCCGAGCAGCTCGGCGTTATCGGTCGCGTCGACCATCGTCGTCTGATCGAACCCCGCCGTGATCCACGGTACTTCTTTGCCCGCGTGGCAGCGCTCGGGCGAGAGTGAGAGCCGCAGGCCGACGCGCACCACGCTGCCGACGGTGCGATGTGCCGTCGAGAACGTGGGGCTCATCGGATCCTTGCTGACGTCGATGGGCCGAGCCACGATCGGCTGCGACACGTACGCCGACGCCGTTGCGACGGGCACCAGATAGCAGTTGTCGAAGCCGACCGAGATGCCCGCATCGAATGCGACGAAGCTGCCGCCCTTCGGTGCGAAGCCGCCACCGACGCCGGTGGTGAACGAGACCGCGCCCTCGTGCGGATTCACGCGCATCGCGGCGCGCGCGGTGTAGAAGTCCACGTTCGCGACGCGCGCGACCATGCTCTCGCCCGAGAGCTCGAGATCGTCGCTGATGCCAGCGCGCACGCGTGCCGATGCGGCGCCGACGCCAGGGTCGAAGATCTGCATGTGCGATGATGCCTCGAGATCGAGCGCCTGTGATCCTGGGGCGAGCGTCCTGACCGGCGCGAGCGCATAGGCCTGCGTTGGCGGCGAGTAAACGTGCTGGCTGCAGGCGGCCAGCGCGGTGAGAACGGCGGCGAGCTTCATCTTCATGAAGAGTCGACCCGCGTTAATCCGATGATGGGAACCGCGGACCGACCATTGCCACTCGTTGCCTAGGCAAGCTCGCGGACGACCCCATCCTCGTCAGGAAGGGTCAGCGTGATCGCCCACGTCCCGTCGTTGTCACGGGCCGGGAATGCACCGAAGAAGATCAGCTGGGCCGCATCGTCGAGCGGTGGCAACGCGGAGGCGACCTCCTCGGCGTTACCTGCAAAGCTCATCTCGATCCGCAAGCCATCGAGCCCGAGGGCGCCGACCGTGACCTCGTGGTCCGAGCAGGTCGTCGCGACGATCGAACGCGTGGTGTCGGAATCGACGAGCGCCTCGATCCGGTCATCGAAGTAGAAGCTGACCACGCTGCCTGGCCGGAGCTGGTTCGCAATCTCGTTGAGATCCGATTGATCGCGGCAATAGAACCACGCGAGCCCTTCGCCCAAGCCCGCCGGCCGCTCGAGTGCGGTGCAGTCCTCCGTCGCGACGCGCTTCGCGACGCCAGATTCGGCCAGGGCCATGCCGACGAACTCGCGGAAGCTCATGGCCCGAGTCCGATCCACTCTTCACCGGCGGTGCCGAATTCTTTTTTCCAGATCGGGACGCTCTGCTTGAGGCGATCGATCACCGCGCGGCACGCCGTGAACGCCTCGGCGCGATGCGGTGCGGCTGCGGCGATCACGACGGCAAGGTCGCCGATCGCGAGCGTCCCGATCCGATGCTCGACCGCGACGCGCGCACCGATCACCTCGGCTTCGACCTCGGCGCAGATCCGAGTCATCTCGCGGACCGCCATCGGGCCGTACGCTTCGTAGCTCAGGTGATCGATCGTGGCGCCGTGGTTCTCGATCCGGACGGTGCCCGCGAACGTGACGATGCCGCCCATCTCGCGCGTTCGCACCGCGGCGACACAACGGTCGAGCGAGAGCTCGTCGCTCGTCAGCAACACGTGACGCCCCGCAGAACCGGCGGCACCCCCTGCCACGGGCGGGATCAACACCAGCTCGTCGCGCTCGGCGAGCAGCTGGGCGTCGCTCGCGATGAAATCTTGGTTCACGGCAATCCGATACTTGCCGCGCAGCTGCGCGATCACCGGATGCTTCTCGGCGAGCAGCGCGACCGCGGCGGCGACCGTGGCGCCAGCGGGCAGTTCGAGGACCTCCACATCGCGGCCGAGCCGCTCGCGGAACACCGCGAAGTAGAGGACACGAATCTGCACCCCCGAGTGGTAGCGTGCGTCGCTCGATGGCGTCTAGGACCAGCGACCACCGGAGTTACCTGGACGAGCTATTCGTGCGGATGCATGCGGTGATTCGTTCGATCCCGCGTGGTTCGGTCGCGACCTACGGCCAGATCGCCGAGCTTGCCGGCGCACCAGGTCGGGCACGGGTCGCGGCGGCATCGCTCAAGACGGGCGCGAAGCTCCCGTGGCAACGGGTGATCGGCAAAGCGAGTGGGATGCGAGGTCGGATCGCAATCCGCGACCCGGTCGGTGCCGCGGTCCAGCGTCAACTGCTCGCCGACGAGGGCGTGATCATCACCGACAACGGGCTCATCAAGCTCGATGTCTGCGGCTGGGTGCCCCCCACGGCCGCGCCGAAAAAACGGAAACCCCGACTGCGCGGGGCCGTGACAGACAAGCCCGCGCGAGAGGCTACAGATGGATCAGACCGCGGCGCATCGCCTCGACAACCGCTTCGGTCCGGGTCGAAGCGCCGAGCTTGATCATCACGCCGTTGACGTGAAACTTCGCCGTGTGATCGCTGATCCCGAGGCGGTCTGCGATCAGCTTGTTCGACAAGCCTTCCGAGAGAAGTTGCACGACCTGGCGCTCGCGATCGGTGAGCTCGCCACGGCCTTTGCCATTGCTGGTCTTGACTGGAGTCGGAGGCACCAGGGCATGAGCGAGCGCGGTATCCACGACCGTCAAGCCGCTGCGAACGGCTGCGAGCGCGGCTTGAATACCAGGGCCCACTTGATCGCGAAGAATCACTCCGCGTGCGCCTGCGGCGAGAGCAGGGGCCACGTGGGAATGATCGCCGACCACGGCGACCACGGGTAAGTCGAGCGCGCGAATTTCGGCGAGGCGCGCGAGCGCTTTGTCGCCATCGAGCCCGGCATCCCACAGTGCGACTTCAGCAACTTCGCGTTCGACCACGTCGATCGAACCGAGCTGTGCCAACAGGCTCGAGAGCCCAGCGCGAAGCAGTGGATCCTCCGTCAGCAGGGCGACCTGGATCGGCTCGTTCAATGAACGCAGGGGTAGGGATGGATTTCGGGTCATCGGATCTCCAGTAAGGACAGCATGGCCACGCTGGACGTACGGGTCAACCCTCCCTGGACGGGCAGGGTTGATCCCGAAACCCTCGATTATCGACGACAAACCTGCCCACAAAACGGCTTAAACCCGGCTGGACAGCGGATATGCGAGGTGTTGGGAGAAGCGCACGCTGAAACCCAGAAACGGAGTTTCCCATGACAACACCCGATATTTTCGCGCGCTCGGTGGTGGTACTGGCACCGTGCAGTCCGACGAACTCGTAGCGACGTCGAGCTTGCATACCCCCGACCAAACACCGTGGGCCTGCCACTCCTCGATGGCAACCTCGACGATCGCAAGGCCTGACTCCCGCCGCGTTCCGAGGCGCCTTGCCGACCTCCCTCGCGCAAACGTTCGGCCGCGATCGTGGTGCATTGCTCGCGAGCCTCGAAGCGGATGGTGCGCCTGCTGCTCGGCGATATCCTGCTCGCGCTCGATGGCGATCCGATCACCGGCCCGGAGTCGCTGCGCGATGCGCTCGCGGCGCGGGCTGACAAGTCAGTTGCGGTCACGGTCCTCCGCGCAGGTCACACCGAAGACCTGACGATCACGATCGGCAGCTGGTCGTGATGCACCAAGCCCTGCGCGTTCGAACGGCGGAGACGCCGATCAATCTCGGCCTGCTCCAAAGCGGCGCCGGCCTCGATCTCGACATCACGCCACGCTGGGCCTCATAGTAGCCGCGCGTGGAAAAAGCCCGACCAGCCCAGCAGCTGCTCGATGCGCGTGGTCGCACGATCATCGAGCGGCGCAACCAGCGCAAAAGCACACTCGCAGCCGACACGTATCACTACCTGCGCACGACGACCTGGTCGCGCGTGCTCGGGTTGTTCGCAGCGGTGTTCCTGCTGTCGAATCTGTTCTTCGCGATGATCCTCTACCTCTTTCACGGTCACATCTCGAACGCGCACGGCTTCATGGATTGCTTCTGGTTCAGCGTCCAGAGCATGGGCACGATCGGCTACGGCTACCTCGCGCCCGAAGACACGCTGACGAACACGGTCGTCACGGTCGAGACGTTCTACAGCATCCTCTTGACCGCGCTCGTCACCGGCTTGTTCTTCTCGCGGTTCTCGACGCCCTCGGCGCGCGTGCTGTTCGCGAAGACCGCGCTGATCTCCGAGCACGATGGCAAGCGTGCCCTGCAGTTCCGGATGGCAAACGAACGGACCACCGCGATCCTTGAGGCGACGGTGCACTGCTACGTCACTCGCGACGAGCAGCTCGCCAACGGCGATCTCATGCGCCGGGTCTACGATTTGCCGCTGCGCCGTACGACCTCGCCAGTGTTCGCGCTGTCGTTCCTCGCGACCCACAGTATCGACGAGGCGAGCCCCCTGTTCGGCTGCACATCCGGTTCGATCCAGGCGCAAAACATCAACATCATCGTGACGCTCACCGGCATCGACGACCAGCTCGCGACGAGCGTCCACGCGCGCTACGTCTACAACTGGAACGATATCCAGTTCGACCGCAGCTACGTGGACATGTTCATCACCGACCCCGAGACCGGACGGCGCATCCTCGATCTTGGACCGATGCACGATACGATGCCGGTCCGGCCGGTCCAGCCGGTCCAGCCGGTCCAGCCGGTCCAGCCGGTCCGGCCTGCCACTACTTCGTCGGCAAGTCCACCTTGACTTGAATGAACAGCTCGTCGAGCTGCTTCTTCGAGACAGGCGTCGGGCATTCGGTCATCAGGTCAGAGCCCTTCTGAGTCTTGGGGAACGCGATCACGTCGCGCATGAACTCGGCACCGGTCATCAGCATCGCGAGGCGATCGAGGCCAAACGCGATGCCACCGTGCGGCGGCGGGCCGTACTTGAAGGCGTCGAGCAAGAACCCGAACTTTGCGCGGCGATCTTCCTCCGAGATCCGCAGCGCCTGAAACGCGCGGTCCTGAAGCTCGGATTGATGGATACGAATCGAGCCACCGCCGACTTCGACACCGTTGAGCACGAGATCGTAGGCGCGGGCGAGGACTTGCTCGGGCGCGGTCTCGAGCAGGTGCGCGTCCTCGACGCGCGGCGAGGTGAATGGATGGTGCGATGCCGCGATCTCGCCGTCGTTGACTTCGAACAGCGGCGGATCCGTGAGCCACATGAACTGCCACTCGCCTTTGCGGACGAGGCCGAGCTTCTCGCCGATGTGCAGGCGAATCGCGCCGAGACAGGTGTTCGCAACCTTGTACTTGTCTGCGACGAACAGCAGGGTGTCGCCGGCCTGCGAGCCGGTGATCTGATTGATCTCGGCGCGCGCGGCATCGCCGAAGCCCTTGAGGCCGCCGGTCCATGCGCCGGCTTCCTGGACGCGCACCCACGCGACGCCCTTGACGCCGAACGACTTCGCGAAGTCGGGCAGGGTGTCGAGCAACGAGCGCGGCATCTTGTCGGCCGGGCCGGGGACGCGGAGGCACTTCACGATGCCGCCCGCTTCGACCGCACCCTCGAAGATCTTGAAGCCCGAGGTCTTCGCCGGCGCGGTTACATCGGTGAGCACGAGGTCGCAGCGAAGGTCCGGCTTGTCGACGCCGTACTTGTCCATCGCCTCGGCATAGGTCATCCGGCGCAACGGTAGCGTGAGCTCGATGCCGAGCACGTCCTTCCACAGCCGACCGATCAGGCCTTCCATCGTGTCCTGGAGGATCTGCTCGTTGACGAACGACATCTCGATATCGATCTGCGTGAACTCGGGTTGGCGCTCGTTGCGCAGGTCCTCGTCGCGAAAGCAGCGCACGATCTGGAAGTAGCGCTCGTAGCCCGCGACCATCAGCAGCTGTTTGAAGATCTGCGGCGATTCGGCGAGCGCGTAGAACTGGCCGGGGTTGAGCCGCGACGGCACGAGGAAGTTACGCGCGCCTCCGGGCGTGTACTTCACCATGAACGGCGTCTCGATCTCGAGGAAGCGGTTGGTCGCGAGAAAGTCGCGTGTGGTGCTCGTGATCTGCGAGCGCATCGCGAGGTTCCTCTGCATTTCCGGGCGCCGGAGATCGAGGTAGCGATACTTGAGGCGCAGCGAGTCGTTGGTGTCGATGCCGTCCTCGATAGCGAACGGCGGCGTCTCGCTCTTCGAGAATACCTCGAGCTCGGTGACCCAGACCTCGATCTCTCCGGTCTTCAAGTTGGGGTTCGCGAGGCTGCGTTCTTTGCCTGCTTTGTCGAGCGCGGTGCCGCGCGAGCGAACCTCGCCGACCACGCCAATGCACCACTCGTTGCGGAGATCGCCTGCTTGCCCGAGGACCTTTGCGTTGAACGCTTGATCGAAGCGAAGCTGCGAGATCCCGCCGCGATCGCGAAGGTCGATGAACACCGAGCCGCCATGGTCGCGCGAGCTCTGGACCCAACCGGTCAAAACGACGGTCTTGCCGACGTTTTCGGCGCGAAGCTCGCCACAGCTGTGAGTGCGGGTGTGTTGGGCCAGGAACGTGCTCATCTCAAATCCCTCCAAAAAACGCCGACCTTAGCGTGAAACACGATCCCGGTGAGATCCCCGCCTACATCCAATTTTCCGAGTAGTTGCGATCAGATCCGATCTCTTACCGTCGATCTTGGAGGTAAGGAATTTGATCCAGCACCAGGGCGCGCCCTATCATTTTTGTGGTCGAGGGGAGAGGGGAAAACAGCAGCGGGCACTCGTCGCCATCGGTGGTGGCGGCGGTCGTCCGAACGCGATTCGTCTGTCCTACGCCTAGCCGCCATTTCCTGCTTAAATATGAGGAGTAACCCTGTTGAACGAAGCGCTCCCCGATAGAGGGCACGCGTCCGATATGAATGCCCATCCAGCGGTCGCAACTCCATGTTCTGTCGTCTCACGCGCGGACGACGACAGCGCGAGCGGCGCCGTGGCGCTCAGCGACGCCCTCCGGCGCAAGCGATCTGGATCGAGCACGAGTGTCGCTTCCGAGATCGCTGCTGCCCAGGATTCGCTCGAACGGCGAATCCGCGCGCACATGGCGAAAGGTCGCGTCACCGTCACGCTCACGGACAATCGCTACACGATGATCTCGGTCCGCCGCGTTCCCAAGGAACGCCGCTACGAAGTTCGTCTCCACCACATGTTCGCCGACTCCGATCCGGTGATCACGCGCGCGCTCGCGCACTACATCGCGGAGAACGATGCGGAAGCGTCGGGCATCCTCGGCGATTTCATCGACGGCAACTCCGGCCACGTTCGCGGTCGCGCGCGTCGCCAGCCCGCGCAAGTGATCTTCACGGCGGGCGAGTTTCACGATCTTCGCAGGATCTACGACGAGCTCAACGCGAAGTACTTCGCGAACAAGATCGACGCCGTGATCACGTGGGGGCAGAAGATTGGTCGCCCGCGTCGTCGTAACTCGATCAAGATGGGTAGCTACGCCGTCGAGGATCGCCTCATCCGGATTCATCGGTCGCTCGATCGCGAGCTCGTGCCGCGGTTCTTCGTGGCGTGGATCGTGTTCCACGAGATGCTTCATCAGGTCCACGACATCCGGGTCAAGAACGGTCGTCGTGAGTTCCACTCGAAGGAGTTCATGGCCGACGAAGCGCAGTTCGCACAGTTCGAAGAAGCGAAGCGCTGGGAGCGTAGTCATCTCGACGCACTCCTGACCTATTGACGGTGCCAGCGTGTGGGTTGCGCGCCGCGTCGACGTGTTAAGCAACTATTTCGTGATCGCAATCGGGACAACCGATCTATCCTCGCGCCGGGTCGAATTGAGAGGGAGGGCCGAATGGATCGTCGACGTGCGATGCGAGTGCCGATTCGAGGAGTTGCGGTGTTGTCCGGAACCCGAGCGACGATCGAAAACCTCTCTGCGAATGGAGCGCTATTCCTCGCGAGCGGCTCGTTCGATCGACCGAATTTTGAGCTCGAGCTAAAGCTCGGGCTCGAGAGTGGTTCGCTCCTCGCGCGGACCGTGCGCGTCGAACAAAGTGCCGAGCACACGCGGATCGCGGTCGAGTTCGATCGCGTCGAGCCCCAGCTCCAGGCCGCGATCGAATCCGCGATCGAAGGTGCGATTCGCGCGGCCGAGCGACGCCCGGTCCTCGTCGTCGATCAACAGGCGAAGCGGCGCGCGTCGTTGATCGCGAGCCTCACCGCACGTGGCATGACGCCGCTCGCGCCGACGACACCGCTCGAAGCGATCGATCTGCTCGCGCGCTCGCACTTACATATCAACGTCGCGCTGCTCGCATCGCCGTCGCTCGAGATTCGCGACATGCTGAGCGAAAACTTTCCGTGGGTGATTGCCGAGGAGATCTCGAACGATGTCGAAGCGACCGTCACCGCAGCCGCGGATGCGTGGTCGGCCAGCGACACCGCGCGGCTCGCTATCGCTATCGCGTAGCTACTCGCCGGGCGGATCGACCTGCTTGGCCGCGTAGATCGTGCCGTGCTCGAGGTGGTGGGCGAGCGCCGGCGCATCTTCGGCGGTCAAGCCGCCGTACCAGACGCCTTTTGCGCCCGTGTTGGAATAGACGACGGCATTGGGGCCGTCGAAGCATGGCCCCAAACACCCACATGGTGTGACCTGTGCCATGACACGGCGCGCGATCAGCTCGTTCTGGATTGCCGTCACCAGTTGCTGGCCGCCGCGCCTTCCGCAGGCGGGCTTCCCGCTCCCGGTTTCGTTCGTACACACGAACAGATGAAGCACGCCCGAAATCGTACGCGACCAGTTGCTGCGCGTCTCGATCGTCAGTCAACATCCTGCGCCGGGAACCAGGGGTGGTTCCTCCCGTGACAACGCCACAGCATCACATCATCAAGGAGACGTCGGAGTCCTTGTCTCGTCTGTTGCAAGACGAGTTCAAGCGCAATGGGTACAAGCGCGTGCACATTGTCGAGCAAGCGCCGAAGCCGGATGCGATCGAAGGCAAGTTGCCCGCGGTCTCGGTCTATCTCTATCAGCTCTCGATCGATCCCGAAGGCTACGATTCGACTCCACACTCGGAGCTCGTCGAGGTCACCCAGGAAGACGGCACGATCAAAGAGTTCTTTCGCCGTCGCCGCCTCTGGGTGCGCCTCGACTACTTGATGTCGGCGTGGGCGCAAACTCCAGAAGACGAGCAGCTACTGCTCGGCTTGATGATCCGCACCGTGATGGAGAACGCCGAGATCACGCGCGACAAGTTGAAGGGCCAGTCGTTCGAAGACGACTTCAAGATCAACTTGCTGATGAGCGCGCGCCTCGACGAGGGCACACTCGCTCGGTTCTGGGGCTCGCTCAATCAGCCGGTGCGTCCGGCGGTGCAGGCGTGGACGGCGGTCCCGATCCTGCCCGAGAAGCTCGAAGAATTCCGTCGCGTCGAGACGCGGCAGCTCGAATACAAATCGATGACCGAACCGCGCACGCCCGTCGAACAGGGTCCCAACGGGAACCCGTTTCTGGGCTCGCGCCGATTGGATCTTGGGGGACCCCCCAAGAAGTAGTCAGGAGCCATCAAGGGATGGCTCTGGAAGTCAGCAATCACCGATAGGCGGACGAAGACCACCGCCATCGGTTTTTTATAAGGGGAACAAGGAAACATGGCCACCAGCTACCTGTCACCAGGCGTCTACGTCGAAGAAGTCGATCGCGGTTCCAAGCCCATCGAAGCCGTCGGTACGAACACCGTCGGGTTCCTCGGCGAGTCGTCCAAGGGACCGCTCAACGAGTCCGTCCTCATCACCAACTGGTCGCAGTTCGTGAAGACGTTCGGCGATTTCAAGGACTGCAGCGAGCACCTCGCTCACGCGGTCTATGGCTTCTTCAACAACGGCGGCTCGCGCTGCTTCATCGTCAACGTCGGTGCGCCTGAAGGCATCGCCGCGGCGCCGAAGGCGACGAACGCCGACAAGAAGGACGAGAAGGCTCCTGTCGCCGTCGGCGGCGGTGGCCGCGATGGTCTCTACATCGGTCGCGATGGCGGCCCCGGTGCTCGCACCGGCCTCAAGTGCATGGATGAAGTCGACGAGATCGCGATCCTTCTCGCGCCGGGTCAGATTTCGCCGGCGGTCCAGGACGCGCTGCTCTCGCACTGCGAGACGCGCAAAGATCGCTTCGCGATCCTCGATTCTCCCGAGACGATCACGGGTGGCGTCGACAAGCTGCCCAAGCCGCGCGACTCCAAGTACGGCGCGTACTACTTCCCGTGGATCCAGGTCTACGATCCGGACAAGGGCAACATCTTCGTTCCGCCCAGCGGTCACATCGCCGGCGTGTACTCGCGGACCGACTCCGAGCGCGGCGTTCACAAGGCGCCCGCCAACGAGATCATCCGCGGCGCGCTCGGCATGAAGTACAACGTCTCGAAGGGCGAGCAGGACTTGCTCAACCCGAAGGGCATCAACGCGATCCGCTTCATGAGCGGCGCGATCCGCATCTGGGGCGCTCGCACGCTCTCGACGGATCCGAGCTGGCGTTACATCAACGTCCGCCGCCTCTTCATCATGGTCGAGTCGTCGATCGAGCGCGCCACCCAGTGGGTGGTGTTCGAGCCCAACGACCATCGCCTCTGGAAACGTGTGCAGCGGACGATCTCGTCGTTCCTCACGCTCTTGTGGCGTAACGGCGCGCTCATGGGCACCAGCCCGGAGCAGGCCTTCTACGTCAAGTGCGATGACGAGACCAACCCGCCGGAAGTCATCGACGCCGGCCAGCTGGTTGTCGAAATTGGCCTCGCGCCGGTGAAGCCCGCCGAATTCGTCATCTTCCGCATTGGACAGATGGCGTCCGGCGGCGGCGTCGAAGAGTAGGAAGAATCGACCTGACACCCTCGTAAGAGGGAGTCGAAAGTGGGGACCCAGAAGCACTGATGCTCTGGATCGACCCGACGACCAGTTCTAAGTCGGGCTGAGAAGCCAACAAACGAACATCTGTCAGGGGGATCTTCGGTGGCTACAAGGAATGGGCGGGTCTGGGGTAGGGGAACCGGCGTTGTGGCCGCCGACGCTCTCCGTGCCCGGTCGGCACGAACTACGAAACCAGGGAAATAGAGACAAATGGCTGATCAACGCTCACATACCGCAGGCCGCTTCTCGCTCGATGTCGATGGCTACAACGTTGGCTTCCTCAAGAAGTTCAGCGGTATGGCCATGGAAGCCGATATCGTCGCGAACGACCTCGGCCCCGACAACGTGCAGAAGAAGCACGTCTCGAACATCAAGTGGACGCCTGGCAAGGCCACCGTCGGCATCGGCATGGGCAAGGGCATGTACGACTGGATTCAGGCTGCCTTCGACAAGGGCTACCTGACCAAGAACGGCGCGTTCACCTCGGCCGACTTCAACTACAAGGCGATGTCGCGCCTCGACTTCATGAACGCGCTCATCACGAGCGTCACGGTGCCGAAGCTCGACGGCGCGTCGAAGGACGCAGCGTACTTCGACGTCGAGTTCGAGGCCGAGCAGGTTCGCTGGTCGAAGGGTGGCGGAGAAGACATCCGCGGCAAGATCGGTCCGAAGCAGAAGGCGTGGCTGTGCTCGAACTTCCGGGTCGAGATCGGCGGTCTGCCCTGCAGCCGCGTCGCCACGGTGGATTCGTTCACCTGGAAGTGCTCGGTCTCGGCCGACCAGATCGGTATCTTCCGCGAGCCGACCAAGCACCCGGCCAAGGTCACCGTCCCCGAAATCAAACTGACCATCTCGTCGGCCGACCACGACGCGTGGGCGCAGGCCGCGAAGAAGTGGTTTATCGACGGTCACCACCTCGAATCGGACGAAATGCACGGCCGCATCGTGTTCCTCGACCCGAACATGTCGGACGAGCTCGGTGAAGTCGAGCTCCAAAACGTTGGCTTCAAGAAGTTCAGCGACGAGGACAACGAAGCGAACTCCGAGAAGATCAAGCGCTTCGCGGTCGAGCTTTACGTCGAGAAGATGAAGTTCAAGCTCAACAGCTACGACTCGTAAACCGCCTTCGGGTTAGGATTGGACCTGTACCAGTGGAACTGGTGCAGGTCGTTTTCGTTTTTACTATTTTCGGGGAAGGCTTCGGGCTTCATGGCGTTCAAGACTCAGTACCCGTTCCGCTTGCCCCGCGGATACGTGGATGAAGAAGGCAAGCTTCATCGCGATGGCGTAATGCGCCTCGCAACCGCGCGCGACGAGATCCTGCCGCTGCAGGATTATCGCGTGCAGTCCAACCGCGCGTACCTCGTGATCGTGCTGCTCTCACGCGTGATCGTCAAGCTAGGTGATCATGCGCAGGTCACCGTGGACATGATCGAGAACCTGTTCTCGACAGACCTGGCGTACCTCCAGGAGTTCTATCGCAAGATCAACGAAGAGGGCGGCGCGCCGAAACATCACGTCACGTGCCCGAAGTGTCAGCACGAGATGGATGTCGACATGGTCACCGGTGCCTTGATCACCGAGGACGGAGGTAGTGGCCAGTCTGGCCCGGGGTAACCTGGGCGGCGGTCGCTACATACCCGCGTGAACAGCTCTATCAAGAAGTGAGCTACATCGCTTATCACTTCCATTGGTCCGTCGACGACATCCTCGATATGGAACACGAAGAACGTCATGTCTGGCTCCGTGAAATCGCGCGAATCAATCGCGAGATCAACGATGCCCGGCGGCGTTGAGGAACCGTAATCCCCGATGGCTGGCATGCGCATGCGACCGTTCGCTGACCCCCGAGCTCCTGGCATCTACCAGAGCTTCGATTCGGTGGCACCACCACCGCTATCTATCGCAAACACGCGAATCACTGGCTTTGTCGGGCTCACTCAAAAGGGCCCGATGAATGAACCGACGCGGCTCACCAACTGGGACGAGTTCGTCGAGTTATTTGGCGAGACCCAAGCGACCGCCGATTCGTCGATCGCCTCGTACACCGCGAAGTCGGTCTACGGATTTTTCAAGAACGGCGGCACCGATTGCTGGGTGGTGCGCGTCGCTCACAACGCGCCCGTCGGCGAGCTTCCCGGCATCGATCACGCGGCGTGCGCCGATCTTATCCAGCAGGATGATTGGAACAAGCCGTCATTACGGATCCGTGCGCTCAACGAGGGCGCGTGGGGCAATATGATCTGGTTCCGCTGCGTGCACGCGCCCGGTTCGCAAGCGCTGCTGACGCGCGACCTCGACATCGGCGCAGGCGAGGCGCAGGTGTCCTCGACGCGCGGGTTCGACGTCGGATCGCTCGTGCGAATCTTCGATCGCGAAAACAGCGATTACATCGTGATCACCGAGGTCGGCGACAAGCTGATTAAGTGGGGCGTCGAGACGCCGGTCAACCGCAGGCATCGCGCCGCGGCACCGACCCACCTCGAGGTCATGACGTTCGAGATCCACGTCGCGATGCGCGATCGACGCGAGGTCTTCAAGGGGTTGCAGATGCACCCCACGTCGAAGAACTACGCGCCCAAGGTGGTCGCGCAGCGTTCGCGCTTGGTGCGGCTCGAGGACCTCGAGACCAAGTCGCCCGTGCCGCACAACTTGCCCGAGCAACTCGCGATGACGCGGCTCACCGCCGGTCGCGACGGTGCGGACCTCGTCACGCCGGAAGACTTCATCGGCCACGACAACGGTCCCGGCGAACGCTGGGGCTTGCTCGCGCTCGCCGCGAATGAAGAAGTCGCGATCCTCGTCGCACCCGATGTGATGCGGTTCTACGATCGCGAGCCAGGTCCTGCGGGAGAGCTCAAGGCACAGCGCGTTCAGGATCAGATGATCTCGATCTGCGAGAACCAGAAGGACCGGTTCGCGATCCTCGATATCCCGCAGACCAAAGACATCGAGTGGGTCCGCCGCTGGCGTCGCCGTACCGATAGCTCGTTCTGCGCGTACTACTGGCCGTGGCTTCGCGCGATCGGGCTGGACGACAAGGTCAGTGTGGTTCCTCCATCTGGTTTTCTGGCCGGCTGCTACGCCCGTCGCGATCTGGAGGGTGTCCATCATGCCCCCGCAAACCTCGAAATCGAAGGCGTGCAGGATGTCGCACTTCGGATCACCGAGGACCACATCGGCATTTTGAACGCCGAATCGGTGAATACCTTTCGGCTCCAGCGGGGGGTTCGGCCGTGGGGCGCACGCACCGCGTCATCGGATCCGGAGTGGCGCTACATCTCAGTTCGTCGTCTTTTCATCATGTTACGCCGTTCGCTCGAGGCCGGGTTTGCCTGGATCACCTTCGAGCCGAACAACCACCGGACGTGGGAGCTGGTGACCCAGCGAACCACCACCTTTCTGACTGATCTCCACAACAAAGGGATGTTGGTTGGAGGGAATCCCGAGGAGGCGTTCTTCGTAAAATGTGATGCTGAGACCAATCCTCTCGATCAGGTCGATAGCGGCATGTTGCTGTGTGAAATCGGAGTCGCTCCCGTCGTCCCTGCAGAGTTCATCATGATCAGCCTCGTGCAGACGATGCAGGCAACTCCGACGACCTAGTGCCGATACAGCCGACGAAAAGAGAACCCGATGGCCGAAAATCTACGTAACGATCCACTCCCCGTATTTTCGTTCTGGGTCGACCTCGGCATGGGCGGGCAGGCGTACTTCAAGAGCGTCGCGGGCCTCCGCTACGAGACCGAGACGATTCCGGTCCGCGCGGGCGGCGTCAACAACACGACCTACAACCTCGTCGGCGCGACGAAGTGGACGAACCTGGTGTTCAAGCAAGGGTTCACCAAGTCGTCGCAGCTGATTGACTGGCGGCAGGAGTGGATTACGGGGAAGGCGATGAACCGCATCGGCGGCACGATCACGCAGCTCGATACGGCGATGCAGCCGAAGGCGCAGTGGACGTTCGTGCGTGGCTGGCCGTGCAAATGGGACGTGTCGGAGTTCGATGCGAGCAAGAGCGAGCTCGCGATCGAGACCCTCGAGATTGCCCACGACGGCCTCACCTTCAAGGCGATCTAACGAATGGCCGAGACGCCCAAATCCTCCGCGCCGGCTCAGCCTGGCTCAGCCCCCGAATCTCGGGCGCTGTCGGCTGCGCTCTCCGGTCCCGTGTTCGAGCCCAGGAACAGCGGTCCTGCGATGCACGCAGCCACGCGGCACGTCGAACGGTGGGCACCAGAGACGGGCGCGAATCGCGTGCGCTCGCTTC
>Ga0123338_10000201_pt1 | contig 61193 bp, 49 predicted proteins | sample grotaG_FD_89793 | JGI IMG/M metagenome (GOLD analysis project Ga0123338, IMG submission 89793) | Glacier valley bacterial and archeal communities from Borup Fiord, Nunavut, Canada, to study Microbial Dark Matter (Phase II) -... | ecosystem: Environmental > Aquatic > Freshwater > Ice > Glacier ... | reverse complement strand
TTGAAGTAACATTTAGAATTAATTTTAGAATTCAATCAGGTCATTGTTTTATCAATTTATATCGAATCAAAACATCAGTTGGGCAGGTTAAATATTTAAAGCCTTTTTTATGGCTTTGGTAGCTTACAAAATTAGGTGTAAGTTCTATGGACAACCCCAATAGGTATTTGATAAATTTAGTTCAATAGTTCGTCTTTATAGCAATTTAAGGTTTAAACCGGAATGTTATTTTCGGCTTATCTAAAAGTTCACGAGAATAATTAATTGGGGGGCAATCTTGATCAATCTTTTGGACCTTTCTTTTATCAGGCAATTAAATAACTGAAAGGAATTTTAAACAGAGGAATCAAATTAGAAATTTAGAAAAGATATTTTATCCTTTTCTATTGCAGTTTAAAAAGCTGATTTTGGTTCTTCAATTTACATCATATAGGTTCAAACTTCATGTTATTACACTGAAAATGTGAGTAACTGTAGGATTTCCTGTATGATGATGTAAAATATTAAGTTCCAGATCATCTTTTTAGAATTTAATCCTTTCCGGATCATTATACTTTCGTCTAATGTTTTGCCGGAAATCTTTGTGTCTCCTAAAACATTTATATTTACATATCATATAGAAAGAGGATTTAGCCTTTTATTAACATGAGCTTTAAACAAGAGGCATATTAATAAAAGGCAAAAGCCGCAAAGTAACAGAGCCTCAAAATTCCCAAGTAAAAACAGGCGTCAATTAGCAATTACGGTGTTCTATTATAGTAGAAATTATTCTTTAAATGAGGGGTAAAATGCTTTATAACTTTGGTGATCTGTTACTTTGCGGCTTGCCTTTAAAGAACATGCCCCTTATTTCGAGCTCACGTTAATACTGAATAGTCAACGGTCCATAACATAGCCAAAGAATTTTAATATTCCACCTCATTTTTATTCAATCATTGAATCCCATGATTCGTAAATAAAACAACGTTTTAATCTAAATGTTATGATTAAGGAAAGAGAACCCATTCTTGAGAAATTAAGTGTAGCTTTTCAGGTTGTTTTGACCCTTGTCTGCTTTTATGGGGCAATATGGATCATCCAGTTGTTCAAGCCAATTCAAAATGATCATAATGAATATAATATTATTTCATTTATTATAGCTCCCCTTTGGCTTTTAATTCTTGATCAATCCAATTTAGGGCGCATTGGCCGATTGAATATGTATTCAACTTTATTTATAGAATATTTAACTGCTATAATAGTTGGAAATATTCTTCTCTTTACTGCCATAGTAATATTAGACCTGGATACAATTTCCAGGTTAGTTTTATCAGCTTTCGCCTTTTTGAATTTAATAGCATTGTACTCGTTTAAGTTCATTTTATCTGCAACCATGAAATTTGTTCGTAGAAAAGGGATGAATAGCAGATTGATATTAATTATAGCAGATAAAGATTCCGATTATTTTATTGATCGTTTAATTGCAACCACAGATTGGGGGTATAGAATTTGGGCGATCATGTCAGACGATGCATATATTAAAGCAAAATACAAAAGGCATTATACGGTATTGCCTTATCAACATGAGCTTTCTACATTAATCGATGAAAAGACGATTGATGAAGTAATTTATTGTAAAAGTTTTTTTGATCAAAATGAAATTCAGAAGTTCATTTACGAATGTGCTGAGGTAGGTGTAGTTTTCAGAATGCAATCACAACTGTTGAGTTTTGTTAAAATGCAATCTACTATGTCATTTTTGAACCAAATGCCATTTCTTACATTTAGAAATACACCGGATAATTACCTTGCCCTTAAACTTAAAACATTAATTGATTTTACATTTTCACTATCTCTACTAATTATTTTATCGCCCATTATGCTAGTTATTGCATTTCTGATAAAATTAGATGGAGGCCCGGTAATGTTCCTGCAAAAAAGAATTGGGCTCAATGGAAGGCGTTTTGTGTGTTTTAAATTCAGGACGATGGATGTAAATGCTGAAAAAATGCAGGCATCATTGATGAGCAAAAACGAACAGGAAGGCCCTGTATTTAAGATAAAGAATGACCCAAGAGTTACAAGCATCGGACGGTTTTTGCGCAAAACTTCATTGGATGAATTACCTCAATTTATCAATGTTCTAAGAGGTGATATGGCGGTTGTCGGCCCACGCCCGCCAATCCCTTCAGAAGTAAAACAATACAAAAGGTGGCAAACCCGCCGGTTAAGCATGAAGCCCGGAATAACCTGCATCTGGCAGGTTTCAGGAAGGAATAATATTCCGTTTGAGCAATGGATGAAACTTGATATGCAGTACATCGATACATGGTCATTAAAGCTGGATTTGATTATCCTATTAAAAACTGTAAAGGTTGTATTTGTAGGTGATGGTCAATAAAATATATTAACTTTTAACAATTTTAATTAAGTATGAAACATTATAAAAAATTATTTTTTATTTTATCGTTGATCATCCTTTTCTCGTGCCGCAGCAGCAAGGATTTGATTTATTTAAAAGATGCCTCAAACAACGAATTTATTAAAGGCATTACTACGGAGTATATATTGAAAGCCGGCGATATATTGTACATAAGCATTAAATCGATGAACCCTGAAGTGAACATACTGTTTAATCCAGAATCAAACATGGAAGCAAGCGGGGGGCAAGGATATCAAAAGTACACGACCCCCAGCGGTGCTTACCTATATGGATTTGAAATCGACTCAGATGGGAATATCAAACTACCGATGCTTGGCAAACTAAAAGTTTCCGGAGTTCCTATCTCTAAGATTGAAGCCATTGTTCAAACAAAAGCTGACGAATTTCTAAACGATGCTATTGTAAAAGTTAAACTCTTGAATTTTAAAATTACAGTCACAGGCGAAGTCAGAAACCCAGGGGCTTATTATAACTACAACAACTCCATTACTGTAATTGAGGCATTGGCATTGGCCAGCGGAAATACCGATTTTGCTTCAATCAATAAAGTAATGGTTGTAAGGATATTTCCTGAAGGCAATAAATCATACATGCTCGACCTTAGTTCTAAAAACGCCTATCTATCTGAAGCATTCTACCTGCAACCCAACGATTACATAATTGTACAACCTGACAAATACAAAAATTTCCAATTAAATAGCCAGACTTACTCACTCATGTTTTCTTCTATGTCGATACTTCTGGCTGTGCTGGGTTTTGTATTGAAATAGTAATTACAGAGGGTCGCTGGCTGTAGTTATAAAATGGGAATCTCTATCGTTGACCATTATTTATCATCTATCTATATTATCACATATTGAAATTTATACAATGAACAATACGAATAGCATTGATTTATTCAACAAAGAAGAAGAAAAATTTGATTTTAAGAAAATCATTTTCTTATTGCGCCGTCAATGGAAATGGGTTGTACTTTTTGGGACGTTGGGAATCATAGGAGCCTATTTTTACACCAAGGCCCATAATCCTGTGTACATAATAAAAACATCTATTATAGTTCCTGAAAAATCGAATGGTCTTAACATGCAAGAGTTATTTCAAGGCGCTCTTGCGGCGCCAAAGAATAATATTTACAACCAGATTGAAATCATTAAATCATATTATACAATAAATAAAACCCTTTTAAACCTGAACTGGCGAACAAGCTGGTGGATAAAAGATATGTTTGTTTGGAAAGGGATTTACAAACAGGAGCCATTTGATGTGCAGGAGGCACCTAATTTCATTAATCCCCGAAATATAGCCATTTATGTTACTCCAACCTCGGGAGGCCATTATACCGTATCAGTTAATGGCAAAACATATATCAACAATGCATTGATTGATATAAAAATAGAGGGTAACGGAGAGTATGGCCGTCCATTCATCAATAAACAGTTTAATTTTACTTTGCTTAAAAAGATAAACAACAATGAAACGCCTGAAGGCAACTATTATTTTGTATTTAACGACCTGAATAGTTCTATTTTAGCTTACCAACATAAACTCAACACAAACTTAAAGGATAAGAAAAGTGATATTATTGAGTGTTCCATTGTTGGTGAAGAACCTCAAAAAGAGAGTGAATTTCTAAATGAATTGGTCAAGGTTTACACTGAGGGCAAAATGGATATTCAAAATGAAGCTCAGCGCAGGTCCCTTGATTTTATAAACACCCAACTTGCCGGAATATCCGATTCGATGAATACTGCCGGCACTAAGTTCAGTGAGTTCAGATCAAAAAATAACATCATTGATTTAGGGGCTGAAGGAAAACTGGTGATGGATAACCTGAAAGAAATTGAAACGGAAGGGGCAAAAAGTCAATTGCAACTTGATTATTTTCGGAACTTGCTTAAGTATCTGAACAATACCACTGACTTAAAACAACTTGTATCACCCTCAGTTGTTGGCATCCAGGATGTTTCGCTCAATGCACTGGTGCTTAAACTTGGTGAACTATACAACCGCCGTCAGGTTATTTCATTTAGCGCCAAAGAAAACAATCCCACCCTGTTATTGATCGATAAAGAATTGAACCAAACACGCAACCAATTGAACGAAAACCTTCGTAACCTGATTGATAATGCAACAAGCAATATCAATAGTCAGAAAGACAGGCAAGACAGAATCAGTGTTCAATTGAATAAACTGCCTCAAAAGGAGCAGCAAATGGTCAATATTCAGAGGCAGTTCAATCTGACCAACGAAATATACACCTTTATGCTACAGAAACGTGCCGAAACAAATATTACACTGGCCTCAAGCCTACCAGATGTACAGATAATCGATGTAGCCCGGCCACAAACAGCTTCACTGGTAGGGTTTAGCAATAAAATAATTCTTTTGATAGGCCTTATTTCCGGATTAGGCCTTCCATTGGGATATATCCTATTCCTTAACTATTTTGATGATCGCATACGTACCCAGAAGGACATGGAAAAAAATACAAGCATTCCAATTCTGGGGAATATTATGCATAGCATATTTACTTCAGATTTAGCCATTTATGAAAATCCTAAATCAAGTATTGCTGAATCATTCAGGGTATTGCGTACCAATCTCCAGTATATGCTTGCCGGACCAGTTGGTAAAATAATATCCATACACTCGACAAACCCAGGAGAAGGAAAATCGTTCTCGGCGATCAACTTATCAACCATTTTGGCAATGAATAATAAAAAGGTCTTGCTAATAGGTGCCGATATGCGTAAGCCAAGGTTACACAAAACCTTCAACCTTTCGAACAAAAACGGGTTAAGTACCTACCTTATCGGGCTTGATCCTATCGATCAAATTATCTTTCCCACACTGGTTGAAAACCTATCCGTTTTGCCCTCAGGCCCAATTCCTCCAAATCCAGCAGAAATTCTGGGTAAACCTGAGATGAAAAACCTGCTTGACAGAGTTCGTTCCCGTTTCGATTACATCATCATTGATAATGCACCTACTTCATTGGTTACCGATGCTCACATTGTAAGCCATTTGTCAGACTTAAATATCTTTATCCTTCGCTATGGAATTTCACATATCAATCAAATTGAAATAATTAATCAATATGTTGATCAGAAAATCATCGACAATGTAGCGCTATTGGTGAACGACATCAAGATCAACTCTTTTGGATATTCCTATTACAAGTATTACCAATATGAAACCTACCAGAATACCTACTATTCGGATGAAGAGAAAGAAGCGAAACCCAAGCGCAAAAAAAAAGAGCTTAAGACAGAGAGCGAAAAGATAAGAGTGTGAGATAGGATGAATAGGAAGAGCCAAAAGATGAGAATTAGGAACTTACGTTACGCAAAGGGCATTGGTGCATGGAGCCATAGACCCCGAGTACCCGGAGCCTATTTGCCCCATGCTCCCTGCCCCTTGCGTAAAGTAAGTTGGGAAATTATAAAAAGTGAATCAAACATTTAATCATTTAGTTATTTTTTACAGTTCAGTTTTTTACATGGAATTTAAACCATTATTCAAACAATCATTGGTTATTGCAATCGATTTTGATGGTACGATCGTGGAACACCGATATCCATTTATTGGCCGGGTCCGTCCTTTTGCTTTTGAAACAATGGAGGCTCTCCAAATTAAAGGCCATCGGTTAATCCTTTGGAGCCATCGTGCAGGAAAGAAACTCAATGAAGCAGTTAAGTTTTGTAGTTCACATGGTATCGAATTTTATGCAGTCAACAAAAATTATCCGGAAGAAGTATGGGATGAAAATGATAGCCGTAAAATATTGGCAGATATCTACATTGATGACCGTAATGTGGGAGGGATTCTACCCTGGGGGGAAATCTTTAAAATAATATGTCCCGAAGAAGATGTGAAAGTATTGCAAGAAGCCAAAAGCTGGTGGAAACTATAATTGGCAACTCGACGATTTGAACCTGTAGACTGCATCTGGAATTAAACCAATTGCTTATTTAATTCTTAAAATATTAACTCTATGATATCGGAAATAACTCGTATTAAGAATTTGAATTCCACTTTAACGGATGTAAAACTTATTGATCTTCCCAAAATTGAAGATCCACGCGGAAACCTTTCTATCATCGAGGAAGAAAACCATATTCCTTTTAAAATTGAACGTACTTATTGGATATACGATGTACCTGGAGGGCAAGTACGAGGAGGACATGCTTTTAAAAATCAACAAGAATTCATTGTTGCTCTCTCAGGAAGTTTTGATGTAATTGTGGATGATGGAAAAAACAAACAAGTTTTTTCACTTAATCGATCCTACATGGGATTGTATTTACCTATGGGACTTTGGCGTCAGATACAAAACTTCTCCACAAATGCATTGGCTATGCTACTAAGTTCAACTCAGTTTTCGGAAGATGATTACATTCGAGAGTATGATGAATTTTTAAAATACAAAAAATAATGAAGAATTCAAGCGTTTACGATTGTCATGTATTGGCACTCAGTAAAATCCACAATATAGCAGGTAACATTACTATTGTTGAAGGAGGACATAATATTCCGTTTAACATACGACGAATATACTATCTATATGATATTCCAGGCGGAGAAAGCCGAGGCGGGCATGCTCATAAGGAATTATACCAGTTAATCGTTTCAGCCAGTGGCAGTTTTGAAGTATTACTTGACGACGGAATAAATAAAAAAATAGTACGATTGAACAGACCTAATTTTGGTTTATTGGTAGTTCCCGGAATTTGGAGGGAATTATTCGAATTTTCTTCCGGAGCAATCTGTATGGTTCTAGCTTCACACAAGTATGAGGAATCAGATTATATCAGGGAATATCATTTTTTTAAAAACTTAAAGAAATGATCCATCCAACAGCAGAAGTTCAAACAAAAGACATTGGAGAAGGCACCACAATTTGGCAGTATAGTGTTATATTAAAGGATGCAATAATTGGTAAAAATTGCAACATTAATTTTAACGTATTCATCGAAAATGATGTTATAATAGGCAACAATGTTACAATAAAAAGCGGTGTACAACTCTGGAATGGAATTAAAATTGAAGATTATGTACAAATTGGACCAAATGTTACTTTTACAAATGATATTTATCCTCGTGCAAAACAAAACTTTAATTTATTAAGGACCATGATTAGATTTGGAGCCAGTATTGGTGCTAATTCAACAATTATTGGAGGAATTACGATTGGCAAATACGCAATGATCGGTGCCGGAAGTGTGGTAACCAAAAATGTTCCAGACTTTACATTATGGTATGGCCATCCGGCAATTTTCAAAGCAAATATCTGCAAATGCGGTAATAAACTTGATAATCTTTTAAGATGCACTTTTTGCAGTATAACCTATAAAATGACAAACGGAAAAATTGAAGAACAATGATTAAATTTCTTGACATAAAAGCGATTAACGATAGCTTCGAGCCAGAATTATCGAAATCGATCAAACGAGTACTTGATTCTGGATGGTATTTACTGGGCAACGAAGTAAAAGCTTTTGAAAAAGAATATGGCGAATATATAGGAACTAAACATTGCATTGGTGTTGCCAACGGCTTGGATGCTTTACGTTTAATTTTGAAAGCATATATTATACTAGGCATATTCAGAGAGGGTGACGAAATTATTGTTCCTGCGAATACATATATTGCATCTATTCTGGCTATAACCGACAACCGCCTTGTTCCGGTTTTGATTGAACCTGATATCAAGACCTATAATATAGATCCATTTCTTATCGAAGAAAAAATCAATGAAAGAACCAAAGGTATCATGTTAGTACATTTATATGGAAAAAATGCCATGCACCCCGAAATTGGCCGTTTGGTCAAAAAGTATACTCTTAAATTGATTGAAGACAATGCACAAGCTACAGGTGCATGTTATGAAGAGAAACGAACAGGATCTATAGGTAATGCGGCCGGTCATAGTTTCTATCCTGGGAAAAACCTTGGTGCTATGGGTGATGGAGGTGCAGTAACAACTGACAATGAGGAATTGGCATCGTTAATCCGATCTTTAGCAAACTATGGCTCCAATAAAAAATATGTAAATGATTATCAAGGACTTAATTCCAGATTAGATGAAATACAAGCAGCTATTTTACGTTTTAAATTATCCAGATTGGACTCAGACAATCAATTACGCAGGGAAATAGCCCAATACTATTTGGACAACATTAAACATCCTGATATTATTCTACCTAACAATCATTCGAAACTAGAAAACGTATGGCACTTGTTCATTATTCGTACAATTAACCGTGACAGATTTCAGACATATTTAACCGACAACGGTATTCAAACCTTGATACACTACCCCATTCCCCCACACAAGCAATTGGCTTATAAAGGATGGAATAAAATGCATTTGCCTATTACAGAGCAAATTCATAATGAAGTTTTGAGTTTACCAATAAGTCAAGTTATGAAACAAGATGAAGTAGAGATAATTGTCAATTTAGTCAATAAGTACACTTCTTAAAACTTCGCATTTCACACTTAAATTATAAATGACCGAACAACAATCTTCCTATCGTCAAATCATGAAAGCTACCTCCTTGTTTGGAGGAGTACAAGTATTTAACATTATTATTCAAATTGTCCGCTCAAAGTTTATTGCAGTTTTGTTGGGTCCATCCGGGATGGGAATTATGGGGTTGCTGACCTCCGCTATTGGAATAATTGGAAGTTTGACAAACTTTGGACTGGGTATAAGTGCAGTAAAAGATATTGCAGCCTCAAATAGCACAGAAAATGTACAACGAATTTCAACCATCATAACAGTATTCAATCGATTGGTATGGTTTACTGGATTATTTGGCACTCTGGTGACCTTAATATTATCACCATGGCTAAGTCAACTTACATTTGGAAATAGAGATTACACGGCAGCTTTTATATGGATTTCCATAACTCTATTGCTCACGCAGCTATGTAGTAGCCAATTGGTTATTTTACAAGGTATGCGTAAACTTAAAGACTTGGCCAAGGCAAATTTCCTTGGCAGTGTATTTGGTTTATTTGTTACTTTGCCTTTATATTATTTCATGGGGATAAATGGTATAGTCCCCGGCATAATTGGAGCAGCCTGCGTAACCCTTTTGTTTTCATGGTTCTACTCTCGCAAAATATCGATCATTCCAATCAGCGTTTCCCCTTCCCAAACAATTACAGAAGGGAAAAGCATGCTGCAAATGGGTTTTATGATTAGCCTGAGCGGATTTTTATCAATTGGAGCTGCTTATATTGTCAGAATTTTTATCAGCCATACCGGTGGAGTAGAACAAGTAGGTCTATATAATGCTGGTTTTGCAATTATTAATACTTATGTAGGTTTGGTTTTTACCGCCATGGCGACAGATTATTATCCACGTCTGTCTGCAGTTGCTTTAGAAAACAATCTCTGTAAACAAATGATCAACCAACAGGCTGAGGTAGCAATTTTAATTCTATCTCCTATTTTAATAGTATTCCTGACTTTTATTAACTGGGTGGTTATAATACTTTATTCCAAACAGTTTATTGCAGTTAACGGAATGATTTATTGGGCTGCTTTAGGTATGTTTTTTAAAGCTGTCAGTTGGTCAATCGCCTTCATATTCCTTGCAAAAGGATCAGGCAAGCTTTTTTTCTGGAATGAACTTATCACGAATATTTATTTATTAGGTCTTAACCTCTTAGGTTATCATTTTTGGGGATTAACCGGATTAGGAATTTCATTTGCAGTATCATACTTCCTGTATCTAATTCAGGTATATTTTGTAAGTAAAATAAAATTTGAATTTGGTTTCAACCCCGATTTTATTAAAATTTTTGTTATTCAATTTAGCCTTGCGATTTTGGGATTTTTGAGCATCAATTATTTTGATCATGCTTATGCATACTTTGCAGGTGCGGTGTTGATCACGATATCCGGATTATATTCAATGAATGAATTGGAAAAAAGATTGGGGCTTATTAATATCATAAGAAATTACAGGAATAAATAAATTCAGTTCCGAGGTTAAAATTAATTCACTTAAAATAAGTACATTATGACGATATAATGTTCTTAGAATTAGTAATGTGAATAATATATATTTAATTTATTAAGTTTATATAGTAAAATAACTTATCATTTAAATGTTTGTTCTTAAGCCCATTGCATGTTGCATTTTCTTGACGTTTTAGAATCAATGTTCTCTTTATCGCATAATTTAAATTTAGGTATAAGCGTTTATACCGCAGGATTTCCGACAAACTATTTTAATTTTGTTGGATGGATAAAAGAGATAGATTTATAGGGTTGAATTCAATAAAATTCACACTTCGGTTTCACCAGGACGGCACCTGTTATAAATACCTTGCGGATATTAAATGGTAAAATGGGTTCACCTGCAAGAAATGCAACAGTATTGGTTATTGTTCTGGGGTAAAGCCATATTCACGCAGGTGTATTAAGTGTAGCTATGATGAAAGTTCTACTTCAGGAACCATGTTTGACAAGTGCAAATTTCCTATTCACATTGCTTTTCATATTGCGTTCCGTATCTGTATAAAGAAGAAAGGGATGTCTTCTTTAGAGTTGTCAAATGAGTTCGAACAGCGTCAAATGACTTGTTGGGAATTCAAATGGAAAGTTCAGCAAGCAATGAAAAGTAGTTTGAAATACTCGCTAACAGGGGAAGTTCATGTAGATGAATGTTTTATAGGTGGGGAAGAAGAAAAAAAACAAGGCAGAAGTAAAGGGAAGAAAAAGCTAGTGATTGTGGCACTTGAGAAACTTCCAAATAATGGTGTTGGTAAAGGCTACGCACAAATAATTGACGATGCTTCAAACATATCATTTCGTCCATTTTTTGAAGCTCACATATCAAATGATGCTGATGTTGTGACAGATGAATAGACTGGTTATATTCCATTGAAAAATGATTATCCAAATTTAAAACAAATTCCATCGAACAAAGGGAAAAACCATCCAGAAAATGCATATTTACATAATGAATTTGAAGGGATGGTTAAGAGGAATACACCACCATTGTAGTGAAGAAAGACTACAAGGTTATCTTGAGGAATACCATTTTAGATTCAATAGACGCAATAACATGGAGACAATCTTCGATACCCTACTTAAAAGAATGGTTAAGTACGAGCCAAAGCGTTTAAATACAGATAAATAATCCTGCGGTCTAAACGCTTATACCTATTTAAATTTTCATTTATTATTCAACGTATACTTTAAAGTAATAGAAATCTCAATTATAGGCATAAAAGACAAGGATCCAAAGTTACCATGGCTAAATGATTATAAATTAGATTTCAGGTTAAAATAAAATTTACAAAAATGAATAAATAAATAACTTGTTTTAAATATTACTATATGTTAAAGTATATTTATACATCTTTAAATAAATATTAAAAAATGAAATATGAAAAACCTTTAATCTCAATTATTATTATCACTTATAATAGCTCTAAATATGTCGTGGAAACGCTTGAAAGTGCAAAGGCACAAACTTACCAAAATATTGAATTGATTATTAGTGACGATAGTTCTACAGATAATACCATTGAAATTTGCAAAAATTGGATAGAAATCAATACGGAGCGGTTTGTCAAAACGGAACTAATTACAGTTAAAAAAAATTCTGGAATATCTTCAAACTGTAACCGAGGATTATATGCGACAAAAGGAGATTATGTGAAAATAATTGCCGGAGATGATATCTTATTGGATAATTGCATTACAGATTTTACAAATTATTGTATAAAAAATAACAACATTAAAATCATATTTGGTCGCATATATTACCTTCAGAATAAAACATTGAAAGAAGATGAGGTTAATATTTTTTATTCTTTACCTCAAAACGAGCAATTTATAAAAATACTTAAAGGATCTGGGGTGCCCGCTCAAGCTTGTTTCTTTAATCGTATTACTTTAATTGATTTAGGTGGGTTTGATGAAAAGTACAAATTTATTGAAGATGCGCCTCTGTGGGTAAAAGCTTCAGAAAAGGGAATATATTTTCACTTTATTAATAAGTTTGTTGCTAAGTATCGATTACATGATAATAATATTTCAGGATTAAATAGATCTTCAAATTTCATAAACTACAAATTTTATGCTGATCAAAAAAAAATCATATTAAATGAAATAATTCCAAGATTGAAATTTCAGAACCTATATATTGAAATTTTTCATCTCTACAATATTATTATAATCAATAAAATAATTATATTATTAGGAAATAAGAGAAATATTATTTCAATGGGATTAAGTTTATTTATTTTAAAAAATTCATATTCAAGGATGGTAAGAATGAATAAAAAAATTAAATCAAGTTTAATAAATCAATACTTCGCTAAATTTAAGAGGCAATTTTGCCGTAATCCAATAGTTCTTTGACAATTTTTTGATTTTTTGGTGTGTTTGGGTTTATAGCAAACACGCACATAAATCGTTCGAGCATCAAAGTGTTGTTATACAATGTTTTGTAATCAGACATTGAGAATGGATTATCTACTTGTTTATTGGTTGCAATCCAGTCATGCTTTGCTATATTTACTGCTGTAAGTGCTGCATTGAAGTGAAAATCCAATTTGTTTTTACTTCTTGCCTGGCAGTTATTCAGACCAGTAAACTGTTTTGCATCACGATACAGAAATTCGATTTGGAATCGTGCCCGATAATATTGAACAATTTTTTCGCCAGCTTGCTTCAAATCAGTAGAGAAGAATAATTTTCTTGCCGTTTCTCTTCCGTGATTGTAAAAGATAGCAATGGCCAACTTGATGTCCATTTTGAATGCCTTTGAATAAACCACCAATGAGTAGATTGTAATCTCTTGGGTCGACAGGTCTAATGAGAATTGATTGGGATTAAAATTGTAAACGTTCACCAAGCCCGCAAATTTCTTTGGAGCTCCCTTTTTACCAGTTCTGTCACCTGTATACTTATACTTCAACACGCTGTCATCTCTTAAAAGGCTGATAAACTCAAGAGTGGTTGATTTTACTGCTTCAACAAATGGTCTCTTGGAAAAATAGGCATCGGCTACAATATAGTTTGAGAATGCCTTAAACTGCTCGGCAACATTCAACTTTAAAATTCAACACTATGGAATCAACGACTATGACATCAACAAAAGAACAAATGATCACTGTTGTAAAACAGGGAATCAACGATTTTCTTGAAGGAAATATCCCGGCTTTGCTGGATAATTGTACTGAAGATATCCTCTGGGCTAGCTATTCAAATCCCGATGTTCCTTTTGCCAAATCCTACAAAGGCAAAGCTGGCACTGCCCAGTTCTTTAAAGAACTCGACAACAATGTGAATTTCAATGTATTCTCGCCTGAAAAATATTACGCCGAGAACTGTTAAGAAATGCAGACGCCATTTTATACGAAGATTACGTACCAGCTTATGGAAAGTTATTGACCAATTTTAGTAAAGAATTCTACTGGTAACAAACCAATAGATGAATTTGCAGTATTTACAGATAACATTTCAAAGATTGTTTTTTCACGAACGTTGAAAAATGTTGATTGGAAAAATACAACATTGAGTCTACTCCGAATAGTCAAGTTTTATAGAAAAGTAAAATAGACTTTTCGGGGTGGACTCAATGATAGAATTAATCTTAAACTCCTAAGAACAAAAACATTTGGGTGCGGTGCAGTAATTTTTTACTATGAGCCAGCAAAAATATAAGTGCTAATATGAACGGACGAGTAGCACATGCGCATAACATTGCATTACCGCAATTAGGGCGAGACTTTGTAAATTCGGCTACAACTCACTATCAGCTTTGGTTTGGGGCTAGACTCTTTCTAAGAAACTGTTCCTTAATTTCCCTGCTGGTGACTCCGAGTACTTGGGGACACCAGCCACTGCAGCATATTCATAATAAGAAGAGCATGGTTGAGCATTACTGAGCAGGTGACTTGAAGTCAACAGCTCAGGAAAGCAGGAAAAAGGATTACTGGCTCGCTAAACTCTCCAAACTTTTTCTATTTTTAAACCCAATATTTCGGCATCACAGAAAGGGTTATTATATTTCCGTAACTGGCTGTATAGGTGATTATTGACGGTTAAGAAAAACAATCAATAAAAACACATTTAAAAAAAATCAAGGCAAGGATTAACAACAAATAAACGACTTATGAGACTTACGACTTTAACCACTATTTTGATTGCTTTTCTGATTACAGGCTGTGCTACCATTCAACCGAAAAAAATTATTTATAATGAAGAAAAGGGAATCTATGAATACCGGCTCAACCGGAAAAATTCAATCACCTTAAGAAATGAATACCAACAATTGGTGGATACGATAAATTATGGGCATTTTAAAGATGAATTGGCCTCCATTAAAAATCGCTATCCTTTTAAAAAGAGGCTTGAAATTGATCATCAGTTGAAAAAATCGGATTTCGAATTATCAAAGCTTTATGGAACCATCAATCAATTAACCACAGAGGGCGATTACCAAAAGTCGCTTGAAAAGTTGAACAGCCTAAGTTCACTTTATCCTGATATTTATAAATATTCAGATTGTGATTATTTAAAAGGTTATGCTTTTGAGAAGTTAGGATTGCCTGACAGTGCCAAAATATCGTATGGTAATTTCTTGAAGTATTCAAGCCAGAAATTATCATCACGTTTTCGCGGACACAGGGATGATGACTTGGATGACAGCATCTTTATAGCTGAACGGAATTATGCAAACAATTACCACCTAAACCGGGAGCAGACCAAATCGGTCAGTTTTTATCCTATCCAGCCGAAGTTCTATTATGGAAGTATTCAGCCCGGATATACCTTGAATAGGGAAGATCTTGCTAAAAATTCACGGGGCATTTTAATGTTTTTATTCGGTGCTGATATGAATGGTTATTTTTCCGGCGGCTATCAATACTATTACCAGATCAATGAACGGTTTAATATCAATCCAAGATATGCTACCTCGGGTAACATAACAGAGTATTCATTGGCCGCCCCCATTCAGGTTTACAAATCGGAAAACAATCAATTTGGCCTCAAATTCACTCCTTTTGTGAATTATTTGAGTATTGACAGTTTGAAAATTGACGAACAAATGTACCCCATAAAGGAAAAACTCCTGAATTTTGGCGCCCGAATTTCTGCAGGGTACTACCCCTTTCAACATTTAGCCATCGGAGCCTACTACCAAACGAATTTTTACAATGAAAAAAATCCCTTTCAAAGCAAGAAATCGGATATCGAATTGTGGATGTTCAACGAGTATGATGTAAGCCTCTATTATAATATTTTCAAGGGCTTTAGTTTAAAGTCAGGAGTGAAAAACGACGACCTGGTTGCTGGAATCATGTGGTCCTGCTGGGAAATTTCTTACAATATTTCTAACCCCGGATTGATTCTCAGAGTGGATATGTATTAATTGGTTGGATTATATGATTGATATTATTTGATAGTTACAGTTACCAGTCCTCCTTGAAGACCAATGTCGTTAAGTTAAGGTTTTTATTGTTTTTTTCTTTGTGAGACTTTGTGTTTTTGTGTCTTAGTGGCTATTTTTTCTTGCCACTAAGTCACCAAGCCCCAAAGGTAATACCAAAAATTTCCCTTAACTTAATGACATTGCTTGAAGACCACATCAATCATAAAAAATAGCTTTTAAAGTTAAATTAATTTGAAAGTCTAACCAAGGTCTGCTGGAAAACTTTTATTGTTTTGAATAATTGCTTTTTATAGGAATATTCATTGTAATAAGTGCAGGAAGAAAAAATCAGAAAGTGTCCAAAATACCTGCACCCTTCGAGAAGTTTGACCTTGGTTACTAAGTGCCCCGCGGATACGGAACCGGAGATCAAAATAAATAACAAGAGATGTACCAATGCAATGATGCTATGTATGCTGTCTGTATCATCTGATACCTTTCTGACACTCTTCTGATACCTTTCTGTAATGTAGGTTACAGAAAGGTATCAGATGAGTATCTAATGGGTATCAGATGATATAGACAGCATACAGATCGGAGACCTGTGAAAATCGGTTTAAGGGAATTAAACCGGTAATTTACACCCTCAAAATGCCGCCTTTACCTCCCTGGTTTGACAAGCAGCCAACAATATGAATTCCGCGTTGCTGGAATAAATACCATCCAAGCATGCAATTGAAGCGAAGCTGTGATCAAACTGGTTGTTTAACTCCCCACATAAAAGCATTGGATCAATGATAATGTACCAAATGGTGGTAGTTTCCCTTTCAGAAGTTTGAAGAATTAGACGAGGGAGGGAATTTTTCATAGGCACTTCCATTTGGTTAAGTTCTCCACTACATTTCATAAAACTTACGTTAAGGACAATTCGTATAAACGATAAGCTGTACAATATGAGCTAATGATTTAGTTTGCTAAGCCAGAGACTGAACTTTAAGGGGGTGTAGATTTTTTAGGAGGATTGGAATTGAATAAAAATCGTACTATGGAATATTTCAACCTTAACATAGCAGATATTCATTCGATCAGGTACCCATTAATAATATGAACCTTATTTATTAACTCATCTTACGTAAGAACACTAATAAAAAGAAACACTGATGACACTGATCGAACAGATTATACTGATCTTTAAAAATTGGTTTATTTGCATTCCTCGGAAGAATAAAAGATGGATCACATGATATTGTTGTGGGCTACCAAGTACTCGGTATCAAAACCAATATTCAGTTATGTTTTTTTTTAAACTTCATAATGGGCTATCAGGCAAATTATAAAATAGATAAGATTGGGCTCTGGGGGTCATTGTCTGGTTACTAAGGTTGAATTTAAAAAAGCAAGATTTTTAAAAATCACCTTACGCATGAACATGGATATATAATAAAAAAAGAACACAGATTTATAAAAAAGAAGAAAAATGTACACTGTGTAAAACGCTGTAAATAAAAATAAAAAAAGGTACACAGTGTCACACAGAGTATTACACAGTGTCACACGGTGTAAAAAAAAAACTGTGTACACTGTTTAATACTATGTGAAACACTGTGTACCTTTTTTAGGGTTCTTGCGTATTGTATGTTATTTAAATAAAAAATTGGGAACCCCTACTATGAGATTTTAACTTATTTGTCAAAATTAGATCAGATGGAAACCATTGTTATCAATGTAGAAAATAAATTAAAAGCAAAACGTATTCTCAACGCTGTAAAACTTCTTAATGGGGTGACGAACGCATCATTTGCAAATGACAATGATTTAGAAAATATGCAATATTAAAAGCATGTCAAGCTGCCTGTGAAACCTCAAAAGTAACCAAGAAGGATGTGTTAAATGCATTGAAATGAAAGTTGAATTTAAGAGCTCTTTTATGAAATAATCTAAGTACTTCCGCCTACTCCACATACAGTACCAGTCCCTTTAAATATTCACCTTCGGGATGATAAATATCCACCGGATGATCGGCTGGCTGAACTAGTTGATTAAGAATTCTCACCTTGCGTCCTGAAATGGCTGCTGCCGAGAATACCGCTTCACGGAATTTATCTTTGGTTACCACCTGTGAACAGCTGAAGGTAAATACAATTCCACCTGGGGCAATCTGCTGAAAAGCTTTCAGGTTAAGTCTTTTATATCCTTTAAGCGCTTGAGGCAATGCATCGCGATGTTTGGCAAAAGCAGGCGGATCAAGAATAATAAGGTCATATTTACCTTGATTCTGATCCATATAATTAAAACAATCAGCAACAAAAGCCTCGTGACGGGTATCATCAGGAAAATTCAGTTTCACATTATCATTGGTCAGCTCAATGGCTTTGGCCGACGAATCAACCGAATGCACCATTTTAGCCCCTCCCCTCATGGCATAAAAAGAAAATCCACCCGAATAACAAAACATATTCAATACCTTCCGGTCTTTCGAATATTCCTGCACCAGACGACGGTTTTCTCGCTGATCGACAAAGAACCCTGTTTTCTGACCTTCAACCCAATCAACATTAAACCTATTCCCGTTTTCCAGCACTTCAAACTTAGTAGACACTCCCAGCAGGTATTCATTTTTGGCTTCCAGGTCGGCTTTGAATGGAACAGTTTTTTCACTCTTGTCGTACACTGCATCCAGCCGATCACCCAGAACATCTTTCAATGCTTTGGCAATTGTTTCCCTGATCACATACATTCCGGCCGAATGAGCCTGCATCACAGCGGTTCCATTGTAAAAATCGACGATCAGGCCAGGCAAACCATCGCCTTCACCATGAACCAGGCGATAAACATTGGTATGAGGATTGTCTGCCAAGCCCAGTTTTTGCCTTACTTCAAATGCTTTAGCGAGTTTTCCCCTCCAGAAATTAAAATCAGGTTCTACTTTTTCGAACGAGAAAATGCGGACAGCAATGGAACCAATCTGACAATGACCCATGGCAAGAAAATCGCCTTTGTTTGAAACGACCTCCACCACATCGCCTTCTTCCACCCTACCGACTATTTCATGAATAGCTCCAGAAAATATCCAGGGATGAAAACGCTGAAGCGATTGTTCTTTTCCTGGTTTAAGAATTACCTGGCTGTATATATTGGTCATAGTTTATTGCTTATTGAGAGATTCGTAAATGCGATGAGAAACCCAGGCATCGGTGGCAGCATAAATTTGCTGTGCCTCTGAAAGTTCCAATGCTTCCCAGTTGGTAACCTGTTGGGCTTTTGAAATGCGGTAGCCCAATACGATAGCCGATAATTTTTTAAGGCTGAAATCCAAAATTCCATAGTCTTTCACGTGGTCCTGTAATTCGACAAAGCCACCCGGGTTGAAATTACTCAGCTTTTGTAATCCTTTTATATCGTCACGGATAGCCACGCCAATTTTTTCTATATCAGGATTTTCAAGTATGTTTTTGAGCCCATTTGGTAATCCAATTTTGTTTAACCGAAATAGAAAAGCACGATCTTTGGTGGCCAATTGTAACAATGCCACTTCGTAAACAACCCCTTTTTTAAAGGCTGGTCTGGTTTCGGTATCAAATCCCAGCAACTTTTGTCGCGCCAAGTATTCAATTGAACTCAAATAATCTTCTTTTGACTCCACCAGCATTATTTCTCCTTCAAACTGAATCAGTGGTAGCACAGCCAATTCTTCTTTATCAATACTTACTTTGTACATCATTATTAATCTCCATTATTCTCCCTGGTGTGAAAACCGGTCATTCAGCCAATCAGGATTCTTATTTTTATCTTTTGATTCAGTTTTAGCTTTTTTTAATGTCTCCGGGTCATCCTCATTATTTTCACCATAAATCAGGTTATGAACAGCCCGTAGACAATTCACCAATGTTTGCCCCCACAATGTAGAAAAATTATTTCTGCATTCCCAAACGGCTTGCTCCATCACTTCATCGTTCATTATCCGAAACGACATCACCAGATCTTTCATCTCCTGATAAATATCAGCTACATTTTCAGAAATATTAGATGTAAGCGCCGATTCGCTGAATTGCATACCGGCAACGAAAACTTCCTGGTAATCATCACTGGCGCCTGTATGCTGAAGAATTTTCTTTTGGATCATGTCGTAATCAATTTCGGTTACAAATTTCTCCAGATCATCCTCAGCCTCGAATTCAAACTCAGGCAACAAACTGGCTTTCAAATATAAAAGTGGGAGTATTTTTTGCAAACGGCTCAGGAAAACAGGAGTCTCAAGATCGTCAGATCGTTCCAGAAAGCTGCAAAATTCGTTGGCTACGGTAATAAATTCAATAACATTTTTTGAATAAGCTATACTATTCAATCCTTCTTCTCTCATGAAAAGTGTTCTTAAAATTATGCCGCAAAAGTACAAATAATTTTTGTTCAGAAGGTTGAAGCTTGAAGTAATATTGATTGGACCCTGATGGTTAAGGGTAATGGAAAAAGTATTTTCTATTTTTCAATGAATTAAAAGCTGTTTAAATTTCGTTTTCTAAATCATGAAGAATACTATAGTGTCGCGTTATAGCTATTGTGACGCTTCTGGCTTCACGAACCATGAAAGATGCTGCGTCACACTAAATGGAACACGACAATACTGTCGTGTTTCAGCTAAAAGGACGCTGCGACTTATGAATGGTAACCTATAACATCGAAGGTTTTTATAAATAATAGGCACATTCAAAAATCAATTAACTACCAATATGTTGGTTGTAGGTTGCACCTTTGTAATGTTTTAAACAGCAGTGACTTAAATCGTTTTTGGGTGCAACCAGAGATATTAAGGTTTTACCCCGAGTACTCGGGGTCACCTCTGTGGTTGCACCCATTTTCAATATTAAATGTTCACAATCAGCTTCTTACAGGGGTACAACCTGCAACCAACATCTTTCGGTGAATTGAATTTTATTCACAACTATTATCTGTAAGGCGACATCACTTTTGTATGACAGCTAAAATGTGGTAATGGATTCCATTTTGGCGGATGCCGGAAGTGTCAAAGTATTGAAAAACCTTGTATCCATCAATACTTATTTGACACTATACAAGTAATGAAAACTTTAATTAGGTCACCCTTTTCGCCATTCCATCCGGTTATCGACCCGATAGGAAATCTTTTCATTTTCGAGCAGCCACCGTACTATTTTTACTACATTATCCGTGTTTCCCTCAATTTGTTGTAGCAATTCCTCGTAAAAACAAGGTTCTGTCAACACTTTCTTTATTTTTTCGCTAATGGTATCAAACTCGTAGGTACTCACATTTAATTCGTTTCGGGCCATGCACACATCGCATTTGCCGCACCGGACAGACTCTGTTTCGCCAAAGTATTGAAGCAACAACTGGCTTCGGCATTTGTGTGCAGAGGATGCATAATGGATCATGGCCTCAATCCTGTTCAGGTAATCGCGTTTCCGGTCCTGATAATTTTCTTTGCTGATTTTAAGACGTTCCATGTCAATGCGCTCTTTGGAGAAAATGATAAAAGGGGTTTTCTTTTGTGGAATGTAGTCAATGACCTTCTGGGTCCTCAATCTAACCAAATACTGGTAAACTAAATCTGGGTTCACATTTGCCCTTTTGGCAAGCAATTTTTCATCAATCTGAACATAGTTGGTAAACAAGCCGGTATAGGATCGTAACAGCAATTTAATGAAGCCGTCGAAATCAGCATTGGCTACCTGAAATTTATACAGATCATCACGATCCACCTTGAAATATACTTTAGACGGGTTGTCCAAATCGTCTGTCAATTCCAGATAACCTTCACGCTGTAATATTTTAAGGCTATTGTAAACCTCCGTAATCTGAAAAGAAAATCTGGAAGCAAACATTCCCATGCTGAATTCAAAAATCTGATCTTTTCCAAAACCAACAGCCAGTTGGTAAAAATTACAGATTGCTTCATAAATGCGTTTTATCACGTCGGGTTCGGGAAATGATTTGGCCACATTCTTCTGCAATTTTATCTTATCGCTATTGTTGAACAGCAAAACTGAATAGGCTATTTTACCATCGCGCCCTGCCCTACCCGCTTCCTGAAAATAGGCTTCAATAGAATCGGGCGTTTCCAGGTGGATCACGAACCGTACATCCGCTTTGTCGATGCCCATTCCAAAAGCGTTGGTTGACACAATGACCCGACACCGTCCACTTTTCCAATTTGCCTGACGCTCCGACCGGGTATGAGAACTCAAACCTGCATGGTAATAATCAGCCGATATTTTGTTTTTCCTGAAAAGCTCACTGACTTCACGGGTTTGCTTACGGCTTCTAACATAAACAATTCCAGTACCTTTGGCTTTTTGAACCGCCTTTAACAGGTAATTAATTTTATCTTCTTCACTACGGACCAGATAAATCAGATTGCTTCGGTAATAGCTTGTCCTGAGTACGTTTTTAGCCTCGAATTTTAGTTGCTTCTGAATATCTTCGATCACCTGAGTAGTAGCAGTAGCCGTTACCGCCAACACAGGAACATCGGGCAATAAGTTGCGCAATTCGGCAATTTTGAGATACGATGGCCTGAAATCGTACCCCCATTGCGAAATACAATGCGCCTCATCTACTGCAATAAGATTCACATCCAATTGATTGATGCGCTCTTTGAAACGTTCAGTTGAAATACGTTCAGGAGAAAGATATAAAAACTTATAACTTCCCCAGGCCGCATTGTCGAGTGCAATTTTTATTTCAGGCATTGTCATTCCAGAATAAATAGCAAGCGCTTTAATTCCACGCTCATTCAGATTTTCAACCTGATCTTTCATCAAAGCAATCAGAGGTGTGATTACCAAACAAATACCTGGTTTCGAAAGCGAATATACCTGGTAAGTCACCGACTTGCCACCACCGGTTGGCATCAATCCAAGCGTATCTTTCCCGCTGGCGACCGATTCGATGATCTCCTCCTGCAAGGGCCTGAATGCTGTGTAGCCCCAATATTTGGTCAGTATTTGTTGAAATTCGCTCAATGTAATATTCTAATGTTATCGTGTTGCCTATTATCCACTATTGCCAGTCTTTTCGACCAATTGTATCATTGGGTTATCCTCTTTCCATCACTTCTGATGCTGCTTAACAAATTTTAATGAACATTAATGTTAATGTTATTGGTACAACTAAATAATCAGATGCTTTGTAGCTGATTTTTTAGTAGTTTTGTCTTTCAACCAAAATATAAAAATACACATAAATGTTGTTTTTTTTCGATAAAGTTGTATCCAAAGGTTTAACTTTTAACAATATATTGTTAATGGCCTATTATTCAGCGGTTTTACCTTGCAATTTTGAACTTTTCACTTGGTTTAGTAGACACATGATGATGAACATGCCTCTTGTAAATTCTGCGGCCAAGGCCTATGATGAACCATCTGTTTTCAACATTTAAATGTAAATTAGCAACCACTTCTCATTCAAGTAATATTAAAACCATGATTAGATTATTCTATGTAATTGTATTTATCTTTTTTTCTCTCACTCTTTCTGCTCAGAAAAAAGATCAGGTTATTATGACGATTGGCGATCTTCCGGTTACCAAAGAAGAGTTTACGGCCAACTACCAGAAAAACAATACCAATGTCCTGGATGAAAAAGACAAAAAAACACCTGTTGAATATCTCGACCTCTATGTCAACTTCAAGCTAAAAGTCCTTGAAGCACAGAAGCTGGGTTATGATACCGCCAGATCATTCATTGATGAATTAAAAGGCTATCGCAAGGAACTGACCCGCCCGTACCTTACCAACGTTTCTTTTAACGAAGAAATGGTGAATATAGCCTATCACCGCACCCAATACGAAAGAAAAGCAAGCCATCTACTAATTCTTGCTACTCCGGAAGCTTCACCGGCAGATACTTTGGCGGCATGGAATAAAATTGCCGGGCTGCGTAAACAAATCATGGAAGGAGCCGATTTTAACGAAATTGCTGGTAAACATTCAGAAGATCCTTCAGCCAAAGAAAACAAAGGATTATTAGGCTATTTTAGTGCTTTTCAAATGGTTTACCCGTTTGAAGACATGGCTTACCGTACGCCTGTGGGACAGGTTTCTGAAATTATCCGCACACGTTTTGGATACCATATCATCAAAATTGATGATGAGCGTTTAACTCGCGGGGAAATCAAGGTTGCCCATATCATGAAAATGTTCCCCAAACAAGCTTCCGAAGAAACCATTGCTAATTTGAAATTGAAGATCGATAGTATTTATCAGAAAGCCACCAGTGGCGCTGATTTTGCAGAATTGGCAAAAGTAAATTCTGATGATAAAAAGTCGGCGGTTGAAGGTGGGATAATGACTTGGTTTACTCCAACTAACATGGTTCCTACATTTGCTGAGGCTGCATTTGCCTTAAAAAATGATGGAGACATTTCACCTGTAATCCGCACTCCTTATGGCTGGCACATCATTAAACGCCTTGAACTGCGAACTACCCAACCGCTCGAAAAAATTCGTACAGACCTGGAAACCAAAATTAAACAAAATCCAGCGATCAGTAAATACAGTGACGATTTGTTCGATCATAAACTTAGAGCAGAATATCAGTTGAAAATTGATGAAAATAATCTGGCAAAATTAATTGATGCAGTCTCCGATTCTGTCAGCAGACAAAACTGGTCCAATACTGCTAATTCATTGAAAAGCAATACGATCATTCAATTTGCCAATCAAACATTCACCATCGGCGACTTTTCCAATTACCTTGAAAGTCAAAAGTTTTCGGTTGATGCTCCCAATCCTGTATTGGCATTAAAAACCATGCTCAATAAATTCATCAATCAGCAACTGCTTAGTTATGAAGATGCTCAACTTGAAATTAAACATCCTGAATTTGGACGCATCATCAAAGAATACCATGATGGCATTCTTCTGTTCAATATTTCGAAAGACAAAATCTGGGATGTAGCTTCAACCGACAGCGTCCGCCTGCAAAAATTCTACGACAGCACAAGCAAAAAATATTTCTATGGCGATCGTTACAAAGGTTGGATCATTCAAGCAAAAGACAATGACATGCGTACCAAGATTGAAACAATGTTTGACCAAAAAGAGGTTGGTAAACAAGAACTTACAGAACTTTTTAACACCCCAACTGAAAATAATATACAGATTACAGATGTGGCAACTGAAAAAGGGGACAATCCGATAGTGGATTATTTTATTTGGAGCGGGCCAAAACCTACAGGTTTTGATGAAACTACTACCTTTGTCCACGGAAACATTGTTAAGAATGAACAGAAAAGCTTGAAGGAAGCCTGGGGGTTATACTCCTCCGATTTTCAGGATCAAGTCGAAAAAGAATGGATTGATTCATTAAAACTAAAATATCCGGTTAAAATAAATAATAAAGTAATCAAAAAAGTTCAAACAGTTATATAAGAAAACCAGGTGCCTAAATCTTTGTTCTTGTTTCATTGTTGACCTTATGCAGCTTAATTTGCTGATAAATGTGAACCTATTGCAAAGAGTAGGCCTTGATAACAAAAAAGTAAAACTATATAAAATAAAAAATAATCTTTTATGATCAAAAAAATAATTGGTTTATTTATACTGATGGGATTTGTGGCAATAAGCAATCAAACCAATGCACAAGATAAAGTTGTTGACCAGATTATATCTGTTGTAGGTAAAAATATTATCCTGAAGTCGGACATTGAAAATATGTTTCAGCAGCAGCAGGCACAGGGAATTACTACCGAAGGCGATATGAAATGTGAGATTCTGGAAAACTTACTGGTAGAGAAATTATTGTTGGCAGAAGCGGAACTCGATACAACGATCATTGTCAGTGATAGCCAGATTAATCAAAGCCTTGAACAACGTATCCAATATTTTATTTCACATCTTGGATCAGAGAAAGAGGTGGAGGCCTACTTTAAAAAGTCAATCATCGAACTCAAAGCGGATATGCAGGACGTTATCAAAAACCAGCAGATGACCCAGCAAATGCAGGGAAAAATTATGGATAAAGTAACAGTTTCCCCTGCCGAAGTAAGGCTCCACTTTAAAAATCTTCCTTCAGCCGAAATCCCACAAATTGATGCTCAGATTGAATATGCACAAATTGTTGTTCAACCAACCATCAGTTTGGAAGAAGAAGACCGCATTAAATCTACGCTGCGCGAACTGAAACGACGTATTGAAAGCGGTGAAAGTAGTTTTGCTACTATGGCGGTAATGTATTCGGAAGATGCCTCCGCCAAAGATGGTGGTGCACTTGATTACATGGGACGTGGAAACCTCGATCCAGCCTATGCCGCAGCAGCTTTTAACCTAAAAGGCGATAAAGTTTCGAACGTTGTCAAAAGCGATTTTGGATACCACCTTATACAAGTAATTGACCGCAAAGGCGAACAGCTCAAAACCCGCCATATTATTATGATGCCAAAAGTTACTCCTTTAGCCCTGGAAAAAGCATTCAGCCAGATTGATAGCATTGCCGATTTTATACGTAAGGGAACCTTTAAATTTGAAGAAGCTGCCTTACGATATTCGTACGATAAAAACTCACGCAACAACGGCGGAGTGGTGATCAATCCTGAAACCGGCGAGTCGAAATGGAAATTGACGGAATTAGAACCTGACGTTAGTAAAATTATCCCAAAAATGAATATCAACGAGATATCTAAACCCTTTTTAACACTTGATGACAAACAACGACAAGTGTATAAAATTGTGAAACTCATTAGCAAAACCAGTCCACACGCAGCCAACCTACGCGACGACTATGTTGAGTTAAGCAACATGTACATGGCTTCGAAAAAAGAAAAAGAGATGGACGGGTGGATTCGTGATAAACAGCTGGGAACTTATGTACGCATTGATCCAACTTATACAAACTGTAATTTCAAATACAAAGGGTGGATAAAGTAAAAGAGTTTTAAGTTTCAAGTTTCAAGTTAAGAATAGTTATGAATTTTGCGTTCAGCATTGTAAGAACGAAACATACCGGCATTGGGCAACACCTTGTGGTAAAATGGAAAGAGAAAAATAAATTAATAATCAACAGATAATAAGTTGGTTAATAACAGAATAAGGAAAATTGAAAAGATGACTTTTAAAAATGAAGTTGAAGCTGTTAATGCACTGAAAAATAAGTTTGATCAGTTGCGTTCCGAAATAAAAAAGCGTATTTACGGACAAGATGACATCATCAATCAGGTATTGGTTGCCATGTTTAGCCGCGGGCATTGCTTGTTAATTGGTGTTCCGGGACTTGCAAAAACATTGCTGGTGAATACCATTTCCGAGGTGCTCGGGCTTCAATACAAGCGTATTCAGTTTACACCCGACCTGATGCCATCTGATATTATAGGAACCGAGATTTTGGACAAAGACCGTGAATTCAAATTTATTCGCGGCCCAATCTTTGCCAATATCATTTTGGCTGACGAGATCAATCGTACACCGCCAAAAACACAAGCTGCCCTCCTTGAAGCAATGCAGGAACATTCGGTAACAGCTGCAGGCCAAAAATACTTACTTGACAATCCGTTTTTTGTATTGGCGACCCAAAATCCCATTGAGCAGGAAGGCACTTACCCACTTCCCGAAGCACAGCTCGACCGCTTCATGTTCTCTATATGGCTCGATTATCCCAAGTTTGAGGATGAATTGACCATCGTACAAAATACCACTTCTGACTTCTCTGCCCATTTAAACGAAATTATCTCTAAAGAAGAGATCCGCTATTTTCAGGATTTAATTCTGAAAGTTCCGGTGAACGATCATGTGCTGAAATATGCTGTCGGCCTGTCATCTAAAACACGTCCCAATACTGAATTGGCAGCCCCTATAGCGAATAAATACCTCAAATGGGGAGCAGGGCCGCGTGCCTCACAATACCTTGTGCTGGGTGCAAAAACACATGCAGCGCTTCAGGGAAAATTCTCACCAGATATAGATGATATCAAAAAGGTAGCCGTCAGCATTCTTCGTCACCGTATTATTAAAAACTATAAGGCTGAAGCTGAAAATATTTCGGTAGAAGACATTATTTCAGAATTGATGAAATAACCGGATGAAAATAAGTTATATAATAAGTACAATGAGCCGTCATGTTTTTATTGGACTTTGCGTTTTGTTCGCTTTTTCAGGAACAAGTTATGCCCAAACAAAAAAAAGGGTTGAGATTCTTCATAGTGATTTTGGAAATTACAATGAAAGGATTGTTGCCAACGCCCAGCGCCTTATTGGAAATGTACAAATAAAAGTGAATGGCGCATTGATGTGGTGTGACAGTTTGTATTCCTATACCAACAAAAATACAGTAGACGCTTTCGGAAGGGTACACATCGTCCGTGGTGATACATTGAATATGTATGCTGATTTTATTAACTATAATGGCGACACCAAACTAGCCAAAGCCCGCCGGAATGTAAAACTTATCGACAAAACAATTACTTTAACCACTGACTCCCTGGATTATGATATGACCACGGATCTGGCTTCGTATAATAATTTCGGAACGATCAAAGACTCAAGCAACGAGTTGACTTCACTTATTGGTCAGTATCACGTCAACAAAAAAAAAGCATATTTCCAGAAAGATGTAAATGGGACTACCAAGGATTACAAGATTAAATCAGATACCTTAATTTACTTTACCCTTACTAAAAAAGTATATATTGAAGGGCCAACCCATATTTTTAATGAAAAAGATACCCTATATGCTGAATTAGGCTGGTACGACAGCATGAGCAATCAGTCACACCTGACTAAGAAGCCCAGAATTTGGAATGTAAACCAAATAGTAAAAGCCGATTCTATATTTTATGACAAGGAAAAAGGTGACGGATTGGCCATGGGAAATGCCTGGATTGAAGATTTCGAAAATAAAATCATCGTGCAAGGAAACAAGGTAGTCTACAACGATTTGACTAAAATTGCCACAGCAACTGATTCAGCGATGCTGATCCAGTATTCCGAAACCGATTCATTGTTCCTACATGCTGAAATTCTTAGAACAATGCCCGACACGACTAAAACCATAAAATTAAATCCATCGGCTAAGGCATCTAAATTATTGACTTCCAAAGCGATCGTCAAAGATACACTTTCCACTATCGATCTTGAAACAGCGGAAATGAATGCAAAATCATTGAGTATAGACTCTATTGATGTAGATACATTTGTTCAGGATACAACAGCCATTGAAAAACCCAAAGATGCACGTTTGGTGCTGGCTTATTACAAAGTCAGATTTTTCCGTTCAGACATGCAAGGCAAGTGCGATTCGTTGGCCTACTGGTCAAAAGACTCTACTATTCAACTCTATACCGACCCGGTGCTCTGGTCAAACAAAAACCAGATTACGGCCAACTACATCGAAATGATTAACAGGACCAAAGATCCGGATGAGATAAGAATGAAAGAAGATGCTTTTATCATTTCCATGGAAGATGATAGTATCCGCTTCAATCAGATTAAAGGGAGAAACATGGTAGGTTTTGTGCGCAAAAATGAACTCTACAAAATTGATGTAAATGGAAACGGACAATCCAATTACTATGCTTATGACAAAAAGGGTATTATCGGATTGAACAGAGCCGAAAGCAGCAATATTATCATTTATCTGACGAAGGGTAAAGTCAGCAGGATAGTCCTTATCAAATCACCTGAAGGAGAACTTAAACCCATGAGCGACATTGAGGAAGGCGATAAACAGTTGCCCGGATTCAAATGGCAGCAAGACATCAGGCCAAAATCCAAATATGATATTTTCAGAACGGTAGAAACTATTCAGCCTAAGTAAAATATATCTTCAGCATTGTCAATAATTATAGTTCACAAATTTGGTGAGATTATATAGATCTATCCGTTGTGAAAATCATTCAACCCAGGCATAGAATATGAAATGGGAGACCTGCTTCTTTTATATTGCTTTTCTACCTGTGGAATTAAGTTAAAATCTTATGTTGATTCATTGTCAGGCAATACTCATGCCTGGTTTTTATAGTTCATAATTGAAATAATCGTATGAAAATGATTAAAATTATTTGAAGGATATCTATAGGTTATTAGAAGATCGTTCATAGGTTATTCGAAGGTTATTCGAAGGTCGTTTGAATGTGTTCTAACAACCAATGAATAACGTTCTAATAACCAATGTATAATTTTCTAATAATTATAAGCCATTCCGCTTGGCCCTAATCTGCACTATCCAGCCTATCGCCAGTGTTATATCAACCAAACAATGACGCTTTGAACATCATTGCCTCAATACCCCCTATCGTAAAAGGTGTGAGTAAGGAAAATAAGGTTACTGGAGAAAACAAATTAAAGGAGTAAAGTAAAACAAATAGAAAAGAACCGTCATGCGATATTTCAACTTTGACACAGGCCACTATTCATGTTAAACTACTTAGGGCTTGACATTTATGGCGCCCATTTTTAGAATGTCGTAATTGCGTTCGTAGGATGTAACGAACAGGCTTTGGTTCATGTAACCTCCCATTGGAGCCACTCTCTTGAAACTAAAATTCATTTGAGTAAGTTCCATCGGATATTGTGGCAAACAGTCTTTGAAATCTTTTCCGTAGCGGTAAAGCGCACTCAGGAAATAATAGGAAACATCGAAACCCTGGTGACTGAACTGTGAAGGTTCACCTAAAAATGTTTCGCGGTAACGGCCAATGAACCGACGCACCAACGGTTTGGTATAATCGACAAAGGTGGGCGATAAATAACGTAACCGGATATGGTGGTAATTCTCTGTCTGGATACTTTTCAGCTTGGGCAAATTGGAAGTTCCTATCAATACAATGTTGTAATTTTCGGCAAGGGCATTCAGATTGGTTACTGCAACGCTCACCTGGGCCTCATTATCAGATGGGATCATAAAAATATTCTCATCCGTTTCGTCTAAAAGTGATTTTGCTGAATTCAATCCTTGAGTCTGAAAATTGTATTCGTGGAATAAATTTTTATTGATTTTTGTCAATTGACGGGCAGCCATCAGTTTCTCTTTACCCACTTCTGCCAGTCTTGCTTCTATTGAATTTGATTTGGCAGCCATTGTAAGCATAACGAAATTCTTGTCTCTAAAGTTGTTGGCAATATATTGGGCGGTCTGTTCAACCTGGTATTCTTTGGTTGGATTGACTTTAAAATAGTAAGGATTATTTTGTTCATAATTGCCTGTAGAAGCCAAAGGGGAAACCATTGGTATCCTATTCTTGGCAGCAAACGAAGCAACGCTTTCCTGTAATTCGTGATACACGGGCCCAATAATTAAATCCAATTCACGAAACACATCCAGTTGCAGCAAACCATTGATCATGTTCTGATTGCTGGCATCAAAAACACACAATTCGATGTTCATTCCTTTTTGCTGAAGGCTGTCGATGGCCAAAAGGGCCCCCTGATAGAATTCGAGAAAACTCTCAGCCTTCGGATCAATGCTTATTCCATTGGTGACAACTATAGAATCAGTATTTACTGTATTCAACGGTTTGCTGAGTTGGCTGAAATCTATTTCGTTAAGAAGAACTCCTTCATTGAGTTCCGATGGATTGATAGGATTGTTGCCCTGAAGGTATAAAGGCAATAGAAGTGCTACTTTGTATTTTTGGTGATTATCACCATTTATTGGATTGCAATTTCCAGGTTCAATATCTTTTGAAGCTTCTGCAATCATACCACTTTCAGGTTCCTGCTCTGCTTTAGTACTATTGGCCGCTTCTGAAGGCTTCGGAACAAGAATGATCTCGCCAGTCTCCAGGCTTCTTCCAAATAATGATGGATTGGCCTTTTTCAGTTCACTTACTTCAATATCGAAATGTGAAGCCAATGAAAAAAGAGTTTCACCTTTTTCAACTTTATGCTTTTCAAAACTATAAACTGGAAGTTCATTAGCTTTTGACTGCCGGGTATTCTTCTGTGGAACTCTCAACCGGTCACCTACCTTCACTCCATTGGCAAGCGAGGGATTCAGGCGGATAAGTTCTTCATTGGCAACTACATATTTCTGACCCAAAGAGAACAATGTCTCTCCACCAACGACTGTATGTATACTGAATCCAACTTCAGGTTTGACTTCCGGAGCAATTGATTTTACAGTTTCGCTTTTTGTTGCAGGCTGAAGGGAGGAGGCAATTGCCGGAACTTTTAAAACCTTCCCTATCGCCAATCCATTGGCGATTTCAGGATTATAACCGATTAGTTCTTTTTCTGTAATCCCGTATTGCCGGGCAATAGAATAGATAGTTTGATTGGGCGATACTTTGTGGTAATAAAATTGAGATTCAGCGGCAGCAGTTTTAGCTACCGGTTTTTCATGTTTAAGTTTAGCTGTCTCCTTTTTTAGCGGTATCTTTATTGTAGTGCCAGACTTTAAAACGGTTGTCATATCAGGGTTAGCCATTTTTAAATCGGCTTGTGTTACTTTATATGTCAGGCTCAAACCATAAGATGTTTCACCCTTCTTTACTGTATGTAGCAAGTATTTATTACCTGAAATTTCGATCTCTTTCTGAGAAAACCCAGGTTGAGTATTCAAAATAAATACAGCAAATATGCAAATCGAGATATATAATTTCATGATCGTGACAAGAATTTAATCTGATTCAAAAGTAACAGAAATGTTGGTCTTAAAAAAATCCTTCTTTCTAATAAAAATATAGATACACCTGAACGTATCAGAATCAGGTGATTGGCTAAATAATGGGAAACACTTCCCTACTCAAATGAAAGGTCAGCCATGGTATCACGGTAAACAGAGAATACTCTTGCCCGGGAAATAAAACCAATATATTGACCCTCATCGATCACTGCCAGGTTATAGCGTTTGCAAGCTTTGAATTTTTCAACCACTACCTCCACTGAATCTTTCGGTGATATGAAAAATTCAGGCATGTACATCAGGTCACTGACACTGATTTTTTCATACAATTCCTGCTCAAACATAAGGTTCCTGATATCATTGAGCTTGATCATTCCCAGCATCATTCCATTTTCATCGACCACTGGAAACATATCCCGTTTCGACCTTGCAATAAAATAGGTCATTTGCCCTAAATTAAGTTCAGGTGAGAGGATTTCGAAGTCGGTTTCAATTAAATCTTTCACGTTCATAAAATGCATGGCAGCCTTGTCTTTGTGATGGGTAACCAATTCGCCCAATTCAGCCAATCGTTTGGTGTAAATTGAATGAGGTTCAAAGCGGGTAGCTATCACATAGGCAACGGTTGCTGAAACAATTAAGGGTACCAGTAACTGGTAACCTCCTGTTATTTCAGCAATCAGGAAAATGCCCAGTAATGGAGCATGCATTATCCCAGCCATCAAGGCGCCCATTCCTGCCAGCGCAAAATTGGCATAGGGCAAATTTAACCCAAAAAATGTATTCATTGAAAGTGATAAAATATAGCCCCCCATGGCACCCATAAACAAGGTAGGGGCAAATATTCCGCCCACTCCTCCGCTGGATGTAGTGATGGCCATTGCAACTACTTTCAGCATCAGAATTATTACGAGGATGATTAGGAAAACATAGGGGTCATCTTTCCAGTCAAAGAATACGGAGTTATTCAACAAATCAGGTCCTTGCCCATTAAATATTTTAATGATCGAATCATAACCTTCACCCCATAAAGAAGGAAAAATAAAGACCATCAAACCCAATGAAATTCCACCTAGGATTAGCTTTGTATAACTATTTTTTATTCGTTTGAAACGACTTTCAACAAACATTCCGGTGCGGGTAAAATAAAAAGAAATGAGCCCACACAGTATGCCGAGTAAAATATAATAGGGTAGATTACTGTAATCGAATTGGTATTTAATTGAAAAATGAAGCAGAAACGAATCGCCCATAAAAAAATAAGCCATTGTAGCGGCAGTAATTCCTGAGATCAATAGGGGAATGAGTGATGCCATGGTCAAATCAAGCATCAGCACTTCCAGGGTAAACATGATTCCGGCAATTGGAGCTTTAAAGATACCGGCAATGGCACCAGTGGCACCGCAACCAATGAGCAAACGCACCTGATTCTGATTGAGCTTAAACAAACGTGAAATATTTGAGCCGATGGCTGCTCCTGTGTAAACGATGGGTGATTCGGCTCCGACAGATCCCCCAAAGCCAATGGTGAAACCGCTGGTCACCATGGATGAAAACATATTATGGGCCTTTATCTGGCTTCCTTTTTTGGAAAGCACTGATAAGATTTTAGATATACCATGACTAATGTCGTCTCTGACCAGATATTTCACAATTAACAAGCTAATCAGAATACCTATCATTGGATAGGCAAGGTAATAAAAGCTTTCGGCTGAAGCTTTGAAATGTCTGGTTAAAAAATAACTGACATAATGAATAAAATTTTTAAGCATAAAAGCCGCAGTCCCGCTCAGGATTCCGACAAATAAACTAAGTATGTATATTAAGTTTTTTTCTGAAACCTCAGACAACCATTTCTCAAAGCGTTTATTCATTAAATTTTATTTGATTATTGATTTTTCTTCTTGAAAGCCTCTTTCATACTCTTCCAGAAAGGTTTTTTTGTCGGTTGATCAACAGGCTTGGCTTCCGGAGTGTTGGTCTGCTGATTTTTGATAATTTCTTTTGATTTAAGTTCTTCTTTCTCCTGTCTGTTTTTACCGCCAAACAAGTTTCGGAAGAAGCCTCCTTTGACTTCCAGCATTTCGCGGTAAGGTGGAATTGCCATCATTGCCAAACTTTCCTCGGAAGGCGATGCAAATGAAGTATTTTTCAATGACTGAAACTTGCTATTGTTCAAAATCTGGCTAAAAAACTGACCTACAATAGGCAGTGCGGTATGTCCGCCAGCGCCGGTTCCCAATGTCCGGAAATGGATGGAAGGATCTTCTCCCCCAACCCATGCGCCAGCAACCAACGTGGGAGTCATCCCGATAAACCAACCATCCGCCTGATCTTGGGTTGTACCGGTTTTACCGGCAAAAGCACAATCAATGCCCCATTTAGTACGGATGGCACTACCGGTTCCTTCATTGACTACAGATTTGAGCATTTGGGTAATTATACGGCAATTTTCGGAGGATGCAAGTTGTTCATGGGATTGAATATTATCAAATTTCTCGAGCATTACCCTTTTGTTAGATTCAATAGACTTCAAATAATAGGGTTTTATCTTTCTTCCACCATTGATAATTTCAGCATAAATACAAACCATTTCTTCTAGCGAAACTGAGGCAGTGCCCAATGCAAGAGATGGATATTGAGGCAATTCAGAATTTATGCCCATGCGTTTGGCCAGATCAATAACGTTGGATATTCCTGTTTGAATTAACACATCCACGGCAATTGTATTGATCGACTTCGCCAATGCTCCTTCCATGGAATAAAAACCTGTGTAATCATCATGCGAATTCTCAGGTGACCAGTTATCATATTCTTCATACACCTTTTTCTCATTCGGGAAATAAGTATCAGGCAAAATTCCGGCTTCAAGGGCTGCCAAATAAACGATTGGTTTAAATGTAGAACCGATCTGCCGTTTTGAGATGGTATGATCATACTGAAAATAACGGAAATCATTTCCACCAATATATGCTTTCAGTTCTCCTGATGATGGATCCATGGCCATAAAACCAGTATTCAATATCTTCAGGTAATATTGAATGGAATCCATTGGAGTCATAGAAATATGCTTGCCTCCATCCCAAGAAAATAAAGAAATGGAAGTTGGAGTTTTAAATATCTCCTTTATTCTATCTTCAGGAACACCCTGGCTTTTTAGATTTTGATATCTATCTGAGCGTTTCATGGCACGTTTCACAACCGATTGATCATTCCCCCATGGGTTGCTTTTAGCCCAGTGTTCATCAAAAAGTAGCTGTAGATTCTTCATTTGATCTGAAACAGCTTTTTCAGCAGCCATTTGCATATCAAAGTCAATGGTTGTTTTAACGTTTAAACCATCGGTATATAAATTATAAATAGACTGATCTTCCTTTAGATGATCATCACACCAAGTTTGAAGTAAAGGACGAAGTTTCTCCATCAGATAAGGTGCAGGGCCTTCGTTGTAGGTAATCAGGTTATAGGTAAGTTCCATGGGTTCTGCCTTGTACAATTTTGCTTCTCCTTCTGAAATATAACCGTATTTAAGCATTTGTTCCAATACTACATTGCGTCTTTCAAGGGAGCGTTCAGGATTTTTTCTCGGATTATAACTGTTGTTGGCTTTAAGCATGCCAACTAAAGTGGCCGCCTCGTTCACCTTCAATTTGGCCGGTGATTTATTGAAGAATCGTTCAGAAGCAACTTCAATGCCGAAGATATTTTCGGCAAAAGGAACTGTATTTAGGTAAAGAGTGATTATTTCTTCTTTGGTATAAAGCTTTTCGAGCCGGTATGCAATAATTGATTCCCTCAATTTATTGATCGGCATAGTTAATGGGCCAAAAAATTTGCGGGGATATAAATTCTTGGCAATTTGCTGGCTCAAGGTACTTCCCCCTCCTCCACTTCTATTTTGTAGTAAAACAGATTTAACAAATACACGCATTAGGGCTACCTCATCGATTCCACGGTGTTGATAAAATCGGGAATCCTCAGTAGCAATTAGTGCATTAACCACATTGGGAGAAATCTGATCAAAACTCACATTGCTGCGATTCTCTATATAATACCGGCCCAGCAAACGGCCATCATTTGCAAAAACTTGTGTGGCTACTGGATTTTTTATTTTATGCAATACCTCAGTCGAAGGCACCGGGCCAGTAAACCCAACGTAAACCACGAGGAAAAGTAGAAAAGCCAATAGTAATAAAGCAACGCCTGTCTTTAATAGAAACATAAAAACTTTTCGTCCGAAACTTTTTGAAGAACCGGATTTTTTATGGACTGATGATTTGGTTTTAACTGAAGATATGGGTATTTTCTTTTTCATCCCCTGAATTCATTTGGATTTACGATAACATGTATAACAACAAAAATAATCCAAAAATAACAATTTTCATTATATATATAATGGCTTACCATGTTTGGGTTGGTCAAAATTAATCTAAAATGAGATTACATCAGATTTAAACGATAAAAGTTAAACTTAATTTCAAATAGATTGTATTTGTTATTAGAAATCAAATTTCCTTAAATTTAATTTGAATGTAAAATGAAAATTGCTATTTCCGGAGCAAATGGATACATTGCCAAAAATCTGATGTGGGAGCTAGAGGCCGACCATCATACAATCGTACCAATACAAAGAGACGTCCTGTATAATGTTGATCAGCTAACCACATTACTTTCAGATATTGAAGTCGTTATCAATCTGGCAGGGGCGCCAATTCTACAAAGATGGACAGAGAACAATAAGAATGAAATATTAAAAAGCAGGATTGAAACTACCCGAAATATCGTTAAAGCCATCAATGGGTTGCCTGAAAACAACAAACCCAGGACTTTCATATCAGCTTCAGCCATTGGTATTTACGCGCCTGATGTAGTGCATACAGAAGAAAGCACTTTATTTTCAAACGATTTCGTGGGTGAAGTTGTTAGAAACTGGGAAGATGCCTCAACTGATTTAACACCGAAAGTACGTAAGGTGATTTTCCGGATTGGCCTTATTTTAGGAAAAGAAGCAAAAACCATTCAGGAATTGTTACCCGTTTTTAAAATGGGACTAGGCGGAAAGATCGGATCAGGAAAACAGCCATTTCCTTTTGTCCATATATATGATGTAGTAAACGCGTTCGTTTGGGGCATGCAAAATGAAAAGGCACAGGGAATTTACAATCTGGTAGCTCCTGATAACATTGACAATAGAACTTTTACCCAAGTATTGGCAAATTCATTAAAAAAACCGGCATATTTAACCGTTCCCGGATTTACCCTAAAATTGGTTCTTGGTAAAGCTTCTTCTTTAATTTTGCAAAGCCCGCAGGTTAAGCCTGAGCGGTTGATTAATGAAGGTTTTGTGTTTCTATTTCCTGATATAAAATCATGTATTGCTGAAGTGATAGTATAGGTTTGATTTAAGCCACTACTTTATTTCGAAGGTACGTTAATAGCATAAAAAAAACCCTGTTGTTGCCAACAGGGTTTTTAATATAGTATTCAATTATACCAATACATTCAATTGTGGGCCAGAAACTTTCAATGCAATAGCAGCATCGTTGTCGCAATATTGTTCAAAGTTCTTAATATACTTAGCAGCCAATAGTTTTGCTTTTACAGTCCAGTCAGCTTCCGTTGGATAAGTGTCGCGAGGGTCAAGAATACCTTCCGAAACATTGTTCAAAGCTTTAGGAACCACAAGATTCAATACAGGGATTCTTACTGTTTCAGCTTTTTCAATTGAACCATTGATAATAGCATCAATGATAGCACGTGTATCTTTCAACGACATACGTTTGCCTGTTCCGTTCCAACCTGTGTTTACCAAGTAAGCTTTAGCTCCATGTTCCTGCATTTTACCTACCAATGTTTTTGCATACATAGTTGGGTGCAAAGTAAGGAATGCTTCACCAAAGGCAGGAGAAAATGACATTTGTGGTTCAGTGATACCGCGTTCTGTACCTGCCAATTTTGAAGTGTAACCGCAAAGGAAGTGATATTGAGCTGATTGATCATCCAAAATAGAAACCGGAGGCAATACACCAAATGCATCGGCGCTCAGGTAAATAATTTTACTGGCGTGACCTGCACGTGAAGGTGAAACGATTTTGCTGATGTGGTAAATTGGATAAGATACACGTGTGTTTTCTGTTTTTGATGCAGCAGCTGAAAAATCAGGAGTACCATCAGCTTTAACAGTTACGTTTTCCAATAAAGCATCACGTTTGATTGCTCTCCAGATATCAGGCTCGTGATCTTTGCTCAAGTCAATAACTTTGGCATAGCAACCACCTTCGTAGTTGAAAACACCATGATTGTCCCAGCCATGTTCGTCATCACCAATTAAGTAACGTTTTGGGTCAGCCGACAAAGTAGTTTTACCTGTACCTGATAAACCGAAGAAAATTGCAACATCGCCTTTTACACCAACATTTGCAGAGCAGTGCATCGAAGCGATACCACGCAAAGGCAAGTAATAGTTCATCAAGGCAAAAATACCTTTTTTCATTTCACCACCGTACCATGTTCCACCAATAACCTGCATTTTGCGGGTCAAATCGAACAATGTAAAGTTTTCAGAATGAAGACCTTGCGCCTTCCAATTGGGATTGGTAGTTTTTGAACCGTTCAAACAAACAAAATCAGGTTCTCCATAATTTGCCAATTCGTAATGAGAAGGACGTATAAACATGTTAGTTACAAAGTGGGCTTGCCATGCAACTTCCATTATAAAACGAACTTTCATGCGGGTATCTTCATTAGTACCGCAATAAGTATCAACAACATATAATTTTTTAGCACCTGAGAGTTGTTTAGTCACCAAACCTTTACAAGCATCAAAAACTTCAGGTGAAGTTGGACGGTTAATAGTACCATCCCACCATAAAGTATCTTTGGTAACGGCATCTAAAACGAAATATTTGTCTTTAGGAGAACGTCCGGTAAAAATACCAGTATCAACAGAAATAGCACCTGTGTTAGTTAATATACCTTTTTCAAAACCTTCATTGGCAGGGTCAATTTCTGCCTGAAAAAGTTCCTCATAGGTAGGATTGTGAAAAATTTCCACATTGGTATCAATGCCGTACTTTAATAAATCTGTGTTTTTCATAGTAAGTAATTAAAATTTAACAAGTTTCAACAATTCAAAATTTTCTCTGCATCAAAAATAGTTTATTTTCAACCCTCTTTAGAACACACATATTAAATTAAGATCAATTCAGATTCAGTACTTTAACAATTGTAAATTTTAGTTATAACAAACTGATTATCAATACTGCAAATTTTATAACACAAAAAAAAGAATGTTAAGAAATTATTAATTTCAAAACACTCTTTTTATAGCTATATAGCTGAGAAACCTATGATCGTGGGTGGAATTGATTTAAGGTAGATTTTAAATAATCCCGATCAAGATGGGTATAAATCTCAGTAGTTAAAATTGATTCGTGACCAAGCATTTCCTGAACAGCACGTAAATCAGCACCACCATTAATAAGGTGTGTTGCAAATGAGTGCCTGAAAGTATGTGGACTGATCTTCTTTTCGAAACCCGCCTTAAGAGCCAGGTTTTTAATAATGGTAAAGATCATTACACGACTTAATTTTTTGCCCCGTCGATTGAGAAAAAGTATATTTTCACTCTCTTTGGAAACTTTCAGTGATTTTCTGTAAACTTCAAGATATTTATTGATTTCCTCAACAGCCTTTTCACTAACTGGAACCAGTCTTTCTTTGTCGGCTTTACCTTCTACTTTTACATATCCCTGATCAAAGAACAAATTGGAAATTTTCAAGTTAACCAATTCAGAAACACGCAACCCGCAACTATACAAAGTTTCGAGCATTGCCTTGTTTCTCTGACCTTCAGGTTTATTTAATTCAACCGTATCGATCATCAGATCAATCTCTTCAATCGTCAAAACATCAGGAAGTTTCCGTCCGATTTTAGGAGATTCCAACAAGCTTGTTGGATCATTGGTAATTTTACTCTCTATAAGTAAATACTTATAGAATGACTTTATACCAGAAATGGTACGGGCTTGTGTTCGTGGTGAAACTCCTTTATCATTGATCCATTCAACGAATTTCTTCAAATGATTCAGTTTCAACTTTTCCGGAGCTAATTTCTTGAGTTCCTGGTCAGCAAAAGTCATAAGCTTATTTATATCATTGATATAAGCAGCAATTGAGTTAGCCGATAAACCCTTTTCCAAACGTAAGTAGGATTCAAATCCTTTTTTGCTATCTTCCCATTTCATAATTAAATACTTTAAATTAAGTTTCTATAACAATTATTAATAATTTTGGTTTATAAACCCGCTAAAATGTTAGTTTTATGAAAAACATGTTCATCCACCCAGATTACATAATTTTAAATACGAATTTATAATCGGTTAAGTTACTAATTTTATTAAAATAAAACATCAAAACATGAAAATTTTGTTAATAAATGGCCCAAATTTAAATTTATTGGGTATTAGGGAGAAAAATATTTACGGAAACACTTCGTTTGAAACCTATTTCAATACTCTTAAGGAAAAATACACTTCTATAGAAATGAAATATTATCAATCGAATATTGAAGGCGAGCTCATTAATAAGCTTCATGAAATTGGATTTATTTACGATGGTGTAATAATCAATGCAGGTGCTTATACTCACACATCGATTGCCATCCGGGATGCCATTTCAGGAATAAAAGCTCCGGCAATAGAAGTTCATATCTCAAACATTTTAACGCGTGAAAGTTTCAGGCACGAATCGTTGATTGGGCCTGTTTGCATCGGTAGCATCATGGGATTTGGACTTGATTCGTACCGACTTGGAATTGAGGCCATTATTGAATACATTAAATCTAAATGACATTTTTGTCTTGTATTTAGGGTTGTTATCCCTAAATTTAAAAAAATATTTACTTTTGCCGCCCTCATCAAATAATTAGCACTATGAAACATACTAAAATTGTTGCGACTATTTCTGACAAACGTTGTGATACTGAGTTTATTCGTCAGCTGTATGAAGCTGGAATGAATGTTGTCAGACTGAATACAGCACATATCTCCATTGAAAGTGCGCTTACAATGATCCAAAATGTAAGGAGTGTATCTGACAAAATCGGAATTTTGGTTGATACCAAAGGACCAGAAATAAGGACCCATGGAATTACAGAACCTATTGATGTCATAGAAGGTGATATTATTAAAATAAAAGGTGGTGATGGTTTATCAAATAAGGAAACCATTTTTGTTAGTTATGCAAACATTCAACAGGAAGTAACAGTTGGTAAGCAAATTCTCATTGATGATGGAGAATTGGCACTCAATGTGATTGAGAAATCTGATGAATATTTAACTTGCGTGGTTGGAAACAGTGGACAGATCAAAAACAAAAAGAGCATTAATACTCCTGGTATAAGTGTTGATCTTCCTTCAATAAGTGCAAAAGATATTGAATTCATAGAATTCTCTGCAAAAAACGAAGTCGATTTTATTGCCCATTCTTTTGTCAGGAATAAGAAGGATGTTTTAGCAGTACAGAATATATTGGATCAGTTCAACAGCAAAGTGAAGATTATTGCCAAGATTGAAAATCTTGATGGAGTCAATAATATAGATGAAATTTTGGAGGTTGCCTACGGTATTATGGTTGCCCGTGGCGATCTGGGAATTGAAATACAGGCGGAAAAGATTCCAGGTATACAACGGACATTAATTACCAAAGCCATACAGCAAAAAAAACCAGTAATCATTGCAACACAAATGTTGCACACCATGATTGATAATCCCCGCCCTACACGTGCCGAAGTAAGTGATGTAGCCAATGCCATTTTCTCAAGGACCGATGCCATCATGCTTAGTGGTGAAACTGCCTATGGTAAATATCCCGTCGAAGCGGTTGCATGTATGTCGCGAATTGCCATAGAGATCGAGGACAGCAAAGACAAGCGCAACGACATAACAATTCCACAGGTAAAAAATGAAATAACAGCTTATTTAGCTGAAGCCGCCATCCTGGCATCCACGGAATTAAAAACATCGGCTATCGTAACCAATACGTTAAGCGGCCGAACGCCCAGATACCTGGCCGCTTTCAAAGGAGAAAATCCGGTGTATGCTATCTGTTACGAAAAAAGGGTGATGCGCGAACTGTCTCTTTCTTATGGAGTATTTCCAAGTCATCTTGAACCTAAAAAAGATAAATTTAAAATGGTAAGAGCTGCACTTAAATCATTGGTGAAAGATCAACAGATTGATCCCGAAGACACAGTTATTTATGTAGGAGGAAGCTTTGGAATTGGCGGCGGATCAACATTTATGGAAATATCTAAAGTTTATAAACTTATTTCCAAAGAGTAATAAGTGGTCAATAATAAGGAATAAAAAATAATAAGAAATAAGAAATAAGAAATAAGGAATATTGATTTCTTATTTCTTATTTCTTATTAATTTTTTTCTTATTATTTTTTATTCCTTATCACCGACCACGTTCCCTTTATCTCATGTCTACTACTTCAACTCCCTTATTTTTTGCCGGATCAAAAACAAAATCTGAATCTTTAAAAACACCGTCAGTCTTAAACTCTTTGATAGAAACATTGTACTCGTTGCCATCTTTTCCTGTCATGTTAGCGCCATGGATCAACATTTTCTGTTTGTTGATCATGAGCTTGATGGTCCGAATATCGCCGGTAGCCTTTTGTGGTATCAGATCAATGTTGTAAACCGGAACGCCTGCCTCAACAGATTCTCCTATATATTTATAGTTGAAACCTCTTTCATAAATGGTAAAAATACGTGAGGGGTCCATTAAATCATCCGTTTCTTCATCCAGGGTCGAAATGCTTACCTCGTTTGCATGAACCATATATGTCCAGATAGTTTTACCATCACATAGTACCTGTAATCCCATGAGAGGAATATTTAATTTGTATTTCTTATTCTTAAGAATAATGGTACCGTTACTCTTCTCTTGAATATTTTCAGCCTTATTATTCATTTCAAATGAAAATTTGGCTTCAATGGAAGGAAGTGCTTGTGTGTTCTTTGTTACTTTCTCAAGTATTTCTTTGGCTTTTGTATCTTGTTGGCTATATCCAACCACTACAAATAAAGTTAAAATCGAAATTATAAAGAATCTTTTCATTATTATATTTTTATAGTTATACTATTTGATGCCATTCAATAATTGTTCCAAACTATATTCATCCTGAAGTAATACCTGACGGGCTTTACTTCCTTCGCTGGGCCCTACAATTCCGGCAGCTTCCAGTTGATCCATGATCCGGCCTGCACGATTGTACCCGATCGAGAATTTCCTTTGGATCATTGACGTTGATCCCTGCTGATTACTAACGATCAATCTGGCTGCATCGTCAAACATTTCGTCCCGGTTTCTCAAATCCACATTTCCATTGCCGCTTTCTGTTTCACCCACATAATCAGGAAGCAGGAAGGCCGTTGGGTAACCTTTCTGATCGGAAATAAACTCACAAACACGTTCCACCTCAGGAGTATCCACAAATGCACACTGGACACGTGTCATCATACTGCCTGTTGAAACAAGCATATCCCCTTTTCCAATCAACTGATTTGCTCCGGGAGTATCCAGAATAGTTCTGGAGTCTATCATCGAAGCTACTTTAAAGGCTATACGGGTTGGAAAGTTGGCCTTGATGACACCTGTAATAATATTTATCGAAGGTCGTTGGGTAGCAATCACCATGTGAATACCCACTGCACGCGCCAACTGGGCAATACGGGCAATCGGCAATTCTACTTCCTTACCGGCAGTCATTATCAAATCTGCAAACTCATCAATGATAACTACTATATAAGGTAAGAAGCGGTGACCTTTTTCAGGATTCAACCGTCTGCCAATAAACTTCGTATTGTATTCAATAATATTACGTACGTGCGCCTTTTTCAGTAAATCGTATCGTGCATCCATTTCAATGTTTACGGAATTCAAAGTATTTTTCACTTTCTGAATATCCGTAATAATGGCATCTTCTTCATCAGGCATCTTGGCCAGAAAATGTTTCTCAAGCGATGAATAGAGATTCAATTCTACCTTCTTGGGATCGATCAATACAAATTTAAGCTGCGAAGGATGTTTCTTATATAATAAGGAGGTAATTATGGCATTCAAACCAACGGATTTACCCTGACCTGTTGCACCTGCCACCAAAATATGAGGCATTTTGGTCAAATCGACCATGAATGTTTCATTAGAGATGGTTTTCCCCAAGGCAATAGGTAGTTCAAAGGTAGATTCCTGAAACTTTTTGGAAGCTATAATCGAACGCATGGAAACAATCTCAGGTTTCTGGTTCGGAACTTCAATACCGATGGTTCCCCTTCCAGGAATGGGCGCAATAATACGGATACCCAAAGCCGATAAGCTCAGAGCAATATCGTCTTCAAGGTTTTTAATTTTAGCTATCCTAATACCTGGAGCAGGAACAATCTCATACAAAGTAATGGTAGGGCCAATGGTTGCCCTGATTTTTATAATATCAATTTTATACTGACGAAGTGTTTCTACAATTTTATTTTTATTCGAGATCAATTCATCATTACTTACATCTGCATTGCCGGAAGCATGATCATCAAGCAAATCAGGCGTTGGATATTTGTAACTTGATAAATCCAGTGTAGGGTCATAATCCTCCATTACCGACATCCCATGATCGTCCATTTGCTCTTCCACAATTTTGGTGATGTGCATTTCGGTGTCCTTGACAATCGCTTTCTCAGGCCTTGGAACATTGGTAAAAATCTGATCTTCAATACTCTCTTCTACATCCTTTTGTAGCAAGGTATTTTCAATCTCGAAATCATCATCGTTATCAGGAGCATCTGGATTAAAGATGGCCTCAATCTTGTCATTTTCAGTGATCACCTTCGAGATAGCAGGCTTTTCAGCTTTTTTTAGCACCGCCTTTTCAATGGCTACTCCAGGCTCTGGTAATTCATCCATAGATGGCTCTGTCGCAACCGCTAAATTTTCCTTCCATGTAAGAACTCGGGTCAGCCAGGGAACAAACTGATTAAAAGTTACAATCAAAAGCACAAACAATAGAAATGCAAGGATTAGAGTAGCTCCTAAAGTTCCCAGAATTGAAGAAATAAGACTGGAAAGGATAAAACCATACATACCACCTATGGCTAAAAATTGATTATCAGCGGTATCAGTTAATGCAAGCGCCAAAGTTATGGAAGTCCAAAGCATCCAAACTACTGAAAATAGAAGTACTTTGAGGAATTTAATTTTTTTATAACCAAACAAATTGAGAGCGCCTACAATAAAAATCACAATGAAGAAGCTTGATGCAAAGCCAAAACCTAAATTAATAAACTGCTCGCTCAGGTAGGCACCACCTTTTCCAGCAATATTATGAACTTTCACCGAAGGGTCTAAGAGATAATCCTGCCATGAAAGGTCCAGCTTACTTTGATCAACTCCTCCTGAAAATACATAGGAAACAAATGCAACAGCCAGGTATCCGCTGAAGATCATTAAAAAAAGTCCCAACGAATATTTAAATTGGTTACTCTTGAAAAAATGTACAATTCCCCCTACTTTTCCAGACTTACTTGCCTTTACTACTTTCGTGGGTGCCTTTACTGCTTTCGAAATCTTTTTTGCCATTAGGGTTGATAATTCGTGCGCAAAGTTAACGATTTTTGATTCTTAAAGATTTTACTTTTCACTTCAGGGCCACATTTATTTCTGTCTTTTTAAAAATAATTCAACAATAAATCATGAAAAATTCAGTTGTTACACTCTACTATATTTTTCCACTCTTCAAACTAAAATCTTTTAATAAATTAAAGCTGTCTGCATTAAAGCCCGATGGTTTCATTATATTTACTCTTCCAATTAGTAATATAAACTTTTAAAATTAATTTAATGATCACATATTCAAGTAATTAATCGAAGCAAATCTCCTATTTCCAATACTGATTAACCGTTTTTTTTTATTGATATAACTAACATTGATCATGATTATAATCCATTGGTTTTTTTAAGTTTGTAGGAAACTGATAAAAATCAGAATGACTGTAAAACTTAAAAATACGAACCCTTTGCAATTGTTTAAAAGTACTATTTTTATCAGCTGAGAGATCTTATAATGAAGGAATATTTATGACTATTAACAGTAACTTAAAATTCATTAAAACTGTTCCTAATATATCATTCCAATGAAAAAAATTGCAGTTGTGGCGCTGGGTGGAAATGCCTTATTAAGAGAAAATGAAGCCGGCACCATTGAACAACAGGAATTGAATACGACCGAAACGCTTGAGAATCTGATTTTTCTGCTCAACGAAGGATTCGAATTGGTCATTACTCACGGCAATGGCCCGCAAGTTGGAAATATATTGATGCGCAACGAGGCTGGACTTCAATTGTACAATATCGCTCCCATGCCACTGGATGTTTGTGTGGCTGATTCGCAGGGCGGTATCGGGTACATGATTGAACGAATGTTACGGAATGTATTAAAAAATCATGGCATCACAAAGAATGTGATCACCATGGTCACCATGGCAACAGTTGATCCGAATGATCAGGCATTTAAAAATCCTATAAAGGGAATTGGTAAAATATATTCAGAGCAGGAAGCAAAGAAACTTCAGGAGGAAAAGGGCTGGATTTTTAAACCTTCTGCCAAATCAATTGGTGGCTGGCGGCGAATGGTATCATCTCCACAACCCATTGACATTATTAATCAGGACATTATAGAAACTCTTGTCAGAGCTGGGAATATTGTCATTACTGCAGGTGGGGGCGGAATCCCTGTTTATTATGACCAGAACAATGATCTGCGTACGCTGGATGCAGTGATTGACAAAGACCTGGCTTCTGCATTGCTAGCCTCTAAAATAAAGGCTAACGAATTTTATATCCTTACCGATGTTTCATTTATTTACAAAGATTTTAGCCTTCCAACACAAGAAAAACTTGAATTTCTGAATTATGACGATACGGTTAAATACCTTGAAGAAGGAACTTTTGCAGAAGGAACCATGGCTCCTAAGATCAAAGCCTGTTTGTACTTTATTAAAAACGGAGGCCAGAAAAGTGTAATCACTGAGGCCAAGAAGCTGGAAGATAAATCATACGGATCAAAGATTACAATGGAATATGATCAAAAAATTTAAAGTTATCATCAAGACAAGAAAAAATAGAATGCGGATTTAAACGGGTTAAGCGGATTAAAAACGGATTTAAATTCCAATAAATTGGAATGGATTAAAAAGATATCAGAATGTAAATGGATGATTGATCATTTCTTTAAGCCTGTCGTAGAAAATCAAATACGAAGTATTTTTAATCCGTAATTAATCCGCTTAACCCATTTAAATGCGCGCTCTATTTTTATGATCTTGAATTAGGAAAATAAGAAATTGTTTCAATTTTATGATTAAATAGCACATAATTTATATTTAAATATTTACAATTATGGACCTACTGCACAAAGAATTAACAGAAAAGATTATTAAATCATACTACAAAGTTTATAATATACTTGGATATGGGTTTTTAGAAAAAGTATACGAGAATGCAATGGCTATAGAATTACGCAAAATGGGGTTTGAAGTAAAATGTCAATACCCTATTACTGTATTTTATGAAAGCGAAATAGTTGGAGAGTATTTTGCTGACATTATTATAAATGATATGATTGTTATTGAATTAAAAGCATCAAGTATTTTACTAGAAGAGCATGAATGTCAATTAATTAATTATCTAAAAGCAACTCATATTGAACTTGGATTACTTATGAATTTTGGGAAAGTAGCAGAATATAAAAGGAAGATTTTTATGAATAAATTTAAAAAACTAAAAGCAATTTGAATATTGATTAAAGTTTGTTTTTAAAAATAAAATACGTTCAGAATGTTCTGGATTATTCCATTACATTGCACAAAACAGTTTTAGAATCCATTCCAATTTATTGGAATAAGATCCGTTTTTAATCCGCTAAACCCGATTAAATCCGCGTTCTATTTTTTAAAAGTATTAAAATCCTAATTATCAGCATACATTTATGGGAAATATACAAACAACGACTGCAAATTATTTAATGGTCTGCAAACATTTACATTTAACTTTTACAGTTGAAGGTAAAATTACCTATATGAAATTATTTAAAGTTAACCATTAACGAATAAAAAAGCTTATATTTATTATTCAACAAAATAAGGATATGGAAATTAATTTAAAAAACAGGAACTTCCTGAAACTGCTCGATTTTAATGCTGATGAAATTAACTATCTGCTTGAGCTTGCTATAAAATTAAAAAAAGTAAAGGCATCAGGTCTTGAAGAGCAAATGTTAGATTGTAAAAACATTGCGTTGATCTTCGAAAAGACTTCAACCCGAACTCGTTGCGCTTTTGAAGTGGCAGCTTATGATCAGGGTGCCCATGTTACTTACCTGGGGCCTATAGGATCACAAATAGGGCACAAGGAATCAATCAAAGATACTGCCAGAGTGTTGGGCCGTATGTACGATGGCATCGAATACCGTGGATATGGCCAAAGTATCGTGGAAGAATTGGGCAAATATGCCGGTGTTCCGGTGTGGAATGGGCTTACCGATGAATTTCATCCCACACAAATTTTGGCTGATTTTCTTACCATGAAAGAACATTCGACCAAACCACTTTCGGAAATTAAGTTTTGCTACCTGGGCGATGCACGTAACAACATGGGGAATTCTCTCATGGTTGGCGCTGCCAAAATGGGGATGGATTTCAGGGCTGCCGCACCAGTGAGTTGTCAGCCAACGGCCCAATTGCAGCAGACATGCCAGGAAATTGCTAAACAAACAGGAGCCAAATTATTAATTACTGATGATTTGGCAGCAGCGGTCAAGGATTGTGACTTCTTATATACCGACATCTGGGTTTCAATGGGAGAACCCGAATCAGTATGGGCCGAAAGAATTGAACTGCTCCTCCCCTACCAGGTCAATAAAAAGACCATGGAACTAACAGGTAATCCGAACGTTAAATTCTTGCATTGCTTACCGGCCTTCCATAACCGCGATACGAAAGTTGGTGAAGAATTGTATCAGAAATTTGGTCTTAACGGATTGGAAGTAACTGATGAAGTATTTGAAAGCAAAGCTTCCCTCGTATTCGATCAGGCAGAAAACAGAATACATACCATAAAGGCTGTAATGGTTGCTACCATTGGATAAATGCAACTATTTTACTAATTTGGTAGCCAATGGATGAATAAGATTGAAATCTTAGGAGTATTGTGTCAAGGATAATATATCGCAAAGCCATTTAAGTTCGTCTGGAACCATGATCGGAATGTCATCCTGAACTTGTTTCAAGATCTCACCAATAATACTCGTAATTCGAGGGGATGCTGAAACAAGTTCAGCATGACGCTTCGATCATGGTTCATGAAGCTAGGAGCGTCTAATTAGTTGAGACGCGACAGTACCTTAGTAAGTGTCGCAAGTGTAGTAAATGAAAAGGCTTAAGTTATACACAAAAGTGCAGATTTCAAACCTTCAACAGCTTTCATAATTATTTTATGGCATATTCGTAAAAGCATGAGACATAATGGGGTTAAGAAATATTTGGAAATTAAAAATAAAAGATTTACTTTTGGTATAGAATCCAATACCGGTAGGCCGGTTAATATATAACCACTGTGGTCTGTGAATAATGGGCGGCAGTGGTTTTTTAATTTAAGTTAAAATGTCAGTAAGTTATAAAGTTGCGATTTTAATTGATGGTGGTTTTTTTATTTCCCGGTTTAAAAGACTACATCAAGGAAATGCCCCAATAATTACCGATATGCAGCCTTTCATTGAAGATTTAATGGCTAAAGCTCATTTGAGGAATATTTGAAAGAGCATTAGTAGTTTCCCCAGAATTACACAAAATTCCTATTATTACTGAATGTCTCATACTTTTTAAGTTGCCTTTCTGAGATAGAAGGTGGAAATTTAACTATTGCTTCTTCAAAGTGTTTTTGATTAATATTTGCCCTCTCTTTTAATGCATTGCGTGAGGCTTCATTGACCAAAAAACTAATATCACTTGACACATAATGCACTGTCAATTCTGCAAGTCTATTCAGATCAATATCTTTATCAACTGGTCGTTCGATTAAAAAAAGTTTAAACATCGCAAGTCGTGCTTCAAAATCGGGTGGAGCCAGATATATAACCTTATCCATTCTTCCAGTACGAAGTATGGCAGGATCAATTTTTTCAGGACGATTTGTTGCAGCTATTATAAAAATACCATCTTTATTACATTCGGTCATTTGAGCTAGGAACTCATTTACCTCGCTGGCATAATGATGCCCCAAATCACCTTCCCTATTGGGCAAAATGGCATCTAATTCATCGATGAAAATAACAGTAGGTGCTTTTTCTCTCGCTTCTTTAAATATCTGACCAATTTTTTCTTGAGTTCCATGCACATAAATACTCGCTAAATCTGATGGCTTTAACTCTATGTAGTTATAATTGATTTCTTGTGAAAACTGTCTTGCTATAAATGTTTTACCACATCCGGGAGGACCATATAATAACATACCATTTGGCACAGAAACTTTATATTTCTCGTATAATTCCTTTTCTTTTAGAGGCATTATTACATCATTGTACAACGTTTCTTTTAGTTCAGTCATTCCGGCAATTGCATCAAAGCCTTTTCCTTTCTCCTTTCGATTATCAATAGGCTTTGAGGAATTTGAATCAGATTGTTTTTGTGTATTGGTATTTGAAGTCGTTTTTGAATCAATCGGTTGAGAAGTTAAGGCAGAATAAAATTCGATGGCATTTATAAACCTGGTTTCAAGATTTATTGATATGGCTTTCAAGATTATATTATCTAGTTGTTCGCTACAATCAGAATTGTAATGTGATGGTTTACAGGGTAATTCCTTGCGGGCAGCAATTATTACAGTTGATATTTGTTCAAAATTATCTTCTTCGATTGAGTCAAAGTTGTAATTCCAGGGATGTACACCTGTAATCATTTTATAAAATACCAGACCAGCTGAGAAAACATCGCTAGCTGGAAAATAAGTATTCCAAAAACATTCTGGAGCAAAATATTGGTAGCGACCCGCTGCATCAGTAATAGATGATATAGGATTTATAGCTTGTGCCAAACCGAAGTCCGCCAATTTCCCTACAATCTGATTGTCGTCATACGAAAGCAGAAAATTATCTGTGTTGATATCCCGGTGAATTATTGATGGATTTTGTCCATGCAGAAAACTCAAGCCATTTAATAAATCACTTTGAATAGCGATAGCCTCCGTTACCGGTAATTTTAACTTGCGGGCGAGGCGTTGGGTAAGCGTTTCTCCGGATACAAAAGCCATTGTAATAAAATAATAAACCTTGCTGTTTTTAGTAAATTCATTGGCCTCAAAAACTCTCACAATGTTATTGTGTGTAAGATTAGACAGAATTTTGGCTTCTTGAACCAATGTTTCAATATCTGTTTTCTGAGAATATTCTTCTTTAAAAACTTTAAGAACTTGCAGACCTAAGTATTTGTGCTTTACCCTGTATACTTCACCAAATCCACCTTGACCAATGAAAAATTGAACTTCGTAAGTGCTATTAATTACATCTCCTTTCTCTAATATGCCATTCGCTAAGTTTCTCATCTCATTAAAGTTGAATCATCATTTTCTGAAATTACAACTTTTTCTTTCTCAGGTAATAAAGTGAATAATTCCCTTACAATTTCTTCTATCTTCAGTTTTGAAGGTTTTGTAGATATAATTTGTTTTGCTTCTTCCAATAATGTTCGGGCACGAGATGTACTTAACCATTGGTATGTTGAAAAATTACCGTCGAAATCTTTAATATAATTAATCCAATACCCTATATCATCACGTACCAATGAAAAATTAAATGAACGAATCTGCTCCATCAATTCCTTCGCTATTTTAATATTCATTTGTTTACTAACTTCTTTAGCCTGTTGTACTATTTGTTCAGCTTGTTTTTTAGTTTTATCATTACCATACCGTTGACTATTATTTTTCATCCTTTCTAGTAACCAATTCAATTCATCTTCAATAGTCGGCCATTCATTTTCTTCGTTAATATGGTCAATCTCTTTAAGCACTTCCCTTAAACGTTCCATCACCTGAGTTTTGGTATTATAATCTCCTTTACCATTTTCAAGTATGATTTCAATTTCGTCTAACTCAGATTCCATTTTTGTTAATTCACTGTAATCAACAGAAATAGCATCCTTTTCCAAATCGGAGAGTAATTTTTTAGCCCTAAATATTTCTGCAATTAATTTATCGGCATTAAATTCAGCCTGTCTTTGTTCCGGCACATGCAATTCAATGGTTTCATCAAGATATGGGAAATATGCCGAAAACTTTATCCGTCTCGATGAATCAATCTCTACAACAATTTCAACATCACTATTTGATGGCAAAAACTGAGGCAAATCCTCACCTGAGATAATAACCAGATTGACAAGCTCATTCAGTATCTTTTTTGAACCATCTTCTTTATAACCAATTTCATAAATTTCTATTTTAAGCTGATCATTAAGATTACCTGGACGTATGTCTTTTTGTGATTTAAATGTGCCTTTCCCCTTTGCCGGTAATGAGGTATTTTTCTCCAACCCCTTTAAAGTATATACTCCAATCTTGCCAATCGAAGGATCAAACAAGTCAATTCCAATGTTATAGGGCAATGTTGCATTTGCGACCTTTAATCCCTGAATAATTGTTAATTCAGATGGTTCACAAGGTAGAAAATTTCCTTTGTCGTCGAATAAGCTAATCGTAAAGCAATTAGATTTACCGGAATTAAGAAGTAATGAAAATATTTCAGCATCATCAACAATTTCAATTTTACCCGAAGACCAGGCATTGTCTTTTCGTAATACTTCTGCGAATAGTTTACCTGAAATTGATTTTGATGAATGATTTCTATTAACCAAAAGCCCAAGTTTTTCTTCTGTTTCTACTGTTGTTTCAGGATATTTAAGTGTAAGCTGAACTTTGTTTGTATCTCGTTTTTGTTGGTTTACAGGAATGTCTTTAGTCGCTGCAAACAGAGCAGCGCCTTTCGCTACTGCTGTCATTGGGTCAATGTTCGTTTCAATGTTGGAACTTATTTGTTCTTTCAACATTCTTCGGAGTGTTTGAGAAAAAGTTGGACCACCAACCAAGAGAATTGTTTCCAGAAATGATCCTTGCAGATTATTTCGCTCCAATAGCTTCAACGAAATATCAATTGCCCTTTGAAATATTGGAGAAATAATTACTTCGTAAAGTTCAAGACTTATTCTCAAATCAAGGATTAATTCGTTTCCTTCATCATCAATACCCAAATCATCTGCATAAGGCGAAGCTGAGTCTTTTAATGATAATTCTATTTTAACTTCCTCTGCATATTTTTTTAATGCATCACGAAGAAGGTTTTTCCCTATATGGTTGTTTAAAACAGATTTCAAGTTGAACTTTTGTCTTAGATATGGAATAAATAAATGATCAACAATCGCATAATCAATGTTCTTGCCTCCCAAATTATTGTCACCTTCGGTATCAATAACCTTCATAATTCCATCGTCAACCTTCATTAAAGCAGCATCAAAAGTGCCTCCTCCAAAATCGAATACCAGCCAATAACCTTTCATATTTTGAACATCCAATCCGTAGGCAATAGATGCTGCAATTGGCTCCTGTAATAATTCGCAATAAGCAAACCCGGCCAATTCGGCTGCTGTTTGCGTGGCATTTAATTGATTTTGCCTGAATTTTTCAGGTACAGTAATTACTGCCGACTGAATTGTTTCATCAAGTACATAACTCTTCAACTTTTTTAAAACTTCTGCCGAAAGTGCCTCCGATAAAAACTCTTTACTCATGTTGGGGCACAGGTATTTTTTATCCGTTCCCATTGTTCGTTTAAACTCAAAGAAAGTATTTAAACCGGAGTCAATGCCCTTATTTTGAAATTCCTTTAACGCTTTTTTTGCATCAGCATCAATTTGGTTAAATGCCTTTAGCCCAACAAACATGGACTTTGCTTTATTGAAATTGACAACCGAAGGAGTTGTGTCCATCTGACCATCATTGCTTTTAATGATCTTGATTTCACCATTTTCCAACCGTGCAATAGCTGAATTAGTTGTACCTAAATCAATACCGTAATCAATCTTCTGACGTGCCATATATTTGATTTTTAATCGCCTGTACTTACTTCAACTTCTGCAACCTGCACAAGTTGACCTTTATAATTAATTTGTGGTTTTATTATTTTCGTAATTATTCTTTCACCGGAATTCATACTTTCTGAAGGAATAAACCGTGCTTTTATTGTCATACCATCATCGAAGGGTTTATTTAATAAAACTGGCATTTCAAACTCAATAATATTAAGTTCTTCCTCCAATCGGTCAAGTGATTTTAAAAGTTGTGCAATGCCATTGATTTCAGATGGCATAGACGCTAACCTTTGTCGCATACGTGTAATTTCATCAGCTACCTTGAAAGCCAATGAGTTGGTGATTTCAAAATTAACTTCCTTTTCATTTGGTATTTCTTGACTCAATTTATTTAAAGAATTCATCGCTGTTAATATTTCGTTGTTGCATATTGCCGTTACTTACCGTATAAAGAGTTATTTCTCCCGTTGAGTAACTTATACCTTCTCCTGTTTCCGTAATACTCATTTGGATTAAATCAGATGATTTATCAGAAATACTAAAACTTAAATCCGTATCAAAAACTCCATTTATCTCTCCATGATTCATTGTCTTTTCTGGATTCCAATCATTTCCAGAAAATGTTTTAACCTTATAAATTCCTTCAGGAATATTTGTCATTTTATAATCAGTACCTGCTTGAATATATTCGTTTCGAATGGTACTTCCATTAGCAGTATTTTCTAAACAAACAATTGCATCTGTCGAATTACCATTTTTAAAAATAAGGTAACATTTTGAATTGTAATTATATAACCCTTTCCCAAAATACTCATCATAAGGAGAATCTCCGTTTTGTAATTTATTGCCTTGCCATTTTGATTCTTCCACAACTTCGGCTTGTTGATCCTTGGGTTTGTAATTTGATAAATCAATATTTAAATTTGATCGACTTTTGATTGGCAAATTATTTTCAACATTGTTTTTAACGGGAGAGTCATTTTCTACATTACTTTTGATCGGTTGAGAATTATCATTTATCTTATTATTAGATGATAAGGGTTGTTTATTATCAGGGAATAATACTACAAATAAAATGATAATCGCAAAAAGAATGTACCAAAAATAAATAGGCACAATTTTACTAAGTTTTTGAATGATTTGTTTACCAACATTTGACTTTTTTAACGGTTTATAAATTGTCTGATTAATGTTTGTTTTGGTTTTATTTCTCTTTGATTGTTCTTCCTGTTTGGAATTAATCGGTACTTGTTTAGGAATATTAGAATTAATAGTTTCCTGTTTGGGAGCATTATTTGATTTGGCATTAGCTGGTTTAGGAATTATACGTCTGGTTGATCTTGTTCTATCTTTTAAGACAAAATCAACAATCGTATATTCATTATTTGGGTAGGTGCTTAGCAAAATTGAAATGCTTTTATTAATTCGATCTCTTAATGCTTGATTAAAAGCAAAATCTGAAGCCCAAGTCAGAACTTTTAGTGCCACTTTTGCATGTTCTATTGTATGTGGGGTTGAAGCGTTGAAATAAGCAATCGCACATTCAGTAAGTTCTCCCCCTATCTTATCAGAAATTGATTTAGATACAAGAGAGCCAAAACCGTAAAATTCAGAATACCAATTGTAAAAATGTGTTGCTTCATTTTTCAATTCACAGGCATAATCATGGGCTCTATTAGGTTCCTTTGATCGCTTTGATGAAATTTCCTTAATGAAATTTTCAAAAAGGTAAGGTTTGGACCCCATACATAGATTTTTAATTTTCTTTTCGGCCTCTTCTGATAGTCGGGCAAATGAGTTATGGAAAAGCACTTGAGAATGTTCTTCATTAGGATCAACTAAGTGATATAATGAAGAATAGAATTCTTCAACAAACTTATCGTGTAGGATCGAAAAATTGCAATTAAAATTTTTTGAAATTATAGACTTAGTATAGTTAGCGAAGTATTCTTCCTTTAAGAGGGCCCCAATTGTCTCGAAATAGTTTAAAAAACTGCCATCAAGCTTTTGGGTTCGTAATGTTTTGATTAAATACAATATCGAATAGTTCTTTGCATAAAAAAATGCATTTTCATTAATCTCAACACCTTCACCTAACCCCTTTCTTTCTAATCCCGAAATGAATAAGCTACGAACTACAACTCTTTGCTGACCAGAAAAACATAGAGTCGAAGATTGAAATAATTCATTTGTTTCAATCTTTAATACTGACTTATTGTTGAGAATGACGTCTATAAAATTATCATACCTTTGAACAGATAAAAAATTCAAGTCTTTATCATTAAAAAAAGCTCTATCTAACTCTTTCTCAATTATAAGGTTGTTTGAATTAAAAAAGCGCAATATGCCCCAATGAGAAATACAAACAATATTCTTTGTATATGAGCTGTTAGTAAATGCTATACCAAAACTTTCTTCATCATAACGTGAATGAAACTCCCATCTAAATTGACAAGATATTTGATATTTATCTTTGAAATTAATTTTACAATTAGTTTCTGAAATATCAACGAAGCCTTCATTCTGTTTAATCGAAAAAACCTTGTCGTTCATTTCAAATATGGATTCAGCCATAGTTGCTGACGGCCTTGGAGTTGCTTTTTGAATTGAATAAATTCCGTTGTCATTTAAGTCGATCTTCTTTAGAAGATAATCTGGATTTTCTCCACTATAAGACCTATAAGCAACAGAAGTATTATTTTCAATTTCTTTACTTAATACTTGAAATGCTGATTTAAAATCGCCTTGTTTTAGAAATTCGATACTTTTTCTATCAAAACTGTCTTTTATGTCAATCCAAAGTAATGAGTAAAATATTTTGTTATCAGGTAGCTCAATTTTTTTTACTGCTAATTTAATTGCTTCAATGTTTCGATCTAGTTCTCCAAGAAATGGAAGATCGGATTCATAACTAACTTTCTTTCCCATTTCTGCATAGATAAGAAGGTCAGAAACTCTTTTTGCAATCTCTTTATCGCTCGCAGTGGTTGGTAACCCCAGAATTCGGTATGGATTATTAAGAATAGCGTCCATTAGGTTAGTAATTTTATCATAACTGTAAAAGTAATAAAATATTAGACAGAATGTTTTTTATTGTTGGCATTTAATATTGCAATGTCAAGTTCATTAAATAGTATCGATTTTTAAGAACTTTGCAAGTTTATTGTATATTTTTAATGAGTTTGACCATCCTCCGCAACACTCAGGGCTTAAAGCAACACTCATAACTTCAATTTTATTTGTGATTAATAAGCAATTCTGGATTTGGTTAAAAAGTATTTCAATCGACTCATCCGAAAAAAGCTGAAAGTATTTATCATCTTGATTGGCATAAAAGAAATCTATATCTAAATTTAGTATCGTTTTATCTTCATTTTCATTTATCTGAGATTCAAGATTTTCAAACATTGACAAGATTGGCCATTCTTGAACTTTATCTAATGATTCAATGCCTGAAGTTCCACAGCCATGAGTATAGAAAATATAATCTGAAATTATATCGCCATAAAGAGAGTTAAAAATGGGAATATAATTATCCCACCTAATAACTGGGAATTCTTCCTGCCCACGTTGATATTTTAAGTTGTAATATTCTTCTATTGTTAAATCTTTGAAATTCGTAGGTAAAGAATTTACCCATGGTTTCAAATTACTGGTGAGAGTATCATAGTGCTTGTCAATATGAATGAAGTTGTATTTTTTACCTGTGTCAATATGTTGCATCCATGTCCATAGTGCAGCACCATGATTATCCATCACATAAAAATTATTTGATTTGAATAGGAGGTTAAGTTCATAACATCCAGAATAATTGAACCCTTTATTAATTAGCTTTTCCATTTAATATAAATTTGAAGATCATAAACTCTTTTTGCAATTTCTTTATTACATGCGTTAATTGGAAACCCAAATATCCGATATGGATTATTAAGAATAGCGTCTATTAGGTTAGATTTTTATCATAACTTTAAAACTAATAAAAAGATTATTAGAAGAACTAAAACTCTATTTTTTTTATTGGTTTTTATAATTATCAAGATGAAGTGCAAATAGGTTCCCATTATATTGGTCATGGAGAAGTACAAATCCTTCAGTCTCAATTATGAATGCAAACCACTCTATTATATAATTGTCAAAAATGAATAAAAAGAAATATGCTTATTAAAGTGAAAACTCACAAATATACAATACATTTGGTGTTAAATTAGTCCCATTACATTATTAAAAACCATAGTATCATGACTAACAATTTTGACTTTAATACACTTCGAAGTTTATCAATTATCATTGGAGAACAAATTTTAACTCACAAACAAATAAATGAGCAATTTCAAAATTCTGGCCTTGTGGATACTGGGGAAGGAACAAATAAACCGGACAGAATCTATTTTTCTTTAAAAGCAAGGCAAAAACAAGACCAATGTGGAAATAATGTTTTAGGTTTTGTTTTAAGAATTATTAATCCAAAGCGATATAATAACGAAGTTGAATTTGAAAAGCATAGAACAACAATAAATGAAAAGCTACTTTATGAAGGAATTGAAATAGATAAAGAAGGACAACCTCAAGTTGTTGACAAAGCAAAAACCATCTCAGAGGCCAAAAGACGGTCAATGAAAATAAAGGAAAGAGTGCATGGAATAGGAATTCATATAGATATTTTGCCATACTGCGAATCAGAATGGTTAAATGAAAATTACTTTCATGCAATTCTTGAAATAACAAAAAGTGTGGCCGAAAAACTTCGCCAGAAAAGTGGTTATAGTTCAGATGGAGCGGACCTAGTGGATGATTGTTTTGGATTGGGAAAGGAGAAAAATCCGATGCTTGCATTTAATACTTTGCAATCGGCAAGTGATGAAAGCGAACATAAAGGATTTGGAAACTTTATTAAGGGATTTTTCAGCATGTATAGAAACCCAAAAGCACATGACCCAAAACTTTTAGAGGACACACAATTAACTGAAATGACCGAAGTGCTTGTTATAGCGACAATAATCCAAAACAAGCTTGATAAAACTTTTAAAACGGGACTAAAATAACGAGGTATTACCTTCTCATATTCCATTTCCTACGTTTCCTGCGGTACTATTTTGAAAAAATTGCATTTTATTGTTCAGTATTTTGGCATACAACGCTAATTTCACCCCTGCGGATGGTTCTTTCTGCCCTTAGGCTCATCAAACCATTTTCATTCCTAGAATTTAAATCATGTCATAAACAATAAATCATCAAAATTGCGAAATAGGACGTAGGATTTGTAGGAAATGGAATGAAGTGTCTATTGAAGTTTATTTAAATTTTCTCTGACGTATATTATCTTGTCCAATGACAGTCAACATACTTTCGTATTGTATATCTTTTGATTTAAACAGTTCAATTAAATACTCACCTGGCTCGTTGGGTAGAAAATTATCCCATCTTAAATAAATTACACCAGCTTGAGGTTTATAGCCTTTTCTGAAGATGAGTTCCCCATAATCTCTGTCAAATGTAATAATCGTTCTATATTCGTTTATTGCCAATTCAATGACTTCGCTATCAAGTATACCTGCAAAATCCTGACCTACAGCAATAATATCATATCCTGCATTCTCTAATATTCTGACACTTGAAATGGGGAAATTTTCATTTGCAAGAAATTTCATCAAGCCGATCTTAAGGGTTCATTATAGAACAATCCATCTTTAAGAAATTCTTGAATATACCCAAAAACGGCTTGTAAACTCTCCTTTGAAAGACGGGGATAATTTTCGAGGATTTGTTGCTCTGTCCAACCAGATGCCAGTAAATTGATGATGTGTTCTACCGACAGACGAGTTCCCTTTATAACAGGTTTCCCTAACAAAATTTGATCGTTTGTTTCTATGTGTGTTCTCCAATTCATATTTCAAAGGTACAAATTTAAAACTTATCATTGCCCATAACAATGTGATATATTCTCTGGTTCAAAGATTTATTCCTGCCTTAATAACCTGAGTTCGAAATAAGAAACATGTTCTTCAAAGGCAAGCCGCAAAGCAACAGAGTACCAAAGTCTCAAAGCATTTTAACCCATCTTAGGGGTAATTCCACGAATTAAAAGCCTTCCGTTAGATAGGTGCTGCTTTTCCAATTTTGATATAAAATTAAGTATTCTTTTTCTTAGTACATGACAAAAAAATAGAACGCTGATTTACACGGGTCTAGCGGATTAGAAACGGATATTCTTCCAATAAATTGGAACGGATTCAAAACAAACAAAAACTAAAAGGGTAATTGATTACCCGTAATTTAAAAGTAAGTCTTCGAGAATCATCAGGGGCAATTAGTTTTTAAAATTCGTTCCAATTTATTGGAAGAAAATCCGTTATTGATCTGCTAGACCCGTATAAATCAGCGTTCTATTTTTCTTCTATTTTTTTTGTCATGTACTGAGATTCTTTTTATTAAATATCCGTGTTCATACGTAATGTGAGTTACATATATGAATATTGTCAAAAAATGAATAGCTTTAACGTTGTTTTATGAATGAACTTACAGACTTCTAAATTATGTTGTTTCTTAGCCTAATTAACCTCAAAACGCACGCTACTTTAGAGA
>Ga0123338_10000197_pt1 | contig 62675 bp, 67 predicted proteins | sample grotaG_FD_89793 | JGI IMG/M metagenome (GOLD analysis project Ga0123338, IMG submission 89793) | Glacier valley bacterial and archeal communities from Borup Fiord, Nunavut, Canada, to study Microbial Dark Matter (Phase II) -... | ecosystem: Environmental > Aquatic > Freshwater > Ice > Glacier ... | reverse complement strand
CTCGGGGCCGTCCAAGGCCGCTGATATCGCTGGCAGCGACGAAGCGGGTGCCGACACCGAGAACGAGTTGTCGCCAGACACGGCGTCCGACGTCGTGACGTCAGAAGCGGGTTTTGAGAACACGGGTTCGGAAAACATTGCCGTCGAACCGTCAGGTGACGAAGTCGAGGCCGAGGTCCAGAGCGCCGTCGAAGCGGCTCCAGAAACCACCGATGCCGCCGAAGAGACGGAGAAAAACTGATGGGTCAGAAAGTCAACCCGTACGGGTTCCGCCTCGGGATCACCACGGACTGGAAGAGCCGCTGGTTCAGCGAGCGTCAGTACAAGGAATATCTCACCGAGGATTGGAAGATCCGCGAGTACATCAACAAGCTGCTACCTGATGCGGCGATCAGCCGCATCGAGGTCGAACGCACCCGTGACAAGCTGCGCATCGACGTGCACACCGCCCGCCCGGGCATCGTCATCGGCCGCCGTGGAGCCAAGGCAGACGAGCTCCGCGCTGGTCTGACGAAGATCACCGGCAACAACAAGGTGCAGTTGAACATCGTCGAGATCAAATCCGCTGAACTCGATGCCGCCCTGATCGCCCAAGGTGTCGCCGACCAGTTGCAGAACCGCATTGCCTTTCGGCGAGCGATGAAGCGAGCCGTTCAGAACGCACAAAAGGCTGGTGCCCTCGGCATCCGCGTGCAGTGCTCCGGGCGCCTCGGTGGTGCTGAAATGAGCCGCACCGAGTGGTACCGCGAGGGTCGCGTTCCGCTGCACACGTTGCGCGCCGACATCGACTACGGCTTCCGCGAGGCGAAGACCTCGTCAGGCCGAGTCGGTATCAAGGTCTGGATCTACAAGGGCGACATCCTGCCCTACAAGCCGCAGACCGACGACAAGGTCATTCGCGAAGCTGCGATGGCAGTCGGCGATCCGGCCGGTCTCGCCGGTGACGCACCGCGCAAGTTCGTTTCCTCAGGCGGCCGCCGCCAGGAGCCGACAGAGCCTGAGGCAGCACCACTCGTCAAAGAAGCCGATCCTGAACTGGAACGCCTGCTCGCTGAGGAAGAAGACATCGAGCGTCGTATCAACCAGGGTCACGAAGCCCCACATTTCCGCGGGGAGGACTGATCACTCATGTTGATGCCCAGAAGGGTCAAACACCGTAAACAGCACCGTGGCCGCACGGGTGGACTCACCCGCGGCAGTGGGGATCTCGCCTTCGGCGAGTATGGCATCCAGGCACTCGAGCCTGGCTGGCTGACCGCCCGCCAGATCGAGGCCGCTCGTATCGCCATGACTCGCGCCATCAAGCGCGGTGGCAAGGTGTGGATCAACGTCTTCCCGGACAAGCCGGTCACGAAGAAGCCGGCCGAGACCCGCATGGGTTCCGGCAAGGGCAACCCGGAGTTCTGGGTCGCCGTCGTCAAGCCAGGCCGGGTGCTGTTCGAACTGTCGTTCCCCAACGAAGAAGTCGCACGCGAAGCGCTCGCCAAGGCAGTGCAGAAACTGCCGATCAAGGCTCGCGTCATCACCAGGGCCGAAGGAGTCTGAGATGGCAAGGGAATTGGCAGAACTCAAAGAACTGGAACTCGGCGCATTGATCGAAGAGCTCCTCGAAACCAAGCAAGAGGCGCTGAACCTTCGGTTCCGCAACGCCACCGGGCAGTTGGACAACGTCGCCGCCATCGGCAACACACGTCGCCAGATCGCCCGCATTAACACCCTCATCCGGCAGAAGGAAATCGCTGCCGCTGAGAAGGCTGCCGGAAAGGCGACAAGCAAATGAGTGACCAGGAAGTGGTTGGCGAAGCCACCGGATCCACCAAGAACGCGACGGATGCGGTCGACGCTGACGAGGCCCGCGCCGCCCGCAAGGTGCGCGAAGGCCTGGTCGTGTCGAACAAGATGAACCAGACCGCAGTGGTCGCCATCATCGAGCGCGTCCGCCACCCGAAGTACGCCAAGTTCGTCAACCGGACGAAGAAGCTCTACGCCCACGACGAGAACAACGACGTCAACATCGGCGACCGCGTTCGCGTGATGGAGACCCGCCCGATGAGCAAGCTCAAGCGCTGGCGCATCACCGAAGTGCTGGAAAGGGCCAAGTAGCCATGATTCAGCAAGAATCCCGCCTGCGGGTTGCAGACAACAGTGGCGCCAAAGAAGTGCTGTGCATCAAGGTGCTCGGCGGCACACGCCGGCGTTACGCCTCGATCGGTGACATCTTCATCGCCACCGTCAAAGACGCCATTCCCGGCGCAGCCGTCAAGAAGGGCGAAGTCGTCAAGTGCGTTGTCGTCCGGGTGAAGAAGGAAAAGCGCCGTGCAGACGGCAGCTATATCCGCTTCGACGACAACGCTGCCGTATTGATCAAAGATGATCAGTCGCCGCGTGGCACCCGCATCTTCGGGCCGGTCGGTCGCGAGTTGCGTGACAAGAAGTTCATGAGAATCGTCTCACTTGCACCGGAGGTGTTGTGATGAAGTTGCGTAAAGGTGACCCGGTCATCGTCATCACCGGCAAGGACAAGGGCAAAGAGGGCGAGATCGCACGCGTCCTCCCGACCCGCAATCAAGTGATCGTCAACGGTGTCAACACCGCCAAGCGTCACCAGAAGGCCCGCAAGCAAAACGAGCAGGCCGGAATTATCGACAAGGACCTGCCGCTCAACGCCAGCAATGTCGCCTACCTCCACAAGGGAAAGCCGACTCGAATCGGTTACCGCCTGGAAGAAGACGGCACCAAGGTGCGGATCGCCAGAAGCACCGGAGATGTGATCCGATGAGCGATGCAACCGCCACCGCAGGAAACTCAACAGCGACTCTCGTCGCTGGAAACAAAGAAGTACCCCGCCTCAAGGCCCGTTACGACTCCGAGATCCGCGACGCCCTCCAGGCGCAGCTGAACCTCGGCAATGTGATGGAAGTCCCGAAGTTGACGAAGATCGTGATCAACATGGGTGTCGGCCGTGCTACGCAGCAGCCTTCGCTGCTCGAGGGTGCAGTCGCCGACCTGACGAAGATCGCTGGCCAGAAGCCGCTCGTTACCAAAGCACGTCAGTCCGTTGCCGCATTCAAATTGCGCGAAGGCCAGGCAATCGGAGCCAAGGTCACCTTGCGTGGTGACCGGATGTGGGAGTTCCTCGACCGTCTGATCGCTGTTGCGATCCCGCGTATCCGCGACTTCCGCGGCCTGCCAGCTCATTCATGGGACGGCCGTGGCAACTACACGTTCGGTATCTCCGAGCAGACGATCTTCCCGGAGATCCAATACGACAAGATCGACACGCAGCACGGAATGGACGTCACCATCGTGACCTCTGCCAAGACCGATGCCGACGGCAAGGCGCTGCTCGATGCCTACGGTTTCCCGTTCAAGCGCGGCCAGGCCGCTCTCGATGCAGTCCCAGCCAAGAATAAGCGCCGAGGCCCCGGCTCCGGGCCCAAGGGACGTCCAGCTGCTGCTGCTGCTCCCGTCAAGAAGAAGAACTGAGTAGCTGACCATGGCGAAGAAGTCACTGATCAACAAGTCGCAGGCGACACCGAAGTACAAGGTGCGTGCCTATACACGTTGCCGCCGCTGCGGCCGTGCGCGTTCCGTATTCCGTAAGTTCGGTCTCTGCCGCATCTGCCTGCGTGAACTCGTTCATGCCGGCGAAGTGCCGGGCGTGACCAAGGCCAGCTGGTAAGGGGAGGACAACCACACCATGATGACCGACCCTATTGCCGACATGTTGACCCGCATCCGCAACGCCAACGTGGCAATGCACGACGAAGTCAAGATGCCGTCCAGCAAGCAGAAGATCGCGCTTGCCACCATCTTGAAGTCAGAGGGCTACATCGGGGATTTCTCCGTCGCCCCATCCACCACCGGTCCCGGTGAAGTACTCCTCGTCTCGATGAAGTACTCCGCCGACCGCAAGCGCACCATCGCCGGTCTGCGCCGCGTTTCCAAGCCAGGCCTTCGCGTGTACCGCAAGGCCGGTACGGTCCCACGCGTCCTCGGCGGCCTCGGCGTCGCAGTTCTGTCCACCAGCCAGGGGCTCATCACCGATCGCGAAGCGCGCAAGCGCAACGTCGGCGGCGAAGTCCTCTGCTACGTGTGGTGATCAGGAGGATCTCGAATGTCCCGCATTGGTAAAGCCCCTATCACCGTCCCAGACGCCGTGAACATCTCCATCGTCGATGGATTGGTCACCGTCAAAGGCCCCAACGGCACGCTCTCGCGCACCGTCCCCGGCGAGATCACCGTCCGCCAGGACGCCGCGACCCTCGTGGTCGAGCGCCCGAACGACGAGCGCCAGAATCGCTCACTCCACGGCCTGACGCGCACACTCGTCGCCAACATGGTGACCGGCGTGACCACCGGGTTCACCAAGGAACTGGAGATCATCGGCGTCGGATACCGCGCAGAGGCGCAGAGCCCGACGACGCTACGTATGGCGCTCGGCTTCAGCCATCCGGTCATCGTCGAAGCTCCAGATGGTGTCACCTTCGAGTTGGCACCGGCGATTCCCGGGCCGGGCCGTGGGGCACGCATCATCGTCAAGGGAATCGACAAGGAAAAGGTCGGCCAGGTCGCCGCCAACATCCGTTCCATCCGCAAGCCCGAGCCCTACAAGGGCAAGGGTGTCCGCTATGTCGGTGAGCGCGTCCTGCGCAAAGCCGGCAAGACCGGGAAGAAGTAAGTCATGGCCGATATCTCTGCCGTCCGTCGCAAGTCCCGTATCCGTCGTCACGGTCGTGTCCGCAAGCGTGTCCATGGAACCGCTGCCCGTCCACGTCTTGCCGTGTTCCGCTCGAACAAGCATCTCGTGCTGCAGGTCATCAACGACGACGAGGGTACGACGCTTGCTGCCGCCTCGACGGTCGAAGCCCCCCAGCGTGCTGAGGGTTCGACCGGGTCGATCGACGGCGCAGCCCGCATCGGCAAGCTCGTTGCCGAGCGCGCCAAGGCAGCCGGCGTCGAAAAAGTTGTCTTCGACCGTGGAGGATTCCTCTTCCACGGTCGCGTTGCTGCGGCTGCGAATGCCGCCCGCGAAGCTGGTCTGGAGTTCTGATGAGTGTTTCCGTAGATCCCACAACGCTTCGTGAGTCGCGTGTCATCGCCATCAACCGCGTTGCCAAAGTCGTCCAGGGTGGCCGTCGCTTCTCGTTCACTGCGCTCGTGGTGATCGGTGACGGTAACGGCCACGTCGGTCTCGGCTATGGCAAGGCCAAGGAAGTGCCGCTCGCCATCCAGAAGGGCACAGAGGAGGCGAAGAAAAATCTCTTCGCTGTTCCGCTGGCCGGCTCCACTATCACCCATCCGGTCACCGGAATCATGGGCGCCGGTCGCGTCATGCTCAAGCCGGCAGCTCCGGGTACCGGCGTCATCGCTGGGGGTGCAGCCCGTTCGATCCTCGAAGAAGCCGGCATCCACGACGTCCTTGCCAAGTCGCTCGGCTCGTCGAATGCCATCAACGTTGCCCGGGCGACGATCAACGGCTTGATGTCGTTGCAGCGTCCGGACGAGGTCGCCAAGCGCCGCGGTCTCGCCGCCGAGGACTTCGTTCCCGCCGGCATGCTGCGCGCCTACAACGCACGTCAGAAGTCCGCTAGTTCGCCGGAGGTGCACTGATCATGGCTGATGAGAAGTGTTTGAAAGTCACCCAGATCAAGTCGAAGATCTCGAGCAAACCGAAGAGTATCGGCACGCTCCGTGCCTTGGGCCTGCGCACGATCGGTGACACCAACGTGTTGCCGGATCGCCCGGAGATCCGCGGCATGATCAACCGTATTCCTCACCTCATCAAGGTAGAAGTCGTCGATGGCCCGTACGTGGCGATCGATCGCACGAAGAAGAGAGCAGTCTGATGCGCGTCGACGAACTCGCCCCATCCCCAGGATCGACCAAGAGCCGCAAGCGTGTCGGCCGCGGTATCGGTGGCAAAGGCGGCAAGACCGCCGGCCGTGGCACCAAGGGCCAATATGCCCGCAACACCGTCGCTCGCGGTTTCGAAGGTGGCCAAATGCCACTGAAGCAGCGTGTCCCGAAGTTGAAGGGCTTCAACAACCCGTTTCGCGTCGAATATCAGGGCATCAACCTCGACTCCCTCGATGCCATGACCATCGACGAGATCTCGCCAGCCACGTTGCACGCCGCCGGCGTGTCGCACAAGGGGGCACTCATCAAGGTCCTCGGTCGCGGAGAGATCAACCGTCCCGTGTCCGTGACGGCGCATGCCATTTCCAAGTCAGCCGAAGCCGCCATCACCGCTGCTGGCGGTAGTGTCACCGTGTTGCCGTCGCCGTTCCGGGTACGCCCGCCGGCCAAGGGCAACCAGTTCGCCAACCGCTAATCCGGTTCGCCCTGTGCCAGACCCGTCCGGGTCTGGCATCATCGGTTTTTTCACACAGAACTTCGGACGAGGAGATATTTCGTGTTTTCCAACTTGAAGAACATCTTCAAGGTGCCCGATTTGCGGAACAAGATCCTCTTCACGATTCTGTGTATCGCGATCTACCGTCTCGGCACCTCGATCCGTGTTCCCGGCATCGACAACCAGCAGGTCAAGGCGCTACGTAGCCAGGCCTCTGACGGTGCGCTGGGTTTCTTCAACCTGTTTTCCGGCGGTGCCTTTGCCAGCTTCGCCATTTTCGCGCTCGGCATCATGCCGTATATCACCGCCAGCATCATCATGCAGGTCCTCGGCGTCGTCATCCCCAAGCTCGAGCAGTGGCAGAGCGAAGGTGCTGTCGGTCAGCGCAAGATCACACAGTGGACCCGCTATCTGGCAATCGCCATCGCCACCCTGCAGGCCACCGGCCTGACATTCTTGTTCGGCCAGGGCAACGGGCAGGCGTTCTTCACCGCCGGTCAGAACGTTCCCGCTGTCAAGCTGCTCGATCCGTTCATGCCGCGGGCGTTGCTCGTGATTCCAACCTTGGTCGCCGGCACAGCGTTCATCATGTGGATCGGCGAGCTCATCAGCCAACGAGGTATCGGCAACGGTATGTCGATCATCATCTTTGCATCCGTCGTCAGTGCCCTGCCCAACGGGTACTACTCGATGTTGAAAGAGAAGAAGTGGATCGTTTTCGTGATCCTCGTGGTGGTTTCGCTCGGCATTCTCGTGGCGATCGTCCGCATCGAACTCGGCCAACGTCGCATCCCCGTACAGTTCGCCAAACGTGTCGTCGGCCGTCGGATGTACGGCGGGCAGAACACGTACATTCCGTTGAAGGTCAACCAGGCCGGTGTCGTCCCGATCATTTTTGCCAGTTCCGTGCTGCTCCTACCGGTGCTCGCCTCGAATCTCATCGGTGGTACCGCCAACGGCAAGGGATGGCGAGATGCCATCAGTCGCTTCATCAGCCAGAACGTCGTGAACAGCAAAAGCCTGCTCTACGTCTCGGTGTTGGCGATTCTCGTCGTCGCCTTTGCCTATTTCTACAACGCTATTGCCTTCGACCCGATCAAACAGGCCGACCAGATCCGTAAACAGGGCGGTTTCATTCCCGGCATCCGCCCAGGACCCCAGACCGAGCGTTACCTGTCGAAGACCGTCAACCGCATTACGCTGCCTGGCGCCTTGTTCATCGCCGGTATCGCCATCCTGCCGTACATCATCCTGTGGATCGGAAACGTCCGGAACTTCCCGTTCGCCGGCACCACCGTGTTGATCGCTGTCGGTGTCGCTCTCGAACTCATGCGTCAGATCGACTCTCAGCTGATGCTGCGCAACTACGAGGGCTTCCTGAAGTGATCTTCGCCCGCCTGCACGTTAGGCGGACGTTTCACCCGCTTTCCGCCGCTCGGGCTGCCGAGCACCGCCCTCGGCGTTCCAGGCAGGTGCCGTGATTCCTGGGGCTCGCCTGATCATCCTCGGTCGCCAGGGTGCTGGCAAGGGAACCCAGTGCACGCGCCTGTCGCGTCATTATGTCGTTCCACACATCTCGACCGGCGACATGCTCCGCGCCGCTGTCCGCGAGGGGACGGAACTCGGCAAGATGGCCAAGGCGATCATCGACGATGGTGGCCTGATCGGCGACGAGATCATGATCGGCCTCGTCAAGGAACGACTGTCGCGTGGCGACGCAATGAGCCGCGGCTACATTCTCGACGGTTTCCCACGAACGGTCGGCCAAGCAGATGCACTTGTCGAGTTCACCGCCGAGCAAGGCCGCTTGGTCGATGTCGTGATCGACCTCGACGTACCCCGAGAACGCGTACTCGAACGTTTGTCTTCGCGCCGCGTCTGTCGTGACTGCGGCACCAATTACACGGCGACAGGGACAGAGCGCAACGGCTGGAGCTGCGACGTGTGCGGCGGCGACGTCGTCCAACGCGAAGACGACACCCCGGAATCGATCAGCCGCCGCCTCGACCTCTACGAGTCGCAGACCGAACCGCTGATCGCCTACTACGAGGAGCGCAACGAGCTCGTCGTCATCGACGGGTTCGGCCATCCTGACGACGTTCTCGCACGGATGATCGGAGCCATCGATCTGCGCAAACGGGGCGGATCAGCAGCCGGAGGTTCTCGCTGATGAACGGTCGCTCCCGATTCGCGCGAGGGCGGATCACCCGGCGCTCACCTGTCGACATCGCCACGATGCGACGCGCCGGGCGCGTCGTCGCCGAGATGCATGCTGAAATCCGGTTGCAAATGCGGCCAGGCGTCACCACCGCACAGCTCGATCAGATCGGCCGTGACGTGCTGGAACGTCGAGGAGCAACGTCCAATTTTCTGAACTACCACGGCTTTCCCGCCGTCATCTGCACCTCGGTCAACGAGCAGGTCGTGCACGGCATCCCCGGCTCGCTCGTGCTCCACGAGGGTGATGTCGTCTCGATCGATTGCGGGGCGGTCATCGCCGGCTGGCACGGAGATGCAGCCTTCACGGCCGGCGTCGGCACCATCTCGGCGGAGGCGCAGCGACTGATCGAGGTCACGGACGAGGCGCTTGCCGCTGCGGTCGAGCAGATGGTCGCCGGCAAGACGCTCGGCGACGTCGGCTATGCCGTCGAGCAGGTTGCCAAGCGGTCACGTTTCGGCGTCGTCGACGGCTACTGCGGTCACGGCATCGGCAGGGCGATGCACGAGGATCCCGATGTCCTAAACACCGGTCGCCCAGGCAAAGGCCTGCGTCTCGAGGTCGGAAACGTCCTGGCGATCGAGCCGATGCTGTCGTTGAGCGGCGAAGAGGACACGATTCAACTCGCTGATGGCTGGACCGTGCTGATGGCCGACGGATCGCTGTCGGCGCACAGCGAACACACGGTCGCGATCACCGACAACGGGCCTGAGATTCTCACCTGCGCGTAGCGCCGCTGTTCGCTGATTGGCAGCGTGAGGTTGCGTCGAAGTTGGCGCGCTGTCACGTGGATTCCGCGGTGGCGGAGGTGGCGTGACCGCGACGGGGCGGTTAGTGGGTTCGGCTCGCGGTCACGTGGATTCCGTGGTGGCGGAAGTGGCGTGACCGCGACGGAGATCCGGCGAGGTTGGGTACGGTCGGGTGATGATTGATGCGGTGGTTGTCGGCGGTGGACCGAACGGATTGGCTGCGGCGATCACGTTGGCGAGGGCGGGGCGGTCGGTGACGGTCATCGAGGCGGCCGACACGCTCGGCGGGGGAGCGCGTTCGAAGGCACTGACGCTGCCTGGCTTCGTGCACGACGTCTGCTCGGCGATCCATCCGCTCGCAGCCGGCTCGCCGTTCTTCGCCTCGTTGCCGCTCGAACGGTTCGGGTTGCATCTACTGCAACCGGAAGTCGCCATCGCCCATCCGCTGGACGGTCGCCGCTCCGGTCTCGTGTGGCGCGATGTCGAACGGACCGCAACCGGCCTCGGGGTCGATGCAGAGGCGTGGCGAACCCATATCGGGACGGTGGCAGGCCAGTGGGGTGATCTTGCGCCGATGTTGCTCAGGCCGCTACCGCAGGTGCCGCGTCACCCGGTCGAACTCGTGCGCTTCGGCCTCGCCGCACTGGCGCCGGCGACGTGGCTCGCCAAGCATTGGTTCGAGGGCGCTGAGGCGAGAGCCGTGTTCGCCGGATGCGCCGCGCATGGAATGCTCCCGCTGAACGCCCCGCTGACGTCGAGCATCGGGCTGGTGTTGCTCGCAACTGCTCACGCTGTCGGCTGGCCTGTTGCTGCCGGTGGGTCGCAGCGCATCATCGACGCACTCGCTGCCTACCTCGTCGAGTTGGGCGGAACGATCGAGACGGGCACCCCGGTGACCTCGCTTGCCCAACTCCCGGCGTCGAAAGCAGTGCTGTTCGACCTCGCCCCGAGGCAGATGGAGCGAATCGCCGGCGACGAACTTCCGCAGCGTTTCCGCGCCGCCCTGCGCCGGTTCCGCCAGGGTCCTGCAGCGTTCAAGATCGACTATGCGCTCGATGGCCCGGTGCCGTGGTCGAACGCCGAGACCCGCCTCGCAGGAACCGTGCATGTCGCCGGTGATGCCACCGAGGTCGCTATTGCGGAAGCCGACGTCGCCAACGGGCGCCACCCGCTCCGCCCGTTTGTCCTCGTCGCCCAGCAATCGGTGGTCGATCCGTCGCGCGCCCCGGAGGGCAAGCACACACTCTGGGCCTACTGTCACGTGCCGAACGGTTCGACCGTCGACATGACATCGGCGATCGAAGCGCAGATCGAACGGTTCGCGCCAGGCTTCCGCGACGTCGTGCTCGCCAGGCACGTCGCCAACCCCGCATGGTTCGAGCGCTACAACGCTTCGTATATCGGGGGAGACATCGCCGGCGGATCGAACGACGGACTGCAGATGCTGATGCGCCCGGTCATCGCCAGCGCCTATCGCACCCCGAACAAGCGCCTGCTGCTGTGCTCGGCTTCGACGCCGCCAGGTGCCGGGGTTCACGGTATGTGCGGCCACCTCGCCGCCAACGCTGCGCTCACCGGTCCGCTGCGCTGAGCCTGCCAGAGCGCAGCCTGAGCGCGCTGCGCACGGTGTTTTCCTTCCCCAACCGGGCGGTGGAGCACGGTCAGGCCGAACGCGGGGGCCGCGGGATGAACGGACTGGTGCGTTTGATGTACTCGTCGTAGCCGGCGCGACGTTTGCCAATTGTCTTCTCCAGCATCACGACCCCCGAAACCCGCCGCAGCAGCACGGTCATCACGATCGCACCGATGAATCCGATGGCACCGAGGCCGGACTCGGCGGCGATCAGCGCAAGGCCCCACCAGATGCAGGCGTCGCCGAAGTAGTTCGGATGCCGGGTGTACCGCCACAGCCCCTGGTCCATGACCTGGCCCTTGCTCTCGGGCTTCGACTTGAACTTCGCCAACTGCCAGTCGCCGATCGCCTCGAAGCCGAGGCCGACCAGCCAGACAGCGGCGCCGATGTATCCGAGCACGCCGACGTCGGGGGTGCGACGGACCTGGCCGAGTTGTACCGGCAGCGAGACGACGAACATCAGCACGCCCTGCAGCAGGAAGACGGTGAAGAAGCTGATGATCGGGAACTTCGGGCCGTAATGACGGCGCATCGCCCGGTAGCGGTAGTCCTCGCCATGGCCCAGATTGCGTTTGGCGAGATAGCCGGACAGCCGCAACCCCCAGATGCTCGTCAGCACAACGAGAAGCCACCGCCTGCCGCTGTTGCCGTCGGCACGCGCGTTGACGACCCAGACGACGAGCACGAATCCGAGGCCCCAGACGATGTCGACGATCGAAGTATCCTTGGTAATCACGCTGATGGTCCAGGCGACGATCATCAGCGCAAGGATCGCCATACCGGCGGTCAGCATGACTCCGGGTGCAGTGGTCATTTCGATGGTTCCCCTCAGAACGTCGTCAGTACGTCTTCACTTTGTCCGTCTTCACTTTGTTTGTCGTCATTCTGACCGGTGCAGATCGGCGTCGACGAGGCCGTCCATTCGTAGCCAGGTGTCATCCAGCCATTTCCCGAATCCGGCTTCGTCGCTCGGTACCGCGGAACGCGGGATGCGTTCGATGACGAAATGGATCGGTTGCGGTCGCTTGGAAAGCTTGTCGAGGATGCCTCCGAAGGTGTCGTAGCCCTCGAAACCGGTATGCCAGGCGATGGCGATGTCTGCCTGTGGAGCTCCGGTCGCCAACGCAAAGGCACCGGAAGGCCGCGGCGGAAGCAGTTGCTGTAGACCGACCAGCCGACCCGCACGACCGGGATTGCGTTCGGCAATGCGTTCGAGCGCTTTGAGTCGCTTGTCCGGGTTCGCCCTGGTCCCTTCCGGGAAGATGACGGTGATGTCGTCACCGCTCAGCGTTGCACTGAGCGCCCGCAACGCAGCCAATTCAGGTTCGCTGTCGCGTGCATGGCGGTCGAGGAAGTAGTTCGGCACGCGGTTGCCGACGACATCGAGGCACGGGTCGAAGAGCAGTTCGCGCTTGAGCACGTAGCGCGGATGCAGGCCGGCGCAGGTCGTGACGGCATACGCCGAGACCAGTGAATCGGCGAGGCTGGCATGACGACACAACAGCACGACAGGTGCCGGACGCAGTGCTTCAGCACCCTCGATCGACACCGAGAGACCGGTCGTCGCCTTCAGTGCAGCGATCAGACGGGCAGCCCACCACTGCATCAGCCGGTAGTTCGCCGCCGGCTGACGAGCTCGGCCTGTGACCCAGTAGAGCAGCGCAGCGCACATGCCGGCGACCTCCAACCAGGCGAAACAGAACCCGAAACTCAGCAAGCGGGCGGTTGGCAGGCGAGGCTTCAGCCTGACGAGGTCATAGACGATCGTCGCCGGAACCCACAGCGGAATCAGTACCGTCATCAGCACCGCGACGGCAAACAGCCCGGGAATCGTCTTCAGCCGACGCGCGATCATGCGCGAACAGTACCCAGTCGGAGCACTGCAGGATGACGGATCAGATCCGGGTGCCGGATGAGAGGCCCACGGGGCGATATTCCGCGGTCACCGATTGCAAGCGTGCTAGCGTTTCGATGGAAACTGCAATCGGCACGAAGATGTTGGACGTGGCACTTGGCTCCGCGCTATGTGGGCGGTAGCATTGTTCCTCGGCCTTGTTTGCAGTTGGCGCGTTCGGCGTGCCTTCACTCATCTTGGTCGAACTGTTCCAGTCCCAGGAGGAAATGCTCTGCCGAAGATCAAAGAAGACGCCATCGTGCTCGAAGGCACGATTGTCGAGTCACTGCCCAATGCGATGTTCCGAGTGGAACTCGAAAACGGTCACAAAGTCCTTGCCCATATCTCCGGCAAGATGCGCATGCACTACATCCGCATCCTTCCCGGTGACAAGGTCCAGGTCGAACTCACTCCCTACGATCTCTCCCGCGGGCGCATCACCTACCGTTACAAGTAGTCCGCCCGCACTCCCTGCTCGCATGCAGCGACTCTCGCAGTCCCGGCTACCCCGCAGGCACCAAGTGCAAAATGTTGCATGTGTTTATCAGTCCTCTCGTGAATAGAGAAGTCGCGTGAAAGTACGCCCAAGCGTCAAGAAAATTTGTGAGAAGTGCAAGGTGATCCGCCGCCACGGTCGTGTGCAGGTCATCTGCGAGAACCCGCGCCACAAGCAGCGCCAAGGCTGAGAGGGACTGAGTAATGGCACGAATCTCCGGCGTCGACATCCCCCGCGAAAAGCGGTTGGAAATCTCGCTCACCTACATCTTCGGTATCGGCAAGCCCACGGCGCAGCGCATCTGCAAGGACTTGAGCCTGGACGTCAACACCAAGGTCCGCGACCTGACCGAGGACGAGGTCAACCAGATCCGTTCATGGGTCGACACCAACATCACTGTCGAAGGTGACCTGCAGCGCAACGTCCAGCAGGACATCCGCCGCAAGATCGAGATCGGCTGTTACCAGGGCCTGCGCCATCGCCGCGGCCTGCCGGTGCGTGGCCAGCGCACCCACACCAACGCTCGCACCCGTAAGGGCCCGAAGAAGACCGTCGCCAACAAGAAAAAGGCCGTGAGGAAGTAATGGCTAAGCCGAAGCCGGGTGGCCGTCGCCCCCGCAAGCGTGAGCGCAAGAACGTCGCATTCGGCGTTGTGCACATCAAGAGCTCGTTCAACAACACCATTGTCTCCGTCACCGATTCCGAAGGCAACGTCATCGCTTGGGCCTCTGCCGGGAACGTCGGATTCAAGGGTTCCCGCAAGAGCACACCTTTCGCCGCGCAAATGGCAGCCGACAAGGCATGCCGTGCAGCGATGGAACACGGTCTTCGACGGGTCGAAGTCCAGGTGAAGGGTCCAGGCTCCGGCCGTGAGACCGCCATCCGCTCGATCCAGAACACCGGTATCGAAGTGTCGTCGATCAAGGACGTTTCGCCGGTACCGCACAACGGTTGCCGTCAGCCGAAGCGCCGCCGGGTCTGAAAGAGGAATAACAGGACATGGCTCGTTACACAGGACCGAAGGTGCGGATTTCGCGCCGCCTCGGCACCAATATCTTCGAAAACGAAAAGGGACGAAAGGCGCTCGAGCGCCGTCCGTTCCCGCCTGGTACGCATGGTCGCACCCGCCGCCGCAACAACGGTAGTGAGTACCTCGCCCAGCTGCAGGAGAAGCAGAAGGCCAAGTACATCTACGGCTTGCTGGAGCGTCAGTTCCACAAGACCTACCTCGAGGCCGTCCGCCTCCAAGGCCCGACCGGCGAGAACCTCCTCCGTCTGCTCGAGCAGCGCCTCGACAACGTCGTGTACCGCGCCGGCTGGGGCTCCACCCGCCCGCAGGCACGCCAGTTCGTCAGCCACGGCCTGATCCTGGTCAACGGCAAGCGTCTCGACATCGCCTCCGCCCGCGTCAAGAAGGGCGACGTCGTCAGTCTGTCCCCGAAGGCCGCAAACCTCATCGTCATCCAGCACAACCTCGACGTCCTCGATCGGTCGGTCGTCGGTTGGTTAGAAGCCGGAGAAGGCGGCAAGCAGGTCACTGTCCGCGATCTGCCGCAGCGTGACCACATCGACGTAGCGGTTCGCGAATCGCTCATCGTCGAGCTCTACTCCAAGTAATTGCCCCGGCTCGTTCGGCAATCATCCGTCTCTTCCTCAACCCAAACGGGCTCCGCCCGTGACATCGCAATCGAGGCACCCTTTCATGCTCGTCATCCAGCGCCCAACCGTCGAAGCCATCAACGACGAGACCGACAACCGTCAGCGCTTCGCCGTCGGACCGCTCGAGCCAGGTTTCGGCCATACGCTCGGCAACTCACTGCGCCGTACCCTGCTGTCGTCGATCCCCGGCGCAGCCGTTACGTTCGTGCGTTTCGACGACGCGCTCCACGAGTTCGACACCATCAGCGGTGTCACTGAGGATGCCACCGACATCATCCTCAACATCAAGGACATCGTCGTCACGTCGACGTCCGACGAAGCCGTCGTGCTGCGTCTCGATGTTCGTGGCCCGGCCGAGATCAAAGCCGGCGACATCAAGTTGCCGTCCGACATCGAAATCCTCAACCCTGAGGTCCACATCGCCACGCTGAACGCCAAGGGCCGCCTGGCGCTCGACCTCACCGTCGAGCGTGGCCGCGGCTACATGTCGAGCGACCGCGAGACGGCGAACCGTTCGATCGGTGTCATCCCGATCGATGCGATTTTCTCGCCGATCCGTCGAGCCGTCTTCGAAGTCGAGCCGACACGCGTCGAGCAGTCCACCAACTTCGACCGCGTGATCCTCGACATCGAGACTGACGGTTCGATCACGCCCCGCGAGGCGCTCGCATCTGCCGGTGCCACATTGCGCTCGATCGTCGATCTCGTCGCCAGTCTCAGCGACGAGCCGCAGGGCCTGGAGCTCGGCGACATCACCGGCCCGAACGCCGGTTCGCCGGACCTCGACCTGCCGATCGAAGACCTCGATCTGTCCGAGCGTCCGCGCAACTGCCTCAAGCGCGCCCAGGTCAACACGATCGGTGAACTGCTCACCAAGACCGAGGACGACCTGCTCAACATCACCAACTTCGGCCAGAAGAGCCTGGACGAAGTCAAGCAGAAGCTCGATGAGCGCGGCTTGACGCTGCGCGGCTGAGACGCTGCAGAGAACTTTGTACTAGGAGAACACGACCATGCCTGCGACACCCCGCCGTGGACGCGCCTTCGGCGCCGACGCACACCACCAACGTTTGATGATGGCAAACCTGGCCGCCTCGCTGATCGCCGCTGAGGCCATCGTGACGACCGAGGCCAAGGCCAAGGCATTGCGTCCGATCGCCGAGAAGCTGATCACCAAGGCGAAGAAGGCCACCGAGGAAGATCCGGCGCGGGTTCACAAGATCCGTCAGATCCAGGGCTACCTCGGCGACCGCGAAATGACTGCCAAGCTGGTCAACGACGTCGCTCCGCGCTACGTCGAGCGCCCAGGTGGCTACCTGCGTATCTACAAGCTCGGGCCGCGCCCTGGCGACAACGCCCCGATGTGCCGCATCGAGTTCGTGTAGTCAACCGGTTTCCTCGCACGGGGATAGCCGGTGCCATGGCACCTTCGATGTACGGCGGGGCCGGCACCTTCTCGCGGTGAACTGCGGGAACTGGTGCCGGCTTCGACCCTTTTCGACGCAGCCCGGCGTTCGTCACTCCCTGGCTGAGCATCGGCCTGAACTGACGGCTGCCGACCGGCGTATCTATGGTTGGTGCCCATGCGGAGACGGAAGGAGCGTGGCTCGAGATGTCGAACTCCGGCCGAACCTCGGTAGCGGGTCCGCCGCCGCCACCCTACGGTCCCCAAAACCCCCAACACCCCAACTGGTCGCTGACGCCAGCGCCTGCGACGATCGTCAAGAGCGACCGGCCGCTGATCATTGCCATCGCCGTGCTCTCGGTCGTCGCCGTCGTCCTCGGAGTCGTGCTGGCGACGCGGCACGAGGCGAAGACGGTCACTGCTCCGAGCACCGTTCCCGACGTGACCCCACTTACCGATTCTTCGAACACGAACCCGGCGTCTTCGCAAGCAACGCCCGCGACCGTTCTGCCGGTCGTTGCTGCACCGGCCACCCCACCAACCGCGCCTGCCGCGGTGACGGTGGCCGCCACGACGGTAGCTGCAGCGCCGGCGACGACGACACCGGCGACAACACCGGCAACGAGCACCAGCCAGCCAGCGGCACTCTTCACGATCCCGCAGGCGACACGTCCTAGAGCCCCGAGTTCATCGACCGCTGCCGGCGGCCCACCCACGACGACTGATGCCCGCCCGAGCGAAGCCGGCCCAGTCGCCTTGGTCACGGCAGTTGTCGATCAGTTCAGCACGGCGGCCATCGCCAATGACGCCCACGGGATGAATGCGACGTTGTGCAAGGACTTCCAAGGAAAGCCGTTCGACCCACAGACCGAGGGCAGGTCGGATGTGCAGGTCACTTCGATCACGCAGGTGGACCAGCCGACCGTGCGCGGCAAACGGGCCGTCGACGTTGTCAGGGTCGAGGCCACCAGCCGGAGTACTGAGGACACCAGTACGGAAAACTTGCAGATCAGCCTTCGTCGGGAATCCGCAATCTGGTGCATCTTCGCCCTCGCCGCGCTACCGGTATAGGTCGCCGTTGCCACTCGGCCTCACCGGCAGTCGTAGCCGTTGGTGAAGCCGTTGAGGATTTCCCGGCGGACTTGGTTCATCTTGCTGACGAGCTCCGGATCGGGGATCGTCGCTGACCATGCGTCGAGCTGCTTGGCGTATTCCTTGGACGTACAGGTACCGGAAGCAGGTGGCTTCGGTGGTGGTGGCGACAGCGGCCGTGCCAACGTCGAACCTGCCCCCGCGTAGGCGGCGGAGACCACGTACAACGAGCTCATCATCTGAAACGTGTCGTTGTTTCGGGAGCTGTCGACCGCCGCTGCGCTCTCATCGATCGTCTCTTTCGGATCCGAGGCCAAGGCAGCGTCGGTTGCCCCCTCCACCTTGCCGATGACGAACCCGATGAGCGGCATGCCGACACCACCGGTCAGTGCACCGGCGAGGCCGGTCACTGCCTTGGCTACGAGTTTCACCGTCCATTCCTCGCTCGCGTTCTCCCGCTCCTGACGGCTGAGGTCGTGTATCAACGACGAGTTTGCGAGCATTCCCTTCAGCGTCTGGATGTCGTCGAGTCGTACCATGAACGCCTCCCAGTTGTCCGGTGGGTGGGTCGGGTCGAAGATCTTGGAGGCAAGCGCCGCCGTGCCATCGAGGAGCGACTGCCGGGATGTGCCATCTTTGAAGGTAAAATTGACGATCTCTTTTCCCTCCCTGTCCGTCAGGCCGAAGCCGGGGTCGATGTTCGTGAGCTGCATCAGCCACGGTGAAGCCATCGCCCCGAGCACAGCGGTGTCGTCGCGGTGGTCCGTGCGCACACCCGAAGCGTTAAGGCTGCGGTAGTCGTCGATGACCGTCAGCAGCGTCGATTTCGCCTGGTCGAGCTCCACGAACCGAGGATCTGTCGACTGCTGCATGACGGCTTCGTAGTCGGATGGCCCGTACACCGACCCGTAGAGCACTGCCAGCCGCATCAGTTCGTCCATCGCTACGGCGGAGCCGACAAACGCTGCAGCCGCTCCTGGCACATCCCGCATGCGGGCGAAGAGGAGCGACCCTGGTCCGATGATCGTTTCTGCTGTCGATATCAGCCACGGCCGATAGGCCGCCGGCGGGTCCGAATGCCACCGCTGCAGGATTGCCGCCGAATAGCTTCCGAGCGTTGCGCCATCGATGTCCAAGTCGACGAGTAGCAGCGATGCAGCCTCCGGGTCCATCGTGTCGAGCGCCTTCGGGAGGGGCGCCGACTGGGAAGCGCGATCCTTGTCGATGATGACGGCGAGTACGGCGATATCGGCCGCTGCCTGTGACCGTTGGTCACCCCCGCCGCGCCCGACCGGATTCGCGCCGACCCAGCGGACGGCGTATTCGTCCGCGAGTTTCGTCAGACCCTCGAGGCCGAGCATGGCGATGAACCGCTTGGACCTGGCAGCATCCTGGGCGATCGCACCGATCTCTGCTCTGGCGATGTCGCCGTTCGTGCCGGACGTGACACGCGTAGCATTGCCGGTACGGAGCGCCGTGGCGAGTGCGTCGTCCTGCATCGACTGTTGGTCGGCCGTGAGGGGAACGTCCGGCAGCGGGTCGGTAGCGATTCTCCAACCGTGCTGCTGGCGATCGTAGAGCACGGCATTGGCGAGGTCGCCGGTGGCGATCGCGCCCAGGCCGTAGTGCAGCGGTGCGGACGCCTGGCGGCGGAAGATCGGGGCGAGCGAGCTGTCGTCGAGGGGTAGCGGCCCACCCGCCGGCGGTGCAGTGGTGTTCGCAGGGTCGAGCAGCAGCGAACGAATTCGCTGGCTCCAACCGAGCAGCAGACGGTTTGCTCCGGCGATGTCGTTGAACGCCGCGGCGGTGAGGACGTCGCCGCCGGGGATGTGCGTATCGACCAGTTCGGCGCGGGCGCGGTCGATCGCTGCGACAAGCGTCGCAAGTCCCGCAGCGTCGTAACCGAGAAATCCCATCGCGCTCCATCTCCTCCGTCTCGTCTGTCTCGGTGCAGATGTGTGCCTGGGCCGGCTGGAATCGGAAAGGCGGATGCCCGGTGGAATATGGCGCGGTGTGAACTGTCAGCATGGAGCGATGCGCACTCTGACCGTTGCCGTAATCCAGATGTCGATGTCCGATGTCGTTGCCGACAACGTCGACAAGGGCGAGCGGCTCGTGCGTCAGGCCGCCGCTGAGGGTGCCGGGTTGATCCTGCTGCCGGAACTGTTCGAAGGTCTCTACTTCTGCAAGGACATGCTCAACGAGCACCTGCTGCGCGCTGCCCCAGCGGATGGCCACCCGACGATCGCCCACTTCCGGGCACTTGCCGCCGAACTTCGCGTCGTGCTGCCGATCTCGTTTTACGAGCGGGCGAACAATGCGCTGTACAACTCGGTCGCGATCATCGACGCTGACGGCACGGTGCTCGGGATCTACCGCAAGAGCCACATCCCGGACGGCGTGGGGTACACCGAGAAGTTCTACTTCAGCCCCGGCGACACCGGCTTCGAGGTCTGGGCTACGAAGGTCGGTCGAATCGGAGTGGGGATCTGTTGGGACCAGTGGTTCCCGGAGACGGCACGTTCGATGGCGCTCCTGGGCGCTGAGCTGCTGTTGTTCCCGACGGCGATCGGCAGCGAACCTCCTGACCCCTCATGGGACTCGAGTGGCCATTGGCAGCGGGTGATGCAGGGCCACGCCGGCGCCAACCTCATGCCGCTCGTCGCCGCCAACCGCATCGGCCACGAGCAGGGACAGACGACCGCCATCACGTTCTACGGTTCGTCGTTCATCGCCGATGCGACCGGAGCGAAGGTCGCAGAGGCCGACAGGACGAGCGAGCAGGTGCTGACGGCGACGTTCGACCTCGACGCCCTGGCACTGCAACGACTCGCCTGGGGCCTGTTCCGCGACCGAAGAGTCGACCTCTACGGCACGCTGGCGACGCTGGACGGGAACCGGTAGTCCGCGGCGTGGGTTTACGATCGACGGTCATGCTTCGCCGTGCCCGTCTGCTCGTCGCCTACGACGGGTCGGCGTTCCACGGATACGCCATCAATCGCGGCGTGGACACCGTCGCCGGTGCGCTGGCCGACACGATCTCGTTGATCGTTCGCCGACCCGTCTCGCTCGTCGGCGCCGGTCGCACCGACAGCGGTGTGCACGGCTGGGGGCAGGTCGTCAGCCTCGACCTACCGGATGCCACCGATCTCGACAATCTCGCCCATCGCCTCAACCGAATGCGCGGACCGCGGATCGTCGTGCGCGCCGCCAGATGGTGTGCGGACCCGGACTTCAGCGCTCGCTTCTCGGCTCGCTGGCGTCACTACCGCTACGACGTCTTGAATACCCCGGCACCGAGCCCATTCCTGGCAGCTACCGCCTGGCACGTGCCGCACCCGTTGAACGAACTGCTGATGAACCTGGCCGTCGATCCGTTGATCGGCGAGCACGACTTCTCCTCGTTCGGTCGCCGGCCGCCGACCGTCGACGGGCGCGAGCCGAGTATGAGCCGGTACGTGTTTCTCGCCCGCTGGAGTCAGGTCGGGCCGGACCAGCCGGGTCTGCTGCGGTTCGAGATCCGAGCCAATGCCTTCTGCCACCAGATGGTCCGGTCGATCGTCGGCACGCTCGTCGACGTCGGCAAGGGGGTAACGAGCGCGGGTGAGATGACCGCCATCCTGCGAGCCAAGGACCGCGCCGCCGCCGGAGCGATCGCGCCTCCCCAGGGATTGTGTTTATGGGAGGTTGGCTACCCCGACACCGAGCGGTGGTAAGGCCGTCAGATTCGATCGGTCGTGGATGCGGAGGCGTCCCGCTACACTCGAACGGCTCAATCAATCCCGGCGGGCGTTTGGTGTTGGGCGTTCACGCCCCTATCATGTCTCGGTTCCCGGTGGCGTGATATGTCGCTCCGATGAAGGAAGTTCTTGATGACAACGTACTCTCCAAAAGCTAGCGAGATCGTCCGCGCATGGCATGTGATCGACGCTGAAGACATGGTTCTCGGCCGCATCGCCACCGAAGCCGCCCGCCTGCTGCGCGGCAAGCACAAGACGATGTTCGCCCCCCACATCGATACCGGCGACCACGTGGTGATCATCAATGCCTCCAAGGTCCACCTGACCGCCGGTAAGGCTGATCGTAAAGACGTCTACCGCCACTCCGGTTATCCGGGCGGTATCAAGTCCGAGACGTACGCCCAGTTCCTCGCCCGGAAGCCCGAGGATGCCGTTCGTCGCAGCGTCGCCGGCATGCTGCCGCACGGTCCGCTCGGTCGTCAGCAGATCAAGAAGCTCAAGGTCTACGCCGGTGCCGTGCACCCGCATTCGGCCCAGAATCCCGTTCCGCTCGTTGTTGCTGGCGCCAAGGCCCGCTGAGAAAGAATCTGACACTGATCATGGCAACCGCAACCGCCAACAAGCCCCTCGTGCAGTCCACTGGCCGTCGTAAGGAAGCAGTCGCCCGCGTGCGCCTGCGCCCCGGCACGGGTGTTGTCACGGTCAATGGTCGCTCGTTCGAGAACTACTTCCCTACGGCCACCTCGCGCCAGTTGGTCTCCGAGGCGCTCCGCGTCACCAGCCACGACGAGACCTACAACATCGACGCCACGATCCACGGCGGCGGGGTGAGCGGCCAGGCAGGCGCGTTGCGCATGTCGATCGCCCGCGCGCTGATCGTCCTCGATCCCGAGCTGCGGCCGGCTCTGAAAAAGGCCGGCCTGCTGACCCGTGACTCTCGTGCCAAGGAGTCGAAGAAATACGGTCTCAAGAAGGCCCGCAAGGCACCGCAGTACACCAAGCGCTGATCCGCCTCTGCGGATCGAATCGATCGACAGCGATCATCGCCACTGATCGTCGATGCCGTTGACTGCCGCCCGATCGTCGACGTGCCCGTGACCCTGAAGTTCGGTACCGACGGGGTCCGAGGTGTTGCGAACGCCGAACTCACGCCCGAATATGTGCTGGCTCTCGGCCGGGCAGCGGCTCGTGTGATCGGAGTTCGTAGCTTCGTCATCGGTCGCGACACCCGCCGGTCCGGCCTGCTACTCGAGTCGGCGCTCAGCGCAGGACTGGCGAGTGAGGGCGTCGATGTCGAGTCGTTGGGAATTGTCCCAACCCCGGCCGTCGCCTTCATTACCGCGCGCGACGGCGTTGCCGGCGGCGTCATCACCGCCTCGCACAACCCGTTTGCCGACAACGGCGTGAAATTTTTTTTGCCGGGAGGCCGCAAACTGACGGACGACGTCGAGCAGCGGATCGAAGCCGAACTCGCTTCGCTCCCGGCGCCTTCGAAGTCCGGTGCGGATGTCGGGACGCTGACCTCGCGCGCTGATGCGCTGCGCGCCTACGCAGACCACCTCGTCGAGCAGTTCGAAGCGGGAGCACTGAACGGCCTGCATGTTGCTGTCGATGCTGCCAATGGCGCAGCGTTCGCTGTCGCCGGTGACGTGCTTCGACGGCTCGGAGCGACGGTGACGGAGATCAACGTCCAGCCCGATGGACTGAACATCAATCGTGCCGGCGGCGCGACGCATCCGTGGGCGGTCGCCAAGGCGGTCGTGGCGTGCGGTGCCGACCTCGGACTGGCGCTCGACGGTGACGCCGACCGGGTGATCGCCGTTGGTCACGATGGACATGTCGTCGACGGAGACCAACTGATTGCGCTGCTCGCTGTCGAGTTGCGCCGACGTGACGGCCTCCGCGACGACACGGTCGTGGTCACGGTGATGAGCAACCTCGGATTTCACAAAGCGATGAGCCTGCAGGGAATCACTGTCGTGACGACGCCGGTCGGGGACCGGTACGTGCTCGAAACGTTGGCGGCACACGGCTGGAGTCTCGGCGGAGAACAGAGCGGTCACATCATCGTCAGCGACCTGGCGACGACGGGCGACGGACTGCTCAGTGGCCTGCTGCTCGCCGACCTCGTCAACAGAACGGCCAAGCCGCTCAGCGAACTGGCACACGCGGCGATGACCGTCTATCCACAGGTCCTGCTGAATATTCCCGTCGCTGAACGCCATCCTGATATCGCCGAGTTGATGTCCGCAGACATTGCCGCAGTACAGGCGCAACTGGGTACGGACGGCCGAGTGCTCGTTCGCCCGAGCGGCACCGAACCTTTGGTGCGCGTGATGGTCGAAGCCGACACCGCTGACCGTGCTCGTTCCGGTGCGGATTCCCTCGCCGCTGAGGTCCGCCGCCGCTTCGCCTGAACCCGCCTGTCGCCCTCCGTGGTTGGGGTTGCAGTCGCCACGAGCCGGAGCGCCAGGGACTCGGCGCGAAGGCTTCGTTTAGGGCCACAACTAGAATGATCAAATGTGTGGAATCGTTGCGATCGTCACCCGCCCGTCGTCCCGTCAGGTTCCACGCGCCGCTGAATTGCTTGCCACACTCGACGGCGCGCTTGCCGCCAGCGCAGGCGTCAGTGCTATGGCGAAAGCAGTTTCCGTCGCCGACCATCTGCTGCGCGGTGTGTCAGGAGTTCGGGCACTCATCGGCCAACCCGACCTGGTGCTCGGCCTGCATGCCCGTCTCGATCAGCTCGATGCCGTCATCGAGTCAGAGGATGCCCGTCTGGAATTCGTTGTCGGTGCCGATCTGGAAGCAGCAAACGCTGCGCAGATTGGCCTGCGGGATGCGGTGTGGGCCGTTCGCAAGGATCGCATCCCGACGGCAGCGGCGGTCGAGGCATTGGCCGGGCGCGACGCCGACGTGTCGACGATCGCCGGCTACCTCGCTGTGCAGCAGACGCTGTCGGCCATCGATCGACTCGAAGTCCGTGGACGCGATTCGGCCGGCATTCATCTGTTCGTGTGGGGCCACGGGCTGGACCTCGTCGATCCGGCCATCGTCGCACTGATTGCCAGACGCGACGGCGATCCGCTCTTCCCGTCAGGATCGGTCCGCCTCGCCGACGGAGTACTGAGTTTTGTCTACAAGGCAGCCGTGGAGATCGGCGAACTCGGTGACAACACCGCCGCAATGCGGGCGGCGATCGGTGCAGACGCGCTGCTGCGGGCGGCACTTCGAGCCCCGACCGCCAGACTGTCGGTGCTCTCGCACACCCGGTGGGCCAGCGTCGGGATCATCAGCGAGGCCAACGCCCATCCCGTCAACCAGGAGGAGGACGGACTCGTCCAGGCCGGGCCCTATGTTGTCGGAGCGCTCAATGGGGACGTCGACAACCATGCCGATCTCACCGCCGCCCACGGCTTGCGTATACCGGCGACGATCACCACCGACGCCAAGGTCATCCCAGCGCTGACGTCGCGTCACACCGCAGCAGCCGGCGATCTCGTGGAAGGGTTTCGCCGAACGGTGTCGAGTTTCGACGGCTCGGTGGCGATCGGCGCAGCGTCGGCCATCTCCCCGAACCGCGTACTACTGGCCCAGCGCGGCAGTGGCCAGGCGTTGTACGTCGGGCTCGCCGAGGACTGCTTCATCGCCGCCAGCGAGCCGTACGGCCTTGTCGAGATGACGAATCAGTACGTGCGTATGGACGGGGAGACACCGGCTCATGCCGATCAGCCCGGCAGCCGCGGTCAGGTGTTCGTCCTCGACGGCGAACATGCCGGGGAACTCGCCGGCATCCGTCGCCTCGCATATGACGGAACCGAAATGCCGCTCGATGAAGACGACATCGCCATGACCGAAGTGACGACACGCGACATCGATCGTGGGTCGGCACCCCACTTCCTGCTCAAAGAATTGTTGGAGGCACCGGCCAGTCTGCACAAGACGCTGCGCGGACGGCTGGTCGAGGCTGACGGCGTCGTCCGCAGCGTCGTCGGCGCTCTGGCGATGCCGGAGACGGTGCTCCGGCGGTTGCGAGCAGGGTCCATTCGCAAGGTGTTGGTGATCGGACAGGGAACGGCAGCCGTCGCCGGCCAGTCGATGGCGGCCGTGCTGACCGAACTGGCAGGCGATGCCTTCGATATCGGCGCCATCACGGCAACGGAATTGTCCGGCTTCCGTTTGCGCCTCGACATGACTGACACACTGATCATCGCCGTCAGCCAGAGTGGCACCACGACCGACACCAATCGCACTGTCGATCTCGCCAGGGGTCGCGGCGCTGTGGTCATCGGCATCGTCAACCGTCGCGGCAGCGACCTTGCCGACAAGGCGGACGGCGTGCTCTACACGTCTGACGGACGTGACGTCGAGATGAGCGTGGCGTCGACGAAGGCGTTCTACGCCCAGGTCGCAGCGGGTGCGCTCCTCGCCTGCTCGATCACCGAGGCCGCCGGTGTCAGTTCCGACGGGCGTCGAGACACGCTACTGCGTTCGCTGCGTTCGCTCCCCGGGGCGCTTCGTGAGGTGCTCGCCCAACGCGAGGTCATTGCCGAAGCAGCGCGGTCCTTCGCCCCGCAGCGGCGCTACTGGGCTGTCGTCGGTAGCGGCTCGAACAAGGTCGCAGCTGAAGAGGTCAGGATCAAACTGTCGGAGCTGTGCTACAAATCGATCTCCTGCGACATCATCGAGGACAAGAAGCACATCGACCTGTCATGCGAGCCGTTGATCCTCGTCTGCGCCGCAGGACTCGTCGGTGGGACAGCGGACGACGTCGCCAAGGAAGTGGCGATCTTCCGGGCGCACAAGGCCGCTCCGATCGTCATCGCCACCGAAGGAGAGGAGCGCTTCAACGCCGCCCTCAGGGTCATCAACGTGCCGCCGATCGACACCTCGATTGCCTTCGTGCTGTCGGCGATGGTGGGGCATCTCTTCGGCTACGAAGCCGCACTTGCTATCGATGCGTCGGCACGGCCACTTCGTGAGGTGCGGCAGGCGATCGAGATCGGTGTCGAAGGTGACCGCTCGGGTGCGGTCGTGTTGGGTGAACTCCGCACGACGATTGCCGTGCCGGCTGAACAGTTCTTCGACGGGTTGCGTGTCGGCTTGTACGACGGCCATCTCGATGCGTCAGCGGCGGTTCGCGTGGTGTCATTGCTCCGCGACGTGATGTCGGACGCACCGCTCGAGTCGTTCCAGTTGGCGAGTGGCAAAGTCGCTACGCCTGCCGCGCTGATCGATGATGTCACGGCTGCATTGACGCGTGCGATCGAACAGTTGACCCGCCCGATCGACGCCATCAAGCATCAGGCGAAGACCGTGACCGTGGGGATCTCGCGTTCGGACGAAGGCGTGCTCGATCGTCCATTGGTGCAGGAACTGCTCAGTGCTGGCGCCGGCCGTGATCGTGTCGCCTATCGGGCGCTGAAGATCCTCGCCGATCTCGATCCAGCGGTGTTGGCCGTCACCGGCTTCACGCGGTATCGCATCGATGGTGACCCTTCGAGTCCGACAGCGACGATCACGGTGATCGATCGTGGAGGCATTTCCACGGGGATCCGTTCACGCGCCGAGCAGGGCGGACGGCTGATCGGCACGAAGCGCCGTGTTGCCAGTGAGCGCGAGGTATTGGTCGCCAGAGGGCGCGCCGATGGTCGGGTCTTCATCCTCGTCCCGGAGGTCAAGGGTTCGACGACGACTGGCATCACCCTGTTGCATATCGCCGTGCACGAGCGGCTCTCCCCGGGCGTGCTGCGCGGCGTGTTGCAGGGCTACGACCGTCGCTACGACCGCCTTGTCGACTGGGTGACAGAGACCGAGGGAACGTTCCGCGACGACCTGCTCGGCGACGTCGATGTCACTGATCTGCTGGTGTCACCGATCAGTGAGATCGCCAACCGCTGGCGCAGCTGAGCGGTCGATCGGGACGGACGGCAGCGTTCGGTATGGTGCATGGATGACCGACGACCGACGAGAGCAACCAGCGATACGAGCGCTCGTTCGCCGGCCAGGCCCTCGGCTCGCGGATGGGATCGTCACGTATCTCGAACGAACGGCTGTCGACGCCGAACTTGCCGTCTTGCAGTGGGAGCGGTACGTCGATGCGCTGCGCAGTTCCGGGTGGGAGACCATTGAGGTGCCGCCGGCGGACGAGTGTCCGGATGCCGTCTTTATCGAGGACACGATGGTGGTGTTCCACTATCTCGCCGTCATCGCCCACTCGGGTGCCGACAAACGGATTGCCGAGACAGCAGGTGCCGAGGCGACGATCGAAGGGCTCGGCTACTCGATCGAACGAATCATCTCGCCCGGCACACTCGACGGGGGAGACGTACTCAAAGTCGGCAACACGGTCTATGTCGGGTGCGGTGGTCGGACCAACGTCGAAGGCATTCGTCAACTGGCGGCACTCCTCGAGCCACTCGGAGCGACCGTTGTCACGGTCCCGCTGACGAAGGTGCTACACCTCAAATCAGCCGTCACCGCGTTGCCGGATGGAACGGTGATCGGATATCTTCCTGTCGTCGACGACCCCACCATCTTCGAACGGTTTCTCGCCGTTCCAGAAGAATCCGGAGCCCACGTTGTGCTGCTCGGCGGATGCGATCTGTTGATGGCGGCCGATTGCCCACAGACTGCAGCGATGCTCGCCGATCTCGGCTACCGGCCGGTGATCGTCGACATCAGCGAGTACGAGAAACGGGAGGGGTGTGTCACCTGCCTCTCGGTCCGTCTCCGTTGACCCGACGGTTCTGCAACCGACGCGAACGTTGACAACGTGACACGAATGCCTCACCTGCCGCCGATCAGCTTGCAGTGACAAAGGCGATGGCCACACCGTCGGTGTGCGTCAACGAGAGGTGCCATTGGGTGATGCCTTGCTGCCATGCCAGTTCGGCGGCGCGGCTGCGCACAACGAGCGATGGTGCGCCTGATTCGGCGCGCACGACGTAGACGTCGTGGAACCCGAATGCACCGAGCCCGAGCCCGAGCGCTTTCATCGTCGCTTCTCTGGCAGCGAATCTCGCAGCCAATGATGGGACGGGGTCCGGGCGCCTGCCGGCGTCGGCCCGCTCGGAGTCGGTGAACAATCGGTTGAGCATCGTCGGCGTGCGTTGTAACGCTCGTCGGAAGCGCTCGATGTCGACGGCATCGACCCCGATCCCGATTACGCCAGGCATATCGATCGTTCGGCTATCGACGGGTCGTTCACGCTGCTCATGTCATCCGCACATCGGCACGGGATCGATGATACGGAGGTGGGCATTGAGACCAAACCAGCTGCGAGTATTGGTCGCTCGGACTCCGTTCGTGCGGCCGATCGGGTGGTACTTGCGTGCGGCCGAACGGCGCATACGCTCATGGGATGCGTCCCGTCGTCACTCCAGATGAAATGAATGCCATCGACGCGGCGGCGCCGGAGCCGGTCGATGTGCTGATCGAACGCGCCGGAGCGGCCGTTGCCAGGACCGCGGCTCGACTGCTAGGCGGTACCTATGGCCGGCGGGTCGTGGTGATCGCCGGCAAGGGCAACAACGGTAACGACGGCCGAGTCGCCGCCGCCAGGCTGCGTGCTCGCGGAGCACAGGTCACCGTGTTCTCAGCAGACTCCAGACTGCCGGAGCGCATCGACGCCGATCTGATCATCGATGCTGCGTACGGGACAGGGTTTCGCGGGACGTGGACGCCGCCGGACGTCGGTCGGGCAATCGTTCTCGCCGTCGACATTCCTTCCGGAGTCGATGGCCAGACAGGTGCTTCATCGTCCGGCGTGATGCCGGCGCACCACACCGTGACGTTCGCCGCATTGAAGCCGGGGCTGGTGCTCGAGCCCGGTGCGACGCTTGCCGGCACCATCGAAGTTGCTGACATCGGATTGTCCGTGGAACGCGGTGCCACGCCGCCGCGGATGCATCTCGTCGAACGCTCCGACATCATCGACTGGCTGCCGAGCCGCTCGACGGCAGCACACAAGTGGCAGTCGGCGGTCTCCGTCGTCGCCGGCAGCAGGGGCATGTCGGGCGCCGCCTACCTCGCCGCCGCAGCGGCGCAGCGGGCCGGCGCCGGCATGGTGCGCCTGGCGACCCCCGGGGTCGATGTGCCGCCACATGCACCGATCGAAGCCGTCACCAGAGGTTTGCCGTCAACCGGGTGGGCGTCAGACGTGCTCGCTGAACTCGGCAAGATCCACTCCCTGTTGATCGGGCCAGGCGTCGGTCGTGAAAAGACCACCAGCGCCAGCGTGCGCCACATCGTGCTCAACGCACCGACCCCGCTGGTGATCGATGGCGATGGCCTGTACGCATTTTCCCGACACAGCCACGGTGACCCCGCAGCATTGCGCCAGCGCACGGCACCCACGGTCCTGACGCCGCATGACGGCGAGTTCCGCCTGCTCACAGGCGAGATGCCGGATCCTGACCGCTTGACATCGGTGCGTCGTCTGGCCTTCGACACGCGCGCAGTCGTGCTGTTGAAAGGGCCGACGACGCTCGTGGCCGAGCCGGGAGGCCAGGTGCTGGCGGTGCGCGCCGGTGATGCCAGGTTGGCGACCGCCGGCACCGGAGACGTGCTCGGCGGTATCCTCGCCGCACTGCTCGCAGAAGGAATGGTGCCGATTCGGGCAGCGGCCGCAGCCGCCTATATCCACGGTGCCGCCGGCAGACTCGGCCCGTCGAGAGGGCTCATTGCCTCCGATCTGATCGACCTCATCCCACGCGTCCTCGCCGACCTCGACGAGACCGCTGGCGTGCGGCATGGATAACACCCGATGGGCCTGGGCGGAGATCGATCTCCGAGCGGTCCGCCACAACGTGCAGGTCGTCCGCCGGCTGGTGGCGCCTGCCGGTGTGCTCGCTGTCGTCAAGGCCGACGGATACGGCCACGGCGCGGAGGCGGTCGCCAGAGCAGCACTGGACGCCGGCGCTGCCGGTCTCGGGGTGGCCCTCGTCCAAGAGGGGATCGAGTTGCGCGAAGCTGGGATCACGGCACCGATCCTGCTGATGTCACAGCAACCACTCGAACAGTCCGCTGACATCGTGGCGCACGGCCTTACACCCACGGTATACGACAGCGCGTCGATCGACTCGTTCGAGCAGGCAGCCAGTTCCGCCGGCCGAACCCGTCGTACAGCTGTCGGCGTGCACATCAAGGTGGACACCGGCATGCACCGGGTCGGATGCCGACCTGACGAGGTGGCGACGCTTGTCAAGCACATCGAGGCGGCTGACGGTATACGCCTTGCCGGCCTGTTCACCCACTTGGCGATCGCCGACGAGCCGGACGATCCGTACACGGATTCGCAGTTGCGGCAGTTCGACGAGAGCCTGGCGAAGGTGATGGAAGCGGCGAGCGATCGTCAGCGGATCGTCGTCCATGCGGCGAATTCGGCAGGTGCGCTTGCACATCCGGCTTCGCGTCATAGCTTCGTCCGGCTCGGTATCGCCATGTACGGCATCGAGCCCGGCGACGGAGTGGCGTCGTTGTGTGGCGACCTCGAGCCGGTGATGTCGCTGAAGGCACGCGTCTCGTTCGTCAAACGGGTCGCTGAGCAGGACCGCATTTCCTATGGGTTGCGCCACCGTTTCGACAGTCAGACGAACGTGGCGACGGTTCCGATCGGCTATGCCGACGGCGTCCCGCGCCGGCTCTTCCAAACGGGGGGACACGTGTTGATCGGGGGGCGCCGCCGGCCGATCGTCGGTGTCGTGACGATGGATCAGCTGATGGTCGACTGCGGCGACGATCATGTCGTTGCCGGTGACGAGGTCGTGCTGCTCGGACGCCAGGGCGACGAGCGTATCCGTGCCGAGGAATGGGCCTCACGCCTGGACACGATCCCGTACGAGGTGACCTGTGCGATCAGCAAGCGAATCGATCGACGCCTGATCGACGACTGATCGACGACTGATCGACGACGTGAGTTCTGACCCGCCTCTACCACTCGGTCGGCCGCCGGGCTAACGTTGTCGACCGTGCTTCAGGTCCGCACCACTTCACTCGCCGCCACGCATGCCGTCGCTGCCGCTGTCGCAGGTGTCGCCAGAGCCGGCGACCTGATCGTCCTCGCCGGCGAGATGGGTGCAGGTAAGACCGCATTTGCCCAGGGATTCGGCCGGGCACTCGGCGTCACGGAACCGATCACCAGCCCGACGTTCACACTCGTGCACTCCTACGACACTGGCAGGATCGAGTTCCACCACGCCGATCTCTACCGCCTCGATCGCCTGCTCGAAGTCGCTGACCTGGCACTTGGCGAACTGCTCGAATCGAACGGCATCGTGCTCGTCGAATGGGGAGACGTCCTCGGCAGCACGCTCGGCGACCATCTGCAGATCCGGCTGGAAGTCGAACTTGACGGAGACGGAGACGACCACGAAGACGACGGAGTCGTAGATGGAGACGGAGACAGTTTCAACTGCAGGACCATCGGCCTCCGACCGTTCGGCTCCGTATGGGCACCGCGGTGGGCGGCTCTCGAAACGGCTGTACGCAAGGCGTCGTCGTGCTGATCCTCGGTATCGAAACGGCGACCGAGCAGATCAGCGTGGCGATCGGCGGCCACGAGGGTGTGATCGGTCTGTTCGAGGTGGCACGGGGCCGCCGTCATGTCGAGACGCTGATGCCGGGCGTCGAATTCCTCTGTCAGCAGACCGATATCGAGATCAGCGAGATCGGCTGCATCGCCGTCGATGTCGGACCTGGTCTGTTCACCGGCATGCGGGTGGGACTGGCGGCGGCGAAGGCCCTCGCCCAGGCACTCCAGCTGCCGATGGTCGGGATTTCCAGCCTCGATCTGCTCGCCTTCCCGTTGCGCTACAGCGATCGGCTGATCGCCGCCGTCATCGATGCCAGGCGTGGCGAACTGTTCTATGCGCTGTACCGCCAGGTACCCGGCGGTGTCCAACGGGTCTCAGAGCCACGAGCGGCGCGCTGCGAGGATCTGGCCGCTGACCTCGTTGCCCGTGGTGGGGAAGTCGTCTGCGTCGGTGACGGCGCGTTGCGATACCGGGACGAGATCCTCGACGAGGTACGTGTCGAGTTCGCCGAGCAGTTCCTTTCTCATCCTTCTGCCGCACCGCTCGTGACGCTCGCTCATGCCAAGGCGTTGCGCGAGGATTGGGTGAATCCATGGGAGCTGCAGCCGATGTATCTTCGCAAACCGGACGCGCAGATCAACTGGGCGGTCCGCGATGGCGGAAGCCCAGCGGTGAGCAGACCATGAGCCACGAGCTGAGCCGGCGGTGAGAAGCCCGTGAGTATCGTCGAACGTTTCCTCGACCGCGCCCAGAGTCGTCCGATGGAATCTGGCGAGATCACCATCGAACCGATGCGCAAGCGGCACGTGCGCCACATCCTGGCGATCGAGGCGCAGGTGTATCCGAAGCCGTGGTCCGTCGGCGTCTTTCACGACGAACTCGCACAAATGCGTGCCGGTACTCGCCACTACGTCGTCGCCAAACTCGACGGTGTTGTCGTCGGCTACGCCGGCTTGATCCTGATCACCGAGGAAGCACATGTCTCCAACGTGGCGGTCGATCCGCGATACCAGCGCCACGGCATCGGGCGTCGGTTGATGCTCGCACTATGCCTTGCGGCGACGAAGCGGGACTGTGGCTCGATGTCGCTCGAGGTCCGCGTTTCCAACACGGGGGCGCAGGAGTTGTACCGCAGCTTCGGGTTCGTTCCGGCCGGTATCCGCAAGCGCTACTACGAGAACTCGGTCGACGCGATCGTGATGTGGTGTCATGACGTCAACACTCCGGCATACGCTGCACAACTCGCGACGATCGGCCGATCGATCACTGACTTCCGGCGATGACCCACACCTTCCGCACCTCTCTCCTGGCATCGGAGTTGCCCGAGCGTCCGGTCGTCGGGCCCGACACGGTCGTGTTGGGGATCGAGACGAGTTGTGACGAGACAGCTGCCTCGCTCGTGATGGGTGGCAACGACGTGCTGTCCTCCGTCGTCTCCAGTCAGATCGATCTGCATGCGCAGTACGGCGGTGTCGTCCCGGAAATCGCCAGCCGGGCGCATCTCGAAACGCTCAATCCGGTGATCGCCAGGGCGATAGTCGAGGCGGGGATCGACGAATCGCGCATCGACGCCATTGCCGTCACGATCGGGCCGGGACTGATCGGCGCGCTGCTCGTCGGCGTGTCAGCGGCGAAGGCGCTGAGTGTCGCCTGGAACAAGCCGTTCGTCGGCGTCAACCATCTCGAGGCGCACCTGTATGCGGCGTTCATCGAGGACCCGTCGCTCGAATTGCCGCTCGTCGTGCTGCTCGTTTCCGGCGGCCACACGATGCTCGTCGAGATGGTCGATCATGGCCAGTACCGGCTCCTCGGACAGACGGTCGACGACGCTGCGGGCGAGGCCTTCGACAAGGTCGCCCGCTTCCTCGGCCTCGGCTATCCGGGCGGTCCGCTGATCGATCACGAGGCGACGGTCGGCGATCCGACGGCGATCAGCTTCCCAAGGGCGATGCTCCACGACGGGCTCAACTTCTCGTTCAGCGGGCTGAAGACGTCGGTGGTCAACCACATCCGTCGGCATCCCGACGCCTCGACCGCCGATGTTGCCGCCTCGTTCCAGCAGGCCGTCGTCGACGTACTCGTCGCCAAGACGGTCCGGGCCGCTGACCAGATCGGAGCGAGAGGCATCGTCCTCGGCGGCGGCGTGTCGGCGAATTCGCAGTTGCGGACGGCCTTCCAGCAGGCGGGTCACGACGCCGGGATTCGCAGCTTCCTGCCGACGATGGCGATGTGCACCGACAATGCGGCGATGATCGCTTCCGCTGGTTGGTACCGGCTGCGCAGCGACGGTCCGACGTCGCTCAGCGCGCCGGCCTTGCCGAACCTGCGGCTGCCGTTGCTCGGCGCAGGATGAACCGCTTTCCCACGTTCACGGTCTGCGCACCAGGCCTCGAAGCGATCACCGTCGGCGAATTGGCCAAGATCGGCGTCACCGGCAACCCGACTCACGGTGGCGTCAACGCCTCGATGACGATGGCGCAGTTGATGACCGCCAACCTGCGGCTGCGCACGGCCACGCGCGTCCTCGTTCGGGTCGCCCGTTTCCCAGCGGACGGTTTCGTCACGCTGGCGGAAGGATTGGCCAAGATCGACTGGCATCCGTGGCTGTTGGAGGACACGCAGGTCGATGTCACCGTGTCGTCGAGCCAGTCGAAGCTCTACCACACGGGTGCGGTGCAGGAGCGTGTCCTCGATGCCCTCGGTGTCGGGACCGTCGGCCCAGGGCAGGTCGTCAGCGTCCGCATCATCCGAGACGAGGTGACGGTCAGCATCGACAGCTCCGGTGAGGCGCTGCACAAGCGCGGTTATCGCCAGGCGACAGCGAAGGCACCGATTCGCGAGACGTTGGCTGCTGCGCTGATCTTGGCGTCTGAGTGGGACCGCCGCCGCCCGCTGCTCGATCCGTTCTGCGGTTCCGGCACGATCCCGATCGAGGCGGCGATGATCGCCAGACGGATGGCTCCTGGTCGTAACAGGCCGTTCGCTTTTCAGCGCTGGCCGCAATTCGACGCCGCTGCATGGACGCGAGTCGTTGCCGGTGCCGACGCCGATGTGATCGACAAGATGCCGGTGATCCTCGGGTCCGACCGTGACGAGGGTGCGATCACGGCATCTCGTTCCAACGCCGTTCGCGCCGGCGTCGCCCCGGTGTTCACCCACGCAGCGCTTTCAGAGATCGTTGCCCTTGCGCCGGTTGGCTGGCTGATCACCAATCCGCCGTACGGCGAGCGTGTCGCCGGTGGCGATCTACGCGACCTCTACGACCGCTGGAAGTCGTTGATGGGCGAAGGAGCCTTCGCTGGCTGGCACCTGTCGTTGATCGCCCCGCACGACGCCTTGACCCGCCGCCTCGGGCACCTGGATTCGGCATTGCGGACGGCGAACGGCGGTATCGATGTCGATGTCCTGCGCAGGCCGCAGGCAGAAGCGGCTGCTGTACCTGCAGTCTGAGTCGCTGAAAGACGACGAGGCGTGATCAGGTACCCGGAGTGGTTCGGGTCGACGATGAGGACCCGCCGCGTTCGGATCTGCGGCCAGGGCAGCTGCAGTGAGGACGATCGATCAGTTCATGGAGTGAGCAATCGGGCGTAGCCCGCGCTTTTCGCGAAACGAGCCGCACTCCGTTTGTCGGAGTGCGGCTCGGATGTGGTGATCGGATGCGTTGGCCGGATGGTGATCAGACGGTCAGCCGGTCGTGGTCGACGAGCTGTCTCCGGACGTGTCGGTGAGCCCGCACTTGTCCTTCATGTACGTCGTGATCTGCTCGTCAGCACTCACCGCACCGGCAGCGGCCGTACCTGCTGCGGCGTCAGCAGCGAGTGCGAAGTTCGGATCGGCAGCAGCCTTGGTGAAGTCGTAGTCGTACTTCTTCAGCAGTGCCTCGATGGCCACGATCGACTTCGTCTGAGCGGCGATTGCCGGCTTGATGTCAGCAGGTGCAGCGGCCTCCCAATTGGTGATGTCGGTGTCGAATGTCGTGAAGAACGCCTTCATGTCGGCTGGTTTGTCGGTCGACAGGTTGCCGAATGCGCCGCCATTGGAGTATTTCGCCTGGAACTGCGCCGACAATGCGCAGAACTTGCTGCCGTTCCCTCCACCGGTCGCCGCCGCCTTGGTCGTCGCCGTAGCGCCGGCTGTCGTGCCGGCATCTGCGGAGGTGTCATCAGCTGCAGCGCCGCCGGCTGCGACGGTGGCGGTGGCAGCCTTCGATGCTGACGAAGACACCGACGACGAACTCCCGCATGCCGCCAGCGTGCACGCCGCAGCTGCCATCCCGATGAACAGTGATCTTGACTTCTTCATGTGCTCTCCCGTTGGTACATATTCGTGTCGGTATACGGAGCCACGAACCACTCGGTTCGTACAGTGTTTCCGGGCCCTCAGGAAACACTGGGCTCCCGACGCTGGGTAAACCATAGTAAGTAGGCGAGCGACGGCACGACTGTGACGGCCGCCAGCATGAAGACGAACACCAATCCCCACAGCGTCTGATGGGCGCCGGCGGCATCGCTGATCTTCAATTCGTCCACCAGGATCCACGGCCACTGGGCCACGCCCCAACCGGCGACGACCGAAGCGACGGCGATCACGGCGGTGATTCTGGCGAGCCGTGCTTTGCGCTGGATCAACAGCCAGACCGTTCCGGCACCGCCTGCCCCGGAAACGAGGATCAGGGGAAGCGCCCTATGGTTGAGGCCGTGGAACAGCGTCGGGGCGTCGCGGTCCAGTGGCCAGATGCCGAGTAGCGCAGCGACGCCAGTGACGATGCCGCTGATGATCGCCCGTTTCCTGCAGGCCTCGAACAGATCGACTTTGTGCTGTTTTGCGGCCTCGGCGGTCAGGAAGACCGCGGCGAGAAAGGCGCAGGTCAGCACTGCCAGCGTGCCGCCGACGAGTGACGTCGGATGTGTCCACGCGGTCCATGAACTCGCCGGTCGGTTCAGTGTGACGCGGCCGGAGGCGATCGCTCCGGCGACACCGCCGAGGATGAACGGCGTCACCACCGACGACACGGCGAACATCGCCCCGAACAGGCGAGCCTGGGCCAGGCTCGGGGCGAACTTGCGGAACGCAAAGGCGCTGCCGCGCAGCACGATCCCGAATCCGGCGAGCGTCAACGGGAGGAAGAGGACCTCGCAAATCGTTGCGAATGCCGTCGGGAATCCGGTCCACAGATACACGAGGACGAAGATCAGCCAGACATGGTTGGCTTCCCACACCGGCCCGATCGAGTGGTCGATCAGCGTGCGCATCGGCGCGCCCTGCTTGTCGTCGCCGGCCGTCAGGTCCCAGACGCCCGACCCGAAGTCGGCGCCGGCGAATACGGCGTAGGCGATGACACCGAGGAACATGATCACGGCAACGGTGCTGGCGAGCGTCATGACGAACTGCCGGCTCCCGCTTCTTCCAACTCGGGCGCGCCAGGTCCGTATGGAGTCGGAAGGTCGTCGGACTCACCCGCTCTCCAACGACGCGACATCGATCGAAGTACGCCGAGCGAGCCGAGACCCATCGCCGCATAGACGATGACGAGCACGATGAGGCTCACCCACACGCCGCTGCTCTGGGTGACCGCCTGGTCGATGCGCATGACGCCATAGGCGATCCACGGCTGGCGACCGACCTCCGTGGTGATCCAGCCGAATTCCAGGGCAGCAATCGCCGCCGGTCCGGCGACGACGGCGATCTTGAGGAACAACCTCGATCGCAGCCAATCCTGCTTCCGCCTCCGGAACAACCAGAAGGCAACGGCGAGCAGCGCCAGCATCGTGCCGATACCGACCATTGCCTGGAAGCTGAAATGGACGGTATTGGCGAGTTGGTCGTTCGGTCTGGCGTCAGCGGGAACGTCGTTCAGGCCGATGATCGGGCGATCGGTGCCGCCACGGGCGATGAGTGAACCGAGGTCGGGGATCTTGATCGCGTAGTGGACCTTGCCGTCGATGATGATGCCGCCGATCGTCAACGGAGCCGGCTTCTCCGTGTCGGTCGCCAGTTCCATTGCCGCCAGCTTCGAGGGCTGTTCGGTTGCCAGTCGGAGTCCGGCGATGTGGCCGCTGAACGGTTGGATGACGGCTGCGATACTGGCGAAGGCGAACGGGACGATGAAGCCGATCCGGTGATGATGGTCATCGCGCCCCTTCAGCAATCCGGCTGCGTAGACGGCGGCCACGCAGAATCCGACGAGTACGTAGGCGCCGATGAACATGTGGACGAACTCGGACCACAGCGCCCTGTTGAACATCGCCGCCAGCGGATCGACGTTGCTGGTGACGAGCTTGCCGGCACTGTTCGTGTTCAGCGTGAACCCGGTGGGGGCGTTCATCCAGGCATTGACCGCCAATATGCAGAACGTGCCGAAGACGCCGGAGATCGAGATCGGGATGAGCAGCATACGGTGGAACCGTCCCGGTAACCGGTTCCAGCCGTAGAGATAGATGCCGATGAAGATCGCCTCGACGAAGAAGGCAATGCCTTCGAGGGCGAACGGCAGACCGATGACGTCACCGAATGTGCGCATGAATTCTGGCCACAGCAGCCCCATTTCGAGGCTGAGAATCGTCCCGCTGACTGCCCCGACGGCGAACAGGACGGCGGCAACCTTCGACCACCGTTTTGCCAGGCTGAGCGCCACCTCGTCACCCTTGAGGCCGCGACCGTGCATCACCCAGATCATCGCCGGGAAGGCCACACCGAAGCAGGCGAGCACGATGTGCGAGCCGAGCGACACGGTCATCTGCCATCGCGCCGGCACCAACTGCGCAGTCGCGACGATCGTCATGCTCACGAGGAGATCACCCCCTCACCCTACGCACGAACGAGCGCCTTCGAAAAGTACCTCACGTCTCTACGGGCCGGCATGTGTCCACGGTTTCGTTGGCGTCCTACCTACGAACCGTTCTTTCCGCTCTCCGCCGCTCGGGCGGCTCGCTTCGCTCGCTTGCTCCGCCCTCTCTTTCGTTTCGCGACGGGCTCGTCGTAGCCTTGCCGACATGGCACTGCGGATCGGGAACTTCGAGCTGGCTGCTCCTGTTGTGCTCGCGCCGATGGCGGGCGTGACGAATGCTCCGTTCCGTTCCCTGTGTCGCCGCTACGGCCCTGGGCTGCTGTACGTCAACGAGATGGTTATGGCCAACGCACTCGTGCACGGCAACGCCAAGACGCAGCGGATGGTTTCGTTCTCGCCGGACGAGTCTCCGCGCAGCCTGCAGATCTATGGCAGCGATCCGACCGTGCTCGGCGACGCCGTTCGCAAGGTCGTCGACGGCGGGATCGTCGATCACATCGACCTCAATTTCGGCTGTCCAGCGCAGAAGGTGACCCGCCGTGGCGGGGGTGCTGCCGTTCCGCTGAAGCGCAACCTGCTGCGGGCGATCCTGCGCGCCGCGGTCAGCGCCGCCTCACCCCACGGCATACCTGTCACTGCGAAGTTCCGGATCGGTATCTCCGACGACCTCGAAACGTTCCTCGACACGGGTCGCATCGCCGAAGAGGAAGGTGTTGCGGCGATCGCGCTGCACGCTCGGACCGCCCAGCAGCACTACGCCGGCGAAGCCGATTGGTCGCGCATCGCCGAGCTCAAGCAGGCAGTGACGTCGATCCCGGTGCTCGGCAACGGCGACATCTGGGAAGCCGCCGACGCACTGGCAATGGTCGCCGAAACCGGCTGCGACGGTGTCGTCATCGGGCGAGGATGCCTCGGGCGGCCCTGGCTGTTCGGCGATCTCGTTGCGGCGTTCGAGGGCAAAGAACTGCCGTCGCCGCCTCGCCTCGGCGAGGTTGCGCTGGTCATCGCCGAACATGCGCGCCTCCTCGTCGAACACAGCGGCCCGTTCGGAATCCGTGAATTTCGCAAGCATGCCAGCTGGTACCTCACCGGATATCCGGTCGGCGGCGAGATGCGCCGGCGTTTCTCGATGGTCGACGGCCTCGGCGAGCTCGACGACCTGCTGGCGATGATCGATCAGTCGATGGAGCTGCCACCCGGCGGTCAACGCATCCGTCGCGGCCACACCAACGGCCCGATCAAAGTCGTGCTGCCAGAGGGCTATCTCGACCGTCTCGACGACCTCGAAATTCCAGATGACGGCGCAGTAGTGGCTCTCAGCGGCGGCTGAACCCGAGCGGCGTCGTCGACGCCTGGATACTGCTGTTCGCGATCCTCCGCTGACGCGGCGCCGGGCGATGTGTGGCGACGAATATCTGACTGTTGAACACGAGACGGTCGGCACTCGGCCGCCTACGGTCGTCGGTGGGGCTTCGTTGATTCTGCGCGACCGTTCGGTCCGTTGAATTCGATGTGGGCGTCGTCGAGCAGTCTGATTCGCCATCGGTCCTTGTGGACGATGTGATGGTGACGGTTGCACAACATGACACCGTTCGCGTAGTCCGTCGGGCTGTCGTCGGCGCCGACGTGTTCGATGTGGTGTGCGTCGCAGTACCTGATCGGCCGGGAGCATCCGGGAAAGCGGTAGCCGCGGTCGCGCAGGGCGATCGCCCGCCATGCGGGGTACGGGAAAGTGCGTGCGGCTTTGCCGTAGTTGATGATGTGATTCCCGCGACGGATGACTCGTTGCCAGGTGGCATCGCACATCCATGCATGGGCGTTGTGCGGATTCACCGGCTGTCTCTGGGCATCGGTGTAGCGCTCGGTTCCGGCGGGTGCGAGTTCGAGGATGATCTCGATGTGTGGACGATGACGGCTGGTCCCGTCGCCGTCGTGGTGTTTGTTGAAATGATCCAGCACATCCACAAGGGCGTCCGCACGTCGTTACGGAATGGGCCGGTCGTCGCCGGCACCGTCGAACTTCATCGCTATGGCGAGCACCCGATCCATCGCCTCGGCGCCCGATTGATCGAGTGAGAACGTTCCCATCGATGACCCGTCGGGGAGACGGTGATGCGACAATGACCGTGGTTTCTCGGCGGGTTCCGGGACGTCGTTGACGCCTCGGCACGTTCCTTCCACACGGCCATGTACACCTCGGCCTCATCGACCGGCAACGCAGCAATCTCCACGACCACGGTGTATTGGCGTTCATCGAGATACTCGGCGATCGCCTTCGGGCGATGATTCTGAATCGATCGTACGTGCCCACGTGACAGCACCGAGGACATCGACGCGTCGGCAATCGCTTCGTAGCGGCGGAGGGATCTTCCGTGCTGCAACAACAGTCCAGCGTCGGTGCCGTTCATCCGGCAGCGATGCCGGAGGAAGGCTTTCATCGACACGGCGCCCTCGATCGCCCACAACTGCTCAGCTTCGACACGAGCCGTCGCCAAGGCCACAGCCGCAACAGCGCTCTCCATTGCGCCGAGCAGTTCGACGATCTCGTAGGCCGGGAGTGGCCTCCGTATCGATCGTGAACGAGACCTCCGGCATGATAGCTATCGTACACAGGTTCGTAGATATGCGCAACGGCAGGGACCCGCTTTCCGGCGTTGAGTTCGACTGCCGTGTCGGGAATACTGACCGTGTGATCGATTCATTGATTCCCGACGGGATCCGGCTCGTACTGGCGTCTGCCTCTCCTCGGCGGCGAGAGTTGCTCTCGAAGTGGGGTGTCGAGTTCGATGTCCGCCCGGCTGACGCCGACGAGTCGGTCCACGATGGCGAGTCGCCACTTCCCTATGTACAGCGGGTTGCGGCGATCAAGGCGGCAGCGATCGGTGGTCCGGGCGAACTGGTCATCGCCGCCGACACAACGGTCGACGTCGACGGCACGATCCTCGCCAAACCAGAAGACGTCGAAGATGCGCGCCGCATGCTGCTGATGTTGTCCGGCCGAACCCACTTCGTCCACACAGCCGTGGCGATTCGACTCGTGCGAGCTGACGGGTCAGCGGTCGAAGCGGCGACGACATCGACCTCCGAGGTTCATTTCGCAGCGCTCGACGAGGCGACGATCGACTGGTACCTGTCGACCGGGGAGCCATTCGGCAAAGCAGGCGCCTACGCGCTGCAAGGCGCTGGAGCGAGGCTCGTCGAATGGGTGCATGGCAGCGTCAGCGGCATCATCGGCCTCCCGATGTCGGAACTCCTCACCATCATCAAAACCTTCCTCGTCTGAGCAGGCAGGCCGCTTTTCACATCACGACACGGGTGCGGGCGCTGGCAGGAATCACCGGCGAACCGGCCCGGGTTCCTGCTGGCGATGGCCGACGGCCTGCGCTGGCGCGTCATGCGGCTGATCCGGCCCTGATCGGTGCCCGCGACGTCATCGTTGCGGCACCGGCCGGAACGCCGGACGACCACACTCGAAAGCCCGGTTAGCAGTCGAAGGTTCCGGTTGCTAACCAGCGGCGGACGCGCCTAGCATTAGCACTCTCAATATCCGAGTGCTAACCGCAACCCGCGCAGGCACGTAGTGGAGGCTCAAACACCATGGCTCTCAAGCCCCTCGATGACCGTATCGTCGTCAAGCCCAACGAAGCCGAGGAGCGCACAGCTTCCGGTCTCGTCATCCCCGACACCGCCAAGGAAAAGCCGCAGCAGGGCACCGTCCTCGCCGTCGGCCCCGGCAAGCGCAGCGAGCAGACCGGTGACATCATCCCGTTGGGGATCGAAGTCGGCCAGACCGTCGTCTACAGCAAGTACGGCGGCACCGAGATCACGATCGACGGCGAGGATGTCCTGATCCTCAACAGCCGCGACGTTCTCGGCATCGTCGAAAAGTGAGGCCATAACCACATGGCAAAGATGCTGAAATTCGATGAGGAAGCTCGTCGCGCACTCGAAGCCGGCGTGAACAAATTGGCCAATACGGTCAAGGTCACGCTCGGGCCGAAAGGTCGCAACGTCGTCCTCGACAAGAAGTTCGGTGCTCCGACGATCACCAACGATGGTGTGTCCATCGCCAAGGAGATCGAGCTCGACGATCCGTTCGAGAACATGGGCGCCCAGCTCGTCAAAGAAGTAGCGACCAAGACCAACGACATCGCCGGTGACGGTACGACGACGGCAACCGTGCTCGCCCAGGCCCTCGTCCAGCTCGGCCTGCGCAACGTCGCCGCCGGCGCCAATCCCCTCGGCCTCAAGAAGGGCATCGAGAAGGCTGTCGCGGCCGCTGTCGAGTCGATCAAGAGCCAGGCCAAGGAAGTCGACGACAAGACCGACATCGCCAACGTCGCCACCATCTCGGCAGCGGACGCTTCGGTGGGCAAGGTCATCGCCGACGCCATCGACAAGGTCGGTAAGGACGGTGTCGTCACCGTCGAAGAGTCGAACACGTTCGGCACCGAGCTCGAGTTCACCGAGGGCATGCAGTTCGACAAGGGCTACCTGTCGCCGTACTTCGTGACCGACGCAGAGCGCCAGGAAGTCATCATCGAAGATGGTTACATCCTGCTCTACGGGGCCAAGATCTCGTCCGTACAGATGCTGTTGCCGGCACTCGAGGCAGTCATGAAAACGGGCCGTCAGCTCGTCATCATTGCCGAGGATGTCGATGGCGAAGCATTGGCGACACTGGTCGTCAACAAGATCCGCGGCACGTTCAGCTCGGCTGCCGTCAAGGCTCCTGGCTTCGGCGATCGCCGCAAGGCAACACTGCAGGACATCGCCGTACTCACCGGTGGCCAGGTCATCTCGGAAGAGGTCGGCCTCAAACTGGAGAACGTGACCTTGGATCTGCTCGGCCGCGCCAAGCGCATCATCATCACCAAGGACAACACGACGATCGTCGACGGTAATGGCGAGAAGGACGATGTGCGGGGTCGCATCAACCAGATCAAGGCCGAGATCGAGAACACCGATTCAGACTGGGACCGCGAGAAGCTGCAGGAGCGTCTCGCCAAGCTGGCCGGCGGCGTCGCTGTCATCAAGGTCGGCGCAGCCACCGAAGTCGAGCTCAAAGAGAAGAAGCACCGCATCGAAGATGCCGTGTCGGCTACTCGGGCAGCGATCGAGGAAGGCGTGGTCGCCGGCGGCGGCACCGCGTTGATCCGCGCCAAAGCTTCGGTTGCCGCAGTGCTCGCCACCCTTGAGGGTGATGAGGCTGCCGGTGCTCGTACCGTGCTCGAAGCACTCGATGCTCCGGCTCGGGCGATTGCCGATAATGCCGGACTCGAAGGCGGCGTCGTCATCGCCGCGATCGAGGCCGCTACCGGTGGGATCGGCCTCAACGCCGCAACCGGCGAGATGGTCGACCTACTCAAGGCTGGCATCATCGACCCGGCGAAGGTGACCCGCGCCGCGTTGCAGAACGCTGCGTCGATCGCCGCACTCGTACTCACCACCGAAGTGCTCGTGGCCGACAAGCCCGAGAAGAAGTCGGCCGCCATGGCCGGCGGCGGCGGTATGGGTGGCATGGGCGGTATGGGTGGCATGGGCGGCATGATGTAACCCGTCCCCTCCAAGGACTGCTGAACGGCCCGGGCCGCGCATTCGTGCGCAGCCCGGGCCGTCTGCTTTTTCGGCGCCCGCCGCCGAGGTTCTGTGGACCGTTTTGCACCGCCGGCGGTGCACCAGTGGACTCAGTTCCGGCGACGACGCATGCGTTTCCCGGCGGCGGTACCGTAGGCGGGGATGAAACGGCCGTTCTGGATGCATCAACTCGTCGAGTATGTGCTCGCAGTCTGCCTAGTGTTCGCCGGTGCGCATTCGCCGAATCCGGCGGTGCCGTGCATCTCCGGAGGCCTCATCGCCCTGAACGCCGCGGTGGTCGATGGCCCGTGGTCGGCGTTCCACAGCGTGCCGAGATGGTTGCACCGCTTCTTCGACTGGGCGATCGCCCTCGGCATGCTCATCGCAGGGATTTTCTTCGGGCGCCTCTTCGACAGTTCCAGCCGCAGCGTCACGTTGCTGATGGCCTTCGTTGTCGCCTTTGTTGCCTGGCGCAGCAACTACACCAAGAAGCCAAAGCGCGCACCGGTCAGCATGGAGGGCGGCCGGCACGTCGAGGTCGGCAGGATGGCGGGACGCGGCGCCGCCACTACGGTCAACCTGGCTCGGAACATCAAACGCGCCCGCCAGCACTCGAAAGACCAGACGTAAGCGGTCGGACCTCGCCGTTAGCCTCGACACTATGTCGTTCGAACGTCCGGAACCCGATCTCGTCAAGTTGGTCGCAGCGTGGGAGTCGTGGGAGCACGGCGACGAAGCGCCCGGCAAGACGCTCGCCAATCTCAAGACTGCCGGCCTCGCCGACGTATTGAAGCAGATGGTCTCGACCGGTTGGACGTACGAGCCCTGAGCTCATCGTCAGCTACTGACAACGACTCGCCGATGCGGCGATGGCGAGCCGGAGGACGACAGGTCATTCCGCGCCCAGACGGCTGGTCAGTCGGGGCCGCACCGTTGTGGGTCGGATCGAGCCGACAGTTCGACGTCGCCCAAGTGGAGCAGGCGATGCGGACGGGCGGCGGGCCGGGGCGCGTCCAAGAGGCGGTCGTCGGGTCGAAATCGTCTGCGGTGCTCGTTGCCGTGGTCGACGGCGACCACGGTGCGGAGATCCTGCTGACCCGCAGGTCGTGGGATCTGCGTCACCATCGCGGCGAAGTGAGCTTCCCCGGGGGGCGGTTGGACCCAGGCGAATCGGTCGCCGAGGCGGCGCTCCGCGAAGCGAACGAGGAAGTCGACCTCGACCCGACGCTGGTCTCACTCATCGGCGAACTCGATCACCTCAGTACGTTCGTTTCCAACAGCTACATCGTTCCCGTCGTCGCCCGTCTCGACCGACGACCGCAACTGGTCGCCTCTGCTGCCGAAGTCGAGCGCATCTTCTACGTCCCGCTCGTCGAACTGCAACGAGCTGACACGCATCGGGAGGAGCACTGGGGCGACCACACCTACACCCGTCGACTGCAGTTCTTCGAACTCGACGATGAAACGGTCTGGGGCGCAACCGCACGCATCCTCGTCAACCTGCTCGACGTGCTCTTCGCCAGCTGACGGATGTTCCAGGTTGAACGCATGTCGCCGGCTCACGACGTCCAACGTGAATCGGGGTCAGGGGCCTCCGGCGATGCGGACGGCGCGGTAGTAGACGTCGGCCCAGGCGCGGCAGTTGTAGCGCTGCAGGATCGACCGTGGTGCGCAGTCGGCTCGCATGTCGGCGAGCAACATCATGTCGATGCGTAAGCGGTTGGCGGCGTTCCACCGGTGCGTCCCGAACCGATGGTCGTAGGACTTCAGGTTGCGGTAGCCGAAGTCGTGTCGCTGGCAGGCGGCACGGAAGTTGAAGCTGCGCCCTGTATCGCCCAAACCGATCGGGGACGGCGTCGAACAACCGTCGTTCGTCCAATCGAGCCACGCCGGTTCGGCGGCCACCCTGGCATGTTGGAACTCTGCCATCGTTGTCGATTCGAGGCGCGTGATCGTCATCAGGTCGGTGGCCGGATCAGGGCCGACGGCGTGGGCGGGAGAGGTGGGCACGAGGAGTGCCAAGAGTGCAATGGCGATAGTCGCAAGCGCGACGGTGACGCGTGTGGTCATTTCTGATGCCTCTCGAGGGGGGAGTGCAGCCAGCAGGAAATTCGGGGTGACGACGACAATCATGACTCGTTTGGCACCGATGGATCGGCAGCGAACTGCAATCGCTCCGAATCCGCTCGCCAACGCGGCACGCAAAGAGGACGCAACCTCCGTCTTATCGGACCCAGGCGGAAAACATCCTGGCTGATGAGTTTCCCGAAATTCTCTTGACGGACGACGTTGTCAGTCACTATATTTAGTCACTGAACAAAGTCGACGACGAGATCCGTGGGGTGATCATGCGGCAGGGAGCATCAGGCGCTGAGCTACGCGACGTCAATCGCAGTGCCGTACTCAGCCTCATCGGTCAGCACGGCCCGATGTCCAGAGCGGAAATCGCCCGCAGGCTCGGCGTTCGGCCCGGCACCGTCACCGCGTTGGCCCGCGGGCTGATCGCCTCCGGTATCGTCCGCCCGGTCAACACGGTCGCCAGCAACGGCGGAAGGCCAGCCGAGCTGCTCGCATTGCTCGGCTCTGCGGCCGTGGCGATCGGTGCCAAGGTCGCAGAGGATCACCTTGCGATCGTCTGCGCCAACCTCGACGGCACTGTTCTGACGAGCCGCACGGTCCCATTCGAGGCGATGGCTGCGAATCCGTTCATGACGCTGGCCGAGGTGTTGGAATCCGATGTCAGGGCAGCCGAGAGCGAGCATCTGCTCCTCGGTGTCGGACTCGGCGTTCCTGGTTTCGAGGATCCGTACGGGACCGGTGTCGTGCAGGCACCGTTGCTCGGCTGGCGGCACCTGCCGCTCGGTGAACATCTGACGAGGGCGCTCGGCACACCTGTCCTCGTCGATAACGACGTCAACACGCTTGCCATCGCCGAGAGCCTGTACGGCGTCGGTAGAGGATTCTCGAATTTTCTGACAGTCACGATCGGTCACGGCGTCGGCATGGGAATCGTCATCGCCGGCGAGCTCTACCGTGGGGCGCGCGGCGCTGCGGGGGAGTTCGGCCACGTCTGTGTCGACCGCGATGGTCCACTGTGCGAGTGCGGCAAGCGAGGGTGCCTCGAAATGCTCACGTCCGACCGGGCTCTGGTCGCTACGGCACGCAAGCGACGCATCATCGATGCATCCGGCGGAGCCGCCGAACTGGCGACGAAGGCCGGTTCCGGGCACACGGGTGCGCTCGAGATCTACCGGGACGCTGGAACGATCCTCGGTAGGGCGCTGGCCTCGGTCGCCGTCGTACTCAACCCACAGGCGATCGTCATTGGCGGCGAAGGCACGCGCGCGTGGCCGTACCTCTCGGAGTCGTTCCACCACGCCTTTAGCGGCGATAGCTTCCCGCCGATGCGCGACGCCTCGTCCGTGCACGTCGAACGCTGGGACGACGACAAGTGGGCCCTCGGCGCTGCCTCACTCGTGCTGCGGGCACCGTTCGTGACGCCACTGCACGAACACCCGATGATCGAGCAGATTCGTGGACGCCTCGACGCGGGCTTCCAGGCGCCAGCAGCGGCGGCAGCTGCCGCCGCCGGACATGCTGAGATCGGATTCGCCTCATGGTCGGGATGAGTGGCTGGAAGAAGTTCGGCGTCGTCTGCATCTTCCTCGCACCGAGCTTCATCGCTTTGGTCGCCTTCTCGCTCGGGCCGATGGTCGGTACCGCCTGGGTGAGCTTGCAGGACTGGAACCTGATCCGGCCCGCGAGGTTCGTCGGACTGGCCAACTTTCGCGAATTGTGGCACGACGAGAAGTTCCACCGAGGACTGTTCAACACGCTCTACTACCTTGTCGGCTATATCCCCCTCGTCACCCTCGGGGGCTTGGCGATGGCGGTACTGCTGAACACCAGAGTCAAGCTCGTGTCCCTTTTCCGAGCGATGTACTTCCTGCCGGTGATCACCAGTTGGGTCGTCGTTTCGCTGCTCTGGCGATGGCTGCTCAACCCGAAGGACGGCCTTGTCAACTTCTTGCTGCGAAAGGTCGGGATCCATGGTCCCGGCTGGTGGACGGACAGCACCTGGGCGATGCCATCGGTCATTCTTGCGTCGGCATGGAAGGACTTCGGCTTCGTGATGGTCATCCTGCTCGCAGGACTGCAGTCGATTCCCGAGACGCTGTACGAGGCAGCGAGACTCGACGGTGCCGGTGCGTGGCGCCAGTTCCGGCTGGTGACATTGCCTCTGCTCACGCCGTCGATGTTTTTTGTGCTCGTTATCAGCCTGATCAACGGGTTCCAGGTGTTCGACCAGGTGTGGGTGATGACGCCGAACGGTGGCCCAGGCGGGTCGACGTCCGTTGTCATGGAACAGGTCGTCAAGAACACATTCGACTATGGCAGGGCCGGCTACGCGTCGGCAATGAGCATCGTGCTGTTCGCCATCATCCTCATCGTCACAGCGGTGCAACTGCGGATGCAGAAGCGGTGGGTCTTCTATGGCTGAGACCATCGTCGAGCGACCCGTCGCACTGCGCGGATCGACCGAACTGCACGAAGCAGACGGCACGCTCCCGAAGCGGCCGGTGATGCGCGGCAGGAAGATCCGAACGCGTCTCGCTGGGCGGTACCTGATCCTCGTTGTCGGAGCGATCGTGATGATCGGTCCGTTCCTGTGGATGATCAACGCCTCGTTGAAGACGGACAGGGATATCCAACAGATTCCCCCGTCGATCCTGCCGAACCCGGCAACCGGCACCAACTACACACGAGTCGTCAACGCCTTTCCGTTCTGGCGCTTCATGGGCAATAGCCTCGTCGTTTCGCTGCTGTCGACATTCCTGCAGCTGTTCCTCGCTTCGACAGCTGCGTACTGCTTCGCCCGCATCGAATTCAAGGGCCGCAACCTGTTGTTCGGCCTGTATCTGGCGACGATGATGATCCCGCTGCAGGTCGTGATCGTCCCGCTGTTCATCGAGATGCGCAACCTCCACCTCGTCAACAGCTATGCCGGTCTGCTGCTCCCGACCATCGTGTCGAGCTTCGGCACATTCTTGATGCGCCAGGCGTTCATGGCCCTACCGAAAGATCTGGACGAGGCAGCACACATCGACGGTGCCGGCCACATCCGCATCTTCTTCAAGATCCTGCTGCCGCTCACCGCGCCGTCATTGGCGACGTTCTCGGTGTTCGCCTTCATGTCGAGTTGGAACGCCTTCCTCTGGCCGCTCGTCATCACACGGGGCAGCCAGGAGCACATGACGCTGCCGGTCGGCCTGTCGTTGCTGCAGGGTCGCTACCAGACGAGTTGGAACGTTCTGATGGCCGGATCGGTGTTGACGATTGCACCAATCGTCATCTTCTACGTCTTCACCCAACGCTGGGTCGTCCGCAGCGTCGCCTTCAACGCCAGTAAGGGCTAGTCGTCGCATTCTCCACACCGAGCAGGACATCGCCCACTCGGAGCTTCTCATCCACACCTATCACCTTGGGGGAAATACCAATGACAACACCAGACAACATCTTCAACCGCCGACGCTTCATCGAGCTCGGTGGCGCAACGCTGTTCCTTGCAGCATGTGGCAGTTCGGCGAAAACATCGTCGACCGCCACAACCGCCGCAGGCTCGGCGACGACTGCTGGAGCGGCGACGACTGCTGGAGCGGCGACGACTGCTGGAGCGGCGACGACTGCTGGCTCGGCGACGACTGCTGGAGCGGCGACGACTGCGGCTGCGGCATCCGGCGATGCCGTGACGCTGAACTACTTCACGTTCTCGGCGGCGCCAGATCATCTCAAGGACCTCGATGCGATTGTCCAGGCATTCCAATCGGCGAACCCGAACATCAAGATCAAGGTCGCGACTGCCGCCTACGCCGACTACTTCACGAGCCTGCAGACGCAGGTCGCCGGAAACGCAGCCCCTGACACGTTCGAGTTGAACTACGAGAACTTCGTCAACTACGCACGCAGCGGCGCCCTACTCGACATCACGCCGTACACCACGGATGGGACGATCGATCCCGCCCGTTACTATCCGCTGGCGTTCAAGGGTTTCGCCGATGGCGGCAAGCAATACGGTCTGCCGGCGACGTTCTCCGATGTCGTCATGATCTACAACAAGAAGGTCTTCGACGCCGCCGGTGTCGCCTACCCGACGGCCAACTGGACGTGGAAGGACGAGCAGGCGGCAGCGGAGAAACTCACCGCCAACGGCATCTTCGGTGAGTTCCAGCCGATCACCTACTTCGAGTTCTACAAGGCGCTCGCCCAGAACGGCGGATCGTTCTTCGGTCCAGACGCCAAGGCGGCATTCGACAGCGACGCTGGTGTCGTGGCCGCCGAGTGGATCACAAAGAAGCCCGGCAAGACGATGGCGACGCTCGCCGACATCGGCGGAACGCCCGACTACGACACGGCGCTGTTCAAGAGCGGCAAGCTGGCGATGTGGCACAACGGCATCTGGCAGTTCTCGGGCCTCAACACCGCCGGCGTCGACTACGACGTGGTGGTCGAGCCGGGCAATACCGCCAAGGGCAGCGCGGTATTCATGAACGCTGCTGTGGCCTCGAAGGGCACGAAGCACGCCGCCGAAGCTGCCAAGTGGATCACCTTCCTGACCGGTTCGAAGACGACAGTCGACACCCGCTTGGCGAGCAGTTGGGAGCTGCCGGCTGTACAGGACGCTGCGGCGTTCGCGGACTATCTGAAGGTCACGCCGCCGGCGAATCGCAAGGCCGTCTTCGACTCGCTGGACCACGTCGTGCTGCCGCCCGTCATCGAGCGTCAGTCGGAAATGCAGGACATCGTCACCAAGGCGCTGGAGAGCATCGTCGGCGGGGCTGCGACAAAGGCCGCACTCAGTGGCGCAGTCGGCGAAGTCAACGCGCTGCTGAAGTGATCCCGACGAGCGCACTGCGGGATCTCGCCCGCCGCAGCGTCTCGTTGATCTCCTCCCATCAGGATGCCGGCGGGGCCTATCCGGCCTCGCCGGTGTTCCCGGTCTACGGCTACTCGTGGTTGCGCGACGGAGCGTTCATCGCCGACGCGATGAGTCGCGCTGGAAACGTGGACAGCGCCGATCGTTTCTTCGGCTGGTGTGCACGCGTACTTGCATCGCGGAGCGATCAGATCAGGACGCTCATCGAACGCGCCGATAGTGGTGAATCACTTGGTTCAACAGAGTTTCTCCCAACGCGTTTCACGCTCGATGGTCATGACACCGGCGCAGCATGGTGGGACTTCCAACTCGACGGTTATGGCACCTGGATATGGGCGCTCGTGGCCCATGCCGCACGACACGGTCTCCCGCTCGACCAGTACGGGTACGGGATTGAATTGAGCACCCGGTACATCTGCCGCTTCTGGCGTCAACCCTGTTTCGACTGGTGGGAGGAACGCTCCGACGACATCCACCCTTCGACGCTCGGCTCCCTGCTTGCAGGTATGCACGCCGCACTGCAGAGCGGCCTCCTCGATCACGACCTGGCCAGGGTCTGTGAGTCGCAGGCCGACGAACTCGCCGAACTGTTGATGACCGCCGGCGTCCACAGCGGCCATCTCATCAAGTCGATCGGCAGGACTGATGTCGACGCGAGCCTCATCGCCTGCATGACTCCGTTCGACGTCGTCCCCGTCGACTCACCCCTCGGTGCGGCGACGTACCGCAAAATCCGCAATGACCTCGCCCCAGACGGTGTGCACCGCTTTGTCGAGGACACCTACTACGGCGGTGGTCGCTGGGTTGTGCTCGCCGGCTTCGTCGGATGGCACGAGACGAGGACCGGCCGGCGTGACGAAGCGCTGCGGCGGCTCGAATGGATGCACGACCAGGCGACGTCGGACGGTCTGCTGCCCGAGCAGGTGCCACTCCTGGCGCTGCACCCGGAATGCATCGAACGGTGGGAAAAGCAATGGGGACCGATCGCCACGCCGCTCCTGTGGTCCCATGCAATGTACATCACGCTTGCCGAAGCGCTCGGCGTGCTCGACCACGAGGACAGTTGATGACCATCACCCACCGCCCCCTCGGTGGCCACCCGTACCGCATCGAACCGGATCAACGGTTCCCAGTCGACCCACTCGTCGGCGAACCATGGGAGGTACGGGTGCTCGCCGATCGGTCGGTGACCTCGATCGTCGTCGAAGTGCGCGCAGACGTGACGTCGGGGTCCTACGAACTGGAACGAGTCGGTCTCGAGGATCTGTATGCGCCGGGCACCGAGGCAGAAGGCCACCTGATGGAGGCGAGCCGCGCACTGCCGAACATCGGGGACGACGTGGTCTGGCATGCAGCACTGCCACCCGCGCCGAGCGGCCGGATCACCTACCGTTTTGTCGCCTTGGTCGGTGATTCGCACGATGTCGTGGAGACGAGGTGGTTCGAATGCTCGTCGGTTGCCTGGTCGTCCGAGGGCGGATTGTTGTCGGTGGTCGGCGCTGGGGATCGGCTGATCCCCGGACTGACGAAGTGGCTCGTCGGTGTCGACGGTCCTGTGCGGGCGCGTGTCGCCCTACGCCTTGCACCTGGCGAACACGTCGTCGGATTCGGTGAGCGCTTCGATCACATCGATCAACGCGGGCAGTGCCTCGACTCCGTGGTGTTCGAGCAGTATCAGCAGCAGGGAAACCGCACGTACCTGCCATCGCCGTTCGCCATCGTCGCCGGCAGCGGAAATGGGGCTGAGGGTTGGGGGTTTCACGTACGGACGTCGCGACGAACGTGGTTCGACGTCGGTGCGTCAGATCCTGATGTACTCTTGATCGAGGTCGTACTGCAGGCGCGCGAGCCGTCTGTCGAACTGCGGCTGTACGACGGCTCACCAGCAGAGGTCGTCGCTGCACATCTCGGCGAAACAGGACAACCCGTTCAGCCACCCGACTGGGTGTTCCGGCCGTGGATGAGCGCGAACGAATGGAACACGCAGGCGCGTGTCGAACTCGAAGTCGGGCGCAGCCTGGAACTCGACGTTCCGGTCGGCGTGCTGGTGATCGAGGCGTGGAGCGACGAGTCGACCTTCACCGTCTTTCGCGACGCGCAGTACGCCGAACGCGCGGATGGCGCTCCATTGGTCCTCGCCGATCTGACGTTTCCTGCTGATGGTGCGTGGCCGGATCCGGTCGGCATGATCGAGTGGTTGCACGACGTCGGTGTCAGAGTGCTGCTCTGGCAGATTCCCTTGCTGCCGACGGACCGCGGCTCCGAAGGTCAGGTCGCACTCGATGCAACAGCGATGGTCGAGCAAGGACTCTGTGTTCGTGACGGCGATGGCGAACCGTTCCACAACCGTGGTTGGTGGTTCCACGGAGCACTCCTGCCTGATTGGACGAATCCTGCGGCCCGCACATGGTGGCTCGACAAGCGCCGCTATCTGCTGACCGAGATGGGTGTCGACGGCTTCAAGACGGACGGTGGCGAACATGCATGGGGCGACGAGCTGCAGTACTTCGATGGGACGACAGGAGCCGTCAGCAACAACCTGTCGGCGTTGCAGTACGCCAACTCGTACCATCAATTGCTCCGCGAGACCGGCAAAGACGGCGTCACCTTCAGCCGGTCCGGATTTACGGGCGCAGCGACCGTGCCGTGCCACTGGGCAGGCGATGAATCGTCGACATGGGAGGCGTTCCGTGCCTCGGTCACCGCTGGCCTGACGGCGGCCACCAGCGGTGTGCTGTTCTGGGGGTGGGACATTGCAGGCTTCTCCGGCGAAATCCCGTCCGTCGAGTTGTGGGCGAGGGCCTCGGCGATGGCTGCACTCTGTCCGATCATGCAGTACCACAGTGAGTTCAACCACGGTCGCGCGCCGAACCAGGACCGCACACCGTGGAACCTCGCAGAACGCCACGATGACGAGCGCGCGTTGACGGTCTATCGCCGCTTCGCCCATCTGCGAGAACGCCTGCAGCCGTATCTGACCGAGCAGGCGACACGGTGCGTGCAGCGGCGGATACCGATGATGCGTCCGCTGTATTTCGATCATCCCGACGACGCGAAGGTCTGGGAGCATCGTTTCGAATACCATCTCGGCGACAGCCTGCTCGTCGCCCCGATCTGTGAGCCGGGCTGCTCCTCCACGACGGTCTATCTGCCGGCCGGGACGTGGGTCGATGTGTGGAACGAGATGGTGCACGAAGGCCCGCTCGTTGTGGAGCGCGCTGTCCCGCTGACAGAAATTGCCGCCTATGCAACCGGACCTGCGACTGACGAACTCGTCGGAGCCTTTCGGGGGCTCCCGTCATGATCGAGCACCCATAGCGCAGAAATTCGCCGAGAACAAGTCTTGACATTCGATTCACAAGCGAGCAAGGTGGTTGGTACACGGTTCTCGTCGAGAAGACGGCAAAGGCTCCGGACGCTCCCATCACAGATCGGAATTCAAGCCGACAACGAGCGTGCTGGCAGATCCATTCGCCGCCTCCTCGACGGTGACCGAATGTGTTGGCCCGACGATTGCTGACACCCACGCCGTGGGCTCGGAGGGTGTCCATGCGGCAGCGGAGGGGCGCTGCCGCAGCGTCGGGTCAGCGATCGCAAGCCCGCTGTCGAGACTTCAGCTGTTGACGATGCGGTCGCGCTGGCGGACTGCGCGCCCGATCCGCCAGGCGATCAGCAACATGCCACCGGTCATGACGATGAACACAGCCGTCTGCAGCCAACCGCCGCGATCGCCCGCTTGAGTCGGCGCAGTTCCGCAGCCCGGGAGTTGCACGGCCTGCCCGACGCATTGGCCGAAGGTCAAGCCATTGGCGAAGGTGCCTTCGACGGTCTCGTCGGTGTTCGGATTGGTCACCGGCGGAGGAGTCGCCGTCGGTGTCGCCGCAGCAACAGCGGCCATAACGGCGACTGGCGGAGCAGCGGGAGATGCGAGCGAACGGGGCCCGCCGGCGAGAAGAACCGCAGCGAACGTCACGGCGAACATCAGCGTGCCGGCAGCAACGCCGAGCGTTGCCGACATGCGTCGAACGAACCGGCGAATGACGACCAGATCCGACCACATCACCCAGCACGGTACCGCGGGATACAGTCGAATAGGTCATGGCCACATCTTCAGAACTCGCTGATCACGACCCTCAGTACGACAACGTCCTGGTTGTCGATTTCGGGGCTCAATACGCCCAGCTCATCGCCCGTCGGGTCCGCGAATTGCACGTCCATTCGGAAATCGTTCAGCACTCGATCACCGCTGCCGAGGTACAGGCGCACGCTCCGCAGGCGCTGATTCTCTCGGGTGGACCGGCCAGCGTCCATGTCGACGGCGCACCGTTGCTCGACCCGGCGATCTATGACCTCGGCATTCCGATTCTCGGGATCTGCTACGGAGCGCAGCTCATCGCCCAACAACTCGGCGGCGTCGTCAGTCGTACCGGCAACGGCGAGTATGGCCGCACCGTCTTGCACACCGACGCGGCAGCCGAGTCCGGTCTGCTCACCGCCGAGATGCCGGTGGATCACGACGTGTGGATGAGCCACTTCGACGGCATCACCGTTGCGCCGGAGGGCTTTGTCGCAACGGCATCGACGCGCGAGGCGCCCGTCGCCGTGCTCGAGAGCCCGACCCGACGGATCTGGGGCGTGCAGTTCCATCCCGAGGTCGTCCATTCGCCGTACGGCATGGCCGTGCTCGGACGCTTCCTCGTCGACCTCGCAGGCTGCCGGCAGAACTGGCAGATGGCCTCGATCATCGATACCGAAGTCGAACTCGTCCGGGCCAAGGTAGCTGGCGGCCGTGTCATTTGTGCGCTGTCAGGTGGGGTCGACTCGTCCGTTGCAGCTGCTTTGGTACACAAGGCGATCGGCCATCAGCTCACCTGCGTCTACGTCGACACCGGGCTGATGCGAAAGAACGAGAGCGCGCAGGTCGTCGAGACGTTCCGACGTGACATGAATATGGAGTTGATCCATGTCGATGCCGGTGACCGCTTCTTCGCAGCATTGGCCGGTGTCACCGAGCCGGAGGCAAAACGCAAGGTGATCGGCGAACTGTTCATCCGTATCTTCGAAGAGAACACCGGTGGACTGACAGACGCCGAATTCCTCGTCCAGGGGACGTTGTATCCCGACGTCATCGAGAGCGGAGGAACGAATGGCACGACGGCGGTCATCAAGAGCCACCACAACGTCGGCGGACTGCCGGACGACATGACGCTGAAACTGATCGAGCCGTTGCGCGACCTGTTCAAGGACGAGGTTCGGGCGCTCGGATCCGAACTCGGACTGCCGGATGACGTCGTCTGGCGTCAGCCATTCCCCGGGCCGGGCCTCGGTGTGCGGATCATCGGCGAGGTGACGCCCGACAAGGTGTTCATTCTCCAAGAAGCCGACGCCATCGTGCGCGAAGAGATCAAACTCGCCGGCCTCGAGCGCGAGATCTGGCAGTCATTCGCTGTGCTCGCCGATATCCGCTCCGTCGGAGTGATGGGTGACGAGCGCACCTACGCGCGGCCGATCATCATCAGAGCGGTGACCAGTGAGGATGCGATGACTGCTGATTGGGCGCGTCTGCCGTACGACCTCCTCGACCGGCTCTCCAGTCGGATCATCAACGAGGTCAGCGGTGTCAACCGGGTGGTCTACGACGTCACCTCGAAGCCGCCCGGCACGATCGAGTGGGAGTGACCGCCCGCTAGTTTTCGGTAGGCGGATGACGTTTGCAAGAATCCTGTAACAAACAACCGGCTGATTGACACGATTTCGTAATATTCGTTAGACTCCCGTCATCATGAGCCGACGCCCCCTGATCGCCATTGCTATTGTCGTCGCCTCGGTCATCTCACCGATCGCCCGTAGCGCCTTTGCCGACTCCACCTCCGACAAACAGAAGCTCGACCGCATCGCCGCGCAACTCGCGCAGATGCAAACGCAGGCTTCGCTGCTCGATGAGCAGCTGCTCCAAGCGCAAGCCGGTGCTGCGCAAGCGCAAGCGGATGTTACGGCCACAGAAGCCAAGGTCGTGCAACTGCAGCAGCAGCTCGGCATCGTGCAGACGCAGGTCAGCGAATTGGCATTGCAGCAATTCGCGAGCGGTGATTCCGGTGGCGGTCTCGGCGCGTTGCTCGGTGATCCCAGCAAACTGACCAATGCTGTCGAGCGCGACGAGGCGACGAAGGTCGCCTTTTCCGGTGGCCAGGATTCCGTCGACCAACTCAGTGCAGGCGTCGACGAACTGAACAAGCAGAAGGCGACGCTTGCCCAACAGCAGAAAGTCGCACAGACGAAGGCGTCCATCGCCACCTCCAAACAGAACGACCTGACGAAGCGCACCGCCGACATGACCCAGTTGCAGGCCGCAACGGTGGCGCAGTACGGCAAGGACCAAGTGGCCGAGGCGCAGGCTGCACAGGAGGCCGCACTCGAGGCGCAACAGGCCAAGCAGGCAGCGGCCGATGCTGCTGCCGCCCAGGCTCAAGCCGCCACGGACCGGGCCAATGCGTCCAAGGCTGCAGCCGCCCGGGCCGCCTCCGACCAGGCTGCTGCTGCGGCGGCATCCGCCGCAGCCGCCGCAAAGGCCAGTGCCGCCAACCAGTCGTCCGGAAATCGCGGTTCGTCGAACAATCCGGCTCCGGCACCGACGGCTGGCAAGAGCGGGGGCTCAGTTGCCAGTAGCGGAGCAGGAGCAACCGGAGCAACCGGAGACACGGGAGGCACCGGCAACAGCGGTGGCGGAGCGCCGTCCAACCCCGCTCCGGACCCTGCTCCGGTGGCTGCACCGCCGCCCCCCGCTTCGGGCGCAGCCGCCGCAGTACAGGCAGCGCTCGGCCAGCTCGGCGTTCCCTACGTGTTCGCAACCGCCTCACCGGGACATTCGTTCGATTGTTCCGGCCTGACGATGTGGGCATGGTCGCAGGCGGGCGTGTCCCTGCCGCACCAGTCACGCGAGCAATACAGCATGCTCCCACGCGTTTCGCAGGCTGATATTCAGCCGGGTGATCTGCTGTTCTTCTACAACCCGATCCACCACGTGGCGATATATGTCGGCAATGGAACGATGGTCGAGGCTCCGGCAACCGGCCTCACGGTCCGCACCAGGCCCGTCAGTTGGGGCACCGTCGTCGGTATCGGCCGCCCGTAACGCAAACTGAGTCCACTGATGCACCGCCGGCGGTGCATAACGGTCCAGAGAACGTTGAGCGGCGCCTGCGGTGGTCCGACGTTCGTAACACAAGTCGCAATCATCGCAACCGTTCCGACACACTTGCTATACTTCCGTCATCATGTCTGCGCGCCGATCGCTTCTTGCCGCCCTCGTCGCTGTTGCGGTGTTCGTCGTTCCAATCGGCCGTTCCGCGTCTGCTGATACGGCTTCTGACCAGGCAAAACTCAAGCAGATCGCCGCTCAGCTGGCACAACTCGATCAGCAGAGTTCACAGCTCGACGACGATCTGCTCGCCGCACAGCAAGACGCAGTCCAGGCAAAGGCCGATGTCGCCGCGACACAGGCAAAGATCGCTGATCTGCAACAGCAACTCGGCATCGTCCAGCAGCATGTCAGCGACTTGGCGCTCAACACCTTCGCCACCGGCGACTCCGGCGGCAGCCTCGGTGCGTTGCTCGGTGATCCCTCGAAGTTGACGTCGACAGTCGAGCGCGACCAGTACACCAGGCTCGCGGTTTCCGACGGTCAGGACTCGATCGACGAGCTCGGTGCCGGTGTCGATGAACTGAACAAGCAGCGGGCCACGCTCGCCAAACAGCAACTGATCGCCGAGCAGAAGTCGGCGTTGGTCACCAGCAAGAAGGCGCAGTTGGCCGACAAGTCGACAGCACTGCAGCAGTTGCATAATGCGACAGAAGCGCAGTTCGGCAAGGATCAGGTTGCCGAGGCTGAAGCTGCTCAGCAAGCTGCCCTGCAGCAATCGCAGGCAGCAGCGGCGCAAGCCAAGGCCGCATCGTCCGCCAAGGCCGCATCGTCCGGCAATTCCAACTCCGGTTCCACGGGTGGTTCGTCCGGTAACGCGGGGTCGTCCGGTTCGTCTGGTTCGTCCGGCTCCTCAGGGAGTTCGGGTTCATCATCAGGCACCACCACGACCAAGAGCGGGGGATCGTCGGCACCTGCCAGCCCATCGAAGGGGACGTCCGGCGGCGGTGCGTCCGCTGGATCGGGCGGCGGCACCGCCAACCCCGGCGCTGGCCACGCCGTGCCGGCACCCTCACCCGGTGCCGGTGGTGCCGTGACCGCAGCACTCAGCCAGGTCGGAGTGCCGTACCAGTACGCGATGTCCAGCCCAGGGGTCGGTTTCGACTGCTCGGGCCTGACGAGTTGGGCATGGGCCCAGGCCGGCAAGTCGATTCCGCACCAATCAGCCCAGCAATATGCTTCGCTTCCGCATGTCGCCCAAGCCGACATCCAGCCGGGCGATCTCATCTTCTACTACTCGCCGATCAGTCACGTATCGATGTACGTCGGTGGCGGCCAGTACGTCGACGCCCCGAACACCGGCCAGACAGTGCGCACCGGCTCGGTCAACTGGGGAAGCGTCGTCGGCATCGCCCGCCCGTGACGGGTCGCCGGTACCGCCCTCGCAACCGTTGGCAGCTACGGTCGACGTGTGATCCGTGGAATTGATGTCGAGCCTGTCTCGGCGTGGTTGAGTGCCTACATCGATGGTGTTGAGGGCCCGTTCCAGTTCGACCTGATCGCCGGTGGTCGTTCGAACCTGACGTTCTTGGTGACCGATGCTGCGGGCAGGCAGTATGTGCTGCGGCGTCCGCCGATGGGCCACGTCTTGGCGACGGCACACGACATGGCTCGCGAGTTCCGCATCATCGACGCCGTCGGGCGCGGCAGCAACGTCCCTGTTGCGGCGGCACTCGGGCTGTGTACTGATGAGCTGGTCAACGGAGCACCGTTCTATGTCATGAGTTATGTCGCCGGGGTCGTCCTCGACTCGCCGCTGAAGGTCGATCAGCTTGCGCCGGAACTCCGCGTCCCGGCGAGCGAGCACCTGATCGACGTGCTCGCCGACCTCCACGACGTCGACATCGATGCCGTCGGTCTCGGTGATCTGGCCAAACGCGAGGGCTACATCCTGCGCCAACTGAAGCGCTGGTCGACCCAGTGGGAGAACTCGAAGACGCGGGAACTGCCGGCGATCGACGAGGTCGCACGACGCCTCCACGAACGCATTCCGATCCAGCAGAGCGTCGCCATCGCCCACGGCGACTACCGGTTCGGTAACTGCCTGACCGATGTCTCGACCGGGCGCGTCGCCGCCGTGCTCGACTGGGAACTGTGCACCCTCGGCGATCCGCTCGCCGATGTCGGCTACCTCGGCGTCTATTGGACAGACCCCGGTCAGACGAGCCGTCGACACAACGATCCATCCGGTGGCGATGCCGGCTTTGCGACCTACGCATCGTTGCTCGAACGCTACGCCGCCCGCACCGGTCGCGACTTGTCGGACATCGACTACTACGTTGCGTTCTCCAGTTGGCGTCTAGCCGTCATCGGCGAAGGTGTCTACAACCGATACCTGCACGGGGCGATGGGTGACGATGGTGCCCACGACCTCGACGCCTTCAAGGAGGGCACGGAGATGCTCGCCGTCGCAGCGCTCGACGCCCTCAACCGCCTGCACTGACAGGCGCGGCTATGGTTCCTCGATGAGCGATGGCTTGCTGGCCGGTTGGACGACGTCGAGGTTTGCCGCTGAGGGTTTCGACCATCAGGTCTACTGGCGCGGCGAGGGTCCCGGCGTGTTGATCGTCCACGAGATCCCCGGTCTCACGCCGCTTGTCGCCCGCTTCGCCAATGACGTCGTCGAGGCCGGCTTCCGCGTGGCGATGCCGAACCTCTTCGGGACGCCTGGCAAGCAACCCACAGGTCTCTATACCCTGAGATCGTTCGGTCATGTTTGCGTCTCGAAGGAATTCACGACCTTCGCCTTGCGACAGACATCGCCGGTCGTCGGTTGGCTGCGAGCGCTTGGAAAGCAGCTGCATGCCGAGTGTGGTGGACCGGGCATCGGTGCCCTTGGTATGTGTTTCAGCGGCGGATTCGCGCTCGGGCTGATGCTCGACGCGACGACGATTGCGCCGGTACTCAGCCAGCCCTCGATGCCGTTTCCTCTGGGCAGCGAACGCGCCGCTGATCTCAACCTCAGTCCAGCTGATCTTGCAGTCGTCAAGGCCAGAGCGGAGGCAGGCTGCGATGTGCTCGGTCTACGTTTCGACCAGGACAAAGCGACGGGAACACGGTTCGACACACTGTCGAAACTGCTCGGTGAGCGTTTCATCTCCGTCGAACTGCCGAGCACGAAGCGCACCGACCATTCCGTACTGACAGAGCAGCGCGACGAACCGTCGGTGCAACGCGTCCTCGAGTTCTTCCACCAACGACTTCACGTATGACGGCCGCGCTCTGGCAGGCGGGTCGCGATCTGGCGAGCAGACTCACCGTTGCGGCGCGCCGCGAATGATGCGAGTCCGGGTTGCTTCACTGCCGGATGGCCAGGGCATCCATTGCGTATTGCTTGGCGGCCCTGTAGTCAGCTTTGCCGTTCGGGGCACGGGGCACGTCGTCGACGAAGACGACGCGCTTCGGTGCCTTGTAGCCGGCGAGTTCCTTCTTGACGGCGGCGATGACCGTCCGCTCGTCGACCTCGGCGTCCTCCTCGCGGGAGGCAACAGCAGTCACCGCCTGACCGAACTTGTCGTCGTCGACACCGATCACCAGACAGTCGCGGACACCCTCGACCCGTTTGACCGCCTCCTCGACCTCCTCGGGGAAGACCTTCTCGCCGGCGGTGTTGATGACGTTCGAGCCTCGGCCGATCAGCATGATCGATCCGTCGGCATTGACGGTCGCCATGTCGCCGGGGAACGAATAACGTTCGCCGTCGATGACACGGAAAGTCTTCGCCGACTTGGCCTCGTCCTTGTAGTACCCGAGGGGGACGTTGCCGCCAGCGGCGATCATGCCGATCTCGCCTGACCCTGGTTCGACGATCCGGTCGTCGACCGTGAAGACCCTGGTTTCGGTGGAGGCGGCGAATTTGGCGGTTTCGACGGGCAGTCCGCGTGTCGTCAGGTTGACGCCCATCGACCCTTCCGACGAACCGACGAAGTCGGCCAGCATCAGATGGGGGACACGGTCGAGGAGCGCTTCTTTGACCTCGGCGGTCCACATCACGCCGCTGGAGATGACGACCTTGAGCGAGGATGTGTCATACGGTTTGCCTGCCTGATTCGCCTCGTCGATCGCCCGGAGCAGCGGTTTGCAGAACGAGTCGCCGACGATGACGACGTTCGTCGCCTTCTCCCGCTGGGCGACGCTGAACATCTCGTCGGCGCTGAAACTGCGCTCCGACAACGTGATCACCGACCCACCGACGAGGTGCGGTGCCATCTCCCCGAGCCACACGCCCGTTCCGTGCATCAACGGGCATCCGGGGATCGAGATCATCCGATTGCCGGCATCGGTCGTCCGTTTCACCAACGCTGCGAGATCGGCGGCGTTCTTCGAAAACGGTAGGCCGAGGAGCGGATAGACACCGGAGGCGAGCGTTTCCGTCATGCCGCCGACCGCATAGATCACCCCCT
>Ga0123338_10000196_pt1 | contig 62863 bp, 52 predicted proteins | sample grotaG_FD_89793 | JGI IMG/M metagenome (GOLD analysis project Ga0123338, IMG submission 89793) | Glacier valley bacterial and archeal communities from Borup Fiord, Nunavut, Canada, to study Microbial Dark Matter (Phase II) -... | ecosystem: Environmental > Aquatic > Freshwater > Ice > Glacier ... | reverse complement strand
GCGCGCGACACTCGGGTTGGTCGGCCCGATCGGCGTCACGGGAGATGCAGGCAGCTATCTCGTGATCGACGGTGTCGATCGCACCCGTCTCGTGTTGCTACTCAGCGGCTCGTTGGTCATCCGCTGGTAGCGGATCCGCGAAGTACTTGCGGCAGCGCGGACACACGCGGCGTGCGACAGGCTTCCTCGACACCCGTTTCGGATATCCGCAACTCGGACACGTGATCGTGACGAGCTCAAAGATCGAAGCAAGCACGACGGCGCCGGCCATCTCAGCACCCGACCTGGGTAACGATCACGGCCGCGAACATCGCGCCCATCACCACACCCATGATCTTCAATGCATGACGCTCGCGCCACGAGGGCGCACGGTTCTCGTAAGACATGGTCACTCCTTGGAAACACTGTGAAACGTTGGATCGGTGAACGAAGCAGACGTTCAGCCGAGCGGCGGTCCACGCGAGGAGCGACTCGAGAGCGGAGCAACACGAGGAACGACCCGCGCAGTACGCAGGAGGACGAGCGCACCAATACGCGGTGCATCGAGAGATGCAACCACCGGCACGGTGGCGACTGGCGCGGTGAGCTCGGGTGCACGATGAGTCGCCCGGCGACCCGCGAGCACCCGCAGCGCGTGCGAGGGCGAACACTTCTGCTTCTCTTCGTTCCGGGAGCGGTCCTGGAACGAGATCTCGGGTGGGCGCATGCCCGTCGCGGCCACGAGGCACGCGACGACGATCGCCCATATCGACCGCATGTCGCAGGCGTACCATGACTTCACGAATTCGTCATCCGGTCGAATCGCGGTGACCTTACGATGCTCACCGCGTCACCAAAGGCAGGTCGCAGATGGTCTTCGATCTTCGCGCGCAAGGCGCCGTGCTCGACCATCTTCGCAGCACCACACGCCGCGAGCACTGCCACGTTTCAACTTCACTTCACATCCCAGGATCTTCGCACACCGGTTCTGCGTTCAGCGCGCGGAGATCCGGCGGCTTTGTCATCAGCCCGAACGAGAATCCGCACGCCATCGCCGTGCGCGCGCCGGTCATTGCATCCAGCGCGACGAGGCCACCTTGCGCCTGGATCACGACCTGCGTGTCATCCGACGAGAACATCGCGAGCTGCGCACCCCACACGTGCTGGTGCCAGCGCTCCGTGCCCGCCAGATCAAGCAACCTGATCTGGTCGTGATGGAGATCGAGGAGCCGATCGCCGCTGCGATCGGCCGTGATCCGATCCGTCATGAGGTGCGCATACATCTTCTTCTGACCTTTGCGCCTCATCACGAGCCCAGCGTTGCCGCGGATGTAGAGCGCACCGGTCGGCGAGATGCCCGCGACTACGCCCTCGAGCAGTGTGCCGCCCCGGGTCGACAATCGGTAGATCGTCTCCGGCGCGTCCGTGATCCAGTACGCGAGCCGATCGCCGGTCTCGCCATCGGTGCACATGACGACGAGGTTCGCGCCGTCCGCGCGCTTCGGATCGAGGAGCCGCATGTTCTCGAAGTTAGAAGATAATACGATCGCTGGTAGCGCGGCGAGCATGTTCGCCTCGGTGTCGACACGAAAGCGCTCTATCGCGCCGTCCCCGACCACCGCAAGGGTACGTAGCTCGGGATCCCATACGACGCGCTGGACGTAGGTGTACGAGCCAACCGCGATGCGCAGATCCGGGTGGCGAAGATCGACGAGCGTAAGCTTTTGCGGCCGGTGCTCGGCGCTCTGGTACGGTGGGGTCGGTTCCATCACCGCGTGGTTCGCATCGAGCCACCATAGCTGGCTCGGCTTTGCATAGCCGTGATCCGCGAACTCGATCTCGCTGGTGAGCTCGAGCCTGCGGTCGAGCGTCAACAACCGCTGGCCGACATGGAGCGTGAGCGAGGCCGCGATGTTCGCCGCGACTTCGCCGTTCGCTGGATCGCGCCAGCCCAGGAACCGGGTCTCCGCCATCGACTGCAGCGCGAGGTTCGCGCCGTAGCCCGAGACCACGAGCCCGTCACCGATCGCAGTGCTGTCGTTCGTGACCGGGACCGTGGAGCGCCCCGCGTACACCTTCCACGGATCCTTGGTCAGCGGATCGGCAGTCGAAGCCACCCACCATCCGACAGCAGAGGTCGCGCGCGCCACGTGATCGTCATCGAGAAAGCCGATCGGCGCATTGCCCGCACCGAGCGCGCTGGTAGCGCCCTTGCCTTCGACCGGTGTCGCCTTTCCCGTCGTGCCGTCGAAGACGCGGAGCCCGAAGGAGTTCTGCGACACGGTCGCGAACCGATGATGGTTCGGCGAGATCGCGAGCTGATCCAGCTGGAGGTCGGCAGGCACCGTCACCCGTGTGCCCCACCGCAGCCCGTCCGCGAGCTCGATCCAGCGCAGCGCCTCGGCGTTGCCGACGGCACGAACCGGAGCGGGCAAGGGATTTTCGAGGTCTTCGAGCTCGATCTGCGAAGTCGGCGGTTTGACGACCGGGTGCCAGATCAACGCCGCCGCACCACCGCGACGCGTGGCGAGTGCGCCGAGCTCCTCCCCCGGCTCCAAGACGATCCGGCCGCGTAACGCACCGCCCACGTCGTACCGCTCGATCGAACGATCGCGGCGCGAGACGAGCACGCCGCCCTCGATCGCGACGAGCTCTTCGATCACCGAATCCCCGGGCACCTGCGCCGAACCGCGTGCGAGACCCTCGCGGGTGTAACGCAGCAGGCGCACCGATCCAGACACGTCGAGGACCGCGACGATCAGGTCCCCGCCGGCGTGTGCGATCGCGATCGATCGAGCGTTCGGCAGCTCGATCGCGATCGGTTCGCGCGTGCCGTCGAGCGCGGGCCACAACCGCAGGCTTCCGAGCGAATCGAGCGAGATCGCGGCATCCGCTTGTTCGGTGATCGCGCTGCGCTGGATCCAGCCGCCGTGGGGCACGCCGATCGGAGGTAACTCGGGCTTCACCGGGGTCGCGCGCGGGTTCGGCGCCGGTGGCGGGCCGGCATTGCACCCCGCACAGGCGAGCAGGACCGCGAGGGTGTTACTCCGCATCGCATACCGTGTCGCTGTCGCCCGGATTCTCGGGCTTGCGCGGCGTGAGCCCGAACTCCCAGCCACACGCGCGTTCGATCAACCGACCATCTCGCCGATCGAGGCGCGCGAGTCCGGAGGCGAACCGCGCGATGGGTTCGTCCTTCACCCAGCTCACGTCGATCGAGGTGAGTGCGGCGACCGCGGAGCCGTGCGCGCCGTGAATGACTCCCGAGACCTGCTGCGTCGACGCATCAGCAGGAGCATCCGGTGGTAGGGCGACCGATCCCGAACGCGCGGCCAGAAACGTCAAAAGCAGGCGTCGCATGAAGACTAGAAACGCATCAACCGCCTGGGTTGTTCGGTGATCGACCCCTAGATCCTGGGTATTGTGGATTACCTCGTAGTTCCCTGCGTTTCACCGAGCGTGAAGGATTACAGCCCCGGATCGCTTTCGCGAAAATTTTGGTTGTTGAGCCCCACGGAGAAATGTTTCAAGGGAGTGCGCTGCACGTTGTGGTGGTCGCGGAGAGCAGGGAGGCAACAATGACGCAAGGTACCGTCAAGTGGTTCAACGATGCCAAGGGCTACGGTTTCATCAGCCGGAGCGACGACAACAAGGACGTCTTCGTCCACTACTCGTCCATCACCGGTGAAGGCTTTCGCACCCTCAATCAGGGCGCGACGGTCGAGTATGAAGAGGCTAACGGTCCCAAAGGATTGTTCGCTGCGAAGATCCTGAAGGTCCTCCAGACCTGACCGGAGCGGCCTACCGAGACAGCTGGGTGGCGCGATAATCGCCTGATTTGGTCCGAGTCAGCACGACCGCGAACGTTTCTTTCTCGGTGTGGACACGCAAAACGAGATTGCCTTCGGGCAATCCGCCGCCGCCACTGGTGTATTCGCCCGGCGTCATCAATTTCCAGTCCTTCATCGGACCGGATTCGACGACGAGTCCGCTGAACATTTCCTTGAGATCGCCGGTCGTCTGCGCCGCGACCTTGCCGCCGGCATAGAACGGCACCGTCGAGAGTCCGACCAGCTTTTCGACCTGCGCGGTCGCGAACGCGCTGATCCACTGGTTGGCGGCGAACAGCGCCTGCTTGTCGGTCACCGTGGAGTCCGGGTTGACCTTCTGCTTGCCGAGCCCGTCGTCGGGCGTGACGGTCTTGTTGCCAATGGGCGACGAGGCGCCTGCATCGTTGCCGGGTTTGTGCTGCTTGCCGGGGATGTGGGCGACGTTCGCGACCATCGCGCCGTCGTCGAGATTTCCAACACCGTTGTCCTCGGGCACGCTCGTGAGGATGTACGGCTCGGAATTGAACGTGCCGCACTGGCGCCAGTTGCGATAGAAGCCCCACCGCAGGTAGATGCGCCCGTCGACGGAGCGAATCGCTTCGGGCGTGGCTTCGAAGGGCGCCGACGAGATCACGGTGTCGACCGCGGCAACGTCGAACTCGGTCTTGCCCGAGGTCTTCGCGATCGTGACCTTGTGCAGCGTTCCGTCGGGGTTCACCGAGATCTCGAGGTTAGTCCAGAGATCGGGGTTGTTGAGCGGATAGTCCGCGCCCTTGTTGTCGAGATCCTCCAGGAAGCCGAACCCCCACAGCTCGTGAATGCGGCGGTGCATGCGCGCGATGTAGAGCGCGTACGGATGCGCGCGGGTCTTCAACGCGGTCTGGTTTCCCGGGCGCACGTCGGGAACGAAGTTCTCGAGCGAGCTCTTGATTGCATCGAGCTTGCGCTCCCAGCGACCCTTCTTCGAGGACATCTTGCGCGCTGCAACTTCGCGTTCGGTATCGGACTTCTCCTTGCCGACGATGCGCTCGTAGTCGTTGAACGCCATCGGCGTGTTCACGCCGGGCAAGCCCTTCTTGCCGAGCTTCTTGCCATCGTGGCTCTGATCGGTGACCGCACCGCGCCCACCGATGCCGCGCATCGAGAGCACCCCCGGCGTGTTGGCGCCGGTGCCGTTCTCACCGTTCGCGCCCGCTTCGCCTCGAATCTCGCCCTTGGCGGTCTGCTTGTCGCCGGAGTGATCGGTCTCTTGGAGGTGCTTGTCGGTCGTCGCCTTGGTCTCTTCGAGCTGGCGAATCTTGTCGTCGGGACCACCGATCTCGGCGCTGGTCTTGTCGTCGTTTTCTTTGCTCGCTTCGGCTTTGCCCTCGACCTCTTTGTCGAGGTTCGTCTTGATGGCGCGGGTCTCCTGGTCGACATCGCGGTTCTTGTCGGAGAGCAGCTTCGCGTCGTCGGCCGGCTTGTCCTTGACGTGCTTGTCGTCCTTGACCTCGACCATCGTCATGTTCGGCGGAGGCTGAACGGGCGGTGGCGTTTTTGGCGGCGGCGGTAGCGGTGGTGGCGGCGGCAAGACCGGGGGCGGTAGGACCTTCGGTGGTGGCGCGAGCGCGACCTGCACGGCTTTGTCTTCGAGCTTCTCCGCATCGATCGGCGGCGGCGGCAGCTTCGGCTGCGGCGACGCAGGCGTGATCAGCTTGTCGACGTTATCCGTGAACGCGACATCGACCTGCGTCGGCCTCTTTGCGAAGTCCGCGGTGACATCGGTGTCGGCTTCGAGCTTGAACGAGCAGTCGTAGACGTGACCTTTGGCGGCGGCATCGACCGCGCTACCGGCTGTGCATGGCGCGAGTGGATCGCCGAGGAAGGGCACGAGCGCTGTGGGCGTCCGGATCGGAAACTGCTTGAAGCCACCGAACACCGAGTCATCGCCGAGCACCGCTGTGAGCGTGACCTTGGTGCCGGGCGGCAGCGCGACCGCGCAGCGCGGTTGCGAGCAGCGCAGCAGGGGCGCGGCGTCGCCCTCTCTGGTGACCAAGACCTGGCCACGCGGTGGCGTGTAGTCGATCGAGACCAACGTTTCCTGGCCGGCCTTGATCGCGAACTTCTTTTGAAACGTCGTTCCGTCGGTCGCGGTGATCGTGACCGGAACGTCGGTGTCTTTATCCGGCAGCTCGAAGACCTGCGGAACGTTGCCGAAGTAGTTGCCGCCCGGAACGCCGGCTACGATCTTGAAACCCGAGGCCGAGGCCGAGACCAACTTCAGCGTGGTCTTGCCATCGTGCTCGTGAACGAGCGCCGACGAATCCCAGCTCGCCGCCGCGTCGTCTAACCGGATCGTGAGGAATGGTTGGGCGACCGGACGCGAATACTGATACGTGAGTACCGCCGCAGCCTGAGCGAACCCGGATATTGCAATCGCGGGAACCCACAGCCAAGGGCTGCGATATCTGCGCGAACGGGCCACGAGCGGTGAGTTTGACACAGCCCAACTCGCTTGCCGTTGCCCGAAATGAGTACGAATCGTCCCAGGTGCGCCTCGCCGGCTCGGACCGGGCATCGGGAGGACAACCCGCGATCAATTCTGGCCGGCCTACAGCTTGCGATACACGCCAACCACGATGCCGATGATGTCTACCGACTTGAAATCGGCTCGGCGGACGATGATCGGGGCCATGTTCTGATTGGCCGGCTGGAACCGGATACGGTCGCCTTCGGGGAAGTACCGCTTACACGTCGCTTCTCCGTCGATCATCGCGACGACGATCTCGCCGTTGCGGGCGGTCGAGGTCTTCTTGACGAAGATGTAATCCCCGTCGAAGATCCCATCTTCGATCATCGATTCACCGACGATCCGAAGGCCGAACACCTCGCGGTGACCGCCGATCAACCTCTTGTCGATCTTTACGGTATCGGTGGCGTTCTCGACGGCCAAGATGGGCAAACCCGCAGCGACTTTGCCGATGACCGGGATCTCCATCAGGTCTTCGTCGACCGACGCAAGCATGTCGACGTTCGTGCCAGAGGCGAGGCGCGTGCGACCACCCAGCGGTACGACCTCGCCCATGCCATCCGGAAGAACGGGGCGCATCGCCCGCGATTTGAGATCTTCTCGCCGGAGGTGGCCCTTCTTTTCGAGGGCTTTCAGGTGATCATTGACGCCGTTCGTCGAACGAATGCTGAAGTGCACTCCAATCTCTCGCAGCGTCGGCGGGAACCCGCGTTCGACGATGGAAGCTGAAATGAAGTTGAGAATTTCGCGCTGCCGTTGGGTGAGTGCGTCTGCCATACTGAACACACAGACACTACTGAACGCATCATCACCATGTCAATTTTTCTTCTGACGTTTCTGCGAGCTGCCGCCGGTATCGCATCGATGACCGCCGCGGTCGAACGCGGTGACCTCGACGAAGCGGCTCGCCAAGGCGCCCTCGCCGGACCGACCGTGGTCGAGCGCGCGTTGAAATCGAAGGTCCGATCGACGGTGCTCGCGGGGATCGTCGCGGCGCCGACAGTCGAGGATCGCGCCGAGGTCTTGGCCACGCTCGCAGAGGTCGCCGCCGGCAGTGACAGGAGAACTGCGATACCGGCAGCGCGAGCGGCGCGCACGATCGCGCGAGCCTTGGCAAGGAAGGACCTCGCCGATGATCTCGCACCGGACGATATCGAGCAGTGGCGTGAGCGGTTCGAACAGATCGCGCTGTCGCGGACGCTCATCGAAGTGCGGATCGCGGCGCTCGAGACCGCGAACGCACTCGAGCACGTGCTCGATCCAGACCAGCTCGGCTTCGCTCTCGGCAGAGCGCTGGGTCAAGCCGATCCGGCCCTGCGCGTAGCGGCGCTCGGCTTGGTCGATCGTGCGCCGATCGCGGACCGCGCAGCGATCGTAGCCGCGGTCGCCGATCCGGACGTTGCAGTCGCGATCGCTGCGGCGCAGGCCCTGTGTGCCGACGACGATCTCGTGGCGATCAAAACGGCTCTCGGCGACGCGGGCATCGGGAAGATCAGAGCACTCGTGAAAGCGCATGCGACCGAGATTCGCGACGCCGCGCGCTGTCTGAACTAGCGAGCAGCACGAGCAGCGAGGACTCCCCGCCACCGGCATCGCACGGTGCAATGGTAGCGTGTCGTCATGAGCTGCCGCCATCTCGCCGCGATCGACGCTGGTCTCGGTGCAGTCACCACCGGTCACGAAACCGGATTTACCGTCGATACGTCGCGCGTCACATTCGGACCCGGCTCGCTCGCGGAGGTCGGGGCGCGCGCGCGCGGGCTAGGCATCAAGCGCGCCGCACTGATCACCGATCGTCACCTCCGCCAGCTGCCGTGGTTCGACGAGGTAGTGCAGTCGCTGAGGGCTGCCGGCATCGACACGATCGTCTTCGACGAAGTCGCGATCGAACCGACCGAAGAATCGTGGGAGAAGGCGATCGCGTTCGCGAACGAAGCAAAGCCCGATGGCTTCATCTCGCTCGGTGGCGGTTCGGTGATCGATACCGCGAAGGTCGCGAACCTCTATAGCTCGCACCCCGCGCCGTTCACCGCGTACATCAACGCGCCGCTCGGCGATGGTCGCGCCGTCCCCGGTCCACTTGCACCGCATCTCGCGTGTCCCACGACCTCGGGCACCGGCAGCGAAGTCACCGGCATCGCAATCTTTGACTGGCACGCGCACCGCGCGAAGACCGGCATCAGCTCGCCGTGCTTGCGCCCGACCGAAGCGATCGTCGATCCGCGCGTCACGCACTCGCTGCCCGCGGGCGTCGTCGCAGCGAGCGGCATGGACGTGCTGTGCCACGCGCTCGAGTCGTACACCGCGAAGCCGTACACGAGCCGTCCTGCGCCCTCCTCGCCTCTCGCGCGTCCCGCATCGCAAGGCCGCAATCCGTGGAGCGACATGGGTTGTCGCGAGGCGCTCCGCTTGTGCGGTGCGCACCTCGCCGATGCCGTCGGTGGTGACCTCGCGGCGCGCGAGCAGATGATGTGGGCCGCGACACTCGCGGGCATCGCGTTCGGCAACGCCGGCGTGCACATCCCGCATGCGATGGCGTATGCGGTGGCAGGTCAGGTCCGCGAGTTCCACGCGAAGGGCTATCCCGAGTTGCCGCTCGTGCCGCATGGCATGGCAGTCGCGGTGACTGCGCCGGCCTGTTTTCGCGCGACGAGTGCGACCGCGCCGGCCCGGCACTACGAAGCGGCGCAGATGCTCGGCGCCGATACGATCGGTGCCGGAGGGAAAGATGGCGGCGAGGTGCTCGCGAATCGCTTCACCGAGCTCATGAAGGCCGTGCACATCCCGAACGGGCTTTTGGGCGTTGGTTACTCGCGTAGCGATATCGCGTCGCTCGTCGAGGGTGCGCTACCGCAACAGCGCCTGCTCGCGAACGCGCCGATCGCGACCGATGCCGGTGTGCTCGCGAACCTGTTCGAGAGGTCGCTGGCGTACTGGTGATGGGCTGGTGATGGACCGTCCAGCGATCGCCTCGTTTCCATTCACGACCACGCTGACCACGCGGTGGGCGGACAACGACGTCTACGGTCACGTCAATAACGTCACCTACTACGCGTACTTCGACACGATCGCGAACCTGTATCTGATCCAGCACGGGCTCGATATTCACGGTAAGACGATCGGCCTCGTCGTTGCCTCGCAGTGCGAGTTCTTTGCCTCGCTCGCGTATCCGGACCCGCTGGTCGGCGCGCTGCGAGTCGAGAAGCTCGGGCGCTCGTCGGTGACCTATCACATCGCCGTCGCGCGCGAAGGCGAGCGGCTGGTCGCCGCCCTCGCGACGATGACCCACGTGTTCGTCGATCGTGCGACGCGCCGACCCACACCAATTCCAGATCCGTTGCGCGCGGCCTTGCAAGCGCTAGCGTAGCGAGCGCGACTCGCCGATATCCATCAGCCACAGCCGCGCAGGATCGAGGCCGCGCTCCGACCACAGCTTCAGAATGCGTTGTTTGGGCTCGCCGACCGCTTCGTCGGTGAGCTTGAACGTACCCCAGTGCATCGCGAGGAAGTGCTTCGCGCCGAGCGCCATGAAGCCATCGAGCGCCTCGTCGGGGTTCACGTGCTGCGCGGCCATGAACCAGCGCGGCGAGTACGCGCCGATCGGCAGCATCGCCCAGTCGATTCCAGCCCTGCCGACGGCCCCTCCGATGCGTTGCCCGATCTCGGCGAAATGCTCACCCCACGCGGTATCGCCGGAGTGATACGCGGTGCCCTCGGGACCGCGAATGATGTAGCCGCCCCACAGCGTGTCGTTGCGATTCCACGGCATTCGCATCGACCAGTGGCGCGCGGGCACGAGTGTGATCTCGAGCGAGCCGTGTTGGTGGGTCTGCCACCAATCGAGCTCGACAACCTTCGAGTGCTTGAGCTTCGCGATCCGCGGACCGTTGCCGATCGGCACGATGTACGTCGCCGAATCGGGGAGGCCTGCGATCGAAGGGAGATCGAGATGGTCGCGATGATCGTGCGTGACCAGCACGAGATCTGGCGCTGGGCATTCGTCGATGGGGAACGCGGGCGGCACCAGCCGCTTCACGACACCGGAGAGTGCCATCGAGAACACCGGATCGATCACGACGAGCTGACCACCGAGCCGCAAGCCCCAGGATGCGTGGCCGATCCACACCGCACACGGCTCACCGGAGGAAAGCGCCGCCGCGCCACCTTCGCGCTGACCGGGTCGCACGAGATCTAGCTCTTTGAAATCGTCGCCGCGCGGATCCGGATCCTTGCGCAGCACCTTCCAGCGCAAGATATCGCCGGCGCCGTGCACCGGCCGAGTGGTGCGATCCTCGAACTTCGCCACTACGCGAGCTCTCCCAAGCTCTGGGCGACGGCTTCGTAGGCGATGCGTCGAAAATCGACGCCCTCGCCGGCGGCGATCAGCTCGGCGAGCGTGTTGCGGTACCCGTCGGGTACGAACAGGCGGTCCCAGCCGAGGAGCAGCGGGCCCGCGGCGCCATTCGCGATCACGCCTTTGCACGTCGCGCTCACGATCGTGACCTCGCCGCCGACGCGCTTGACCGCGATGCGGAGCTCCATCTTCGTCGGCGTCTCGCGCCATTGCTTGCAGAACCGATTCGCGTTCTCCGAATCGAGATCGAGGCGAAGGCTGCGACCATCCATCGTGGTCAGGTCGACCGCCTCGGCGAAGCACGCGTTTGCCGAATGGTGAGCGAGCACCTTGTCGCGGGCCTTTTGCTCGGGCTCTGGCGCGCTCGTCGCGAAGCCAGTCTGGAGTTGCTCCACGACGATGTCGAGCGTCGGCGCTGCCTTGCGAAACGCCTTCGCGAGGAAGTCGTTTCCGTCGATGAAAACCACGGGCACGACCGCACCCTAGCAGGATTATCACGCGGCCGTGCGGCCACGCACGATGCGCGATGTCGCTCGCATCTCTAGCCGGTCGATCGCGAGCACCGCACATGACAGGCGGTTCGCCTCGTGCATTAGGATCGTTCGATGCAAGTACAACTCAATACGGATCACAACATCGATGGCGTGGAGGCCCTCGGCGCACACGTGACGGCGGTGCTCGAAGACTCGCTCGAGCGGTTCGCGCATCAGATCAGTCGCGTCGAGGTCCACCTGAGCGACGAGTCCGGCGGCAAGGGTGGTGACGAGAGTGTGCGGTGCATGATGGAGGTCCGGATCGACGGCCACCAACCGATCGCGGTGACCGACCACTCCGGCTCCGTTCATCAAGCGATCGCCGGCGCGACGACCAAGGTCGAACATGCGGTCGACCATCTGCTCGGCCGCATCCGGCCCGCCCACTGACTCGCTACTCGATGATCACGCGGTCGCTGCCGCCACGCCCGAAGGTCTCGGGCATGTACATCTCCTCGGCCTTGGGCGGCGGCACCACGAAGTTACCCGGCGTCGTCGCCCGCGCGACGTAGGTGTAGTCGTGGACGCCCTCCCACAAGAGCGGCGAGAATGCCTCGACGCGCTCGTCGCGCATGTTCTGGTGGTCGTACCAGGTCGAGTACCACCACCAGTAGGCGCCACGCGATTTCTGCTCGTTCGGATCTTGCGGCACCGGACCGGTGACCGCGAGCGCCGGATTCATCGCCTCGAAGCCCGCGGGCATCGGATCGACGAGCGCGACGTGGTAGCGCCGGTTCTCGTTGACCATCTTCAGCTTGATCCGCACGCGCGCACCGGCTTTGACATGCCACGTGCCATCGGCGGCATGCGTGACGTCCTTCGGATCGTCGACGCCTTCGTAGTTCCGCTCGACGACGAAGCCGTAGTCGGCCGGCTCCATCTTGAGATCGATCGGCGCGTACTTCATGCCGATCCGGTAGTACAGCCGGCCCGCACCGTCCTTCGCGATCGTGAGCGCGGCCTTGTCGTGCGTCGCGACGTCCTTCATCGCGACATCGATCTGCGCGTACTCGGTCGTCCGGCCCTTGAACGCGTGGTCGCCCGCGTAGTCGTTGCCGAGCCACACCTTCGCGACGAAGTCCGGCGTGACCTTCTCGTAGGTGTGAAAGTAAAGATCGAGCGCGAGCAGCGCGAACGTATTCTCCTGCGTGTTGGTCCAGCGCCCTGCCTTGCGATGCGCGAGGAGGCCCGTGACGATCTTCGGAATCACGTCGTTATCGGGCGCTTCTTCGATCAGCGCTTCGAGCATCACACCATCGACCCGGCGATCGCTCGCGAGGATGAGGTAGGCGCCGTCGCCGTAGCTCGTCGTGAAATTCGCCGCTCCTGCGGTCTCGCTGATGTGGTTGAGCGCGTAGCGCATGATCGCGGCGCGCTCGTCGACGGCCTTGGGGTTCTTGGCGAACAGCTGGAGCAACCAGCCATCGGTCTCCATCGTGACCTTCTCGACGCCGCCCGCTTCGCGCAGTAGCGCCTTGCCCTTGTCGAGATCGAGGTCGCCCATCAACTTGCGCGTGATCAGAGCGTAGGCGCTGATCGCGTGGCGAATATCCGGGCCGTAGTACCAGGGATAGGAGGTCTCGATGTCCTTGAGGTACGGCGATGCCTTTGCGAGCATCGCCTCGGTGCCGGCAAAGCCCTTGTCCTTCGCGTGGACGAGCGCGTTCGCCACAAACACCGTCAGGTACGGCTCGCTCGGGTGACCGCGATCCCAGAATGCGAATCCACCGTCGTTGTTCTGCATGTTCTTCAGATGCTCGAGATCCGCGACGACCGATGCCTCCATCGCAGGCGCGCTCGGCATGTCCTTGGTCTTGAACGCGGTCAGCACGTCGCGCAGCGCCGCGATCGCCATGATCCGCGAGCTGCGTTGCTCCGAGCACTCGAACGGGTAGTGCACGAGGTAGAGCATCGCGTCGGTCAGCGCCTGGAGATTCGTCGACGCAGTCGTGACCTCGAGGCCACCGAACTGCGGCCACACCTTGCCCGGCAGCGCGACGGGTTGACTGATACTGCCGCTGTCGATCACGCCGTACGTCGCGAACGCTTCGGTCGTCGCCGGCGTCCAAACCGGCAGTGCGATCTCTGCCGCATCGGCAGCGTTGCCCGCGGAGCCCACGATCTGGAGACGTGCGGTCCCCGCCATCTCGGCCGCAGCCGGGAACCTAACCTCGACGCGATCGTTCGCCGGCACCGTGAGCTCGCGGCCCGCACCATCGGTGAGCGTGAGGTTCGCCGTGCGTGCCGCGATGCGCACGGTCATCGGCCCATCCGTCTGGTTCTGGACCACGACCGGCAGCTGGAACACGTCACCGAAGTTGAGGAACCGCGGCGGGCTCGGCCGCACCATCAGCGGCAAGCGCGCGGTCAACGAGCTCTCGCCCTTGCCGAACTGCTTGTCGCCCGCGACCGCGATCGCGATCACGCGATAGCGCGTGAGGTTATCGGGCAGCTTGATATCGACGCTCGCCTTGCCGTTCGCGTCGGTCTTCACCGCCGGCGCGAACGCCGCGAGCGGATTGAAGTTCGTGCGCAACGCGATCGGCGTGTTCGGTTGTGGTTGCGCGGCAGCGCCACCGATGACCGCGGCGAACCTGGACTTCTCGTTCAGCTGCTTGCCCGGAGCTTTGTCCTCGCCGCCCTCGGCCCGCGCGGCCGATGCCATCGGTGTGCCCGGAGCGGCGCTCGCCTGGCCGGCCTTGGCCCGCTTGCCTTCTGCGAATGCCGTGTTGCTCGAATCAACCAGCACGTCGTCGAGCTCCATCTGGGCGTCTCTGTTGTCCATGCGCCGAGCGGCGTGACCACCGGGGGCACCGAACTTCGCGAGATCGGGCTTCGCGAGCTTCACGTACGAGCGGAGATACGAGTCAACGACCCCGGGCGGTCGGTAGCCGTAGAACGCATCGACCGGGTTGCCGAACTGGTAGCCCGAGAGTGCGAGCACCGCTTCATCGACCGCGATGATCGCGACCTCGGAGTTCGCGACCGGCTTGCCTTGCGCATCGCGCACGATCACATCGAGCCGGTCCGCTTCGCCCGGTGCGACCTTCGCCGCCCGTGGTGTGACCTTGACGTCGAGCGTGCGCAGCTTCGGCGGCACCGCGAGGTTGATCGAGCCGACCGCGAACGCAGGCCGCTTCGGCAACTTTGGATCCGGATCGCCGTGATCGTCGAGCCGCGAGGCGGCGCCGACCAGGTCGACTTGCACGCTGATGTTCGGCGTCATACCGTCCTCGATCGGCACCGTGATCACCTTCGACGCGGTGTCGAGCTTGATCTTCTCGAGGTTGACGATGCCGCTCCGCCGCCACGTGACGATGCCCTCGGCCGGATAGAACGGCGACATCACGAGAATCTCGGCGGTGTTGCCCGCGGCGTATTCCTTCTTGTCGGGGATGAGCTGGACCAGCTCCTGCTTGACCTCACGCGCCGGCGGCTCGTCGCCACCGGTGACCCAGAATGTCAGCTTGGTCTGATTCGGCCGACCCTGCGGATCGACGATCGTCGCCTTCACCTGATACGTGCCACCCTTGGTCGTCGTGAAGTGACACGGCGCGGGATCCGCCGCCGCGATCACTGCACAGGTCTGCGGATCGACTTCCTCGGTCGTGTAGCGACCCTTCTTGTATTTGCCTTCGAGGCGCGCCGCCTCGAGCTGGATCTTCGCGCCGGTCACTGCCTTGCCCTCCAGATCGACGCCGATGACATCGAGATCGAACGGCTGACCTTTCTCGACGAACGGCTTCTTCGTCTTGAGCCCGACGTAGTAGCTCGACGGATGGACGATCACGGTGGTCGAGGCGTTCCAGGCCTGGCGATTGACGTCGAAGACCGCCGCATTCGTGGTCACCGACATCGGCGTCGCCGGATTCACGGACTTGTAGTCCATGTGCAACACGTGCTCGCCCATCGCATCGGTCTTGCCGGTGAATTGCCAGCTGGTCTGACCTTGCTGCGCCCCGACGACCTCGCCGTTCTCGTCGTAGTCGAGCCGGCTGTAGCCCCACCACGGTGCCCAGTTACCGAACACGAACTCGTCGTGGTTCGGCGGCGAGAACGAGGTCGGGTTCGCGGTCACCGACCAGTTGACGTCGGCGCCCGGTAGCGGGCCGCCGGAGTAGTACTTCGCCGAGACCGTGACATCACCGCCACCCGCGATCAGGAACGGTCCAACGCTCGGCTGCGCCGTGACCTCGAACTCGGGTCGACGGAACTCCTGGATCTGGAACTGATGGCCGAACGCTTGCGCGTGCGAACCGACCGTCGTGAACATGATGTTCGCGTAGCCGAGGTTCGGGGTTTTCGGCAGCGTGAACTTCGTATCGAAGCCACCGATCGCGTTCACCGGCGTGGTGCCCTTGCCGATCACGTTGCCGGTCGCATCGGTCACCGCGTAGGTCACCGAGGTCACCGCGCCGCCGAGGCCCGTGACATCGCCGCCCTTGTTCGGGTCGACGAAGCGAAGCCAGCCCTTGAGCGAGACGTCCTCGCCCGGCTTGTACATCTTGCGATCGTCGACGACGTACGGCAGCAGCGTCGCGGCGAGCTTGTGCTTCGTCCACGTGCCGTAGTCGGTGTCATAGTAACCGTTCTGGCCCATCACGAACGCCATGTCGTCTCCGAGCGAGGCGGTGAGGATCGTCGGGCCCTTCTGCGAGATCTCGGTCAGCGGCAGGGTCGCGAGGCCCGCGTCGTCGGTCGTGCCCTTGATCCCGTACGGCTTGATCTCGACCGCGACGTTCGCGAGCGGCTTACCGGTCGCGAGATCGGTGGCATACGCGACGAGGTTGTCGTTATCGACATGCGCGTCGATGCCGAGCTTCGTCGATTGGACCCACGCGATCATGCGAGGCGGTTCGTACGTCTCCTTCCACGGATACGGCTCGACGACGGCGACCACGTTGCCGAAGCCTTTGCGATTCATCGCCGGCATCAGATCGATCGCGGTCTCGACGAGCTCGTTCGGCGTATGCGTGTTCTTGACCAGGTGGTCGAACACGACATGTCCCGGCGGGGTCGGCGGGCGATCGTGGTTCCACTGCTCTTGTTGATAGTGGCCGTACGCGACGAGGTCGGCGGTGCTGACCTGGTAGAGCTTGACCTTGAGCTGGTCGTAGTTCGTCGTGAAGAAGTCGAGCGTCGGCTTGGTCGCGGCCGGATCGATCACGACCATGCCGGAGGGACCGAAGAACGAGGGCGGCGCATCGCCGACCTTGAACGTGCGCTCGAGCGTGTGTCCGAGCGGCTGCGCGAACGCATCGACGAGCTTCGGTGCGACCGTGACCTTGTAGGTCGTCCGCGCCTTCGTCGCGCCGATCACCGAGACGTAGTTACCTGCAGCGATGATCTGGACATCCGGGATCTCCGGCGTGACCGTGACCTGGTTGTCCACGAACAGCTTCTCGTCGAGCGGGTTGTTGAACGCGAGCTCGAGCGGCGTGCCCGGCGCGCAGTTGTCGCCGTAGCTGCAGGTCGCGCTGACGAGGTCGAGGGGCGGATAGGTGTGGAAGCTGAACGCCTGCGAGCTCTTCGTCTTGTTCGGGCCCTCGGCGGACGGCGTGCCGCTCGGCACCTCGAGCTGGACCGATGCATCGGGCGGCAGGTTCGTGGTCGTGCGGAACGCGAGCCAGCGCCCGTCGTGCTCCTTCTTCTCGCTTGCGACGAGCGCCGCGAGCGGCTTGTTCGCCGCGATCTCGGTGTCGGTCAGCCTGCGCAGCTGCGGCGAGAACGTCTTGTCCTGCCACGGATCGCCTTGTGGCCCGCCGTGCGGCTTCGCGTGGACCGTGATCTTGAGCGCCGCGAGGATCGCGTTCGCATCGACCTTCTGATCGAATTCGATGAAGATCGGGACATCGAGCTTCTGCGGCTGGTACTCGGCTGGCCAGTGGCCGGTGAGCACCGGCGCCGGCGTCTCGAACTTGAATTTGACAGCTACCGCGAGCGCGTCGCCGGTCGCCGATTTCGTGCCGGCGGGAATCTCGACCTGATACGTCGTCGATTGCGGGAACCGAACCTCCGGATCGAACACGATCGTACGCGTGCCGATCCAGCGCCACCTGCCCTTCGGCTGCGGCGTCAGCTTCACGGGTTGCACCGCCGCGGCATCGGCCTGCGAGGTCACCGCGACCATCGGCTCGTTGAACGTGACCGTGAGCTCGGGTGCGAGCGCGACGGCGCCCTCCGGCATGAAGCGCGAGACCTTGAGGCCCTCACCTGGCTTGGGCACGACCGGCGGCGGCAAGTTCGTCGACGCGGGCGGCGGGAAGCTCTCGTGGATGGTCTCGCCGGTGCGCGGCGGCGGTTGCGACGAAGGCCGAAGCGCGAACGCTTGCAGATCCTGCGCATCGGTCTGGATCGGCTTCTCGCGCGACAGCAGCTGCGCGACATCGGCATCGCCGAGCTTCTTGGCAGGTGCGAGCTTGGTGTGATCGAACGCGGGTGGCCCTTGGGTCCCATCGCTGAGCTTCATCACGAGGCCCGGTAACAGATCCTTGCCATCGTAGTGGATCGGCTTTGCGGGTGGCACGGCAGCGCTGCCCGCCGTGTCATCGAGTGACGACGCCTTGTGACCGCACGCAGCTAGTGCCGCGAACGCAACCAAGCCTAGTTTCTTCATGCTTCCCCTCATTCGACGATCACGCGATCCGTACCGCCACGCCCGAACGTCTCGGGCATGTACATCTCCTCGGCCTTCGGCGGAGGGACGACAAAATTTCCAGGCGTCGTCGCACGCGCGACGTAGGAATATTTATGAACACCTTCCCACAAGAGCGATGCAAACGCTTCGACGCGTTCGTCGCGGAGGTTCTGGTGCTCGTACCAGGTCCCGTACCACCACCAATAGGCACCGCGAGCCTGCTGGACCTTGGGATCTCGGGGGATGGGCCCGGTCACCGCGAGCGCCGCATTCATTGGCTCGAGGCCGGCCGGCATTGGATCGACGAGTGCGACATGGTAGCGCCGGTTCTCGTTGACCATCGTGAGCTGGACGCGCACGCGCGCACCCGCCTTGATGTGCCACGAACCATCTTTCTCGCGCCGGACGTCGTCGGGCTTGTCGACGCCTTCGTAGCGACGTTCGACGACGAAGCCGTAGTCTGCCGGCTCGATCTTCAGGCTCGCCGGTGCGTAGGTCATGCCGATGCGATAGTAAAGCCGGCCCTTGCCGTCCTTCTGGATCGTGAGCGGCGCCTTGTCGTGGGTCGCGACGTCCTTCATCGGAATCGCGAGCTGGTAGTAATCGGTCTGGCGACCCTTGAACGCGTGGTCGCCGGCGTAGTCGTTGCCGAGCCACACGCGCGCGACGAAGTCCGGCGTGGTCTTTTCGTAGGTGTGGAAGTAGAGATCGAGCGCGAGTAACGCGAACGAGTTCTCCTGGGTGTTGATCCAGCGGCCGGCCTTGCGATGGGCGAGCAGGCCGGTGACAACCTTCGGGATCAGATCGAGATCCGGTTGCTCCTCGATCAAGGACTCGAGGATCACGCCATCGACGCGACGATCACTCGCGAGTAGCAAGTAGCCGCCATCGCCATAGCTCGTCGTGAAGTTCGCCGCACCCGCGGTCTCGCTCGTATGGTTGAGGATGTGACGCACGAGTGCCTTGCGCTCGGTCGCGGCGTCCTTGTTCTGCGCGAACGTGCCGAGTAGCCAGCCGATGGTCTCCATCGTGAAGTTGTCGAGCGGGCTCTCGGCGTAGAGCTTCCGCGCCTTCCCGAGATCGAGGTCGCCGAGCTGCTTGCGGGTGTAGAGCGCGTACGAGCTGATCGCCCAGCGCACCTCCTTCGAGTAGAACCATGGGTAGTGGCTCTCGATATTCGTGAGGTAGGGCTTGGCCAGCGTGAACATCCGCTCCGGCACCGCGAAGCCCTTCGCCTTGGCGTGGGCGAGGGCGTTCGTCACGTACGCCGTGAGGTACGGATCGCTCGGATGGCCGCGCTCCCAGTACGCGTAGCCACCGTCGTAGTTCTGCATCTGCGACAGGTGCTCGATGTCCTCGGCGACCGATTTCTCGAGCTGCGCGCGAGTCGGCATGTCCTTGGTCTTGAACGCATCGAGCACGTCGCGGAGCGCCGCGATCGCGAGGATCCGCGAGCTGCGTTGCTCGGCACACTCGAACGGGTAGTGCACGATGTAGAGGAACGCATCGGTCAACGCCTGGAGGTTCGTCGACGCGGTCGTCACTTCGACGCCACCGAATTGCGTGATGACCGTGCCCGGCAACGCGATGGGCTGCCGAATGCTTGCGTTCGCACCGTCATCGATCGTGCCGTACGTCGCGAACGCTTCGGTCGTCGCGGGCGTCCACACCGGGAGCGCGAGCTCCGCGGCATCGGTCGCCGTACCGGAGCTTCCGACGATCTGGAACCGCGCCGTCCCCGCCATCTCGGCCGCCGCCGGAAACTGGACCTCGACGCGCTCGTTCGCCGGCACGCGCACTTCGCGGCCTTCACCGTCGGTGATCGCGGCATTCGTCGCGCGGATCGCGAGCCGCACGGTCATCGCGGCATCGGTCTGGTTCTGGACCACGACCGGCAACCGGAACGTGTCGCCGAAGTTCAGGAACCGCGGCGGGCTCGGCCGCACCATCAGCGGCAACCGCGCGGTGATCGCGCTCTCTCCCTTGCCGAACTGCTTGTCACCCGCGACCGCGATCGCGACGATGCGATAGCGCGTGAGGTTATCCGGCACCTTGATCGAGACCGTCGCCTTGCCATCCGCACCGGTCTTGACCGAGGGAGAGAACGCGGCGAGCGCGTCGAAGTTCGAGCGCACCGCGATCGCCGGTGCGGGCGAGCCACTGCTGCCCGCGCTCTTCTCCGTCGGCACCTTGTTCACTTTCGATGGTGGGGGTGTGGGCTCACCCGCAGTGGGCGAGGCGGGCATCGGCATCGCCATCGGAGATTCCTCGTCTGCCATCCTCAGGCCCCCTGCCGCACCCGGTCGGCCGCGATAGTTAAGCGCCACGTTGTCGGGCTTCGCGAGCTTCACGTACTGGCGCGAGTAGTGATCCTGCGTATCGGAGCTGCGCGCGCTGTAGAACGTATCGATCGGATCGGCGAACTGCGCGGCGGACAGCGCGAGCACCGCTTCATCGACGACGATGACCGCCGCTTCGGCATTCGGCACCGCGTGACCTGTCGCATCGCGGACCTCGATCGAGAGCTTCGCGGCTTCGCCGGGACCGATCTTGGCCGCATTCGGCGAGACCTTGACGACGAGCGAGCGCTGCTTCGGCGGGATTAGCAAGTTCAGGTTGCCGGTCGCGTACGCCGGGCGCTTCGGGAGCTTCGGATCCGGATCGCCCTTGTCGTCGGTGCGCGCCGCCATGCCGACCAGATCGACCTGGACGTACATGTTCGGCACCATCGCTTCCGTGATCGACACCCTCAGCGTCGTCGTCGGGCCCGTCATCGTGATTCGTTCGACCTTGACGATGCCACTGCGCCGCCACGACACGACGGCCTCGGCCGGATAGAACGGTGCCTGCACGAGCACCTCGGCGGTGTCGCCTTTCGCGTACTCCTTCTTGTCGGGGATGAGCTGGACCAGCTCCTGCGAGACTTCACGCGCGGGCGGATGCTCGCCACCCGAGACCCAGAACGACAGCTTCGTCTGATTCGGCCGGCCCTTCGCGTCGACGATCGTCGCGATCACTTCGTACTGGCCGCCGATCGGCGTCTTGAACTCGCACGGCACGGGATCCTTCGCGGCGACGACCGAGCAGGTCTGCGGCTCGACGTGCAGCGTCTTGTAGACGCCGTTCTTGTAGGAATAGTCTAGGCGCGAGGCGTTGACCTCGATCGCCGTGCCCGGTGCGGCCTTGCCATCGAGATCGACGCCGATGACGTCGAGCGTGTAGGGCTGCCCCTTCTCGACGAACGGTCGCTTTGCCTTTACACCGACGTAGAGCGACGAAGGATGGACGATGATCGCTTGCGAGGCCGACCAGGTCTGGCGATTCACATCCGTGACCGAGGCGCTCGCGACGACCGACATCGGCAACGCCGGATGCAGCGACAAGAAGTCGAGGTGGACCGTGTGCGCACCCGTCGCATCGGTCTTGCCGACGAGGTCCCAATCGGCCTTCGGCGACTTCTCCGGCGTGCCGGCTTCGAACCATTCGCGATAACCCCACCACGGCGTCCACTCGCCGAACGTGAAGTCATCGCGATTCGGTGGCGTGAACACCGTCGACGATGCGTGGATCGACCAGTTCGCGGGCGCGCCTGGCAGCGGGCCACCGCTGTAGTACTTTGCGTCGACCGTGATGTCGCCCGTGCCACCGACCATGAACGGTCCCTGGCTCGCGTGCGCCGTGACCTCGAACTCCGGCCGCCGGAACTCCTGGATCTGAAACGCGTGGTTGTTGGAGCTGACCGAGAGACCCTGAGTCTGCATCTCGACGCGCGCGTAGCCGAGGTTCGGCGTCTTCGGCAGCGCGAACTTCGTATCGAAGCCACCGACCGCCGAGACTGGCATCGAGCCCGTGCCGATCTGCACGTTGCGCGCATCGAACACTTTGTACGAGATCGACGACACCGCGCCACCGAGACCGTTGACGTCGCCGCCCTTGCCGAGATCGATCGAGCGCAGCCAACCCTTGAGCGTGACTTGCTCGCCCGGCTTGTACATCCGACGATCGTCGGTGACGTACCAGGTCAGTTGGTGGACGCGAGCGCGCTTGGTCCAGCTGCCACCCTCGTTCCACCAACCGTCGTACTCGCTGACGAACGCGGTGTCGTCGCCGCGCTTCGCGACCAGGTAATTCGAGCCTTTGAGCGAGCGAGTGCCGAGCGGCAGCGTCGCCATCCCTTTGTCATCGGTCTTGCCCTTGATGCCGTACGGGCGAATCTCGAGCTCGACGTTCGCCGCCGGCCTGCCCGTCGCGAGCTCGGTCACGAACCCGACCAGGTTGTCGCCATCGACATACGCGTCGACGCCGAGCTTGGTGGTCTGCACCCACGCGACCATCCGCGGCGCCGGGTAGGCCTCGGTCCACGGCGAGGGCTCGACGATCGCGATCGTGTGGCCGAACCCGTGACGCAGCGCGGGCGCGAGATCGAGCGAGGTCTCCACGAGCTTGTTCGCGCCGGCGGTGGTCTTGACGGTCTGATCGAAGACCTTCTTGCCCGGCATCCGCGGCGGATGATCGCGGTTGTACGACTCGCGGACGTACGTGCCGAACGCATCGAGGTCATTGGGCTCGACGGAGAACAGCTTCACGTTCAACGCGCCGTAGTTCGTCGTGAAGAAGTCGAGTGTCGGTTTCGCCGCGCCGGGATCGCCGACGACCACGCCCGAAGGCCCGTAGAACGTCGGCCGCGGGTCACCGATCACGTACGACAGCGTCGTGTCCGTGCCGAGGTCCTGACCGAACGTATCGAGCAGCGCGTGCGAGACCGAGACCTTGTACCTCGTGCGCGCTTCGGTCGCGCCACTGATCATCACGAAGTCGCCTTGCTGCACGATCTTCATCTGCGGCAGTGCGGGCGTGATCGAGAAGCGCGCGTCGTCGAACTTGTCGCTGTCGAGCGGGTTACTAAACCGCATCCACAACCCGGCGCCGGGCTCGCAGCCGCTGCAGTCGTTCTCGATGATCGCGAGTGGCGGATAGGTCATGAACGAGAACCGTTGCGCCGCGGGCGTCTTGTTCGGACCCTCGGCCGAGGGTGTGCCCTCGCCGATCTCCACCGCGATCGACGTCGCTTTCGGAAACGGTCTCGTCGCATGGAACGCGATCCAGCGCCCGGCTTGCTCGTTCTTGGTCGCGCTCTCGACGATCGCGGCGAGCTGCTTGTCCTTGATCGCCGGCTTCTCGACCAGCTCGATCGCGACGGGCTGGCTGCCCGCGGTGACCTTGATGTGCGAGAGCACGGCTGCCGGATCGATCTTCTGATCGAACAGCGCGTACATCGGCGCGTCGAGGCGCTGCGGGCCGTTGCCCGGATAACTCGCGATCATCGCCGCAGCAGGCGTCTCGAAGGTGAACTTCACGCCGTCTTTCAGCACGCCGCCGCTCAGCGATTTCGTGCCCGCCGGAACCTCGACTTGATAGGTCGTTGCTTGCGGGAATCGGACGTCCGGATCGAACAGCAACGTCCGTGTGCCGATCCAGCGCCAGCGCCCTTTCGGCGTCGGCACGAGCTTCACCGGCTGCACAGCCGCGGCATCGTCCTGCGACGTGACAGCGACCATCGGCTGGCTGAACGTGATCGAGAGCTCCGGCGCGAGCGGCACCTTGCCCTCGGGCATGTAGCGCGTGACCTTGAGGTCCTTACCGGTGTCGTTGCTTTTCGCGGGCAACAGCGTGGATGCCGCCGCCGGAAAGCTTGCCTTGATCACCTGCCCCGTGCGCGGCGCCGGCTGCGAATTCGGGCGCAACGCGAACGCTTGCTTGTCATCGGCGTCGCTCTTGATCGGCTTGGTGCGTGCGAGCAACTGCTCGGCATCCGCGTCGCTGATCTTTGCCGCCGGTGCGAGCGTCGAATGATCGATCGCCGGTGGCCCTTGTTTGCCGTCGGAAACTCGCATGTCGAGGCCCTCCGGCAGGTCCTTCTGCTGGAGCAACACCTGGTCGCTGACCGGCGAGGCCTTCGCGGGCCCGGGCGGATTCGCCTTGCCTCCACACGAAGTAACCGCGAAGGCCGCGAGCGTCAGCACTGCAACGAAACGGGTCTGCACGGAATATCGAGTCACGAAATTACCTCCACGGCGTACGTACGAACGCATCACCCTGCGTGTCGTGCTGTGAGGGTGGCGCGTCGCTCTACCCCGATCAACGTCACAACCCCTCGATCTCTAACGACCTGGCGATCCAAGGTTCTCGAGCCTCCGGTGTACATTTCGCCCAATGTCTGACGAGGCCCCCCCGCCTGGCACCGTAGTTCCGTACATCTCGGCATCCCAATCGCTGCCCGAGCTCACCGTCGGCGTCATCCTACTCGGCTGCGTCCTCTCGGTCGTCCTCGCCGGCGCGAACGCTTACCTCGGCATGTTCGCCGGCATGACCGTCTCGGCGTCGGTCCCGGCCGCCGTGATCTCGATGGCCATCTTCCGCCTGATCCGGCGCGGCAACATCCTCCAGAACAACGCGGTCCAGACCGCAGCGGCCTCGGGTGAAGGCCTTGCCTCCGGCGTCATCTTCACGTTGCCCGCGCTCATCATTCTCGGCACGTGGGCGAAGTTCTCCTACCTCGAGACCACGCTGATCGCTGGCTTCGGTGGCTTGCTCGGCGTGCTGTTCACGATCCCGCTGCGCCGCGCGCTCATCATCGATCAACCGCTGCAATTCCCCGAAGGCGTCGCGACCGCCGAGGTCTTGAAGGTCGGAGCCGAAGGTGGCGGTGGGGTCGGCGTGCTCGTCCTCACCGGCCTCGTCGGCGCATTCATCAAGGTCGGCATGACCGGGCTCAAGCTGTGGAGCGAGACCATCCGCTTCGGCGGCTGGATCACCGGCGGTAAGGCTGTCGCCGCGACGAAGACTGCCGCTGCGACCAAGGCCGGCGCCCCGTTCTACTTCGGTCTCAACGCATCCCCGGCCTTGATCTCCGTCGGCTACATCGTCGGGCTCAACGTCGCGGCCGTGATCTTCGCGGGCTCGATCCTCAACCGCTGGATCGGCGTGCCGCTGTTCTCGATGTTCGGTCACGCCACGAACGTCATCACCAACCCCGACACCCACGCCACGCTCGCCGACGCGCTCGCCGGTGCGAATGCGCTCGAGACCGCCGATGCGGTCCACAAGTTCGTCACGCGCTACCTCGGCGTGGGCGGCATGCTCGTCGGTGGCGTGTTCTCGCTCTACCAGCTCCGCAAGTCGCTCCTCGGCGGCATCGTCGCCGGTCTCGACGCCTACAAGCAGCGCAAGACGGGCGGCGGCCACGTCCCGCGCACCGAGCGCGACATGCCGATGAACATCATCTTGATCCTCATCGCCGCGTCGATCGTGCCGCTGTTCTTCATTTTCAACCACTTCGTCCACTCCGCGATGATCAGCGCGGTGATGGCGATCCTCATGGTCGTGTTCGGCTTCCTGTTCTCCGCGGTCGCCTCGTACATGGCCGGCCTCGTCGGCTCGTCGAACAACCCCGTCTCCGGCATCACGATCTCGACGATCCTCGTCGCGTCCCTCCTGCTGCTCGGGCTCGGCCTCAGCGGCGATCCCACGCTCGACACCTCGCGCCTCACCGGCGAGTGGTTGATGGCGAACATCCACGCCGGCAAGGTCACGCTGCCACTCGAAGCCGGCGCCGGCCCGGTTGCCGCGATCCTCATCGGCGGTGTCGTCTGCTGCGCCGCCGCGATCGGTGGCGACAACCTCCAGGATCTCAAGTGCGGCCAGCTCGTCGGTGCCACGCCATGGAAGCAGCAGGTCATGCAGATCCTCGGCGTCGCGGTCGCGGCCGTCGCGATGGCGCCCGTCCTAAACCTCCTCAACAACGCCTACACGATCGGTTCGCCCAGCCTGCCTGCCCCCCAAGCCAACCTCATGGGCACCGTCGCGAAGGGCGTGTTCCTCGGTGGTCTGCCGTGGAACATCATCGCGATCGGCGCCGTGGTCGCGGTCGTCGTCATCATCATCGATCTGATCCTCGAGAAGCGCGGCTCGACCATTCGCATCCCGGTCATGGCGTTCGCGGTCGGTGTCTACCTCCCGTTCGACCTCAACGTCCCTATCTTCATCGGCGGGATCATCGCTTATCTAATTAATCGCAAGCTCACCAGGACCAAGGCTGACCATACCCGCCGCTCGATCGCGGAGCGGATGGGACTTCTGGCCGCAGCTGGTTTCATCACTGGTGAAGCTCTTATCGGCATCGGCCTCGCCATCCCGGTCGCCGCTCGCCATGACGAGAACGCGCTCGCCCTGCTCCGTCATCTCCGATGGAATCCAGCCCTTTCCGGCTGTCCCGAGGCCGCCAACTGTCACGACGGAACGTGGTCCACGCTCTGGGTTCCGTCACTCATCCTCGTGGCGACGGTGATGTTCATGCTCTACAAGCTCGCGCTCCGGCCGGAAAAGTCACCAGGCACACTCCCACCCACCTCGTGATTTCCGTCGCCGTCGGTTAGATCCTGACATTTCCGAACCACCCCCGACTCGGGTTACCATTCCGGGCATGCGGGGAACTTTGCTGCCGAGTGCTGTCTTCTCTATCGCGGTGCTCGCCGCCTGTGGTTCCAACCACAACGCCGGTCAGAGTGTTTGCGACAACGTCGTGCCCGCACCTGCTGCCTGCATGCAGGCATGTGATCCGGCGCCCGGCGCGGCGAACACCTGCCCGGCCGGCTATCACTGCACGCCCGACGGCAAATGCGACGCCATCTGCACCGCGGGCGGCGGCGAGTGCGGAGACGGGTACACCTGCACCTCCGACGGCCAGTGCCAGCAGATCGGCGCCTGCGAAGGCATCCAGTGCAACATCGTCGCGTGTCAGGCGATGGGCATGCCCGCGACGACGATCAGCGGCAAGGTCTACGCGCCGAACGGCACACTACCGCTCTACGGTGTTCAGGTTTACGTCCCGCTGCACACCGTCGGTGATCTGCCGACGGGCGCGATTTGCAGCAAGTGCGCGGACACGCCGCTCGGCGATCCGATCGCGAGCGACATCACGAAAGAGGACGGAACCTTCTCGCTGCAGAACGTTCCAGCGGGCGTCAACATTCCCGTCGTCATCGTGAGCGGCAAGTGGCGCCGCATCATCAAGGTGTCGACGGTCGCGCAATGCACGGATACGGCGCTCGGTGCGGCCGACACGTCGCTGCCGAAATCGATGTCGGATATGACCGCGAACACCGTCTCGGTGAACATGCCGAAAATCGCGATCTCGACCGGTAGCGCTGATGCACTCGAGTGTCTGTTCCGCAAACTCGGCATCGCCGATTCAGAGATAGGCACAGCGGGCGGCACGCAGAGAATTCACATGTACACCGACGCCTCATCAGCCGGTCAAGGCGCAGATCAGTTCACGGCAGGCTTTCCGGGAGGGTCCGGCAATTTCAGCGATTCGCAGACCGCACTCTGGGACTCGGCGGATCACTTGAAGGCATACGACGCCGTAATCCTGTCCTGCGAAGGTCAGCAGGCGGCAAATACCAAGACGCAACCCGCGCTCGACGCGATGAAGGCCTACGCCGATTTCGGTGGTCGCGTATTCGCGTCTCACTGGCACAACATCTGGATCGAAGGCGCCACGCAAGGCGGCAGCGGCAACATGGGTCAAAAGCCAGGCGTGTGGCCGACGATCGCAACGTGGACCGACAACGACAACAACAGCCCCACCAAGGATTTGATCGATGAAGTAAACAGCCCGAAGGGCATGTCGTTTGCGACGTGGATGCTCGATGTCGGTGGATCGACCGTGCGAGATGAAGTTGCAATTTCGAACGGCAAGTCGACCCTGACTGGCGTGGACCTGACCAAGGCCGAGCGCTGGGTGACCAGTGCGACGAATCCCAGGCCTCCGCAGATCATCCAGTTCACCACGCCGAATGAAGTGGCGGCGGCAGACCGCTGCGGCAAGGTCGTGTTCTCAGACATGCACGTGTCAGGTGACTCGCACTCCAACTCAGGTGGTAACAACAATGCATTCCCGAACGGCTGCGCGGCGGGTGACCTGAAGCCGCAAGAAAAGGCGCTCGCCTTCATGCTGTTCGATCTCTCGAGCTGCGTCGGCGCGATCTTTTAAGCGCTTCACGTCGAGTAAGCTCTGAGGGCGGCACTTCGGTGTCGCCCTTTGTTGTTTCGGCTACGGCTTGTACTCGTACACACTGAGGTCGAAGCGAGCGCTTTGCGGTCTCGCAGTCCCCAGTACGTCGGTTGTCGGACCAGCTTCGGTCATAGCGATCGCAGGTCTCGTCGATTTCAGCCGACGGTGATGGCCGACAAAGTCGACAAACTGCGGGTCGTCCGACAAGCAACGAACTCGCAGAACTTGCGGCTCGCTTTGCCACCGAAACCTGATCGATTTCGCGAGGTTGGTTTCGGGGACGCTGTCCGGATCGATCGCGAGCGGGTAGCGTTCGCGGCCTGATGGGAACGACAAGCACCGCGAGGATCGCCAATGACAGCCTGTTCTGCGAGGCTCACGTGGCGATGGACAAGATCATCGAGCAGCTGATCGCGATGGCCGACGCCGGCGGGACCGCAGACGCGGCGACGCAGTTGCTGGCGAAGGACGGCACTGCACTCCTGCGTGAGTTGCTGCAGGGCTACTTCGATCGCCGCGCCGAGCAGGAGCGTCGCGTGAGGGTGGTTGGCGTCGACGGCATCGAGCGGTCGGAGGTACGCACGGCATCTCGTCGAATCGAGACGCCGGTGGGTGAGATCGAGGTGAAGCGGCTCCTGTATCAGGCGCCGGGAGTAGAGGGGCTCGCCCCGCTCGACGCTGCACTGGGACTTCCAGACGAGAAGTACACGCACGACGTGCGTAGGATCGTCGCCGAGGAGAGCGCGAAGTCGTCGTTCGACGAGGTCGTGGAGCGGATCGCGAAGCGCACTGGCGCGCACGTGCCGAAGCGTCAGGTCGAAGAGTTGACGGTGCGTGCGGCGCAGGATTTCGACGCGTACTACCGCGACCGGCTGTGCGAGCCCGAGCAGACAGACGACCTGCTCGTGCTCAGCTTCGACGGCAAAGGCATCGCGATGCGGCACGAGGATTTGCGCGAAGCGACGCGCAAGGCGGCCGCCGCCGAGCCGAAGTTGCACACGCGCCTCGCGAAGGGCGAGAAGCCCAATCGCAAGCGGATGGCCCACGTCGCGGCGGTCTACTCGATCGCGCCCTGGCCACGGACCAGCTCCGATGTGTTGCACGGCCTTCGCGAGCCGCGGGCTGCCACGCGGCCACGACCTACAAACAAGCGCGTCTGGGCAAGTGCAGCGCGCGACGCAGGCCATGGCGCATCTCCAGCCCGGCTCCGCGGGCCGAATCTGGTACTCGGTGAGGGCCGAGAACGAGAAGGATTTTCTCGATCGGGTCGTTCTCGCGAAGACAGAGAGCGGGTTGCCGACGATCGCGACATTCTCGGCGGCTCGAGTCACCCACCTCGCAGCTGGACCAGATGGAGGCGCCGCGATCTTGGCTGGGCTCGACAACGGCTGGTTCCTAGTCGTGCTCGACCGCGATGGCGTCGAGACGCGACGAATTCTGATCCCGGCGAGCGTGACCGGGGCGGCCCGCAACGCTCGCACGATCAGGCGGCCGGGAACGCCGCCGTCACGACACGCTCCACGAGCTCGTCGCGGAACGGTTCGAGCCCACGGATCTCGACCGCATCGAATCCAAGTGCGGCGCCCAGGCGGTCGAGTCGAACCCCCCTCATCGACCATCCGAACGTCAACGGCGAGAACCCGGCATCCTGCCTGGGACAATCTTGAAGCGCCCGCACGAGATCCTCGCCTCTCGCCAACAACTCGCGCACATCCACGAGATCGCGCACCTCCGAGCGACTGAGCAGCGCGCACAACTTGTTGACGAGTAGCTGGTGGCGAGTCTCGACGAGAATCTCCCGGTCATCAACGGCGATCCGCTCGGGTTGTTCGGCGATGGGCGTTGGATCCGCGACGAGATCCACGACGATCGAGGAATGGTCGTCGCGAACATCGAGCTGCGTGAACATGGGCGACGTTCGCAGGGTTGCGACCTGGAGCCCACCGACCTGCACGTCTTCGACGATCGAACCGAGCGCTTGCTGGTCGCGAAAGAAGAGATCCAGATCGCGTGTCTCGCGGTGCTGGGTGCGAAATCCTGCGAGCGCTCCGCCGCCGGTCAGCGTCCACGCAGGCTGCATGCCGGCAAGCTGGTGGAGGATCCGGACTTGGAGTGCGGAGAGCCTACCGATTGACATGCGCGGAATGGCTCCAGCGGGATAGTAGCCACTGCCAGAACGCGTGCGTGTTGCCGAGATATCGCTCGAGCCGAACCCAATCCTCCTTGATCTGTTGGAGCGAGACAAACGTGAAAACGTCATCCGGCTTCGCCTGACGCATTAATTTACCGAGAAAGTAGGACCGCACCTCGGGATCAGGGTCTCGCAGCATTCCCTGGAACGTCTCCAACGACATGTCGTCGTCCCACAGAAAGTAGGGTCGGCCAGACGCATCCGTCATGCGCGCGGACGGGGTTGGGGCGAGGATCGACATGGTCGGGACCAGGATAGTCGACCTCACGCACGCACCCAAGGATTGTGTAGGAGGGATACTCGGCGGGCGCGTCGGTGCAAGTAGCGAAGTAAGATGCCGAAGCCGGTCTGCGCTTCGAGCCTGAACTCGAGGAGGGTCCGACGGGTCCGACGGGTCCGACCAGTACTCACATCCACCTGAACGTCGAGGCGGCGAACCGCAAGGCGTTGAGGAAAGGCATGCAGGCCTTCTCGATTCGGCGGCGCGTCAGATCAATGCGGCGTTGGTCGCAAGTGCGGCCAGGTGTTTGCGGATCGCTATCACGCGCGCGCCCTCATCTCGCCTCGCCAGGTTCGCAACTGTATCGCGCACGTGCTCAACAACTGGCGTCATCACGGCGCGGATCGGGAGTGGCTCAAGCACCCGTGGAAGGTCGATCCGTACTCGAGCTCGCTGTCGTTCGATGGCTGGAAGCAGCGCGAGAAGAGGGGCTTCTACTGTGCGGCGCCGAAAGGGATCCGCCGCCGTTCGTGTGATTACCGGAGACGTGGTCGTTGAGCGAAGGCTGGCGCCGGTACGGCTTGATCGATCAGCTCGAAGTGCCGGGTCGCGGCGAAGGGTGAAGGCGGACGCCACGCGAGACCGCGAACGCGGGCGTGGCACCGGCTCAAAGCGGATTCTTGTAGAACCAAATGACAACCGGCTCCAGCAGAACGTTCGCGGTCTCGCGAGCAAGATCTTCTACTCCCAGCGAGACAACGAGCAGGAAGCGGTGAAGAACAGAGATCAGCTTCGGGTTGCCGACGATCGCCACCTGCTCGGCGGCTCGCATCACCCATCTCGCAGCTGGACCAGGTGGCGGCATTGCGATCTTGGCCGGGCTCGACAACGGTTGGTTCATCGTCGTGCTCGATCGCGATTGCGTCGAGACGCGGCGAATTCGGATCGAGCGAGCGTGTCGTACGGTGTCGACATAAAGAGCTGATTCGTCGCTCTGACCGCGGCCTCCCCAAAGATCAGTGTCGAGGGCGACCGAGGAATGCACGTTTTAAATCTGATGATGAAATCGACCGAGATGTCGGCCACGGCGACGCGGCGCCGGTTCTCGACGACCGAAAAGATCAGGATCCTCCGCGAGGCCGATGCAGCAGCACACGAGACGGGTGGCGTTACCGCGCTGTTGCGGCGTGAAGGAATCTATTCTTCGCACCTGACAAGCTGGCGCCGTCAGCGCAACGCGGGTCAGTTCGGCAAGACGCCCAAGAAGCGCGGGCCGGTCGCGGCACCGCCGGATGCGCGCGACCAGAAGATCGTCGAGCTCGAGCATAGCCTCCGTCAGGCCCATGCGCGTGGCGATCGAATATTCGAAATATTAATCTGCCCGGGTCCGCTTGTTACGATCCCGTGCGACAGAGAACGCCGGTCGCTTGCTCGAAGATGAAGTTTGAGCTTTCACACACCTAAGGTTAGGCGAAGCACAGCAGCCTCGACCGCAGCTAACGGCGTTTAAAGATCGCGCACAACCTGTACGGGAAGACTCGACACCGGTGCAAGGAGGCCCCTGAGGACAAATGTCTCCACGAGTTAACCGCCCGGATCCGTTTGTACGGTCGGGTCCCACCGTGTCGAACTCCTTGGATCGGGATTTGCTGTTGTGGGGCACAGGAACTCGAATGAATCGCCTAAACGCTGCCATGTTCTTCGCAGTTGCCGCCAGCGCGGCGGCTTGCGGCCCCAAGAGCTCCAACGACAGCCTGTGCTCGGCGGTGCCTGCACCGGCTGCCTGCCAGACGGCGTGTAACCCGAGCCCGGGCGCCTCGAACACGTGCCCCGGCGGCTATCACTGCTCGCCCGACGGTAAGTGCGACTTGCAGTGCACGCAGGGCGGCGGCGAGTGCGGCACCGGCTTCGTGTGCGCGAACGACGGTTATTGCAACAGCGACGGCACCGGTAGCTCGCACGATGTCGACGCGAACTGCCCGGCCGTTCACTTCACGCCGACGCCGGTGATTCCGTCGATCCAACTCGTCCTGGATCGCTCGGGCTCGATGACCACCAACTTCGGGAACGGAACCCGGTACTCGGTCCTCGAGGACGCGTTGTTCAATTCGACCACGGGGGCGATCGTGACCACTCAAGCGCAGGTCTACTTCGGCGAAGAGCTGTTCGCGGGCGATCAGATGCCTTGCACGGATGGACCTCCGGGCACGTTGAACATCAACGGCTACTCGGCGCCGCGCGCGCTCAATAACGCTGCGGCCCTGAGCGCACTTACAACGAGCAAGCCTCCGCAAAATGGAGCAACGCCTACGTCTGCGGCGATCGATACGGCGGTCGCGGGCTTCGCAGCCACGCCGCCACCGGCCGGCTCGCCGCCGATCATCTTGCTCGCGACCGACGGCGATCCGAACGCATGCGGAAACGGTGCAGACAACGGTCGCTCGGTGAACTCGACCAAGACGGCATTCACCGCCGGAATCAAGACCTTCATCATCGGCGTCGCGAACGATCTCAACACCAGCTATCTGCAACAGGTCGCGAATGCGGGCGTCGGCATGACAACCGGCAATGCGCCGTACTACACGGCGAACAGTCCCTCAACGCTGGCCGCGGCCTTCAACTCGATCATCTCCGGCGCCATCTCGTGCGACCTCACGATCAATCAAGCGGTCAACCCGGCGACCGCGCCGAGCGCGGTCGTGACGCTCAATGGCACCGCGCTCACGTACATGACCGACTGGTCGCTCGACGCGAACGGCATGACGATTCACATCCTCGGCGCCGCGTGCACCACGCTCAAGAGCACGCCACACGCGGTCGTCGACGCGACGTTCCCCTGCGGCAGCATCATCCAGTAGTCGCTAGCGACGTTCGAGCGGGCGCGCCATGCGGAGGGCGCGCTGACCACGGTCGTAGGTGGCGGAGCCATCGACGACCGTGAAGTTGTTTCGGGCGTAGAGGCGCTGAGCAGCGACGTTGTCCTCGGCGACCGTGAGCCGGAGGTGCGTGATCTGAGAAGACGGCGCGACGCGCTCCGCGACCTCGATCACGTGATGGAGCAGGCGCGTGCCGATGCCGTAGTTCTGGTAGTTCGGCAGGACCGCAAGTGCGAGGAGGTCGGCGATGACTTGTGGCGAGCGACTGAGGTCTTCGGTGTAGAAGCCGAGCATCGCGAAGCCGCGGCCACGCGATTGGCCGTCTTGCTCGATCCATGCGAGCACACCGGGCTGCTCGAGCCAGGACGGCAGGATGCGGGTGTAGTCGCCCAGGTCTCGGTAGGCCTCGGCACCGGTCGCGACGATCCATGGATGGTCCGACGCTTCCGCGCGATGGATCAACCCGGTGCGAGTCCGCGGTTCGACTGCCACCGCGGAAGTTTAGCTCGCGTAGCCGCCGCCTTCAGCACTATCGCGGCCGGAAGCGGCGGCGACAGCAGCTGCAGGACGAGCGGTCGTGCTGGGAGCCGCGGCAGCGGGCTTGCGGACCAGGCCGGCGCCCATGCGCTCGACCGTGCCCGCAGCAAGTGGGACAGCATTGGCTGCGAGCGAACGCAGCGTGTAGCGGCCCGGCGAGCTCCGCACGAAGAGCGACGCTTCGCCCTTCCTCTTCAGATCCATCGAGAGGTCGCGCGCGACGACCGTGTCGGGCGTCTTCGACTTGCTCGGCAACCGCGCCCCCGCGCGCTGCACGATCTCGCGAACCGACATCGGTACTTCGGTCTCGCGAAGGATCTCTTCCACCACAGCAAGCGTAGTCATGACCGTCGAGCCTCCGGGTTGATCTGTACCGCCGATGAGGAGAGCCATCCTAGCGCCGGTGGTCACTGGTTCCAGTCTTGACATCGTTTTTTTTCGCCTCGCCGAACTCAACCGTAATCAGGTTGAATTTTTCTGGAGTCGTGGTTCCGTTGCCCCATGTCTTTTGGAATTGTCGAGCTCATCTCGCTGTTACTCAGCCTCGGGGGCTTCGGCCTCGCGAATAATCCGAAACCTCCGACGGTCGATGCGGCACTGGAGTACGGCATGGCGAACGCTGACTTCGTGGCGCACTTCGATGCCGCGAGCGTGATTCCCTCGAACTACAAAGTGTTGATGGCGATGCCCGACCAGGGATCGATCAAGGCGTCGCCAGAGCTGGTCAAGACCGTACGCCAGATGATCAACGAGGTCGAAGGGCCCCGGAATATGGCCAAGGGCCTGACCGGGTTCGATCCGGTCACGGACTTCGACGACGTGACGGCGTTCGCACAGGTCATCCCGAACCAGCAGCCAAACTTTGTCATTGCCGTGCACGGCAAGTTCGCCCCGACCTTTCTCGACAAGGTCTCCAAGCTCACCAGCACGACCGTTACCAAGGTCGGCGCGAATTCGCTGATCGATAAGGGCGACGGCATGTCGCTCGCGCTCAAGAACGGCACGCTGCTCGTGGGTGCAACTGCACTCGTCAAGGAGCGCCTCGCGGATTCGTGGAAGGCGCCTTCGCACGTGGCCGGCACGAACCTCGGGATCGCGGCCGACATGCTGGCGGGTCACCCGGTGTTCGGTGTGGCGATGACGCTGTCGCCCGCGACGCGCACCGAGATCATGGCGAAGCACGGTGCCGACAAGAACTTCCTCACCGACGTGGTCCAGCGCGGCAAGGGCTCGACGTTCGCGGTCTATCACGACGGCATCGGCTGGTCGTGGCTCGACTCGACAGCTGCGGGGCTCGAGCAAATGACGCAGGTCTCCGACGGCGCGATCGACGTGCTGCGCGCCGCGCAGATCGCACCGCGCGGCTTCGCGAAGATCGCACTCGCGTCGCTCGATTCGTACAAGGGTCGCAGCACACAGGTCGACGAGCTCATCGCGCACAAGGCGGACCTCTCGAAGATCATCTCGCAGTTTTCCGGCGACGGTCAGTTCAAGGCGAAGACCGACAAGGACGCGAAGAACATGAAGCTCACGGTGCGGCTCACCGGGAAGTCGTTGAGCGAAGTGCTGCCGGCTGGCGTCATGATGTCGCTCGGTGCGATCGGCTATCTCTTCACGTCGCGGGAGGGGGCGCCCGCTCTGGCACCAGCCCCATCCCTGTCCAGGCCCGCACAACCCTTGCAGCAGAAGCCCGTTGCCAAGCCACTGCCTCCTGCAGGTAAACAGGTTCGTTAGTTAGTTAGCCGGCGAGCTCGGCCGGGCGAAACTCGTGGACGAGGTCGCGGATCTGAGTGAGATCTCCGAACTCCTCGCCTTCGATCATGACCTCGTAGCTGACCTCGATGATCATGTCGTCATCGACAGCCGGGCAGTCTTCGCGCGCTTCGAGGCGGCGCTGGCCGACGCGGCGCTCGTATCGGAACACGCGCGAATCAGGCTTGCCGAACCGGCGATCGCGATTGCGGCGCTCGCGCGACATCGCTTCGCGCAGTGCGACGATCGTCGGCGGCATCGGATCGAGTTCGAGGCACTGCCCCGCACAGTTGAAGCACATCGGCTGCCACTGACCGAACAGCTCCACGCTCTTCAAGAACCGTCGGCGCTTCTCGCTGCACGTGCTGCAGCGCGCGCCGGAGCCGACCGGCCGGGCGTCGACCCAGCGGCCGTAGCAGCCCCAGCAGCGGCCGCGCCGAAGCTCGGAGACCGTGGCGTTGCAGACTTCGCAGACACAGGACGTGAGCGGTCCGGCTGGTGCCGGTCGGGCGAGAATCTCCACTGCATCGGTGGTAGGCCCGCGCCTTTGCGGTCGCAAGTTTTCGGCTACCCTGGCGCCTAGTCTATTGTGCCTTCGACGCGCGCACTGATCCACGCACCCTGGTCACCCTCGAAGGTGGCCATGGCGTTGCGATGTCCGCGGCTCTTTCACTTTCGCTATGTCGATAAGTTGAAAGAGCCGGAGGTCATGCCGGAGACCCGGCTGGGCAAGGCGATCCACAAGGCGCTAGAGCTCGTACTGCAGGGCACGCCGATTCCGGAGGCGACCGCGAAGGTGCGCGCCGAGCTGCCCAACGAGATCGAGCAACTCCGGTTCGATACCCTCGGTACCGGCATCGAGCCGTTCACGACGCGGATCGCGGCGTTCCGCCGGCGCCGCCGGATCGCGCGGCAGCTGGTCGAGTACTCGCTCGCGGTGCGCGAAGATCTTTCGGTCACCCAGTTCTACTCGGGCGATGCGTACTTCCGCGGCGTGATCGACCTCGGCTACATCTTTTCGGACGACTCGATCGCGCTCGTCGATCACAAGACCGGCGCGCGTATCCCGGGTACGTCGATCACCGACCAGCTCGAGGGCTACGCGGTGCTCGCCGCGGCCGCGTTCCGACACGTCCGCCAGTTCTGGCTTGGCATTCACTGGGTCGCCGAGCGCGCGGTCGAGTGGAGCGCGCCGGTGAAGCCCGCGATGGTCGTCGACCAGCTCGTGCCCGACCTGCTCGACAACATCGAAGCCGCGGCGCTCGCCGTCGATGATGGACCGCGGCCGAACCCCGGCACGTATTGCGATCGCTGCAGCTATCGCGAGCTGTGCCACGCGAGCCGCGAGCATCGCTACGAACCGGTCGAGTACTACGAAGACGATGACGACTGAGTCGCTGTGATCGCGCGGTGTCGCCGTTCCTCGGCGATGCCGCGGTCCTCACGGCGAAGGAGTCCCCACCGGGGACGATTGAGGCAACGCGACCACGAGCTCGTGGCCGTGGCGACCCGGCGTGAGTGACAGCTCGCCACCGCCGATCCGCGCCAGTTGATCTGCGATACCGAGCAACGACGGAGGCTCGAGCACGAGCTCGGTCGCGCGATCGTCGCACCGGATCAGCTCCAACCAGGGCATCTCGTCATGCACGCGCTCGCGCAGCACGAGCTCGAGCGTGGTCGCCGCGTGCGCATCGAGCAGCACCGCGATCACGATCGTCTCGAGCTCGAACGCGTCGAGCCGCGAGGTCGCGGTCGACGCGAGCATCTCGTCGCGCACGTTGATCGTGATGCCGAGCGCGGGGCGCACGAGCTCGACCGCATTGCGGATCGTCGACGCAAACTCCGCGCCACGGGTGCGGCGCTTCACGGGCTGCGAGAGGTCGACCATCTCGGCGAGCACACCACGCGCGGCAAGCGCCGCGTCGCGAATGTCCTCGAGCATGTCGTCCGGGTCGCCGTTGCTCCGACGCTGGAGCTCGGCCGACGTGAGATCGATGATCTGGATCGAATTGCCGAGCGTGTGGATCTGCCCACGTAACAGATCGAGCGATATCGTCGCTTGCGCGCTGCGTGCGAGCCGATGTTCGACTGCGCGCAGCTGATCGATCAATGCGAGCCGCGCGGCCAGGACATGCGCGGATTGGCTCGCCATGGCTGGCTATGTTACGCGCCGCGACCGGGCCCGCGCCAGCGCAGCACACGCGCGGGCCACGGAGCGATGCCTTTTGCGCGTTGTCCTGCGGCTGCGCGCGCGATGAGCTTGCCGAACATCGCGAGCATCGAAACGAGCTCTTCAGGCCCGTCCAGCGCCAGTTCGACAGTCCCGTCCTCGCCGAGTACCGCCTGACCTGCGTGTGTTGCAGCCGGGGTGTAAATCGTCGCGCGGTACGTGGCGCGCACGTCGTCCTCGCTCAAGCGCTCGAGCAAGAACCGCGCGCCCTCGGTTGGAGTCAGATCACTCACCTAGGTCAGACGCGAAGCGGCTCGACACGTCCGAGGCGTTGCCCCACTGCGCCTTTTTCCACTCGACGTTCCACTGGCGCAAGATCCACATCGGATCGAGCAGCGTGCGCGCGCCGATCTCGGACGATGCCGTGCCGTAGATGTCGGACTTCTCGTCCGCGTCCTTCGCGAGGTCGTACACGTGCGGCTGGCCGGTTCCCATCAGCTTCACCTTCCAGTGGCCGATACGACCCGCGTGCGAGTTCTCGTACTGCGACGAGAACGACATCAGCGGATAGCCTCCCGCACCGTTCGCGAGTGGAAGGAGCGACATGCCCTGCCAGTCCGGATCGGTCGCGACGCCGAGTGCGTCGGCGATCGTCGGAAGGATGTCGATCGCCTCCGCGCCTTCGGTGACCTTCGCGGTCGGGAACATCGCCGGATAGTGGATGAGGAGCGGCACGTGGAGCAGCGTCTCGCGCTCGCTACCGCCGTGACCGACGCGACCGTCTTCCCACTGCTCGTCACCGTGATCGGCGGTGATCACGAGCATCGTCTGATCCCAGATGCCCCACTCGGTGAGCTTCTTCTGGAGCTGGCCGAGCAGGTCGTCCTGGTACGAGACGTTCGAATCGTAGAGTGCGCGCACGTGCGCTTGCTCCTGGGCGGTCAGATCCTTGCCGTTCGAGCCGTGCGGGCCGTCATCGCCGTACTCCTTCTCGAACCGACCCTTGTAGCCACCGTCGTACTTGTTGATCCAGGGCTGCTTCGCGCGCCACGTGACGTGCGTGTCGATGAAGCCGAGGTAGAGGAACCACGGTTGGTCCTTCTTCGGCTGCACGAACGAGAGGCCCTTCTCCATGATGTCGGCGCCGCGCAGTCCCAGGCCCTTCTCGATGTGGTTGACGAACTGGTTCCACGAGTTTCCGAAGCCACGCGCCGGCCGGATGTAGCCGTTGCCCGAGGCGCCCGCGGTGTACTTACCCGCGGCCTTCGCGACCTCGTCGATCGTCATCCACTTCTCGGCGAGATGATCCTTCATCTCGACCGCCTTGTGCTTCGCGAGGTAATTCGACGACCAGATCGACGCATGCGAGACCTGCGATTCGTTGCCCTGCACGTACGTGTTGAGGAACAGCGCCGAGCTCTCGGCGAGCTTGTCCCAGTTCGGCGTCTCCGGGCGCGCCTTCGGGTTGAACGCACGGATCCGATCCGCGCGGAGCGAATCCATGATGATGAACACCACGTACTTCGGTGCATCGCCGCGCTTGGGCTTCGCGACGTCGCCCGCCGCGACGAGCGCCGCGTTCGCGAGGTGGGTCTCGGGGCAACTCGCACCGGTGAGATCGAGGCGGGCGGCCTTGCCGCCGAGCTTGTCGAGGTCGAGCGCCGAGCCCGTGCCGCTCAGCTTGCCCTCGACGACCTGGCCGTCATCGGCGGTCGCGGTGACATTCACCGTGCACGCGCCATCGGAGAGGTCGCCGGCGAGCTTGGTCTTCTCGGGGATCGAGACGAACCACGACAGGCTCTGATCCTTCGGAAGCACCAGACTCTTCGACGCTGCATCGAACAGCTTCGTCGCGCTCGCGTCGTCGGGTGCGGCCGTGCCACCGACCTGGAGCCAGCCGAGGCCGAGGCCCGACTTCTTCGTGAACAGCGTGATCGCGTTCTCGCCCACGCGCAGTTGATCGCTCGGCACGGTGAGCTCGACGGTGGTCCAGCCCTTGGTCAGCTTGCCGTTGATGTCCTTACTGTCGTTGACCTTGATCGAGATGTTCGAATCGTCCTCGACGTAGGCGTGGATCCGCACGATCGGATGCGCGACCTGCGCGGCGGTGAGCGGCACGAACACGCTCGCACTCTTGCCGGTCATCTTCGCGGCCTTCACATCGCCGAACGTCTGGCGCAGATCCCACGCGTGCTTGGAGCTACTCAGCTGGTTCGCGATCCGCGTGTACTTCGCGAAGCCCGCGGAGCCACCCGAAACCGTGAGGCCACCGGATCGCGTGAGGTGCGCGCTCAACCGGTTATCGACGAGCGAGTACACCGGGTGCTCGGCACCGCGTGCCGCCGCCTTCGTCGGGGCGACGGCCGGAGGCGGTGCGGGCTTGGCCGGGACCGTGCCTTCGGTCGGCTTCGGATCAGACGTGGGATTCTGCTTCGGGCTCTTGTTGCAACCGCACAGGGCGGCAACAGCAAGCAGGGCACTCAGGCGGATCATCGACGGGAACCTAGGTGGAAACGCCCGCCTCGGTCAAGAACCCAGTAGGCGCCAACCGTGCGCATACACATTCGCCCGATTTACCCGTACAAACCCCGCCAGTGCGACGTTGAAGCGCTCCGCCAGCTCGATCGCGAGCGACGACGGCGCCGAGACCGAGGCGACGATCGGGATCCCGAACATGATCGCCTTCTGGACCAGCTCGTAGCCGGCACGACCGCTGAGGAACAACAGGTGCTGCGCCGGGTTCAAGCGTTCCGAGAGCGCCCAGCCGACGAGCTTGTCGACGGCGTTGTGCCGGCCGACGTCCTCACGCACGGCGACGCGCTCGCCGGCGAGCGTGAACAAGGCCGCGGCGTGGAGGCCCCCCGTGTCGTCGAACACCGCCTGCCCCGCGCGGAGCAGATCGGGCAGCTCCGCGAAAGTCCGGAGCAACATCGACGCATCGCTCGTGACGGAGGTCGCACGGAGCTCGAGATCGGCGATCGCTGCGCGCCCACAAACCCCACACGCCGCACTGGCGAGCAGGCCTCGGGCCGCGAAGGCCGTGGGCTCGCATGCGATTTCGACCGCATCTTCGTCGGCTTGCGTGATCTCGCCGGCCTCGACGGACTCTGCGTGGAGCAGGCCTCGCACGAGCTCGAGATCATGGCCCGGCGTCCGCATGATCGTGGCGACCGGCACCCCGCGAGCGCGTAACTGCAGGGGCGCCTCGACGACGACCCGGTCCATGGCGTCTCCGCGCACACCGTCGCGGCTGCGCTCGATCGCGACCTCGAGGATGCGAGCCATGAGTCATTTGTAGCGTGTTATCCTGGAAAGCGTGTGTCCGCGTGTGGACCCCGTGGGTTGGCGTCCAGGTGTAAGCACGGCTGCGCTCCCGCGTTACTCGCGGTGCGGACCTTGCTGCTGATCGTCGTCGCGAGTGGTGCGAGTGGTGCGAGTGGTGCGAGTGGTGCGAGCTGTGCGACCTCGACCGAAATCGGGCTACTCCAGCACTCACCCGGCGACGGCACCGGTGCCTCCATGACGGGCCACATGGGCTTCGGCGGCGGCAGCGACAAGCTGCTCGCCGTGCAACTCGATCTACGCGGCGATGTCGCCGAGAGCGGCAACCGGTTCGCCTACGGCGCGAGCGTGCTCGGTGGCCTGCCGATCATCGATCGATATCGCGTGCTCGCGCGTGCAGGCATCTGGCACGCGGCGTTCACGTCGACCACCGATCGCTCGGTCGTGCCCTCGTTCGAGCTCGCGGGGTTTCTGCCCACGAACGAGCACCCGATCGATCCGAAACATCCAGAGCGCGGCAGCAGCGAGGCCGGTGTCGTCGTCGGCATTCGCGAGGACCTGGACAACGTCGCCTACACCACGCTGTTCGTCGGGGTCGCGCTCTTCTTTTTGCCTGGCTACTGAGCGCATGCCTTACGCAACTCTTACAATGCGCGAGGTGGGCCCGGTGCATGCTCGATCATGCGCTCGCTGCTACTCGTACTCGTTGCCTGTTCCACCACCATGGCTCGCCCGACCCACGCCGAAGCACTCGCTCGGATTCACGAGGTCAGCGCGACGACGCGCGTCGCCGAGCTCGATCGCGACTGGGGCCCGCCGACGACCGACATCGGTAGCGGCATCCACATCTATGTCTATCCGCTCGCCGATGGGGGCGAGCTCCGCGTCGGAACCGCGGATGGCGCGAAGATCATGTACGTCGTGGTGAGGGACGCTGCCGGCGAGCAGAAGTTCGACGTGCGCTAACGTTAGTGCGCGGCGGCGGCCTGCTGCGCGCACGTGCCCAGGGCTTCGCCGAGCGCGCCGAACCGCTTCGTATCCTCCTCGGACATCTGCGGTGGATCGCGATCCATTTTCTCTTGCTCGGCACCCCACTTCGTCATCGCATCGGAGACCTTGGTCATGCAGGCGGTGTCCTTGCACGCGCACATCTGAACCTTGTAGTCGGTCATCGCCTTGAACATGCCCTCGAGTGTCGCCATGTCCGCGAAGATGCCCTTCTTGCCGAGGCTGAACTTCGTGCCGCACGCGGTGAGGTCCGTCGTGGCGTGTGCATCGGCGATGCACTGCCGGGCCTGTTGCGACCAGGTTTGCTGATCGCACTGGCCGATCGCGAGCGTGACATCGCGATCGCGTAGCTTTGCGACCGTGTTCGCCCTCTCGACCGCGGTCTTGCAGCTCGGCTCCGCTGAGGAGCTGACCGGTGCCGCGGGCCGAACCGAACCACAGGCGCTGACGACGACGGCGAGGGCCAAGAGCTTCATCGCGCCACCCTAACAGGGTCCGCTAGGTGCCGCCGAGGCTCGGTGAAATCTGAAACTTGATCGCGCAGCCGCGCAGCTCCTCCTCGCTCGTCGCCTCGACGAGACACTTCTTCGCATCGGCTGGCCACGCGTTGCGTTCGCAGGTTCCGACGGCCGCCGCCATCGAGGCGTCGGACATCTTGCGGAGAAACGCCACCCTGTCGATCACCGCGCTACACGGCAGCACCGGTGCATCGCAGGCCCCGCCAAGGACGAGCAGTACGAGCAACCACCTCGTCACGCGCATCGCCTCAGTTGTCGCTCTTGGTCACGATGTGGAGCGAGAGGGCGAAGCAGACCGCTTGCGGTTTTGCGTCCTTGCCGATGTACGGCCGGTACCGCCACTTCTGCAACGCGCCAGCAAGATCGGCCGGCATATCCAGCGCGGTCTTCACGAGCTTCACCGAGGTGACGCTGCCCGCTTCATCGATGCACATCTTCGCAAGCACGTCGCCGTCGTGATCGCCGCGCATCATCGGCAGATCACCAGCGACCTTCGAGACCGCGGTTGCCGCAACGACCGGCATGCGCGTCGGCTTGGCGGGCTCGACAGGCGGCGGCGTCACGACGACCAGTGGCCTCGGATCGACGCGCGTCGGCGGCGCCGGCGGTTCCTTGACCGGCTCGGGCACGGGGTCTGGCTTGTCGGGCTCCGCATCGGCGACGTGATGACCGCCATGCTTCGCACTCTCGTGATGCGTCGGTCGCGTCGGCTGTGGTTGGGTCGCGGTGGTCGGCTGTCGCGCGACGACGACCGGGGTCGCCGGTGGCGGGGTGGCGAGGGGTACCACCAGTTCCAACGTTTGATCAGCGACCGCGACGAAATCGTTCGTCCACGCCTCGGTCGTGCCCCTGACCACCACGTGGTGAGAACCGGCGAGCGCTTCGATCTTCGCGGGTGTGGTGCCTGCCGGCTTGCCATCCAGCTCGATCGCCAGGCCTCGTGGATTCGAATCGATCGAGACGTGCGCGACCGCAGGAGCGAGCGCGAGCTCGAACATCTGGTGCGCTTCGCCGGCCTTGACCGTGATCGATCGGGTCAGCGGCTTCGCAGCAGGATCGTGCGCGGTGACCGTGTGCTCGCCCGCCCCCATCTCGACTTCGCCGGTGACCTGCTTGCCATCAACCTCGACGATCGCCGAGGCAGGCTCGACCTCGAACACGATCGTCGATGCGATCGGGGGCGTGACCGGCGCATCACCGGATTTGTGCTTGAGACCCAGCGCGACGCCGAGACCGGAAGCGACCACCGCGAGCCCGAGCAACAAGTAGAGACCGCGGCGACCGCCCTTCGAGCCCGGGCGCTGCTGCGGCACGGCGTACGGCATGATCTGCTGCATCGGCGCCGGCATGTAGCCCGGCGGTGCGTGCGGAATGTTCTGGTACGACGGGCTCGCTCGCAGCGGCAACGGTGCGCGCGCCTGCGATGGCGTGTACTGCACGGTCGGCATCGGCGTCGACATGCTCGGCACGTTGCGCGCGTTCAGATTCACGACGACAAAGTCGGGTTGGCTCGCGAGCGAATGCGGTCCGGCATCCTCGCCCCAGATCTCGGCGGCGAGCTGGATCTCGTCCTGCGTGCGCTGGAGCGCGGCCTTCTGCGAAGGTCGCAGCACGGAGGTCGGCGCTTCCTGGGGCACGCTGCGCCCCGAGTAGCGCGCGTAGTCCTCCGGCTGGATGAGCTGGCGAATCCACTCGGCGACCGCGCGCGAGCCCAGCTGGAGTCCGACGCGCGCAGCGACGGCATCGAGGCCGCGACGGAACTGCGCCGCACTCGCGAGCCGGCGCTCGCTGTTGCGCTCGAGCGCGGACAGGATCAGGCGATCGAGATCCGGAGGACACGCCGGGTTGTGAGCCGACGGCGGCGCGACCTCGGCCTCGCGGATCTTGCGCATGGTCTCGAAGTCGCTGCGCGCCGAGAACAGCGGCGACGCGGTCATCAGCTCCCACGCGACCACGCCCATCGAGAACACATCGGAGACCGGCCCGAGCTGCATGCCGAGCGCCGCCTCCGGCGACATGTACCCGAGCTTGCCTTTGACCTGCCCACTCTCGGTATGGAGCTGACGGCTGTTCGCTTTCGCGATGCCGAAATCGATCACCTTCACGTGGCCGGTATTCGCGACGATGATGTTCGACGGCGAGATATCGCGGTGGATGATCCGCAGCGGCACGCCCTGCTCGTCGAGGCAGGTGTGCGCGTACTCGAGCGCGTCGCACATCTCGTCGAGGATCGAGAGCACCACGGCGAGTGGGATCGATTCGTTCGCGCGGTTCGCGTAGCGGAGCAGCTTGCGCAGATCGAAGCCCGGCACGAGCTCCATCGCGATGTAGTAGACGCCGTTGATCCGACCGAAATCGTAGACCTGCGCGATATTGGGATGGACCAAGATCGAGGAGACCTTCGCTTCGCGAATGAACGATTCGACGAACGACTGATCCTCGGAGAGGTGCGAGAGCATTCGCTTGAGCGCGACCGAACGTTCGAAGCCCGCCTCGCCGCGCTTCTTCGCGCGGCAAACCGTGGCCATGCCGCCGAGACCCAGCCGCTCGTACACTTCGTACGGGCCGAACTGGTCGGGTGCTATGGGTTCCGGTGATGGCTGCAAACGACACCTGAGGATACGACGTGATCAGAAGTTCAGCTGGAGCTTTCCGTAGTAGAAACCGCCGTTCAGGCCAAACTGGCTGACGTTCCGGCTGTAGAGGAAGCGCCCGAAACTGATGTTGGCTTCCTTGGTCTGGCGATCGGGGAACGTATTGAAAAGGTTGTCGGCACCGACCGCGAAGTACGCGTTTTTCGTGAACTGGTAGCCCAGATCGACGTCGAACAAGACCTTGGCACCAAAGGTTTCATCGTTGGCGGGGTTGTCCGGTTTGTAGGCCACCGAGCCGTAATAATCGGCTCGGACGAGGGCCGAGACCCCCGAGATCGCGTAGCGCAGGGCCGCGTAGCCTTTTTGATGGGGCACCGAAGCCTCGAGCCGGTTGGTCGCCGCGCGGCCGAAGAAGAAGGTCCGCAATTCGACCGAATCGGAGCCGAACTTGCTCACGAGCGAGCTTGGCAGGCGCACGTTGGTGACCTCGGTCTTCGAGAAGTTCGCCGCACCGGTGAGGGTCAGCGTGCCGTCGCCCGCGAGCGTCGCCCAGTCGCCCACGATATCGACGCCCTTGGTGTCGGTGTCGACCGCGTTCGCGAAGAACTGCGCCTGCGAAACGCCCGGGAACGGTGTGAGGATCGAAGCGACCGTCGCGTTCGTGCCCGCGAACAGGCTCGTGAGCGCGATGCGATCGTGGATCCGGATGAAGTAGCCATCCGCGGTGAGCGAGAGGTTATCGACAGGGCGCCACGCGATGCCACCCGAGAGGTTGTCGGAGCGCTCTTCGCGCAGCTTCGGAATTCCGAACGCCTTGGTCACCGGTGATGCGTTGTTCGAGGTCAACACCTGCGTCGGGGAGAGCGTGCCCGTCGCATCAGGGACGAACTGCGTCGACACGTTCGAGAACCACAGCTGCTGGAGCGAGGGCGCGCGAAAGCCGGTGCTCGCGGCCGCACGCAGCGCGAGACCGTTGACGACCGTCACGCGCGTCGCGACCTTGCCGATCAACGAATCGCCGAAATCGCTGTAGTGCTCGTAGCGCCCCCCAGCATCGATCGCGATGTTCTTGTTCAGCTCGCTCTCGATACCGCCGTACACGCCGACGGCGTCGCGCGTGCGATCGACTTCATTGCTCGGCTGAAAGCCCGGGAACACCTGCGCGCCGGGGAGTGCCGGCTGCGGCGGCGTACCGGTGGTGAGCACGCCGCCGCTCGAGTACGACGACTCGTCGCCCGCGTGGATCTGATAGTTCTCGACCCGGAGCTCCGAGCCGAGCACGATCGCGAGCGACTTGATATGCGGGACATCGAGCTTGCGCAGGAGGTCGAGGTTCGCGACCGTCTCGGTCGATTCGAGCGTGCCGGCATCGAACGTCGTCGGGCTCGCGGTGCCGAGCGAGGCGTTGACGGAGTTGTCGATATCGAACTTGAACTGGCTGGTGCCGCGCGTGAGGCTCGCATCGACATCCCACGTGCCCTTGCGACGAAAGCCGACGGTGATCGCCTGGTCATCCATCGTCGGCAGGATCAGCGGCAAGAACCCGTTCGGATAGAACGACGAGACGGTCTGTGCGCTCTGGTACGGGAAGCGATAGAACCCACCCGCCGAGCCGCGCCGGTGACCGAGATCACCGAAACTGTAGAACGTCGCCGCGTCCGACATCGGAATCTCGAGGTTGTACTCGCCGATCGCGGACGCGACCGACGACTCGCCGATCCGCATGTCGAAGTCGCTTCGGGTCAGCCGGTTCTGCTGCAGCGTCATCGCATCGGCGCTGCCGTCCGCCGAGTAGATCGGGCCGCTGTACGTACCCGTGCGGTTCGTCGCTCCACGCTGGAGAAACTCCCCAGTCGTGTTGATGAAGCCCTTCTGGCCGATCTTGAACCCGTAGTTCGCGGAGCCCTTGAGCTGCGCCCCATCGCGGCTCGCGGTCACCCCGGCTTCGCTCGAGATTTCGACGACCTCGGTTGCATCCTTGGTCACGATGTTGATGACTCCGGCGATCGCATCCGAGCCGTACTGCGAGGCTGCACCATCGCGCAAAATCTCGATCCGCTTGATCGAACCCGAGGCGATCGCGTTCAGATCGGTGCCGACGGTGCCACGGCCAAACGTGCCGTTGACATGGAGGAGAGCGCTCTTGTGGCGGCGCTTGCCGTTCACGAGCACGAGCACTTGATCGGGACCGAGGCCGCGAAGGCTCGCAGGATCGACATGGTCCGAGCCATCGGCGATCGTCTGCGGCACCGAGTGGAACGAGGCCGACAGGTTGTTGAGGATGCGACCGGTCTCGGTCCGACCGCTGCGCGCGATCTCCTCGGCGGTGATGACGTCGACGGGCACCGTGGTCTCGACGTTCGTGCGCGGCGTGCGCGAGCCGACGACCACGACGGTCTCGTTCAGGAGCTGGGCGGTCGACAGCGCGAAGTCGAGCTTCGCGGTCGCGCCGAGCGGCACGTTGACGACGCGGACTTCGCTGCGGAAGCCGGCAAAATCGGCGCGGACGTGAACCTTGCCCGGGGCCGTCTGGAGCGAGAAGTGACCGTCGTCGTCGGTCTTGGTCGAGACCGACGTGTCGACGATGGTGACCGTCGCGCCAGCGAGCGGCGCATCGAGATCCGGCGATTCGACGGTGCCGTCGATGCTCCCGGTCGTGGCCGCCGCCGCCGGCGGTGCCGGTTTCGCGGGTTCGGGTTCGGGCGCCGGAGCCGCCAGCTCCGAGCCAGCACCCTCGCTGGGTTGGGCACGCGCCGAAGATGCGACCGTGAGGACGCAGACCACCACCGAGAGCGCTCGCACGTTGTCAGTATCTCAGATCTGTGAAGGCCGCCCCGCGACGGCGACCACTAACCGGCGCTAAAATTGCCCGGTGCCGGCAGTGCCGAAATGAAGGACCGTGTCTTTCGCGACCCCGTTCACGGGCTCGTCGAGCTCAAGGGTGAGGATCGGCCGATCGCCGAGCTGATCGATACGCTCGCGATGCAACGTCTGCGTCGGATCAAGCAAATGGGCTTCGCGTGGCTGGTGTATCCCGGCGCCGAACATTCGCGCTTCGGTCACGCGCTCGGCGCATTCCACATCGCGCAGCGCGTGACGCGGCGGCTCGCGCTCGACCCGCAGATCGCACAGCACGTGAAGGTCGCCGCCCTCCTCCACGACATCGGCCACGGGCCGTTCTCGCACGCATTCGAGCACGTGTTCTCGGGTCAGAATCACGAGGGCTGGGGTGCGCGGATCGCGACCGAGGATCCCGAGCTCGTCGAGGCGCTCGAGACGCTCGAGCCAGGGTTGCCGGCGACGCTGAAGTCGTTCTGGGGCAAGGGCTACAAGCCGCACTTCGCGCGCAAGCTGGTGTCGTCGCAGCTCGATGTCGATCGGCTCGACTACTTGCTGCGCGACGGTCACTACTCCGGCGCCGGCTATGCGACCTATGACCTCGACTGGATCATCCACGCGATCCAGGTCGCGCCGATTCACGATCGTGGTGGTGATGACCCGCTCGATCTCGTCGTCGATTATCGCCGCGGCATGTACGCGGTCGAGCAGTACCTGTTCGCGCGTTCATACATGTACGCGCAGGTCTATCACCACAAGACCGTCCGCGCAGCGGAGTGGTTATTCATCAAGACGCTCGAGCGCTTCGCCGAGCTCGCGCGGCACGGAAACGAACCAGCGGGTCTCGAGATCGGGGCCGCGATGGCGCGCGGTACGAGCGTACCGGTCAGCGATTATCTCCGGCTCCACGATGTCTCGCTCACGGTCGCGCTCGATCACTGGGCCGGCATCGATGGCACCAACCACGGTGGTGCGACGATCGATCCGGTGCTTCACGATCTCGCGAATCGCCTGGTCCGCCGAAAGCTGTTCAAGACGTTCGACCTCGGTGACGACCGACCGATGGCGGAGCACCTGTGGCCGCAGGCCCTCCACGCAGCGGAGCGCCGGTTCGGTACGGCGGCGGCGGCGAGCTACGTCCATCTCGATACCGCACGCCACGCCGCATACCTCGCGTCCGACGACGAGGAGCTCCACGTGATCGATCATCCAAAGTACGGCGCGGTAACCCTTTCGCGCCTACTCGAGGACATGCCGCTCGGCCAGCCGACTGCGACGATCCGGCTGGTGTGCGCACCCGAGCTCGTCGATGACCTGCGGCCGCTCGTCGAGCACGCGCTCGGCCGCGGTCGCGGTCGCAGGTAGCACGCCGGACCCGAGTCGCTGATATCCTGTAGACGTGAGCGAGGATCCGACCGTCGCCGAACCACCGACGGGCGCCGCACGACCTACGCTCGCGAGCGGCGCGATGGCGGCGATCAGCCGCACGCACACGCCCACGACGATGACCTCGCCGCTCGATGCGCTCGAGCGCGACGAGATCCTCCGCACGCGGCGGTTCTGCGCGATCGGTTCGATCATAGGCGTCGTCGGTTCGTTCGGCGCATCGCTCCTCCCCGGTGATCCGTTCGTGTTCAAGCTGTTCGTCGCGTCGGCACTCGTCGCGATCGCCGGGCTTGGTTTTCTGTTCTTGCGCACCCGTAACCTCGAGGAGTTTCGTCGACCGAGCACGAACATCTGGTGGGTCGTACCCGGCGCGTGCGCGACCTCGGCGGTGCCGTTCTTCGGGGCGTACTCGCCGGTCTCGATCGTGCTCGTGCTCGGCATCTACTTCACCGGCCTGGGGCGCAGCCTGCGGCTCTCGGTCGCGCTCTACCTGATCTGCGCGGCGGTCCAGGGCGCGACGGGCACGCTGGTCATCCTCGGCTATCGCGATACCGGCCTGGTCCATCCGACCGACCTGTCGACCCGCGATCGGATCGTCGTCCAGCTGCTGGTCCAGGCGATCTTGCTCGCGACGATCGTGATCGCACGGATGTCTCGCGTGGCGACCCTGTTCGCGCTCGGCGAGCTCGAGCAAGCCGTGCGCCTCGCGGCGCATCGCGAGGCGCTGCTGCTCGAGGCGCGGGAAGAGCTCGAGCGCGCGCTCAAGCCGGGGCGCGGCCGGTTCACCGAGCAAGTACTCGGTAAGTACGCGCTCGGCGACGTGCTCGGCCGCGGCGCGATGGGCGAGGTCTACGAAGCGCAGGGGCCCGATGGCGTCGTCGCGATCAAGGTGCTCTCGCAAGCGTCACTGACAAATCCGAACCACGTCGTGCGGTTCTTGCGCGAGCTGCGGGCCGCATCTTCGATCCTGTCGCCTCACGTCGCCCGCGTGATCGAGATCGGCGAAGCACCGGTGCCGTACCTCGTGATGGAGAAGCTGCAGGGCCAATCGCTCTCGGAGATCCTGCGCGGCAAGCGCGCACTCTCGACCGCCGAGGCGCTCGAGCTCGCGCATCAAGTCGGGCTCGGCATCACTGCGGCGCGCGAGGCCGGTGTCATCCATCGCGATCTCAAGCCACAGAACATCCACCGCGATCACAACGTGTGGAAGGTCCTCGATTTCGGAGTGTCGCGGATCGTCGATAGCACCGGCACGCTCACCCACGGGGACGTCGTCGGCACGCCGACGTACATGGCGCCCGAGCAAGCGAGTGGGCGCGAGGTCACCCATGCGAGCGATCTGTACGCACTCGCCGCGATCCTCTATCGCGCGATCACCGGCCAACCGCCGTACGCAGGTGGCGAGGTCGCCGAGACTCTCTATCGCGTCGTGCACACCCGCCCACGGCGGCCTTCCGAGATTGCGAAGGTACCGCGCGAGATCGATACCGTGCTCGCGATCGGATTGGCGCACGATCCGAAAGCACGGTTCGAGACCGCGGCAGAGCTCGTCACCGCATTGCGCTCCGCGTTCACCGGCACGCTCACGTCCTCAGTGGTGGAGCGTGGTCGAGCCCTCGATCACGGTAAGCCGTGGGCCGCGCCCACTGCGGTCATCCCGCCGGCACTCCGCGTCAGTCGTTGAATACGCCTGCGAAGAAGAGTCGGGGTGACTGGATTCGAACCAGCGGCTTCTTACTCCCAAAGCAAGTGCGCTACCAACTGCGCTACACCCCGAAGCGCTAGCAATACCCGTTTACCACGGTTGCTGCAAGCCCATGGCGGCTTCGGGACTTCTCGACACCTCCGAGTAGTTCGCGTAGTAGTCGATCCATGACCAAACGCGCCGTTGTGATCACGGGTGGGACCAAGGGCATCGGATTGGCGATCGGGCTCGCGTTCGGAAAGCGCGGGGCGGATGTCACGCTGACCCAGAAATGGGGCTCCGCCGATGCGGACGAGATTCGTGCGGCGTTCGCGGCGGTCGGTGCATCGGCACCAGACATCGTCGATGCGGATGCGTCGCAGGACGATGACACGCGCATGGTGCTCGAACGGATTCACGCGCGCCACGACCGCCTCGATACCTTGATCTCGAACGTCGCCTTCGCGCCGCTCGTCACCTCGATGGAGGACTTCACGCGGCGAGGGCTGCAAGCGGCCATCGATTACACGACGTGGCCGATCGTGTCGTACACGCGAACCGCGAACAGCGTGTTCGGTGCCTATCCGCGCTACGTGGTGGGGTTGTCGTCGGAAGGCGCCGAGACTTATCACGTGAACTACGACATCGTGGCCGCGGCGAAGGCCTCGCTCGAGACGCTGTGCAAGTACCTCAACCACCGGCTGCGCGACGCCGGTACGCGAGTCAACGTCGTGCGCACGCGGTTCTCGAGCACCGAGTCGCTGCACGCCACGTTCGGTCCCGAGTTCGAGCCGTTTGTCGAGAAGCACTCACCCGATATGTTCACCACGCCGGACCAGGTCGCCGAGGGTGTCTACGGGCTGTGTAGCGGCCTCATGGACGGGGTCGGAGGCCAGGTGATCACGATCGATCGCGGCGCAGGCTTGTTCGAGAATTACAGCCGGCTCTACGACCTGCAGCGCGCCCCGTAGTTTTTACGGTCACGTCGCGCGGGTTCGTGACTCTACCCCGTGGTCATGCCACCACGCGTCGTCCTCGTCACTGGAGGGACCAAGGGAATCGGTCTCGGGACCGCGCTCGCGTTCGCCCGCGAGAAGGCTCAGCTGGTGCTCACGTACAAGTGGGGCTCGGCCGACGAGGCGGTGATCGCGGACCAGTTTCGTGCGCTCGAGGCACCGATGCCGCGCTTCATCGAGGCCGACATCTCGCACAGCGACGACACGGCCGCGTTGTTCGAGACGATAGAGCACCTCTTTGGTCGAATCGACGTCCTGATCTCGAACGCGTCCGCGGCGGTGACCGTGCAGTCGCTCGATGATCTGACCGAGCGCGCCTTCCTCAAGAGCATGCGCGCCTCCGCGTGGCCGACGGTCGAGTACACGCTCGCGGCGAAGCGACACGTCGGCATGTACCCGCGCTACGTGATCTTGATGTCGTCGGATGGACCGGATCGGTTCACGCCGGCGTACGACTTCGTCGCCTCCGGCAAGGCTGCCGCCGAGACATTCGTGCGTTACCTCGCGTATCGCCTGCGTGACGAAGGTGTGCGGATCAATGTGATCCGCTCGCGCGCGATCAAGACCGATGCGTTCACCGATACGTTCGGCAACGAGTTCTACGGCTTTCTCCGGCGCTACGTGCGCGATGACTGGTTCATGACGGTCGAGGAGGTCGCTAACGCAGCGTACGCGCTGTGCACGGGCATGTTCGACGCGATGACGGGCCAGGTCGTCATGGTCGACCGCGGCAATACGTTCGCCGATGGCATCTCGTCGGTCTACGCGCGGCGTGCGGACCTCGGCCTGTGAGCGTCGTCCTGATGTTCCCGGGCCAGAGCTCGCGCTACCCGGAGATGATCGAGAAGCTGACGCGATCCGACGCACAGCTCGCGGCGATCGTGAGCGAAGCCTCTGATGTCCTCGGGCGCGATCTGGCGGCGCACTACCGCGCCGATAACCCGGCGATGCTCGCGCGCAACCGCGACGTCCAGATCGGCGTGTTACTCGCGAATCATTTGCACGCCGCCGCACTCCGCGCAGCAGGCGTCGAGGCGACGTGGTCGATCGGCCTGTCACTCGGCGAGTACAACCACCTCGTGCACATCGGTGCGCTGACCTTCGCGCAAGCGCTGCGCCTCGTCGACGCACGCGGTGAGCTGTACGACCGCTACGAGGGCGGCCTGATGGTCTCGGTGTTTCCGCTCGAGGCCGAGGTCATCGAGGCGATGATCGCGCAGCTCGGGCTCGCGTCGCGCGTCGCGATCGGCCTGTACAACTCACCGCGCCAGCAGGTGCTCTCGGGCGAGCGCGAGGCGGTGCAGCTGCTGCTCGCCGCGCTCGAGAGCGAGGCGTACTTCGAGGCCCACACGATCGAGCCGCGCATCCCGATGCATGCGCCCGTGTTCTACGAGACCGGCGCACGCTTCGCCGAGCTGCTGCGCGAGCTGCCGTTTCGCGTGCCGCGGTTGCCGTACGTGCCGAACGTATGGGCCACCGTGCTCGATGCCCCGCCACCGGATGTGATTCGCATGTGCCTGACCGCGCATGTCTCGCGGCCGGTGCGCTGGCACGCGAGCATCGATGCGCTCGCCGCACGCATCGGCACCCCGACGTTCGTCGAGGTCGGCCCGAAGGCGGTCCTCTACAACCTGTTCGGGCGCGGCTGGATGCCGGGAACGCGCCACAAGACCGATGTCGCGATCGACTGGCATGACCACGTCGTTGCCATCGCGAAGGAGCTCCGAGATGCTAGCTGACGAGATCGAGCGCCGCGCCCGAGCGGCGCGCAAACACCGGCTGTTCGAGAATGGTCCCAACGTCGTTCTCGGCCGGCCGCAGATCGAGCGCCTGCTCGAACATCGCGATCCATTCCTGTTCGTCGATCGCGTGACGCACGTGGATCTCGATGCGGGAACGATCGTCGGCACGCGCCGGCTCGACCCGGCGGATCCGGTGTTCGTCGGCCACTTCCCCAGCACGCCGATCTATCCCGGCGTCCTCCAGATCGAATCGCTCGGGCAACTCGGCTTGTGCCTGTTCGCGCTCGGCGCGCGCGGTCGCATCGAGGTTCGTCCCGATGACGTTCCGCCTGCCGTGCGCGGCCTCAAGATCCATCACGCCGCGTTTCTCGCGCCAGTGCGACCGGGTGACGAGCTCGTGATGCTCGCGCGCACGCTCTCGGTCGACGCCTATACGGGCACGGCCATCGGTCAGCTCTTCGTCGGCGACAGCATCTGCTGCGCCGCGATCATGGAGGTCTACTTTGTCGACGCCTGAACGCATCGTCATCACCGGCATGGCGATCAACACACCGCTCGGCGACACGCTCGAGGGTTTTCTCTCTGGACTCCTGTCCGGCACCAGTGCGCTGTCGAACTGGAAGACCCTCGATACGTCGCGCTGCTACTCGAAGGTCGGTGCGGATCTATCGACCTATGACACCACCGCCGCGCTGCAGCGGCTCGAGGGCGTGGTCCCGTTCGACGTGTTCAAACGCGCCCGCAAGCTGATCCGCGGCGCGCCGTGGACCACGAAGCTGACCATCCTGCTCGCGCTCGAGGGGTATCGCGATGCGGGCCTGTTCGGCGCGCCGGTCGATAACGACCGCGTCGCCGCGATCGTGGCGGGCCACAACATCAACTTCAACTACCAGTACGAGAACCGGCTGACCTACGCCGACGAGCCCGACTTCATGGACTCGCTGCTCGCGCTGACCGGCCTCGATACCGACCACGCCGGCTCGATCTCCGACGCGCTCGGGATTCGCGGACCGATCTACACGGTCGGCGCGGCGTGTGCGAGCGGCAACACGGCGCTGCGCTGCGCGGTGGACGAGCTCCGCTATCACGATGTCGAGGTCGCGATCGTCGTCGGTGCGGTGCTCGATTTCTCACCGGTGGAGCTGCACGCGATGGCACTGATGGGCGCGATCACGTTCCAGAGCTTCAACAATGACCCGCAGCGGGCGAGCCGGCCCTACGACACCAAGCGCGAGGGCTTCGTGCCCGCGCACGGCGGCGGCACGCTCGTGCTCGAGACGCTGACCTCCGCGAAGAAGCGCGGCGCGCGGATCTACGCCGAGGTGCTCGGCGTGGAGGCCGGCTCCGATGCGAACCACCTGCCCCAACCATCGGCGGACGGTCAGGCGAGGGTGATGCAGAAGTTGCTCGACAAGTGCGGCCTCGCGCCGGACCAGATCGACTACATCAACGCGCACGCGACCTCGACGCCGCTCGGCGACCTGACCGAGCTGGCCTCGATCAAGAAGGTGTTCGGCGCGCACGCGTACAAGCTCAAGCTCAACGCGACGAAGTCGATGCTCGGGCACACCTGCTGGGCGGCGCCGACCGTGGAGACGATCGCCGCCGTGCTGCAGATGCGCGCCGGCAAGCTGCATCCATCGATCAATATCGACGAGCTCGATCCCGAGGTCGATCTCGATATCTGTCGCGGGACCGAACCGGTGGATTGGCAGGTGAAGATCCTGATGAAGAACTCGTTCGGGTTCGGCGGCATCAACTGCGTCAGCATCCTGCGTGCGTTCGAGGGCGCATGAGGTTCTTTGTCACCGGAGGCAGCCGGGGGATCGGCGCGGCGATCTGCGTCGAGGCTGCGCGCCGCGGCCATGACGTCGCCTTTACCTATGCACGCAACGAGGCAGCCGCGAAAGCGGTCGCGCGCGCGTGCACCGAGGTCCGTCCGGAGGGGCGCTATCGCGCGTACCAGCTCGATGTTCGGCGCTCTGCCGATGTCGAGGCCGTGGGTGATCGCGTGCTCGAGGAGCTCGATGGCGTCGATGTCATCGTGGCGAACGCCGGCATCAACCACAACAATCTCGTGGTCTCGATGTCCGACGAGGAGTGGTCCTCCGTCCTCGAGACCAACCTGTCGGGCTCGTTCTATGTCGTGCGTCAGTTCCTGCCGACCTTCCTCGCGCAGCGCTTCGGCCGCATCGTCTTGATCTCGTCGCTCGGCGCGACCGGGGTCTCGGGTCAGGCGAATTACTGCGCGAGCAAGGCGGGCCTGCTCGGGCTCTCGGCCACGCTCGCGAAGGAGTACGGCAGCAAGGGCATCACCTCGAACGTCATCTCGCCTGGCTTCTTCGAGACCGACATGACGCGCGAAGGCATGTCGGCCGCGAATCGCGGGTTCTGGCTGCAGTACTGCCCGCTCGGTCGCCTCGGCGAGCTGCCCGAGATCGCCGAGCTCGTCGCCTTCCTCGTCGGTCCCGGCGGCAACTACATCAACGGCCAGGAGATCCGCGTCAATGGCGGCCTCGGATGGGCGCCATGAGCGTACGGGTTGGCATCGAAGCGATCGCGGCGCATCCCGGCACGCTCGTGCTGCCGATGGCCGCGCTGCTCGCGGCGCGTGGGCGCGATGTCGACGAGCTCCGGGATTCGATGCGGATCGACGAGCGTTCGGTATGCGTGCCGTGGGAAGACCCGGTCACGATGGCGGTCAACGCCGCCCTGCCGCTGCTCGGGGAGCGCGAGCGCGAGACGATCGGGCTGGTCATCGTGGCCTCGGAGAGCGGCGTCGATCAAGAGAAGTCGATGAGCACCTGGGTACAGCGCTATCTCGGGCTGTCGTCGCGCGTGCGCAACATCGAGATCAAGCACGCCTGCTACGGCGCGACCGCCGGCGTGCAGCTCGCCGCGAGCTGGGTTGCCTCCCAGGCCGCGCCGGGCGAGAAGGCGCTGGTGATCAGCACCGACCAGAGCCGTCCGCATTTCGGCAAGCCGTGGGAGTACGTGATGGGTGCGGCCGCGGTCGCGATGATCGTCAGCAATCGTCCTCGCATCCTCGAGCTCGAGCTCGGTGCGCACGGCGTCTACACGCACGAAGTCTCGGACCTCACGCGACCCACCCCGTACGTCGAGACCGGCAACAGCGAGACGAGTCTCTTGTCGTATCTCGATGGCCTCGAAGCGGCCTACGATGACTACGTCCGGCGCGTCCCCGCCGCCGTGGACTTCCGAGCTCACTTTCAGCGTGTCATCTATCACCTGCCGTTCGCCGGGATGGGAGTGGTCGCGCACCGCGCGATGCTTCGCACGACCGGCATCACGAGCAAGGCGGAGGCGCGAGCGGACTACGCGCGGGTCTCGGAACCCTCGATCGCATTCGCGCGCCGATTGGGCGGCACCTACGGCGCGAGCACGTTTCTCTCGCTGATGTCGCTGCTCTGTACCGATCCGCAGGTCGCGGCCGGCGATCGCATCGGCATGTTCGCCTACGGCTCGGGCTCGTGTGCCGAGTGGTGGAGCGGCACGCTGGGACCCGAGGCCCGCAAGATCGCCGGCGCCGCGAACCTGCCGGGCTTGCTCGACGCGCGCCGGACGATCACGGTCGCCGAGTACGAGGCCGTCGAGAGCGCACGCGTGGCGCTGATCGACAGTGGCGAGTACACGACCGATCGCGGGTTGTGCGGCGACTGGTACGACCGCGCGTATGCCCGTCAGCACCGCCTCGTGTTCGATGGCATGCACGAGTACTACCGCGCGTACTCGTGGAGCGACGCGTGACGGAACCGCTCGTCCTCGAAGTGCCGGCTCGCCTCGATGCGCGCGGAGTCGGCTCGCTCGCGGTAGGGCTCGAGGCCGCCGCGCGCGCGAGTGTCGTGGTGCTCATCGGCGGTGCGCCGGCGCAGTTCTGCCTCGGCATGGACTTCACCGAGGCGACGGGCGGTGCGCCGCGCGAGCATCTCGCGCGGTTCGCGGCGCTGCTCGGTCAGCTCGCGCGGTGCCCGCGACCGACGCTGGCGGTGATCGATGGTCCCGCGCTCGGTGGTGGCCTCGGCCTCGCGGCCGCGTGCGACGTCGTGCTCGCGAGCGAGCGCGCGCGGATCGGCTTGCCGGAGGCGCTCTACGGCCTCGCGCCGGCCGTGATCTACCCCGTGCTGCGCGCGCGGCTCTCGGCCGCGGCGCTGCGCCGGCTGCTCTTCACCTGTCATTCCCGTGACGCTCGCGAGGCGCACCAGCTCGGTCTCGTCGACGAGGTGGTGAGGTTCGAGGCGCTCGCCGGGGCGCAGCGTGCGCTCGTGCGGTCGCTCGCGCGCGCGCGGAGTAAGACCGTGCTCGCGGCGCGCCGCTGGGAGGATGCGGCGCTCGCGCGGGCACTCGCGGCAGGCGTCGAAGAAACTGCCGCCGCGCTCGCCGATCCCGCGGTGATCACCGCGCTCCTCGACGAGGAACTGCCATGGCGACTGTGATCGAGCTCGACCATCCGGGCTGCCTGCGCGTCGCACTCTCCGAGAGCGTGGTCACGCTGACGTTCGATGCGCCGCCCACTCATGCGCTGTCGCACGCGGTCGTCGAACATCTCGGCCGTGTTTTCGGTGCGATCGAGCACGCGGAGGTGGGCGCGGTCGTGCTCGCGGGTGGCGACGAGTGGTTCTCGAGTGGCGCGAGCCGCGAGGTCATCGAAGATCTGGTCCGCGAGCAGCGCGATGCGGGCGAGATCCTGTTACCGCGGCTTTTACTCGAGTGCCCGGTGCCAGTGATCGCGGCGATGGCGGGGAGCGCGGTCGGCGGCGGCTTCGCGCTCGGCATCGCGGCGGATCTCGTCATGATCGCGCGCGAGAGCCGGTACAGCTTGAACTTTCTCGAGCTCGGCTTCACCCCCGGGATGGGCACCACGCGCCTGCTCGAACACGTGCTCTCGACGGCGATCGCGCACGAATTATTGTACAGCGGCGAAGCACGCCGCGGACGCGACTTCGACGGCAGGAGCGGGATCAACGCGATCCTGCCGCGCGCCGAGGTGCTACCGCGCGCGCTCGATCTGGCGGCGCGGATCGCTGGCAAGCCACGCGCCGCACTCGTCAGCCTCAAGCGCGCTCTCTCGCTCGCGCGACGCCAGGCGTTCGAGGCGGCACGCACGCAGGAAGCGCAGATGCACGCCCTGTCGTTTTCTCGACCGGGAGCCGCGCAGCGGATCCTGGAATCGTTGGCCGAAACCTAGGGAGTGAAGAGTTATGTCGAAGGATCATGTATTCGCAGTCGTCAAGAAGCACCTCATGCAGACGGTCGATGGGCTCGCCGAGAGCGCCATCACGTCCGAGAAATCGATGAAGGAGCTCGGAGCAAACTCGCTCGATATCGTCGAGATCGTGTCGGTCTCGATGCGCGAGCTCAAGGTCAAGGTGCCGCGCTCGGAGCTGTCCAAGCTGACCAACGTCGGTGGGCTCGTCGATCTGCTCCACGCGATCTCCACGCGGCCGGCGGCCGAGGCGAAGACCGCGTGACTTTCGCGCCGCGGATCAGGTCTATCGAGATCGTGCACGCACGCCTTGCGGACGTGAGCGCCGAGCCATCGCTACTCTCGGACCCCGAACGCGCGCGGCTCGCGCGCCTGAGCTCGCGAGCCGCCGCGACCTTCGGCGCGAGCCGGACGTTCGCTCGCCGCGTCCTGGGTCGAGCGCTGGGCATCTCAGCCTTGGACGTGATCATCGATAGCGACGAGGATTCCAAGCCGCGCGTGCCCGCCGATCACGATCTCGATTTCAGCGTGACCCACGGAGGTGACTGGATCGCCATCGCGGTCGCGCGCGGCTGCAAGATCGGCATCGACATCGAGCCGATCGAGGACTCGCGCGATTGGTCAGCGATCAGCGGCGCGCTCGGCATGACCATCGAGTCGGCGCACGCGTGGGCGCGGCTCGAGGCGCGCTGCAAGGCCACCGGGCGCGGCCTGACCATTCCTATCGACCTCGATCTCGAGCGCGGCGACGGCCTCGAGAGTCGTGATCTGACCTCGTTTCCCGATCACGCCGCTGCGGTTGCCTGGACACTGGCATGAACGCCACGCATCCCGAGTACTACGATTACACGTACGACATGTTCCTCGCGAGCATGGACAACGAGCAATCCGAGGCGCGGCTGTTCTCCGAATGGATCGACTCCGCACAGCGCGACGGAGTCTATGCGTTCGAGGCCGCGCGGCAGGAGGGCCAGCGCACGCACGTCCGCGCGCGTCGTGCCGATGGCACCGAGCTCTCCCTCCTCAATTTCTCCTCGTACAACTACCTCGGCCTCGGCCTGCATCCCGAGGTAATCGAGGCGGCGAAGGACGCGCTCGATCGGTACGGCCTCGGAGCGTGTAGCTCGCCGGTGCAGGCCGGCACGCTGGAGATCCATGCCCAGCTCGAGCGAGCGCTGCTCGCCTTCATGGATCTGCCGAACCGCGGCGTGTCCTTGTTCTCCTCGGGGTATGGTGTCAACACTGGCACGATCTCGGCGGTGATGAAGCGCCGCCATCACATCGTGATCGACAAGTCCGCGCACATGTCGATCCTCGAGGGCGCGCAGCTCGCGCGCTCGAAGCTGCACTACTTCGAACACAACGATGTCGAGTCGCTGCGCGCGATCCTCGAGGAGATCGCGCCGAGCGGTCAGCGTACGCTCGTGTGCACCGAGGGCGTGTTCAGCGCCGATGGCGACTACGGCAAGCTCGATCAGATCGTGCCGCTCGCCAAGTCCTATGGCGCACAGGTGCTGGTCGACGAAGCACACTCGTTCGGGCTGACCGGGGCGCGCGGTCGTGGCGTCGCCGAGGAGCTCGGCGTGCTCGATCAAGTCGACTACTTCGTCGTGACGTTCAGCAAGGCGCTCGGTGGCGTCGGTGGCGCGTTGATCGCGCGCAAGGAGATCGCGCGCTACGTCAACTGGTACGCGCGGTGCCGCATGTTCTCGTGTGCGCTTGACCCCGCCGTGACCGCGGGCGTGACGAAGGGTGTCGAGCTGCTCGGTGGCAGCGTTGGCGCCGAGCGCCGCACGCGCCTGCACGCGAATGCCGCTCTCATGCGCGGCTCGCTCGAGGGCCGCGCGAACGTCGGCCGGACCCGGAGCTGGATCGTCCCCGTCATCTACGGCGCCGAGAACCTCTCGATTCCGCTCGCCGACCATCTCCAGCGCCATGGGCTCGACGGCAGCTGCATGTCCTTTCCGGCGGTCCCGATCGACGAGGCGCGCATCCGCTTGTTCGTTACCTCCGAGCACACCGAAACCCAGATCCGTTCCTGCGCCGACATTGTTGCCCGTGCCCTCAAGGAAATCCGATGACCCCAGATCTCGATCATATTGGCCGCCTGTCCGTCACCCTTCACTGGCGCGTCAAGAAGCAGCTCGTCTTCTTCTATGAGGTGCCGACGGACGTGCTGGCCGCAAAGCTGCCACCCGAGCTCGAGCTACAAGAGGTCCGTCCCGGCGTCGCGCTCGCCGCGCTCGAGATGCTGCAGTACAAGACCGATCACTTTCGCCCCGGCTATCCGGAGTTCTACGAGGCCGTATTCGCAGCGGTGGTCCAGCCCGACCTCTCGATCGACATGCCGGTTCCTCGATTTAACATGTTCGCGATGACCGTCATCTCGGACTCGCAGGAGTTCTGTGACTCCGAGGCCACGACACTCTTCACGCCGACGACGCTGGTCCCGGGCCTCCGGATCGATTTCGACGAGGCTGGCTCGAGCTGCAGCGTGTGGGACGGTGAGACCAAGCTCGCGGACTGCCGGAGCTCGGCACCCGAAACGCCGACCAAGCCGCTCACGATCTGGGGGCAGTACTTCACCAACGGGAACCGCTTCGAGCGCGGCGCGTGGCGCTGGGATGGCGCGGCCTCCGAGCACATGAAGCCGGGCGAGCGCGTGCCTTTCGCGCCGCACATGCTGTGGAACGGCATCGCGCCCGCGGATGTCGGTCGCGTATATCGACAGATGGCAGCAAGTCCCGACACGACGGACATCCGCTTCTTTCACGCAGGTCCAGCCGAGAAGCGCGCCGCGCACTGAATTGGTGCGCGGCCGCGTTGGTCGCGTTCGCGCCCTCGCCGAGCACGACCGAGAGCTGGCGCTTCTCGGAGTTCTCGGAAATGTCGACCATGTTGTAGTGCATACTTGCTCGGTGACCGATCTGGAGTCCCACGTTGCCGGGTTGTCGTTCGACGATCCGCAACCGTTCCTCGTGCTCGCCGATGCGCTGCAAGCCGAGCAGGATCCGTGGGGCGAGCTGATCGCGTTGCAGTGTGCCGGCAAGACCGAACTTGCCGAGGCGCTGATCGCGAAGCACCGATTCGCCGGCGCGCTCAGCTGCGAGTGGAAGTACGGGTTCGTCAAAACCGTCACGATCGCGCCTGCCCTCGACGATACGGATCTCGAGCTCGCGCTCTTGATCTTCCTCGCATTGCCGGTCGCGCGTCTGTGCGACGGCATCGTGTTGTCGCCGCTGCGCTCCGAGCTGGCGACGACGCGGGAGGCGCATGATTCGAGTAGTCAGATCGTTCGACCATATGCGAAGCCGGCGAGCCTGTTCGCGGCGATTCCAGCGCGCATCACACGAATCAGCTTCGGCGTGTGGCCCGCACGCCCGGTGGCGGCCTACACTGCGATGCCCCGGTTCAGCGACATCACCAGCTCGTTCCAGCGGGTCACCGAACTTTGCCTCGTCGGATCCGATGACGAAGCCGGTGACGCTGGAGCACCGCTATCGCTCCCCCAGTGCACGCGCCTCGCGCTTCATTGCGCCGAGTCCACGATACGACGATCGAGGCCCTGCGCGCCTCGGAGCTGCCACTGCTCACGCACCTCACGATCTCGAAGGGAGGCTCGTGCTTTTGCACTCTTGACGACGTTTACGCGCCCGACCGGGATGATGACTATCCTGAAACGTACAGTGCCAGTGATCTCGAAGTCCTCGAGACTTACGGCATCAGCGGCAACTTCGATCGATCGATCGGCATGCTCGGCGAGTGCACGTTCCCCGCGCTCCGCCACCTCGATCTTTCGGACTCGATGCTCGACGCCGAAGCGATCAAACAGCTTTCCGCGATTCCCTGGCTGAACCAGCTAAAGACTCTGACGCTCGCGCGCTGTGACCTCGACCCCACCAAGCTCG